>Ga0210399_10000546_pt1 | contig 29961 bp, 32 predicted proteins | sample IncBWC14MmetaG_FD_150865 | JGI IMG/M metagenome (GOLD analysis project Ga0210399, IMG submission 150865) | Forest soil microbial communities from Barre Woods Harvard Forest LTER site, Petersham, Massachusetts, United States - Inc-BW-C-14-M | ecosystem: Environmental > Terrestrial > Soil >... | reverse complement strand
GCCCAACATACTGTTCTCCTGGGCCCCCTTTATCCTCAGTCTCGGGTTCTGGATCTTCCTCATGCGGCGGATGCAAGGGGTGCGGACGAACAGGTCGGCCGACGACTTCGCCCGCCTCTTGGCCCAGCTGGCGGAGCTCGAGGAGTTGCTAGCCGAGGCCCAACGGATTGGAACCCAGACCGTGGTCTCCCTGATCTTGACGCCGCGTGGCAGCGCCGAAGGCGAGTCAACCCGCCTCGTCGTCCCGGCGGCCGTGGATGTCGTGAGACTACAGGTGGATGTCGTTAGAGGGGCGTCGCCCCAGTCCCATCGAGCGGTTCGAGCATTGATCCGCACGCCCGAGGGCCATCAGGTGTGGGGCCGGGATGGTCTGAGCATGCCCGGCGTGGCCTTGATGGTCGAAATCCCCGCCAGAGTCCTAGCGCCAGGCGAGTACACCCTCATCCTCAGCGGGTTCACACGCGACGGCGACATCAATGACCTGGCTGACTACTCCTTCGGGATCGTGCCCCGCTGACGTGCCTCACCCATCCCATCAATTCAGACTCCGGGCAGACCTAGACCTTTAGAGCGACCCCCCGGGCGATAGCGGGGAGATCGTCGGCCAGCTCCACGACGACGGACGCGTGTCCGTCGCCATGCGGCAGGATGAGCTGGAACTGTGTTCGATAGCGGATGAGCACGTGGCGCACGCCCTGCATATCGACCTGCCCCCGACGCCGAGTGAACTCCAGGACGGTTCGGATTCACGACGAGTTCTTCGATGCGGTCGCACCAGGGGGGTTGTACGACGGATGTTGCGGGCCCTGGACCATCTCAACGATCCGGCGACCTTGCGTCACCGCGACGTAGCGGAGCCTCGACTGGGTAAGGAGCAGCCTCGCCGTCATGCGACCTCACCCTCTCACTCGTCTCGAGCTCGGCCCGAGGGCGCCTCGGCGGGCGTCAGCGTGAAGCCCTCGTCTTTCCAACCCTCCACTCCGCCAAGCATCTTCTTCACCGCCCGCCCCAGCCGAGCCAAGCGCAGCGCCGCCCGGTCCGCTCCGTTGCAGTGGGGGCCGGTACAGTAGACTACGAAGAGCGCGTCGGCGGGGTACGAGGCCAGGTTACGCTCCACGATCCTTCGATGGGGCAGGTTGACGGCCCCCGCGATGTGACCCGCCGCGAACATCTCCGGGGCGCGCACATCGAGGAGCACGAAAGCGGCCTGGCCGGCGCTCAGGTCCGCGTGCACGTCCCAACAATCGGTTTCCAGGCTGAGAAGGCTTCCGAAATGGGCGACCGCCTCCGCGGGCGGGGCGGCGGGAACCTCCCTCACCAATGATGGGGCAACCGTGATCGCTGGCATCAATGTCCTCCATTCCCTACATTCCCATAATCTAGCCGCCGACGGCCGACTCGTCGAGTGGCAGGAGCGACAATATACGTCGAAATCCTGCCATGCTATGCTAGGTTCGGATGCTTGCCCCGGACCGACGCCGCGTGGTGGCCCTCGCCTACGAGGGGCTGTGCACTTTCGAGTTCGGGATCGTGGTCGAGATCTTCGGCCTGCCCCGGCCCGAGCTCGACGTGGATTGGTATCGGTTCCGGGTCTGCTCGCTGGAGAGGGGTCCCCTGCGCGCGGCCGGCGGAGTCACCCTGCGAGCCCCCGCTGGTCTGGGAGCTCTGGCGCGAGCGGGGACTATCGTGATCCCGGGTTGGCGGGACGCCGACGAGGCCCCCCCGGAGGCGCTGCTCCAGGCCCTGCGGCGGGCCCACCGACGGGGCACACGCTTCGTCTCGATTTGCTCGGGGGCGTTCGTGCTTGCCGCCGCCGGACTGTTGGACGGGAAGCGCGTGACCACCCATTGGCGCTACGCCGAGCGCCTCGCCTCCCGCTTCCCCAGGGTGCGAGTCGAGCCGGACGTCCTGTACGTCGAAGACGGAAACGTATTGACCTCGGCCGGGAGCGCCGCGGGCATCGACCTCTGCCTCCACATCGTCCGCCGCGACTACGGGGCGGCGGTCGCCAACCGGGTCGCGCGACGCCTGGTCGTTCCACCCCACCGGGACGGCGGCCAGTCACAGTACGTTCCCGATCCGATTCGCGGCGAAGCGGCGAGCGGTCTTGCTCGCTTGCTGGACTGGGTGCAGGCGCACTCTCACCAGCCATTGACGGTCAAGGATCTCGCAGAGCGGGCAGCCATGTCGCCGCGGACCTTCGCCCGGTCCTTCCTCCGCCAGACGGGCACGACACCCCACCAGTGGCTCATCTACCAGCGTCTCCTGAGCGCGCAGCGGCGCCTCGAGACCACCACGGAGTCGATGGACGAGATAGCTCAGGCGGTGGGCCTGGAGACCGCCGCCGCACTGCGGCATCACTTCCGGCGCCGCTTCCGAACGACACCCACCGCCTACCGCCGCGGTTTCACGATGGTCAAGGTATAGGGATTCGTGCCGGCTTCCTTACCGGGAGCCCTTCCAACAAGCGCGGTCAGAATTCACCAAGAGCGGAAGGCCAGCGGTTGTCCGTAGCTTAGTGCCCGGAAACAATCGGGAATCATCGTCGCGTCCTCCGGGAATACTCTTGCCCCGGAGCGTGTCTACAAAGCGGGGGCCGCACGTGTACGGCGTGAAAAAAGGGGGATAGGCAGATGCTCTTCATCGGCAAGCTTCACCCGCTCGTTCTTCATTTTCCAATCGGCCTCGTGCTTGGGGCGGCCGCCGCAGAGCTCGTTGCCATCCTGACGCATCGCGAGTCCTGGCGCGCCCTTGGCGTCGCGAACGCTCGGGCGGGAGGGGCCTCGGCCCTCGTCACCGCGGTCGCGGGGTGGGCACTCACTTCCGCCCCTTTCGTCGAGCCCTCCCGGCTGCTCGAATGGCACCGGTGGGTAGGGGTGGCCGGCGCTACGGCAGCCGTCGCGGCGGCGGTCGTCTCGACGCAGCTTCGCGCTCCGTCCAGGCACTGGTTGGTCCTCTACCAGGCCGGGCTCTTCGGGGCCGCGGCCCTCATTGCGGTTGCCGGACACCTGGGCGCGACGCTGGTCTGGGGCGCCGACTTCCTGCGTCCCTAGGACGGCACGGCCCGGTCAGGATCGCGTGAGCAGTCGAGCCAGCTCCGCCAGATCCGAAGCCGCCACATCGGAGACGAGGCAAAGCGTCATTCCGCCCCGCGTCCAGTAGGTCCAGGTATAGCCCCGCTCCTCGCCCGTGCGCGGGGCCCCGTCGGACTCCTCCGACGGCCAGACGAACACGTTGATGACGTGCTTCCGTCGGTTGTAGACCAGAGCCGCGACGGAACGTCCGCCCACCACATCCAGCCGTCCGCCGACGAGGGGGAATCCCTCCGCGGACAGGTCCACCACGGTCGGGGCGAAGTCCAGCTTCCCCACGAACCAGGGCTTGACCGTGTGCTGGTCCGTCGAGGCGACGTCGGTCAGGTGGTTCAGCTGGAGCGAGCGCAGATGCGCGTCGAGAACCTGCCTGCCGACCTCTCGTTCGGCGACGTCCGCCCGCCAAACCATGGTTCGCCAGGCGCCGACGAGGACGAGCACCAGCGATGCGGCGGCGGCCAAACCCCGCCAGGAGGGTGCCCGGGAAACGAAGGCGGCGCGGGGGGTTGAAAGCCGGGCCCCGACGCTCGACCTAAGCGAGGCGGGTGCCCTCGCGTAGAGATCAGCGGCGCCGAGCGCGGTGCGCAGGGCCGTTTGGACGGCCAAAGCTTGGGTGCAGTCGGCGCAGCCCTCGAGATGGGCCTCGAAGTCCGCGGCCCGCGCCGCGTCGAGCTCGCCGTCAAAGTAGCCGTGCAGCCACTCTGCCTGGCCACAGCTCATGGGGCTCCCTTCCCTTCCCCGGCGCCCAGGGCCTGCTCGAGCCGGCGCCGGGCCCGCGAGAGGCTCGACATCACCGTACCGATCGGTATTCCCGTGACTTCCGCGATCTCCTTATACGAGCAGCCTTCGAGCTCCCTCAGCACGAGCACTTCCTTGAACTTTGCGGGCAGACCGTCGAGAGCGCGCGCCAAGCGCTCGCTATCGGCCCCCGCGATCGCCAGGGACTCGGGCGTCACCTCCGCTACGCCATGGACCTCCTCGTCGAACTCGGCGGCGTCCCGGGTGGCGCGCGCGCTCTCGAGCCACGAATAGCAGGTGTTGCGCACGATCTTCAATAGCCACGCCCGGGCATTGCCGCCCCGGAAGCCCCCGAAAAAGCGGTACGCCCGAAGCATCGCCTCTTGGGCGAGGTCCTGGGCCTCCGCGTGACCCCGGACCAGCCAGCGCGCGAGGTTGTAGGCGGCATCGATATGTGGCAACACGACTTCCTCAAATCGCGCTCGCTCTTCCGAATCCGCCAAGAGACTCCGTTCTCCGGAATCCGCTGTTCCCACCCGAGAGGACCGCCCGGGAGGCCATCTTATTCCAACCCCACGATACCCGGAGGGCGCGGGAGCCGGCACGGCAACAAGCGTGGAATAAACCCGGAAGGAGCCGAGTCTAGGAGAGCAGGGGCGGGTCGAACGAATGGGGTCGCCAGCGGCCCCCAGGGAGGCAGTCCAATGGATCGGCGGAAGTTCTTGACAGTCTCAGGTGTCTCGCTCGGAGCGGGGGCCCTCTACACCATGGCCCCGCACCTGGCCCGAAGTGCCGAGGGGGCCGAGATGGCGCGTCTCCTGGGCCGGCAGAACGGGGAGCGGCCGGCGCCCTTCAGGGTGTTCCAGCTCAGCGACACCCACGTCGGCTGGGATGGCGCCCTGGGGACGTCGGCGTTCGAGCGTGCGGTCGAGGTCGTCAACGGGCTCGCGCCCGCGCCCGACCTGGTACTCTTCACGGGCGATCTCACCCACGACACCGAGAAGCCCGGGGAACACGCGGTACGGATGAGGCGTTTTCAGGAGATCGCGGGCCGGCTCAAGGTGCCCAAGGTCTATCAGGTTCCCGGCGAGCACGACGCGGGCCTCGACGGAGGCGACCTCTACCGTAACGTCTTTGGGCCGACCTCCTATTCCTTCGACCACAAAGGGTTCCACTTCATCGCCCTCGACAACGTCTCCCGGGCCAAGCCGGAGGTCGGCGCGGAGCAGCGCGCCTGGCTCGCCAAGGATCTGGCGCGCTTCCCAAAGACGGCGCCCATCGTGGTCTTCACCCACCGGCCCCTCTTCGACCTGCGGCCCGACTGGGAGTGGTTCACACGCGACGGCGACGAGGTCATGGCCATTCTGGCGCCCTACGAGAACGTCACCGTCCTCTACGGCCACATCCACCGTGAGCACGAGCAGACGATCGGCAGCGCGAAGCTCTTTGCGGCGCGCTCGCTCTGCTTCGCGTTCCCCGACCCCCAGGGCGTGGCCGACAAGAAGGCCATCCCGTTCGACAAAGCCGAGCCGTTCAAGAACCTAGGCATCCGGCAAGTGCAGGCGGCCCCCGGGCAAAAGGGAGCAACCGTCAAGGTGAGCGAGGTCTCGCTCGACGCGCGGGAGTTCTCCGGCACCGAGGGGTTCAACCAGTTGCTGAAGAACCCGTCTCTCTAGGAAAGGAGAAGCCACGTGCGTCCACAGATTCGACTGACAGCGGCCCTGCTCATCGTGGCCGCGGCCGGCCTCACCAGCAGCGGCCTGCGGGCTGCGGAAGAACCAAAGGTCATCGCCATCACCGCCAAGCGATTTGAGTTCAGCCCCAAGGAGATCACGCTCAAACAGGGCGAGACCGTGAGGCTGCAGCTTACGACCGAGGATGTGACCCATGGCTTCTTCGTGAAGCCCTTGGGCATAGACGAGGACATCGCTCCGGGAAAAACGACCACCGTCGACGTCACTCCCAAGACGCCCGGCCGCTATACGACTATCTGTGACCACTTCTGCGGCGCCGGCCACGGCAACATGAAGATGACGATCGTGGTGGAGTAGCAGGCCTCAGCAACAGCAAGGCGGAGAGCAGTCAGTCGGCTTCCATGGAAATTTCGCGGCCCTCGATCTTCGCCGTTCAATTGTGTCAGGCTCTGACATATCATCGTCGGCTAGTCTGCGCCTAGCGGATCCGGGGCGCTCTCGCCCCACCGAAGGAGCCGGCATGAAGATGACCGAATTCTTTTCCGCGCAACTGGAGCGAGAAGCTCCCTTGTCGCGACGCGCCCTGGAGCGTGTTCCGGAAGGACGGCGAGACTGGAAACCGCACGAGAAGTCGATGCCGCTAGGCTCCCTGTCGACGCTCGTCGCCACCATGCCGTCCTGGCTCGCGATGATGATCAACCAGAGCGAGCTGGACCTCAACCCGCCAGGAGGCTCGACTTACCGGCCGCAGGAATGGAGCACGACCCGCGAGCTGCTTCAGGCCCTCGACGAGTCCACGGCCAGGGGACGGGACGCCCTCCGCAGCACGACCGACGAGTTCCTGATGACGCCATGGAGGCTCCTCGTGGCCGGGAGAGTGGTCGCGGAGAACCCCAGGTCCATCTTCATTGCGGATACCTTCACCCACTTGGCGCACCACCGCGGACAGCTCACCGTCTACCTGCGGCTGAACGGCGCGCCCGTCCCATCCATCTACGGACCAACCGCGGACGACAAGAGTTTCTAGTCGAGGCTGCGTGAGGGGAGGGCAAACCCGAGGCGGGTGAAGAGACAACCGCCCCAGGGCACGTCTCGTTCAGCGTCCGATGGGCCGGGTCGCTACCGGCTGAAAATGGTCGTTGCTAGGGCCGAAATGAAGCGCCAAGTACTTGACCAGCTTGGCCTTCTCCTCCTCCGGCACTTCGGCTCCCCAGCCGACCATCTTGTTGACGGAGGCGGTCCACTGGGCCTCGGAGAGCCGCTGTTGCCTGAGGATGTCCGTGGAGTGACAGCTCAGACAGGCCCGGTCGGCAATCTCCTTGCCCGGGCCCTCCGGCAGCACCTCGAGGCGCGTGCCAAAGATCGGGAGCTTGGGGTCGAACGGCGTCCCACCCTTCCCCTTGGCAGACTGGGTCCAGCCGGCAGTGAAAGCGGTGCCGCCGATCACGATTCCGAGGAAGATTGAGGTCGGCCAGAATTTCCTCATGCCGTCACCTCGATGTCCGCCGAGTGCCAAGCGTTGTAGAGGTACCCGCTCTGGTTCCATACCGCCTCTTTGGGCTGCACGCTCCCCCGACTGTCGGTGGCGCGCGCCCAGAGCGTGACCTTTCCGGGGGCCTCGGGCTTCCAGGGGAAGGTCCAGAGGCGCCACGCGTAGGGATCGTGTTCAGGATCGAGGGCCGCATTCTTCCACGTGGCCCCGCCGTCGGCGCTGATCTCAACTTTGCTGATGTCCGGCGCGCCGGAGAAAGCGAACCCGCGTAGATTGACCGCCTGACCCACCTTGGCCGATTTCGGCGCATCCGAGATGTTGGACTTCACGAATAGCTCCGTGACCGGGCGCATTTCGTCCGGCTTGAAGGTCACGCCCGGATCGCCCGGCTTGTTGGGGAAGCGGTAGCCGACATCCATGTAGAAGCCCTTCTGCGGATCCTTCTGCGGGCTTAAGCGCTCCAGCCATTTCATCCAGTGGTCGCCGGCCCAGCCCGGAACCACCAGCCGCGCCGGAGCCCCATGGAGCATGGAGAGCGCCTCGCCATTCATCTTGAGCGCGATCACGCCGTCCTCCAGGACCTTCTCGATCTCGAGGCTCCGGTAGAACGGCGGCACCTTGCCGGGTGGTTTGTCGGTGCCAAAGGTATGCAGGTGCTGGCCCGTCCCCTTCAGGCCGGCCTTGAGGAGAACGTCCTTGACCCGGACGCCCGTCCAGCGCGCATTCCCCACCGCCCCGAACTGCCACTGCACGCCGGGGACGACCGGCTTCATGAAGCCTCGTCCGTTGCCTGCGCACTGGAGGACGCAGGTCACCGTCGTCTGCGGCATCGCGTTGAGCTCGGCGAGGGAGAGCTTGAGCGGCGCTCCCACCTCACCGTCTACGGTAAGAGCCCAGCTCTTGAGGTCCGGGGCCAGCGGAATCCAATGCTGGCGCACGAAGAACAGGTCGTTGGGAGTGAGGTAGGTCGTGAGCGCGTCGAGCGGCGTCTCCGCGCAGGCGGCGTACCCGTTCACCTGCAGCATTCTTCGCTTGGCCGGGGAGACGTCCCTGGCCACCGCCGCAGCGATGCTTGGAAAGGCGGCCACGCCCGCGGCCAGGCCCAAGAAGGCGCGTCGGCCCAGGCCCGGAAAAAGATCTCGCTGATCGGCCATAGAGTCCTCCTCCTAGACGGTGGAGTTGGCGCGGCTACCTTGGGATGTCCCGCTCATGCCGGCCGGGCGCGGCCGCGCCGTCGTCCTGAGTGCCGACCCCCCTCGCTCGGAGGCACCGGTGCTCGTGAGCTGCAGCTTTGGCTCTCCCGTTCGGGCTCGCTCCAAGGGCCGAAAACATGGTGTAGCGTGCGCATTATAGACGGCGGGCGGCCTTCTTTGACGGGCACCGCGGAGCGTGGAGCGCACAACCGACCGGCCCAGCCACCGGAGCGCAGTAACCGAGGGCATCGTGGGGGCGCTACACACCGAACTGCCGAAGGTGGTGATCCGTATGAGCGTAACCCCAACGCAGCCACGCGCCGTCAGACATCCGGCCAAATATCGGATGTCGCTGCCCGTCGAGCCTTTTCGGCGAGGCGGCGGCGCGCTCTAATAGCTCCTCAACCTGCGCGACGTCCGCCCCAAAGTCGCCCGGTCTACTGCCCCCGAGCGCCTGGTCCAGTTCGGGCCGCGTCGCGATTCCCGCGGGCCAAGGCAGCGGAAGGTAGAGGGCGACCCATTTGACGATCGTGCGCTGAAGCAGGTTTGTGGCCGGGCTCACGGGCTTCTCACCCAAGGCCATGCGAATGGAGTCACCCAGATGGCAAATCATCTGGTGCGCGGACATTCGCCCCCAGCGACGGACACCGTCGGGACGCACGTCCCGCAGACGGCGGAGAATCTCGGCCTTGTCGCGGGGCCGGGCCAGAGTCTTCACGCCCTCTCCGTCACAAGCCGAGAAGTCGTTCGCCGCCGGTCTCCCGGAACGCGGCGAGCGCCTCCTCGCGGCCCGCTTGGGCCCTGGTCAGGAGCCCCTGGAAAGCGGGATCGCCCCGCAAGGGGTCGAACTGCGGGCGGCCGGCAAGAGTCGGCGAGACAAAGTACCCCTTGTCTACCGCGCGCCGCAGGTAGTCGAGGCCGCCTACATGCTCGCCCGCGTCGCAGAACAGCCACCCCTGCTGGAAGATGGCCTCCGGGTCGTCCATGATCTTCAGCCCGCTGAATGCGGACTGAGCGGCCAGCATGTCCGCCGGGCGCCGATCCAGCCAGGCCTCCAGGCACTTGATCCACGATACAAAGGCGGGCGTGCGTGGGGCCTGGCGCATCGAAACCAGCCCTCGCCGTGCCTCGTCAAGGCGGCCGGCCAGACCGAGGCCGATGACCCGGATCCCGTCGTCTGCGCCTGCGACCACGGCCGGCGGCTTGATCGCCAAGATCCGCTCGATGTCGCCCCTCATGAGCAGGGTCTGCTCAAGACTCGTGGGGACATTCGGGTCGAGCCGCCTTGCTTCCTCGTGGGCGGCGATGGATTGCTCGAAGAGTCCGCAATAACGGCAGGCGTGAACCAACCCCGCGAACAGCTCGGGATCGTTGCCGTGACGGTCCGCCTCGGTCAGCAGGCGCACGAGCGCCGTCTTCGTCTGGCCGATATCCGCCTCAAGGTGCGCGTAGAACTTGTGCGCCACGGAGAGCCGCGGGTTCAGCTCGAGGGCCCGGCGAAAGGCCTCCTCCGCACGCGCCTCGCCGTCCGTGGAGTTGTCGATGTATTTGCCGATCACGCGGTGGCAGCGGCCCAAGTGGGCCCAAGCGGGGGCGAAGCCGGGGTCCAGCTCCACGCAGCGCTGATACAGGTCACGGGCCCGCGGCAGCTGGTCGTAGGTCCGGGCCAGCTCGTGCCCCCGGAGGTAGAGCTCATAAGCCCGGGCGTTGCGCGGGGCGTCGAGCGTCGGCGATTCCTCCACCACACCGAGGGGGAGCGAGAGCGCCTCCACGACCCGCCGGGCGATGTCGTCCTGCAGCCGGAACAGGTCTCCCAGCGACGACTGGACGGTGTGCGACGTGAGCAGCGTCCCCTCCGGGGCCGCGACGAGCTGAGCCGCGGCGCGCAGCTGATCGCCGGAGCGAAGCACCGTTCCCATCACGACCCGGTCGACGTCGGCCTCCGCGGCCAGAGCCTTGAGGTCCGGCGCGTCTCCCGCGAAGCGGGCGGCGGTCGCGCTCGAGCGCACGATCAGCGAGCCGATCCCGGAGAGGGATGTCGCGATGGCGTCGGGCAGGCTGAAGGCCAGGAAGTCCGTTTCGGGATCCGGGCGCAAGACGCGGAACGGCAGGACCACGAGGCGCGTCAGCGCGCGGGCCAGCGCCGGCGTGTCGTCCCCGTTGGTGCCGCGGACCGCGCGCAGCTCCTCCGTCATGACATCGGCCGATGCCGGTCGCTCCGCGGGACGCTTGGCCAGCGCCCGGCGGATCACACGGTCGGCCGCGGCCACGGCCGGCGAGCCCGTGAGGGCCGGGGGCTGTTCGTATAGGGTGGCGTGGAGGATCTCCACGACGTTACGGCCGCCGAACGCCGGGCGGCCGGCAAGCATTTCGAACAGGATGGCCCCCACCGCGAACAGGTCGCTGCGGGCGTCCACGCCTTCCCCTGTCACCTGCTCGGGAGCCATGTAGCGGGGGGTGCCTATCAGCATTCCGGTGCGCGTGAGCTCCGCGGCCGAGCTGAGCGATCGCGCGAGCTCCGCGTCGCTCGGCCGCGCGAGGCCGAAGTCGAGGAGCTTGACGCCGTGGGGGGTGAGAAACACGTTGGACGGCTTCAGGTCGCGGTGGATGATGGCGCGAGCGTGCAGCGCCGAGAGGGCGGCCAGTATTCCCAGGCCGATCGGCACGGTCTCGGCGACACTCAGAGGTCCTCGCCGCAGCCGCTCGGAAAGGGCCTCCCCCTCCAGGAGCTCCATGACGATGAACAGCTCGCCGCTGTCCTCGCCGATCTCGTAGAGCTGGCAGACGTTAGGGTGGTTGACCCCGGCCGCGGCCCGGGCTTCGCGCCAAAAGCGCTTGCGCGCCGTCTCGTCGCCCACGAGCGACGACATCTTCTTGACGGCGACCGTGCGCTCCAGCCGCTCGTCGCGAGCCTCGTACACGACGCCCATCCCGCCTTCTCCAAGCTTCCGGGCAATCGCATAGTGCCCGATGCGAGCGGGCACGCCCTCGCGGGGGGGCGTGATCTCGAGCATCGAAGAGGGATGCGGAGACAGCACCGCTCCCGTCACCCAGTCGTAAAGGGCGCGCAGCCGTCCCCGCGGCGTGTTGTCGACCGGCTTCTCCGCCACGGTTGACTTCGATCATACCCCGACCGGTCGGGAGGCCGGGCGGTACGCGCATCATCTCCACATGTCATCGTTTCCCCAAGGATGACATCAGCGCTGGCTCCAGGAGGCTCGGCCAATCAAGTTGAGTTACAGGGGCCCCTCACAATGTATCCAGGCTTTCGATCGATTTGCCTCATGCGGGCCACTAGGATGCTGCGGGAAGACGCAGAGTTGACCCCGACGCGGGCGCGGGAGTAGTCTCGCTCCAGCTTCCTCCCGCTTACGAGATGAGCTCAGGCGCAGAGAGCACGGCCGATATGCGCGATGGCCGCAGGTCCGGGAGACCGACCCGCCGGCGTTTGGCATCCCTGCTCTTGAGCGGGGCCGCCCTCCTCGCCGCTGCCCGGACCAGCTCTGCCCAGACGGAGGGTGTCACGGCGTCCGAGATCCTCATTGGCTCCTGCGCTGCGCTCGAGGGCCCCGCCAACGCTCTGGGCACGCAGACCGTGCTCGGAGCCAAGGCCTATTTGAACCACATCAACGAAGGCGGCGGGGTCAACGGACGAAAGATCCGGCTCCTCAGCTACGACGACGGCTACGAGCCGACCAAGGCGGTAGAGTGCTTCAACCGGTTGCGGGCGGAGCCCGTTTTTGCAGCCGCTTTCTTCGTGGGAACCCCGACTGCGGTCAAGCACGTCGCCCTAGCGGAGCAGTACAAGATTCCTCTCGTCGGCCTCTTCACCGGCGCCCAGATTCTGCGTGAGCCCTTCAAGCGCTACGTGATCAACGTGCGGGCCTCCTACTACGACGAGACCCGCGAGCACATTGACAACCTGTGGCAGGTGCTCGGCCTGCGCAAGCTCGGCGTCATCTACCAGGACGATGCCTTCGGCATCGCCGTCTTGGACGGAGTGAAGCTCGCTCTGAAGAAATACAACGCCGCCCCCGTGGCCCTTGGTACCTTTCCTAGAAACACCCTAGACGTCGCCAAGGGCATGGAATCAGTGCGGGCGGCGGATCCCGAGGCGGTGGTCATGGTGGGTCCCTATGCCCCCGTGGCCGAGATCGTCAAGAGGGGCAAAAAAAGCGGCTGGAATCCCCTCTACTTGACCGTGTCCTTCGTGGGCACAGAGTCCTTCATGAAGGAGGCCGCGGAAGCCGGCGAGGGCACGGTGATCACCCAGGTCGTTCCTCCCTACACCCGCGTGGACCTTCCTACAGTCGTCTTCTACCTAACAACGCTCAAGAAGTATTTCCCAGATGCCCAGCCCAATTTCGTCAGCTTCGAAGGCTTCGTCGACGCCCTGGTCCTCGTGGAGGGATTGAAGCGAGCCGGTCGCGACCTCAGTCGCGAAAGACTCATCGATGCCATAGAGTCGATCAAAGATAAGGACATAGGGCTCGGCCCCCGCCTCATGCTCAGCTACAGCGCGACCGACCACTCGGGCTTCCACCGCGTCTACTACTCGGTGATCCGCGCCGGCCGGGTCGTAGCCTTCACCGACTGGAATGATCTGAAGAAGAAACACTGACCCGGTGACGGCGACTCCGTGGCCCCACGCTTCCCGACAACCCAGGACCGCTTCCGGCGCGGGCACGCCGCGGCCCTACTCGAACAGGTCCCCCTTCCACAGGGGCTGGCCGGCAAGCGACGTGTAGGCTCCCCACGCCGCCAGACCCAGGATGCTCGCAAACAGGAAGACGGTGCTGCCCGCATACCAGGTCGAGAGGCTATTGGCGACAGGGGCATTGAGCAGGAGGTCGGCAACGAGGAGGCCCGCCGCCAGCGACACGAGCCCGAAACGCAGCACCACGATGACGGCAATTGAGTAGATCATCACCTGCACCGGCGCCTCCACGCCCGGGTGGTCGGACCCGAGTACCTTGAGCGAGGTGAAGAGCAGGACGAACGCCACTGCCGCCAGCCACTGCCTCCGCAAGAGGGCGCGCAGCAGGAACAGCAGGAAGAAAAGGGTCAGGGCGCCGCGGATGGAGTACAGGCCATGCATCAGTCCGTGCCCGAGCATTCTCCGACCGCCGAGCAGGAAGTCGGTGGACCCCAGATAAGGGGGGGCACCGAGGGTCCCCTGAAGCCGAAAGAGGGCGTGATAAGTGAGGGCCCACACGAGGCCGAAGAGCACCCCGAACAGCATGTCGCGGCCCGCCAGGGGATCCCGGAGCCTGCCCGCCAGGAGCCGGCTCCAGGAGATGATCGTCTGCGGCCAATGCCTGCGAACGTAGGGCTCGAGGGCGACGTACATGACCCAGGTGAAGCCGGCAAAGAAGAGCGAGTTGGCGACGGCGGCGATGAGTATGGCAAAGAGGGCGCCGCCCGTCACGAAGTGCCCACGGCACAGCCAGAGCGCCAGTCCGAGGAGGAAGACCAGGCTCCCGAGGCGCACGGCCCCCAGGCGGTCTCCCCGGCCTCGGCTGTAGTTCAGGCGCGCCAGGAGAGCGGCGGCGGCGAGCATCGACAAGAGCACTGCGATCCCCAAGATATCTCGAGCTTTCTCCCCCGATGTCTGTTCGGACGGCTGCATGCGGCTGGCCCTGGTCCAGGGGCCAGTCAAGGCGAAGAAGACCGGCTTCCCGTGCCAGGCCGCCGCCTCCACTCGCAAGTGGCGAATGCTGCCGGGCCAGGCCCCCGTCCAGGCCGCCCGCACATCGGACGCCGCCAAAGAGACCCAGACGGGAGCCGCCGGCTGGAGCCGGGCCACGTCCAGATCAGCCGCGGCGAAGAGAGGCGCCCAATCGGGCGCCGGGTATGGCGGGGTGGCCTCCTCCTTTTCCTGCGGTATGACCTGCAGATATGTCAGGCGCCCCTGCGGATCCAGGTGCACGCTAGTCATTCCCGACAGCGTCGGGGCCGGATCGTCCGGGGTCACGATGCCGGGAGTCAGCGTGTCATCCATAAACCCGAGGACGGTCATGCTGTGGGGGCTGGAGCGATACCAGAAGGAGAGCGGTGAAGGGCGGCCCGAGAGCACGGTGCGCCAGTCGGGCCGCGGCTTGTCGTTCGATTCGACGTAGCGCATGAAGTCGGTGTCGAACGTGAGGCCCTGGGCGGTGTCCATGGGCGTGGCCTCGTATCCGAGCCGCCGCAGGGTTTCCCGCGCCTTTTGCGTCAAGACCTCGGGCGAGCTCTCCAGGCCGAGCGCCGAGAGCCCGCTCCCCCCCACGCTCATCGCCCAGACGAGGGCAAGGCCGACGATCACGGCCCCCATGCCCGCAGCCGCAGCGCCCCGCGACAGCCCCGTCATCGACCCCGCGGCGGCGACGACCTGCGGTGCGGGCGTCTCTCCGGCCGCGAGCGCGGCGGCCAGCGGGTCGCCGCCGGGCAGCGCCTGCGCGACGGCCAGCGCGGACGGTGGCCGGTTCGCCGGATCGCGCTCCAGGCAACGCAGGATCACCCGGTCCAGCGTCGCGGGCAGGTCCGTCACCAGTGACGACGGATTCGGGGGCGTCCCTTCCCGGCGCGAGCGCGCGGCTTCGGCAAGGGTCCGGGCTTCGAAAGCGCGCTTGCCCGTGAAGATCTCATAGAGGAGCAGACCCAGGGCGTAGATGTCGCTGCGGGCCGTCACCTCGCTGTTCTCAAGCTGCTCGGGGGACATGTAGGCGGGGGTGCCGCTGCGGAGGTCGGTCCCGGCCACTTGATCAGCGAGCGCGGCCAGCCCGAAATCGGTCAGGAGGACCTGCCCCTGGCCGTCGAGCATGACGTTGGCCGGCTTGAGGTCCCGATGCAGCACGCCTTTCTCATGAGCGGCGGCCAGCCCGGCGCACACCCCACGGGCCACCTCCGCGGCCTTGTCCGTGGGAAGACGACCGATGCGCCGCAGCAGCGATGCGAGGTCCTCGCCATCAACGTATTCCATGCAGAGGAAGTGCACGCCCTCGGCCTCGCCCACGTCGTAGACCCGGCAGACGTTGGGGTGTGAGACGCGGCGGGCGATCCGGACCTCCCCGCGGAGCCGGGCCAGCATCTCCTCGCCGCCGCTGGTCACCAGCGGAAGGAACTTGAGGGCGACCCGCTGGCCGAGGGTCAGGTCATCGGCGCGGTAGACCTCACCCATTCCGCCTCGGCCTAGCAGCGCGACGATCCGGTAGCGGCCCGCGAGCACGGTGCCGGGGGCGAATCGCCCGTCTTGGCCCGAGGTCGGCGAGGAGCGGGACGGCGAGGCGGATGCGCCCGGTGAGGGTGCGGGCCGGGGCGCCGGCTCCGGGGAACTGAAGGTCGCCAAGGCGTCCGAGACGAGGAGTTGACCGCAGGACGAGCAGACACGGCCACGGGCTGGGTTGTCGGTCCCGCAGCTGTCACAACGAATCACGAACGCCTCAGACATGGTCCGCCAAGTCTACACCGTCGCTTGTCGCTCGCTGCCGCGAAGGGCCAGCCTCCAGCAGGAACGCGATGCTCGCGAACGACACCCCGCCTCGCTAAGGCTCGAGCATGGCTCGCGTGGGAACCAGCTTCTCCGACTCCACATCGGCGACACTGATCGCGGGATAGCCGACGCTGTCGGTGGCGCTCGCGCGCCAGGCGTCAACGACGAGATTCCGGAGGGCAGAAGCGCCGGCGGCGAGCCGCGAGATCACGAAGCGCTTCGCCTCCGGCGAGCCCTGCTCGAAGGCAGCCGCTTTCTCGAGCTCGTAGAGCGGAATCACGAGCGCGTGCGAGGACAGCAGAGTCGTCGTAATGCTGCTTTCCGCGGGGCAGTTGCACGCCTCATAAGGAGCCATCTCCGAGAGCACGACGTCCAGAGTCACGTGGCGGTTGACGAAGGCCCCTTCGAACCGCTCGTGAATGGTCTTCGACGGGCTGTAGCCCTTGGGGTTCGGCAAGGGACCCCAGCCGTTGTAGTGCACCGACGTGTGAAGCGGCTGACTGGCGTCTCCGACGTAGTGCGACCACACGCCGATGTCTCGAATGGTGATTGATTCGCGCAGGATCCGGTCCGCGGTGAACCAGGCGCGGTCCTCGGGGGAGGCGGCTTTCCTCTCCCCGGCCAGATCGACGCGCCAGAGCGCGAAATCGCGGCGGAGTCGGTACCAGCCGTCGATGAGTGAGTAGGGCAGGAAGCCGATCCTGTACTCGTCGGTTCCCGCGGCACGCAGCGCGGTGTCGAAGGCCTCTCGGCTCGAGGGCAGGGTCTGAAGCGTGAGCACGCCCGCGATCATCCCGTCGTCCGCGACGTCCACAAAATGCCCCGGATTCTCGTCCGCGTCTGCGCTGGACTTGGTCCCCTTGAGCCGGTCCGGCTCGGGGGCCAGGCGTTCGATCTGGGAGATCGCTTCCGCCGAGCGCACGAACTCCGGCACCTCGTTGGGCAGGCGTAGCGCAGCGGCCCGGCTGATCAAGCGGTGACCGAGGCCGTTCCAGGCGCTCGCCGACGGAACGAGGCGGCTCAGACAGGCCGATGCGACCAGGCACCAAACCGACGCCCGCACGTGCATCTTCACGATCGCTCCTCTCGCATTTGGGCACTTCCCTCACGGGTCGCGCCGCCCGCTAAGGGCAAGACCCCCTGGGAAATGTCAGAACCCCTGAACTGAGAACTCCTCTTCCCTCCCCGACATCATTCACCCCCCGCGAGGCGCGGGGAAACGCCACCTGTGCTCCCCTGCCCCCCCCTACCCCCCGCGGCGCAGGCGGCTCGCGGAGGGAGCCGTCAGCGCAGAATCTGAGCTGCCCAATAGACGAACACCGTGCCCGCGCACGTCAGCGCAATCGTGAGTGGAGAGCTGCGCTCGGAGTGTGCCTCGGGCAGGATATCGGCGGCGCCGATGTAGAGCAGGACTCCGCCGAAGAGCCCCAAGTATATCGCGAGCGCAGAGGGAGGCAGCCGCAGGAAAAGCGTAGAGGCGGCGCCAGCGATAGGGGCGACCGCATCGAACGCGAGCATCACCACGGCCTGCCGCGGCGGATTCCGATTGATGAGCATCAAGCTCACGGTGTTCATTCCGTCTGCGAAGTCATGGGCTACGACGGCCAACGCGACGATGGCCCCCGTGTGGCTCGACACTTGAAAGGCAAACCCGATCCCAACGCCGTCCAGGAAGCTGTGCCCGGTAAGCGCGAGGGCCGAGAGAAAGCCCACCGCGGGATGCCGGTGACCGGCATAGGCCTCCTCTTGGGCGTGGTGAATGAGGACGAGCTTCTCCAGGGCATGGAAGGCAAGAAACCCGATGACGAGCGCCACCATCGGTATGCCGAAGCTCAGGGACTGCCGCTGAGTCAGCTCGACGGTCTCGGGCAGGATGTCGAATGCCACCACGCCCAGGAGGATGCCGGCGGTGAACCCGAGCACGAGAGGCAGCCGGGACCTGGCCTTGAGAGCAAGGAACCCACCCAAGAGGGTGGAGCAGAGGGCCAGGGTTGCCATCGCCAACGCCCCCGTCACGGGCGACCCCGGCGATCGGACGTGCCAAGTCGCGGCCCGGTGGGAAGGAGATCGCGGGGCCGCGCTGCCTTCTTGGCCTCCCTCCCGGAGCACGACCGCGCCTCGGGCCAGGCAGACCGAGGGGTCACAGGTTTCCCAAGTTCTCTCGCCCCTCTGGCCGCAGTCCCCGGCATTGGCGCGCATCATAATGCCACCGGAGCACGAACGGACGCCGTGGCGGGTCCAGGGGCCTTCGGCAGCCCCTGGGTCCCGCAAAGAGCCGCCCGCGGGTCACGCTCGGCCGGCGCTCCCTGGCCCTTGGTCAGAGCCCAGAAGGTCTTCGAAAGGCAGCCTGCTTCTTGACATTATTCGATAATTCTGCTATATTGGAAGTATGGATATCAAGGGCGCGGTAAGGGCGCTGGGCGCTCTCGCCCAAGAGTCTCGGCTGGAAGTGTTTCGGCTGCTCGTTCAACGAGGGCCGACGGGGCTGGCGGCAGGAGAAATCAACCAGCGCGTCGGAATCCCCGCTACGACCCTCTCCTTCCACTTGTCCCAGCTCAGCCACGCCGGCCTCGTGACGTCGCGGCGGGAGGGGCGCTCGATCATCTACGCCGCGGACTACCCCAGCATGCTGGATCTCATGGAATTCCTGATGAAGAACTGTTGCCAAGACGAAACGGTTGCGCGGGAGGCAGTCCCGACGCCGGTGACCCTGCAGGTGAAGCGCTGAGCGCGGTTGAGAGGCGAAAGGAACGGACCATGGCTAAAGGCGCGGACAAGAGCTGTTGCGGCCCCACGTGCTGCGCCGAGGAATCCCGGGTCGTCGCGGCGCCGACGGTAAAGGTGACGGACCAGCTCGTGAACCAGGTCCGTGAGCGCTACCAGCAGATTGCGGAAGGCTCGCTGAGCGGCTGCTGCGGACCTCAAGCGGCGGGCTGTGCATCCCCGGAATCTGCGGTCGCCATGGGCATCGGCTACTCGGCCGGCGAGCTGGCGGAGCTTCCGCCGGAAGCGAACCTCGGGCTCGGCTGCGGTGCGCCACTCGGCTTCCTGGCCCTCGAGGCAGGGGAAACGGTCTTGGACCTTGGCTCGGGGGCTGGGCTCGATGCTTTCCTCGCCGCCCGCCAGGTCACGCCCAAGGGCCATGTGATCGGCGTCGACATGACGCCGGCGATGCTGGAGCGCGCGCGGGCCGGGGCGGCTAAGCTGGGAGCGACCCACGTGGAGTTTCGGGAGGGGCGGCTGGAGGCCCTGCCCGTGGGGGACGCATCGGTCGACGCCGTCACCAGCAACTGCGTCATCAACCTCGTCCCGGACAAAGCCGCCGTCTTCAAGGAAGTGGCTCGGGTCCTGCGGCCTGGCGGCCGGATCGCAGTGTCGGACATCCTGCTTGACGGCCGCCTTCCGGAAGCGGTGCAGAAAGATCTGCTCGCGTATGTGGGATGCGTCTCGGGAGCAATGCAGCGGCAGGAGTACTTCGCTCTCGTCGCGGCGGCTGGCCTTGAGAGAGTCGAAGTCCTGCGCGACGTCGATTATCTTGCCATGCTCCTGCAATCGGCACCTGACGAGGTACGGAGACTCGAGGCACTGACGGGCGTGAAGCACGAGGAAGTCCTGGGAAGGGTCCGGTCGGTCACTTTTCGAGCCTTCAAGCCGACGGCCTGAGATCGAGGCCGGAAACTGCGCTCTAGGCGCGAGAGAGTGTGAACGACCGTCCGGGAGAAGAACCCGCACGGGCAGGGTTGGGGCGAACGAGCCCGGATATCGGACCTGACGCCTTGCGGACGCGCCCCTGGCCACTGCAACTCGGCGTCAGCCGCGCCTAGCCTGGCTCGCCGCCGCCAATATCGCCGCCAGGCTGCGTTCGACATCTTCTTCGGTCGTGGCCCAGGACGAGACACTGATGCGCATCGCCGTCCGGCCCTGCCACTCCGTGGTGCCGCACCAGCAGGTGCCGTCCGCCTGCACGGCCGCCGCCACCCGCCGTGTCACCGCCGCCTCGCCGAATGAGACGAGCACCTGGTTGAGGGCGACGTCGTTCAGCAATTCGTACCCGGCGGCCGCGAGGCCCGCTGCGAAACGCGCCGCGTGCCCGCAGGTCCGTTCCACCATATCGGCGACCCCGCGACGCCCCAGGGACGCTAAGGCAGCCCATACATCGGCCCCCCGCGCGCGGCGGGAGAAATCTGGAGTGTACTGGTAGGGCTCCCGGGCCTCGCCCTGCACGAGGTAGGCTCCGCCCGCGGAGAGTGCGCGCCGGAGGTGCTCGGGGTCTCGGCAGAAGACGAGCCCGCTGTCGTACGGCACGTTCAGCCACTTGTGGGCGTCCGTGGCCCAAGAGTCAGCCCCTTCAAACCCGGCCAGCAAGGGTGCACGGAGGGGAGACGCCGCGGCCCACAGGCCAAAGGCCCCGTCGACGTGCACCCACGCTCTCGCTTTTCGGGCCACGGCGACCACTTCGAGGGCGGGGTCAAAGGCACCTGTGTTCACGTTGCCGGCCTGGAGGCAGACGATCGTCGGTCCCGCGAGGGGAGGGAGGGCGTCCGCCCGGATCCGCCCCCGACCGTCCACCGGGACTCGAACGACGCGCTCGCGGCCAAACCCAAGTAGCGCCAGGGCCTTCAGGAGGCTCGTGTGCACCTCGTCGCCGACGACGACCGTGATGGAAGGCGCACCGAAAAGGCCCCTCGCTTCCACGTCCCACCCCTCGCGAGCGAGCAGGGCATGTCGGGCCGCGGCTAGACCCGCCACGTTGGCGGTGGTGGCGCAGGTGACGAACCCTCCGCCAGTCCCGGGGGGGAGCGACAAGAGATCGACCAGCCATCCGAGGGCAACATCCTCGAGGGCGGCGGCGATGGGCGACGCGACACGCAGGCCGGCGTTCTGGTCCCAGGCCGTGGCCAGCCAGTTCGCGGCCAGAGCGGCGGGCACCGACCCGCCGATGACGAAGCCGAAGAAGCGGCCGCCGGCGCTGGCCATCGTCGCCGGGGAGCCGATCTCGTCGAGCTGGGCCAGCACGTCCGCGGGTTCGCGGGGTCCCTCGGGCAGGGGCGTCTGCAGGCGGGCCAGGCCGGCCAGACCCGCGGCTGACGCCTGCACGGAACGATGCTCAAGCTCCTCTAGATACCGGATGGCCCGATCGGCGGTGTCATGCAAGAGCATGGCAAGCGCACGGCGATCGTTCATTTCAATGGTCCTCACACAAGGCCTCGCTCTGAAATACCCCTACCCTCGTCGCCGGGTGTGGTGGAAGCGCGGAGCCTACTCCGCGATCAGTGCATTTTCTACCGACCGTGGCGTCTCAAGGCCACCAGCCCTAAAACACCCAACGCAAACACAGCGATCTTAGCCATTTCGGAGTCGGCGTCCTGAGTGTGCCGTTCACGCTTCCCGCGGCGTCCGCCAAACGTCGGCGGGGGTCTCGACGCTCCACGTGCCTTACTCCCGGCCCTCCTGGCCGTAGCGCCCGTCATATGGGCGAGTCAGGGCGCCACGCTACCACGAACCGACGCCGAGGCAGGTCCGATAGCCTTGGGCAGCCTCTGCTGGTCGCAACCGGCCGCCGGGGGTTGCGTTCGGCCAACCGCTCCGATGATGTTGCTGCCCGAAGTCTCGCCGGTTTTCTTATAGACTCATTGTTGCTTCCGCGACCGGCGTGACGTACCCGCCGACTTCGATTCCCTCCGCGCCATCCTGCCCCATGACATGTACATACAGAATGCTTCGCCGGCCCATCTTGGTGCCCTGCTCGCTGATAAGACGAGTGCCGGGAGCACCTGACACGAGGCCGTGCCGCATCATGAACGCCGCGAGGGGACCGGTGGAGCTTCCCGTGGCAGGATCCTCCACAATTCCATATCCCGGCGCAAACATTCGGGAATACGCTCCGCCGCCTGTCGGGGTGAATACGAAAACACAGGCCGGCTCCCGATCCGTGTCCGTGATGCTCCTCAACCCGCGACTGTCGATGAACGCACGATCAACTGTCGCTTTATCCCTTACGGGAATGAAAATGGTTGGGTTCCCGGCGCTTACAAGCTGCGGAGCAATGTCCATGAGATCATTCAGCTCGAGCCCCAAAGCCTCTGCACAGACACGACGATCGTAAACTCTCCCCTGTTCCAGCGGAGGCGTGCGCAGCCAAATTAATGGACGCCGACGCTCGCCCCATTCGACGCGTATCGCGACGGGACCCACCTTTTCTTCGAGAGCGAAGTGCTCCTCTTGCCTGGGCACGATGCCCTCTTCCAAGAGCACGAAGGCGGTGCCGATCGTCGGATGACCTGCAAACACCATCTCTCTTGTGGGCGTGAATATTCTTACCCCGACGGCGCAATCCGGACGGCTGGCGGGGAGGATGAACGCCGTTTCCGCCAAATTTAGTTCCCTGGCGATTCTTTGCATCAGCCCGTCATCAATCTTTGATGCCTCTGGAAAGACCGCGAGGGCGTTTCCTTCCAATGGATCCTCAGTGAAGACATCGACCACCAGATACCGGTGGGCATGGGGAGCACTCACGGTGCCCTTGACGGATGGGGCCGACACCCGCTCTCGACCCTTGATACTATCGGCGCCCAGCTCCGGCGTCTTTCTTCCTGCCTTCATGGCGCCTCCCTCCTTGGGGCAGTGTAACATCGTTACTTGGCGAACTGTCTATAGTTATCACGCGCCAGCAGGATCGCGAATGCTCCTTGGTGCCCACGGACGCCTGCCGTCGTGTCTCCCCTGACTCCCCGTCTTAACACTTTACCGCGAGAGTCGTTCCATGTTAGCCTACTTCGGTAGTTAGCTAACTGTCGATGGCTTCAATGGATTGAACCAATCCATGCTGTGAGGCACGATGTCAGTGTACGACAAGCTCAGGGCGCTCGAGATCACGCTTCCAGAGCCAACGCCGCCGGTGGGAGCTTTTGTGCCTTCTGTGCGCAGCGGGAATTTGGCTTTCGTGTCTGGCCACATCGCCAAGATGAATGGAAAACCCTGGGTCGGCCAGCTTGGGGCCAGCCTTACGACGGCGGAGGGTAAAGCGGCGGCTCGGAGGGTCGCGATCGACCTGGTGGGCACGCTACAAACCGAAGTGGGCGACCTAAACCAGATCAAGCGTATCGTTAAGCTGATGGTTCTCGTCAACAGCGCCCCATCATTCACGGAGCAGCACCTCGTCGCCAACGGCGCTTCCGAGCTCTTCCAAGAGGTGTTTGGAGACACTGGGACGCACGTTCGCAGTGCCTTCGGGGTAGCTCAGGTTCCGTTCGGATCGTGCGTCGAAATAGAGATTGTCGTGGAACTTCATTGAGCATGTAGGCTGTTAATCGATAGAGGTTCGCGTGAGCGTCCGCTACCCTAGGTCGAGGAAACCGAGAGGCAAAGGGAGACGCAACCCATGCAGATTCTCAATGCCATTGGAAATACTTCGATAGTTCGACTGTCCAAGGTCGTTCCACCCAAATGCGCGGACGTCCTCGTCAAGCTGGAGTGGGAAAACCCCACGGGCAGCATGAAGGACCGGATGGCTCTGGGCGTGATCGCAAAGGCGGAAGAAGACGGTCGTCTGAGGCCCGAAGACACAGTCGTCGAATACACTGGTGGCAGCACGGGGACGTCGCTTGCCCTGGTCTGCGCCGCCAAAGGCTACCGCATCCAGATCGTCACCTCCGATGCCTTCAGCCAGCAGAAACGGGATCACATGGCCGCCCTCGGTTCGGAGCTGACGCTCGTCCCAAGCCAGGGAGGCTTCACCACCAAGGAACTCATCCTGGAAATGATCGAGACGGCCCGTAAATTGAGCCAGCGTCCCCACACCTACTGGGTCGACCAGCTCAGCAACCAGGACACCATAGCGGGCTACTACCCGCTCGGCGAGGAGATCTGGAGCCAAACGAATGGCGAGATCAAGGCCTTCGTTCAGGCGGTGGGCACGGCGGCCTCCTCGCGCGGGGTCGCCACGGTGCTTAAGCGTCACCGGCCGGACGTCAAGATCGTCGCCGTCGAACCGGCAGAGTCCCCGGTGTTGTCGGGAGGTCGGGCAGGGGGCCACAAGATCGAAGGAATCGGGATTGGCCGCATTCCTCCCCTCTGGGAGCCGGTTCTCATAGACGACATCCTTTCCGTCAGCACCGCCGACGCCGAGCACATGGCGAGGCGCCTGGCGAGGGAGGAGGCCATCTTTGCAGGGACGTCTTCCGGCGCCAACGCCGTCGCCGCGATACGAGTAGCGGAGCAGCTGGGGCCGGGTGCCAAGGTGGTCACGCTGATGATTGACTCTGGCCTGAAATACTTGAGCACCGATATGTACAAGAGCAGATGAAACGCGCTCTCGATCCAAGAGCGGGACGGATGCAAACCACATCGGAGCTGCCTAGTGTTCCTGCCTCTCAGAGACACAGCACCGGCACTGAAAGGATGCGCTACAAATGATGGCGACGGGTGAGCCGGCCAGGGGTTGGACCGTCGTGCCCATCGACCGACGGGCGATCGAAAGGGTGTACGAGGTCATCAAGCCCCACATCCGGGTGACGCCCGTGCTGGTCGTCGACGGCAGAGACTTCGCCCTCTCGTCGTTCCCCCTGACGGTCAAGCTGGAGCAGCTTCAGCATGCGGGGTCGTTCAAGACCCGAGGCGCGTTCACGAACTTGCTGCTCCGCGCTATCCCCGATGCTGGCGTCGTCGCCGCCTCGGGAGGCAATCATGGCGCGGCCGTCGCGTATGCGGCCATGCGGCGTGGCATCCCAGCCAAGATTTTCGTCCCTACCGTGTCTTCTCCCGCCAAGATCGCACGCATCCGCGCATGCGGCGCCGCTCTGTCCGTGGTGGGCGAGCGCTATGCCGACGCGCTCGCGGCGAGCGAGACCTGGTCCGCACAGACGGGCGCTCTGCCGGTGCACGCGTTTGACCAGGTGGAGACGTTGCTTGGCCAAGGGACGGTCGGGCTGGAGTTGAGCGAGCAGGCTCCTGGTCTGGACACGATCCTGGTGCCGGTCGGGGGAGGAGGACTGATCGGGGGGATCGCATCGTGGTACGCGGGGCGGACGCGAATCGTCGGGGTGGAACCGGAGGGCGCCCCGACCTTGAGCGCGGCGCTCCAGGCGGGCCGGCCTGTCGACGCGGCCACCGGCAGCGTCGCTGCCGACTCACTCGCGCCGCGTCGTGTCGGTGACCTGACCTTCCCAATCGCACAGGCTCACGTTGAAAGCGTGGTCCTGGTGAGCGACGACGCGATTCGTCTCGCCCAGCGGGCGCTTTGGGATGTGGCCCGAATCGTCGCCGAGCCGGGGGGTGCAGCAGCATTTGCGGCCTTGCAGTCCGGGGCTTACAAACCGAGAGTGAGGGAGCGAGTCGGGATCATCATCAGTGGCGGCAATGCGCACCTGGACTTCCCCGCATCGCTCACGGGCCCGCCGCCGCCCGACTCGCGCCCTTAGAGGGTCTTGGGGATGAAGCTGTCGCGCAAGAGCCTAGACGGCGCGCGGGAGTGCGTCTGTCGTGGGCAACGCCGAGCGACAAGCGGCTTCAATGCGGGAGGCCATCGAGATTGCCGGTGGGATCCGCCCATCCGATGAAGGTCGCGCCCGTCACGCTCCGCGGACGCACGGTTCGCCTTGAGCCTATGGCGATCGATCACGTGGAGAGCCTCTGTCGGGTCGGCTTGGAGCCTGATCTGTGGCGCTGGATCCCCACACCCGTGACCACCGCGGAGGAGATGCTGGCCTACGTCACGACCGCCCTCGCGGAGCAACGCCGAGGCGTCTCCCTCCCTTTCGTTATCTTGGAGCAAAGCCGCAACCTGATCATCGGAACCACCCGTTACGCCAACATCGAGCCGTCCGATCGTCGGCTCGAGATCGGGTGGACGTGGCTCACATCGGCCCATCAGAGAACCGGCGCCAACACCGAGGCCAAACTCCTGCTTCTGACCCATGCCTTCGAGGTCCTCGGCGCCATTCGCGTGGAGTTCAAGACTGACGCACTGAACGAGGCGTCCCGTGGGGCGATCCGACGGCTTGGCGCCGTTGAAGAGGGTACCCTTCGCAAGCACAGGATCACCGCTTCAGGACGGGTTCGGGACACGGTCTACTTCTCAGTTGTCGACTCGGAGTGGCCGGCGGTCAAGGCGAGGCTCGCCCTCCTCCTCAGGTGAGGTCTTTGCCTCGTAGCGGTGTCTTGCCGAGCCCGAAAAGCCTAAGTCTCGGTGATTCGGGTGTCCCACCGATGGGAAGGCGACTTCGCCGGCCGCGTCACTGCGGCGTGACACCTTCCACGATAAATATGCGGCTCTTCGCTGCGCTCTGCCTGATCGGCTTGATCACCTCGTAGGCTGGCGAGTCATACCACTCGTGCGCTTTCGCTACGCTGTCGAAAGCGATTATCACAATGCCCTTTGGCGGTTCGCCCTCAAGAGGCTGGGGCTTGCCGCCGCGAACGACGTAGTGGTGACTGAAGGGAGCCAGGGTTTCGGGCACTTTCTCCCCGTATTTCCGCATGGTCGGAGGGTCCGTTACCTCGAGTTCCGCGATGAAGTAGGCTGGAGGAACCCTTGCATCCTGCGCATGAATCACCTTGGCTCCAACAACGCCAGCCGAAACGCCAGCCAGCACGGCCAGCGCCAACTTGCAGCTCGTCTTCATGTGTTCATTCTCCCCACTGTGTCTTGGCGAACCAGACACAGCCACGAACATCGGCGCTGGTGTTATCATACTTAGGGAGTTGCCTAACCCTAGAATGATTTCGATGCTGGCGATCCGGGCTCTCGCGAATGAGCGCAGGCTTCAGATCCTTGAGTGGTTAAAGAACCCGACAAAGCACTTCCCCCCGCAAGTCGACGGCGATCTGGTTAAAGACGGGGTTTGTGGTGCTTTGATTGCGCGCAAGCTTCGGGTAAGTCAACCGACCACGAGCGAACACATGAAGATTCTGTGTCAAGCCGGGCTGACCCGCCCCAAGCGAATCAAGAAATGGACCTTCTACAAGCGTGACGAGGCCAGGATCCGGCAAATCAAGAGAGTCATTCTGGCGAAGGTATAGGGCGGAACAAGGACCCATGCCGCCAGTGCCCACCAGCCGGAAGAATGCCCCGCACTATGTTTGGGGAGACAATTGCGACGGATGGCATTTGCTGCAGGATGCGAAGCTGAGCGTGATTGAGGAGCGCATGCCCCCCGGCGCTTCCGAGGTACGTCACCTCCACAGGAACGCCCAGCAGTTCTTCTTTATCTTGTCAGGCCAAGCCACCATGGAAGCAAGTGGTGAGCGGATTGTCCTGTTGGCCGGGCAGGGTCTCGCCATTCCGCCGGGTACGCCCCACCAATTTCGGAATCATTCCGAAGAACCTGTCACCTTCCTGGTGATCTCGCAGCCTCGAAGTCATGGCGACAGGGTCACCGACTAGGGCAACAAGGGAAAGCGCCCCTGGAGCCTGGCTTGTCTCGCCAACCTGGGATGCGCCCGTCCTGAGGCGACGGCGTCGGCGGGATGTTAGGGAATCCCTCTGCGCCCGCACGTCAGCCTCCGGCATAGTAGCCCTTGCGCGCCCGCGCCGTCGCAGCCTGGCGATCGACCTCGACCCGAATGGTTCGCCAGCCGCTCTTTCCCTCCGGAGGCTCGTAGCCGAGCAAGTACCGGTGCCGCAGGGTGATCGCGATGGCCTCGACCGCTCCCTTGAGCCGCCCGGCTCCGGGCGTGTCGCTATCGGGGGTGTAGTGTTCGGCACCCTTGAGAATCTCGGCCCGGCCGCCAGTCTCGTCTGCGAGAGCAACCAGCGGTTTGGCGTCGAAGCCCTCCCGCGGCTTCCTCGCACGTCCCCGCCCGCCACTTCGGCCGCTTCCCCCCGGCCAGCTGCCCCCACCTCCCCCCGGCCAGCCTCGACCCGGGCCTCCCCCGCCAGGCCGACTTGGCATGCGCGACAGGTCCCTCAACTGGCTACCGCTGTCGAGGCCGATCGAGAAGACGGGCACCTCTGACCGACGGGCGAGCTCAAGAAGCGCCTCGAAGGAGGTGGAGCTCGCCGTATCCACGCCGTCGGTCACGAGAACTACCGCCTTGCTCTCCGCGGGACTCTTAGCCACGCGCTGGATCGCCGTGAAAGCTGCGTCGTAGAGCGCCGTCCCTCCGCCGGCCTCCATCCTGTCCAGGACGCTCCCCAGAAGATCCCGATCGGATGTGAAGTCCTGGACTACATGTACCTCACTGTTGAATGTGATCACGAGGATCTCGTCGGTGGGCTCGAGGAGGTCGATGAAGTGCTTGAGAGCAGCCTCCACCTGACCCATCTTGCTCTCCATGCTCCCGCTCGTGTCGAGGGCCAACGCGATTCGCAAGGGCCGCCGCTCGCCGCTGAAGAGTGTGATGTCTTGCCGCCTTCCCTCCTCCGAAACCCGGAAGTCCGCGCTGCGTAGCCCCATCAGGGGCTCCCCGTTTTTGTCGAGAACCGAAACGGGCACGCGCACGGTGCGGGCGGCGGCAGCGAAGGTGGGCTGGGGGGAGCTGCGGGCCGCGGGCGGGCCTGGCGGTGGGGCCTCCCGGGAGGGTGTTGGCGTGGTGGATGAGGGAGCGGGAGTCGGAGCATTGTCTGTTGGGGCGGCACGGCGCAAGGCCACGACGAGCGTCTCGCTTGCACCGGCCTCGCGTACGGCGGCTTCGCGCGGCCAGTCGAGGAGCTCCCCGAAACCCCGCTCCCGAAGCTCCGCCAGGATGGTGTGCTCGCTGATGCCCGCCTTCAGGAAGCGGACGATGTCCGCGGTGAGGAGCGGTGCCTCGCCGCGCGCGCCCTCCGCCACCGTCAGGAGAAGAAGGACGGCGAGGATCCGTCTCCCGACTGCGCCCGGCCCGGAGCTGCGGTGGTGTTGCGACATGGGGTTCCTCACTCTTCCGGGTCGGTTGCGCGCGACGGCTCTGCCGTCCTCGGCGGAGACAATACCTGGCCGCGATCGAGGACACCCTTCCGGCCCGGACCTAGCGTGGCCGAACTCCGGCTTTCCCACTGAATCGGCCTCGGAGTGAAACACCCAGGTTTCGCGCGCTTCCCTCCATCCGGAAGGTCACCGTATCCTGGCTGCCCCTGAGCAGGATCCGTGCCCAGTCAGCCGTCCGCTCGTTGACCCGCCCACACGCGAGTTCCAGTGTCCCCTCACTGACCAGATCGTGGGTGGCGCTTGGGCAGTCTGCTGGTGATTCTCATGAGCTGCCTTTGGGGCTGTAGAAGCCTCTGCTTATCTTCTTAATTTAGTGGCAGTTAGGGGGTTCGGAACAGCTGGCTTGTTTGAGTCCCCCGGAGTCTTGATGAAACGGGACTGTCGCCCGCCTGACTCGGGATTGTCGTGACCTTGACCGAGGCTGGACGCCGACAAGGGAGGCTGCCATGGGAGAACGGACCATCGTGGGATCCCTCGAAGCTGAAGAACACGACCCAGACGACTTGGATACGGAGGGATGGGAATCGCATCCTCCGGACCTGGACGACGACGAACGCGATGAAGACGAAGAGGAGGACGACCTAGCCGACTGATTTTCCCCCACGGCGATATGGCGAACCTGGCCATAGCGGGGACGCCCGCGCCAGCAGCCCTTCGAGGTCCCGCTCGACCGCCGCATCAGGGCCCGGCCGCCGCCCCATGCGGTAGAGCAGGACGTCGGTGCGGTCGAGCCGGCGCAGATTCTCGAGGTGCCGGGTACCGATCGAGCCCGCACCCGCGATCACGAGGGCCCCGACGCCAGGCGAGGATCGGGCCTCGCGACGTTCCGGTACCTTGTGCAGCAGGATCGCGTGGTCGAGGGACCCGCCAACGGCGAGCCGGCGTGGGCGGCGCGTACGAACGAGTCGGTCCGCGGTGCTGGCCATCCCCAGAAAGCTAAGGGGCCGCCGTTTCGTGGCTTCTACAGAGAGGCGACGGACACATGGCCCGCCCCGCGTTATGGAGAGGTCACGCCACCATCACGCATGCATCACCGCGTCAGCCCTGCGCGTTGGTCGGCCTCGGCACGCGGCCACGGGTCGGTGGCGGCAAAGCGAGGGATCGCTGCGCACGCCGGCGTCATCGTCTTCCACGTGCCCGGGACCAGCCCCTTGTGGCATGATCGATGCCTGACTGGGAGGGAACCGACGAGAGAATCTCCCGAGCTCGTCCGCAGCACAGCCTCGGAAGGATGTGCAAGGTGAGGCCTCGAAGGCTGCTTTTCGGGCTGATGGGGCTCGCTGTCTTCCTGGCGGCAACGAATGGGTCGCGCCACTCGTGGGCCCAGAACGCCTCCGCCCCGACCTTCCCGTCCGGCACTGAACTCATCACCGTGG
>Ga0210399_10000545_pt1 | contig 30037 bp, 28 predicted proteins | sample IncBWC14MmetaG_FD_150865 | JGI IMG/M metagenome (GOLD analysis project Ga0210399, IMG submission 150865) | Forest soil microbial communities from Barre Woods Harvard Forest LTER site, Petersham, Massachusetts, United States - Inc-BW-C-14-M | ecosystem: Environmental > Terrestrial > Soil >... | reverse complement strand
TCGTTGGCCATGGCCTGGTTCTTGTCGATCACGTTCTTCAGGTACTGGATCTGGCCGCTGACGTTCGAGATCTGCTGCGACATCACGTCGCGGCGCTTGCGCATCTGCGACAGGTGATCTTTCAGGATGCCGATAGGATCGATGTTGATGATCAGCCCGGTAATCCACCGCATGAGCAGGCGGAACAGCAGATGCGTGCGGCTGCTGAAAACCACGAACAGCACCGCGGCTATCATGCCCGCCAGATAAATCATGTGCAGAGTGTCGGCCAGCATCGAAACGATGAAGGGCACGATCTGGGCCCAGCCATAGACCGCCGCGGCCGCCGCCAGCACGATGAAGATCATGCCGGTCTTGCCCTCGGGCCGCGACCAGAAAGATTTCAGTTCATCGCCGAGATTCGTAGGAGTCGAAGGCGTTATGCTCATGGGGCTTTATCCTTAATCTCTTCCTTAAATTCTTATCCCTGGAGAAGGCTGACGTACTTGGCCTTCTCCTGGTCGATCTCAATCGCGCGGCGCTGCACGGCGATCGCAAACTGCGACTCGGCGCGCTGAATCTTGCCCTGTGCTCCCACCAGTTCGGTCGTGACTTCCGACAATCGCTGCTGGAGCTGTGCAATCTCTTTCTGCTTCTGCGTGATCGCGTCGGTCACATCCTGCACTTTCTTCTGGCGATCGTCGATCTCTCTCTGCTTGGTGGCGGCGGCCGAATTGGCAAACGATTCCTGCTCGGTCTGCAATGCGACTTTCAGGCCGTCGAAGGTAGCGAGAATCTTTTCCTGGGAGAGCCCTTCCTGCGCCTTCGCCTGAATGACGGCGGTCTTGAACTTGGTGCGTTCATCGAGTGAAGGGATCGCTGAAAGCGGATCCAGATACTTGTGGATGGTGGCGCAGACCTGGGTCGCTTCGAAATTCGTTTTCGCCAGAATCCTTTGGTAGACGTGCTCCGTCTCTTCACTCATGGGCTGCGCCGTCACCGGGCGATACGCGGGAGTATCGGTAGAAACCGCGACTGGTGCGGCCACGGGTGCTGCTTCGGTGTGAGGCTGAGGATGCGACTGCGCTGTTTTTTGCGCGTCCCCCGGCTTGGGATCGTCGTCTTCGATAATGACGTGCTTCAGGCCGTCGATGAATTTGTTGCTCATAACGTCCGCTCCATGTCTATTGCTACGTACACTCCCGCTGGCCAGTTCCCCGGCGACCCGGCTCCTGATCTGTGTTTCCTCGTATGTTACTGAAAATGATCGTCTCGTTGTAGCTTCGCGTGGAGTGGGTACCTGGTCTACCAACGGCTGCCATTCCGCGGGAGGTCCCGCGACGGTCAACACTGGATGCTATGGCTTGAGGCGATTGATGTCAACGTCAGGATTGACGCGGAATATTGCACTTCGCAAAGCAATTTTGCAGAAGCCGATAGCCGGGGGCTATTGACTTGGCTTCGGGCTATGTGGCCGGAGCGAGCGCGCAATCAAAACCAGTCCGCCCACCAGTAAAATCAACATCACCATGGTGTTGAAGAGGCTGGCTCCGCGAAAGTAGATGTGCATGTTCGCGATGATGCCCGCGAAAATGAACAGGGCTCCGGCAACCGTCAGGAGCCATCCGATGGTGCTCTTGCCGTTCCAGAACAGAATGCCGGCGCCGAACAGCATGGGCAGAAGCGTGACGCCGAAACTGCTGCCTCCCCAAAAATTCCAGTAGGAACTCACCACGGTCACTTGGTTGGTGATGAGGAAGCCTCCAATGCACGCCATGGCAAAACCGAGAAGAAACATGCCGAGCCCGCCGGAGGTTCCACCGACATCGCCAATTGAACGGTTGTCGTTATTCATGAGCGGAAGCATAGCACTTCGCTATGGACAAGAGCGAGAATCTGAAGGCGTCATCCCGAGAGTCGGCGCGTTTCAGCCGACCGAGGGATCTCGATGCTCCAAGATTTCGTATGGGGGAGATCCCTCGTTCCGCCTGAAAAGCGGCTCCACTCGGGACGTCACCTCCGACGCGGGAATTCAAGCCGAGCCACGACCTCGGCGTTCGGTCGTAAACCGTTGGCTACTTTTTCTGTGCGCTGCGGCCGAGGGCGACCAGGAAGATTGAGCTCTTGCCCCGAGCGTGGGGCGAGAAGAAGTTGACCACGTCATCGTCGTAAAAGGTCAGGCCGCTGGCGCCGAGGTGCTGCGCATAGGCGGCGAGGTAGAGTTTGCCACCCAGAATGCCGGCTTCCAGCTGCACGGCGCGGTATCCGCGGTTCCCGTAGCGCTCCAGAATCTTCTTTAAGTCGGCGAGGAAGAACACATCGACGGCCGCATCGGCGGGGAGTTGTTGTTCGAGTCCCAGGAATCCGGCCTTGTCGCGGAAGTCGCCGGGCTTCAGCAGTTCGAGCGACTTGTTGTCCCAGTGATAGACGTAGGCTCCGGCGGCCAGGCCGTCCACGTTGTTCACGATCAGATAGAGATCGTTCAAATGAAGATCGTTCAGGTGAAGATCGTTCAGGTGGCCCCCGACCGGGTCGAGAAAGTCGGCGGGAATGCCGTGCGTGGCACGATCCAGCATCAGCGAGAGCTGCGGCAGGGTGATGGGTTCGCGCGAGAACTGGCGCGTGGAGCCGCGGCGCGAGATCACCTTTTCGATGGAGTCTTGAAGAAAGGACCCGCTCGGCGGCTGCAGTGATGTAATTGTTCCCTTGGGTGGGGGTAAGTCGTTGGTTGGCGTCTTTCCGCGCACGGCGGCGACCTCGCTGGCGGAATCGAGCGAAGAGGCTTCGTGCATCTTACGCATGGCGGGATAGTCGACCTCTTCTTTCGAATACGGAACGATCGGAAGTTTGAGAGGGGAAATCTGCGGTGCGCTAGGCGGGGTCGATTCCTGATGTCCAATCGAAATCAGCGAAAATGCCACCTCGCGTTTGGTGTCGAGGCTGAGCAAATCGTTGATCTGCGAGTCGACGAACCCGGTCAGAATCTTGGCAGGAAGATTCGAGGCTTCGGCCATCGCCAGAAGATTGGCGAGGATGGTGCCGTTGTCCCAGCCGAAGTGGCGATAGGTGCGAGAGCGATATTTCCAGGCATTGCGCCAGTACGTGCCCGTGCAAATAATGATGACCGGAGCGTGGGCAATGGATGGATCGCTGCCCGTAGCCTCGACCAGTGTCTGCCGGAAGTCGCCCGCCCGCAGCTGGCGCAGGCCGAACTCGGCGACGCCGAAATGGTAGACACCAGCGGCAAGGCCGGCAGAACTGACGCCAGGCACAGGTTCACCGACTAGATCGGCGCAGACGACGTAGAGTTCGATTTCGTAGAGTGCGCCAGTGCATGCCGCGGCGCGGAAAAAGGTTTCGCCCTGCTCGTGTTTCTTGCTGCGAACAACTCCGGCGGAGAAGAAGAGCAGTTGTGCCAACGTCTCGAGATTGGGCACAGCGTCGGCCGACGCTTGTCGCCCGGGAGCCGCGATAGCGTCGAGGGCGGCGCGGCCCGTCTCCCGGAAATCTCTGGGCAAACGCATGACTTCGAGCGTGGGATAAATCTTGAACAACAGCGGCTTGTTCTCCCAGTCCAGAAAATGCGGACTCGTCCGCACGCTGAGTGGAGAATGCTTGGTGCCGCTGTGATATTGCCAGGCGGCGTCGAGGTGGTTGTTCTGGCTCAACGAAAAAAGCTCCTGGGTATCAGCGGTAAGCGGTGGGGGGCAGGCCGGTGATGCGGATTCCGGCATTGCCTTTGAAGCGAATGTTCATGCCGATGAGCAGGGCGGTGATCTGCTCGACGATGCGGGCGTTTTGGAGAAGACCGCCGTCAATGGGGCGGACTCCGGGAATCTTGGCCGCCAGTTCGCGGGTGAGTTGGGCGGCGTCGGAATCGTTGCTGCAGACGATCACGTCGCAGTCGAGTGGGGCGTCGCCATTGAGCATTTCGGCAGAAACATTATGGAAGGCGGCGACTACGCTGACTTCTCTGGGCACGAGTTCGGCGGCCTGCTGCGCGGCGGAGCCCTGCCAGACGCCCAGAGTGCGCGAGGCGCGTCCGCCGACGCTGGCGGCCAGTGGAACCGTGGCGTCGATCAGGATGCTGCCCTCGGTCATGGCAGGTTTGAGTTGCTTGAGCAGCGCGGCTTGGGCTTCGAAGGGAACGGTCAGCATCAGGATGTCGGCGGCGGCGCAGGCGGCGCTGTTCTCCATGCCGGAGACATTGGCTTCAGGGCCGGCCCGGTGCTGAATGGCAGCGGCGGTTTGCTGGGCGCGTTCTTCGTTCCGGGAACCGATGATGACGGCTTCTCCCGCGCGGGCCCAGCGCAGGGCAAGTCCCATGCCGGCGGGACCGGTGCCTCCGATGACTGCGATAGGGCGAGTGCCTGAGCGATTCGCAGTCGTCGTCATGCGAACTCGGCCTCCAGCGCCTGCTCGGAGGTGCATTCAGCTTCATTCAGCGGCAGTTTGATCTTGATGCGGGAGTAGGTGGTGTTGCGCTCGGCGGGAATGCGGCCCATCTCCAGGATCAGAGACTGAAAATCTTGTGGACTGGTGTATTGGCCAGCGGTTGCTCCGGCTTCGCGCGAAATGTTTTCTTCCATCAACGTGCCGCCGTAGTCGTTGGCGCCCGCGTGCAGGCAGAGTTGCGAGAGGCGGCGGTTCAGCTTCACCCAGGAAACTTGAATATTGTTGATGGAACCGGCGAGCAACAGCCGCGCGAGGGCATGTACCTTGAGATGCTCGGCCAAGGTTGGGCCCGTACGCGCCAGTCCTTGATGAAACAGCAGCGTGTTTTGATGGACGAAGCCGAGGGGAACGAACTCGGTGAAGCCTCCGGTCTCGGATTGAATGTCGCGCAGCAGCCGCATCTGGCGCACCCAGTGTGCCGGAGTCTCGGTGTGTCCGTACATGAGCGTCGAGGTCGAACGAATGCCGCAGCGATGCGCGGTGCGGATGACTTCGATCCACTGTGCGGTGGAAAGTTTATTGGCGGAGAGGATGTGGCGAATCTCGTCGTCGAGAATCTCGGCGGCAGTCCCGGGCAGGGTGCCGAGTCCGTTGTCGCGCAGCATCGAAAGATAGTCCGGGAGCGACATGCCGGTGAGTTCGACACCGTAGACGATTTCCATGGGTGAGAACGCGTGGATGTGCATGCGCGGAACCGCGTTCTTTATGGCGCGCAGAATGTCGCGGTAATGAAACTTGGGGAGATCGCGAGGCAAGCCGCCCTGGATGCAGACTTCGGTGGCGCCGAGTTGCCAGGCTTCGATGGCCTTCTGCGCCATCTGATCGAGGGTAAGAAAGTAAGTGTCCGACTCGCGCGGGCCGCGGCTGAAGGCACAGAACTTGCATCCCACGAAACAGATATTGGTGAAATTGATGTTGCGATTTACCACGTACGTGACGATGTTGCCGGCGAGTTCGGCACGCAGCAGGTTGGCGGCGACGAGCAGGCCGAGGAGGTCGCCGCCTTCGGCGTTGGCTAGCGCGTAGGACTCTTCGAGCGACAGGTCGGCGCCGTTTTGCGTTTCGAGCACTTTCTCCAGAGACGCGCGAAACACAGGAGTCAGGCGCGGGGCGATGTCAGACCATTCGAGGACGGGGAAGGATTCGAGTTCGGAGTCTGTGAGTTCGCGGACCAAGCCAACCTCCGTGCGGATCGGACCCGTACAGTCTAACGCAAGACGACTCCGTTCTTGATCATTCCGGCAGTCGTAGTTTCTGTCTAGTTTGCTCTGCAATTTCCTGAAGCATCGCGCGAAGCTCGGCCGGATTCCGCATCAGCTTTTCACGAAGGATTCCCATTTCCGCATGGAGGCTGCGTTCCCATGATCGCGCCTCCCTCAACGGCTCCAGCATGGCCAGTAGCTTATCCAGTTCGTCCAGCCCCTCGTCATTCCGACCGAGAATCAGCAGCGAGTAGGCGAGCACCTCTTGAAGGCGGCTATTCACGCCGAGCGCGGGGTTTCCCCTCAACTCCGCAACGATGCCCTCCGGCCCTGACTGTCGACGAAGCAACGGCAGTCCGGTTCTGAATATCTCGTGGAGCAGCCTTTGTCCCAACTGTTGCTCAAGTCCCGGCTCAAACTTCCACACTCCCAGAAACCGCTTTCCCAATGTCAAGTTCAGATGGTCACAAGGTACGTACAGTGCCTGCACGAAGACTTCTGGGTAGAACCCTTCGGCACTGAAACCGGAACTGTCGAATATAAAGCCTCTCAGGACGTTGCCGACCGGCACCTGATAGAGCAGTTTGCCGTGCGTCCGAAACCCTTCCAGGTGCGGAAGCAGATACTGAATGGCGAATCGCTGGACCTGCCTTCCCTTCACGGCGCCAGACTACTCCTTCCTGCAATTGTCTAACGAAATAAATCGTTCGCGGCGAGGCGGAGCAAGGTTTGTACTCCGCCCGCACCGCCTTCGTATCGGAATCCGCGGACGATGCAGGCGGGGGCGCGATTCAGTTTGCCGCAGACGAGGCCGGCGGCGCAGGCCAGTTCGTCGGCGACAGCCTCGACGCTGGCTTTGAGTTTGTAGCCGTGGGAGTCGCGTCGGCCGCGGTCGTCGCGCAGCGGCTTCATTCCGGCGATGCCGATGGCGAACTCAGTCAGGCCTTCACGCCAGGGGCGGCCGAAACTGTCCGTAATGATGACGGGGATGGCGAGGCCGGCGCGGCGTTTCAAGGCGCGGCGGAGGTTAGCGGCGGAGCGGTCGGAATCTTCGGGGAGCAGCAGCGCGTGCGTGCCTCCGTTGACATTGGAGACGTCGACACCGCTGTTGGCGCAGAGGAATCCGTGGTGGGTCTCGGTGATGAGCACGCCGTTTTTTCGGCGGATGACGGCTCGGCTCTCGCGCAGCGCTAGTTCAATGACGCGGGCGTCGAGGGCATATTGTTTCGCCCACGTGACGGATTCGGCCGAGGGCTGAATCGTTGCCAGGTCGACCAAGCGGCCCTCGGATTTGGAGACGATTTTGTGTTTGACGATGAGAATGTCCCCGGATTGAAGGCGGAGGCGGCGTTGGCGCAGGGCCTCCAGAAGTTTTTCGGCGAGGGAATCGCCAGGGCGGATTTCGTCCGCGAGGGGAATCGGGATCAGATGGAGAACGGACGCAAGTGGCGTGGGTTTCTTGCGCCGCTTCGCGGCTGATTCGTTGCTGCTTGCAGCCGACTTGTTCACGCAACAATCTTACCTGTTTGGGAGTAGGTGAGCTTTCACTGCTTGCCGCTTCGCGGCTGGACAGACGCGGCGTCCGTCCCCACGCGAGCATAATCGCGGGCAAGGCGCTGCGCGCGGGTTTCGCCGGGTGATGAGATCAGTTGTTGCAGGTCTTCGGGATTGTCGACATCCACCGCGATTCCAGGCAGGTTCAGAATGACGCACGGCTTGCCGGTCGCTTGCGCCGCGGCTTGGTGCGGCTTGAAGCTGTCGTTGCCGAAGCGGAGCGGGAATAAATTGGCGGGGCGGCGAAAGGCCGCGTTAGTGCCGCGTCCATCGGCGGCGGGGACGAGCGCGCTGCCTTCGGTGGGCGCGTGTTTCAGAATTTCTTCAAGCTCCCACAACTGAATCAGAGGGATGTCGGCTGGGATCACCAGCGTGCTGTCTGCGCCGCGTTCGACACAGATGCGAGTAGCCATCTCGATGGCACCGGTTTCCCCGGGATTGCCGGGGTCGGGGATGACTTCGAATTCAAACTCAGCGGCCAGCGTTACTGCGTACGAATCACTGGTGACGACCGCGACCGCCGGGCGTGCTTTCCACTTATGGAGGGTGGTGAGCACGTCGTGCAGCATGGCCTGGGCCAGCGCCGTGCGGGAAGGTTGGTCGAGAACCGCGGCCAGGCGCTGCTTTGCCGAAGACAGGTTCTTGACGGGAACGAGAATCACGGCTGCTGATCCAAACGTCGGAAGGCGACACCGTGGTGCGCCGGATGACTTGCCCGCGGGCCGGTCGCGACGACGGATAGTACTTCTCGCGCGAGGGCAGCTTTGTCTTCGGGGCTGCGCATAATGGTTTGGGTGCACTGCACGCGCAAGCCGTTCTTGCGGAGAGCTTCCGCGTTGCGCGCGTCGCGCGTGTCGCAGATCAGCACGTCGAGAAAATCTTCGTAGGCCTGGGCCACGCCGGCGATCGAGCAGGGCAGGCCTTGCGCGGCCATCAGAATTCCCGCCGGGCCCGCGACCGGGGCATTGCCCACGATGGGGCTAACAGCGGCAACTTTTCCGTGCGCACGCTGCAGAGCTTCCCGAATGCCGGGCACGGCCAGAATCGGACCGACGCTGGTAATGGGATTGCTCGGGGCAATCAAAACGGCGTCGGCCGAGGCGATCGCTTCGATCACTCCGGGCGCGGGTTCCGCGTCCGAGGCTCCGGCGAAACGAACGGAGTTTACCGGGTCCTGATACCAGCGCTGTACGAAATATTCTTCAAAGCTCAATTCACCAGCGGGCGTATCGATGCGGGTTTCGACCCGCGAGTCGCTCATGGGGAGAACGCGCGCCTTCACCCCGAGTTTCTCGGAGATGACAGTGGTGGCGTCGGAGAGCGTTTTGCCCTCGGCCAGCAAGCGCGAGCGCAGCAGGTGCATGGCGAGGTCGCGGTCGCCAGTGTGGAACCATGTCGGCTCGCCGAGCTGTCCCATGGCCTGCAGGCAGAGAAAGGTGTCGCCCTTCACGCCCCATCCGCGCTCGCGGCTGAGCATGCCGGAGAGCACATAAGTGATGGAGTCGATGTCGGGGGAGACGTAGAGGCCCCACCACAGCAGGTCGTCGCCGGTGTTGACGACCAGAGTGATGTCTTCGGCGGGCATAACCTGGCGGAGGCCGTCGACGAACTTGGCGCCGCCGGTGCCGCCGCTGAGGACGCAGATCATGCCGCCCTCTTTATGTTGGCGAGACCGTGATCGTCGGCCGCGGCGCGCAATTTTTCTGCCAGGAGGCCGGGCCGCACCGTCAGTGCGGGAAGAAATTCCGGATACACGGGCAGACGCTGGCGCAAGGCGAATCCCTTGGCCTCGGTCCGCAGGCGCAGTTGGTCAAGGTGCGGCCACGGTTTTTCCGGGTTGATGAAGTCAGGGGTCAGCGGCGACACTCCTCCCCAATCGTTGATGCCGGCGTCCACTAAATCATCATAGTAAGGCGCAGACAGGTTGGGCGGAGCCTGAATATTGACGCCGGGGAGTAACAAGCGAGCTACCGCCACGGCGCGCAGCATCTCGCCGCGGGTGGGTTCAGGGCTGTTGGCCATGGGGATCGCGGGCTTGACGCGGAAGTTTTGCACGATGACTTCCTGGATGTGGCCGTAGCGGTCGTGCAAATCACGGATCGCGAGCAGCGTGTCGACGCGGTCTTCGGGGGATTCGCCGATTCCGATCAGCAGGCCGGTGGTGAAGGGGACATTCTGCTTGCCGGCGTCTTCGATGGTGCGCAGGCGCTTGGCCGGGACCTTGTCGGGAGCATTGTCGTGGGCCGCGCCGGGGGCCAGCAGGGCGGCGTTCGTGGTCTCGAGCATCAGGCCCATGCTAGGAGAAACAGCGGCCAGACGCGCGATCCATTCGGCACTGAGCAGGCCGGGATTCGGATGCGGGAGGAGCGTGGTCTCGCGCAGCACCAGTTCACACATGGCCTCGAGATAATGCAGTGTCGATTTGTAGCCGAGGTGGCGCAAGGTATCGCGCATTTCGAAAAAAAGCAGCTCAGGCTTGTCGCCTAAACTGAAGAGGGCTTCGGTGCACCCCAGCTTTTCGCCGGCGCGGGCGACGGAGAGAACTTCGTCCGGCGTCATGGTGTGCGCGCCGGGGTCGCCCGGATCGCGGCGGAAGGTGCAGTATCCGCAATAGTCGCGGCAAAGATTGGTCAGTGGCAGAAACACCTTGCGCGAATAGGTAATGACGCCAGGCTTGAAGCGCTCCCGAGCGGCGCGGGCGGCGGCGAGCAGTTCGGGGAGATCGTCGTCGGAGCAGCGAATCAAGCGCACGGCGTCGTCTCGGGAAATAGGTACGGCGGGCGTGATTGCGGTGACGGCCACGTTGAATCGAATGATACAACGGCCGGGCATGGTAATGTAGGCGCTTGCGTGCCGAACCCGATCGTAGAGACGTAGCTCGCTACGTCTCTGCCGCCGGCACCACGAACCACGGTGTGAGAGACATTGCCCGCAACGTCTCTACGATATGAGCTTGAATCCTTCCGAATTCCGAAAAGCGATGGGATGCTTCGCCACCGGGGTGACGATCATCACGGTCGACCTTGAGGGTGAAGTCCACGGCATGACCGCCAACGCGTTCGCCTCGGTGTCGCTCGATCCCATGCTGGTGCTGGTGTGCGTGGATCACAGCACGCGTACGCACTCCCATCTGCACGCCAAGAAACGATTCGGCATTAACGTTTTGCGCGAAGACCAGCGGGCGCTCTCGGAGTATTACGCGCGCGCCGAGCGTGACCATGAGCACGCAGAAACCGAGGCCGGGGCGCGCTTCGACCGGACCGAGCATGGGACTCCAATGCTGCACGGGTCACTGGCGTTCCTGGAGTGCCGACTGCACTCGGCAGAGGTGGCGGGGGACCACACCATCTTTATTGCCGAGGTGGAGGACGTGGTGGTGCGAGAGGGCGAGCCGCTCCTGTTTTTTCGGGGGAAGTATCGGAAGGTGGGGGAAGACGTGGGGAAGTAGGAGCTAGGTTGCGGGTTCCGGTGACAATTCGGGGCGCGGCACGTTTCGCTCGGGAGCTCGGTGTTTCTTCTCTCGTGCCATGTGGGCACGAATCGCGTCCATCGTCTTCCAGTAGTCCGAAAGTTCAGAGATTCCACGCTTCGAGAGACTGACGGTCGTGCGTGTCTTCTTGTCAACGATCTCCTTGCGAATGACGACTAGCCCGGCCTGCTCCAGATTGCTGAGCTGAACAGATAGGTTTCCCTTGCTCAGGCGCGTGATCTTCTGGAGAAATACAAAGTCCGCCGATGCGCAGGAAGAGAGCACGGTCAGGATGGCCAGCCGCGCCGGTTCGTGTATCAGTCGATTCGGCGATGGGAGTACGCTGGTCTCGTTACTCATCCTCTCCCTCCCAAACTCTCTTCGGCAGCGCGCGGACCAGAACGATGTAATCGTACAAACCCAGCGCTATCAGGCTGAGACCGAAACCGCCAGCGTTCAGTAGCTTCCACAAGTCGAGTTCCTTCGCCTCAGGATGGAATATTGCGTAAGAGACAATGGAGGCAAGACTGATCATTCCTACGAGCATGAAGTACAACCTTTGGCGTTCAATACCGCTCATGTGCCATCGCAGGCTGCCACAGAGCAACACCGCCCAATAGACCGAAGGCCACAGGTTGATCTGCCGATCAGGATCGGAGATCATCATGTGTAGGTGAGAAGCAACAGGGTCGAAGTAATGGGCGATGGGCTGACCAAGGAAAAGCAGTACGAGAAAGGCCAAAAGCAACGCCAAGGAGAAAAGAGCGTTCCATTTAGAACCCGGCGCTCGTGCTGCCTGAACCGAGCCAAACCGTCGCTGATAGTACTCGGGGATCCATCTGTCTGCGGCTATGAGGATTGTCGCAGCCCCAATTGCTAACGCTACGCTCGCCAGCGCTGCCAAAGATATCGACCATCTGCTCACCCAGTGCTGCAAGATTTTCCCAGTATTCAAGAAGAAAAGGACCGTTCCGAGGAACGCCATGTATAGCCCTTGGTGAGAGCCTAGAAGCTTTGTGACATACCTGAGCCGCTCGTGGTCGAGGATCGTTGGGCTTGGCGAAGGAATTGTATTGAGTTCGTTATTCATCTGCGCCCTCCGCAACTCGCTTCGGCAGCGCGCGGAGCAGGACGATGTGCTCGTCAATGCCTGTGGCGATGAAGCTCAGACCAAAACCGCCAGCGTTCAATATCTTCCAGATCTCGAGTTTCTCAACGCCCGGATCCCATATTGGAAGCAGGGCAACTGAGATAGCCGCGAGCAGCCCAAGAAAACTCAACCATCGGTCATCCATTCTTCGGTGCCATAGCGAGCTGGCAAGGAACAATGCGAGCCAAAAGGACGGAGCCGTCAGATGAACCTGATGGGAAGGATCCGAGATTAGCAGGTGCACGTGGCCCAGAAAGCTAGAAGCTAGGGGTTCAAGACCGCGAGCGACTGGTCGTCCGAAGAGAATAAGTAGAGTAAGGACCAGTAACAGGATTCCGAATCCCTTAGCGCTGATCTCGTGCGGCTCAACGCGGCCGAATCGTTCCCGGTAGTACGTCGGAATCCAACACCGCCAGGCAGCGAAGAAAATTACGATTCCTGCCAACCACGCCGCACTGATCGCCCATCCAGTTGGCCAGTTCAAGGGCGCTTCCATTACGAAGAGGAATGTTCCCAACAGCACCGTGTTAAGGCCTTGCTGCTTCGTGCCCAGGAGTCCAGTGACGTACTTAAGCCGCTCGTGGTCAACGGATAGTTCAGCTTTGGTCGTCGACGGTGCGGTAGTGTCCTGCATGAACTGGTTTATACCATAAACTAAACGAGAAAAGCCAGCCCCTATGGTCGGGTGCCGGACTGTGTCACTATCGGGAGCCTTGAGCATCTAATCACTGCAGAAATAAAACATTGAAATGGAGTCGATTCATGACTGAAGAGACGGAAGAAAAGATTACAAAGACGGAAGCGGAGTGGAAGAAGCAGCTTAGCGACGAGCAGTATCATGTGACCCGCGAGGCGGGTACGGAGTGTGCGTTCACCGGCAAGTACTGGAATACGAAAGAACCGGGAATGTATCACTGCGTGTGCTGCGGCTCACCGCTGTTCGATTCGCAGACGAAGTTTAATTCGGGGACGGGCTGGCCGAGTTTTACCAAACCCGCCGAGGGCGGTGGTGTGGTCGAGCATCGTGATACACAGTACGGGATGGTGCGAACCGAAGTACGCTGTGCCAAGTGCGACGCGCATCTGGGACATGTGTTTGAGGATGGTCCGGCGCCGACGGGGCTGCGGTATTGCATGAATTCGGCGGCGCTGGATTTGCGGCGGGCGGAGAAGAAGTAACAGCCTCCGGGGGCTAAAGCCCTAGATAACTTGACCTGCCTTACGCGGCGCTAGAAGCGCCGCTCTTCCAAACGATGGCGTCGGCACGATGGCGTCGGCGTCTGCGGTTCTTTCGAGGTCTTCGGAAGTTGCGTCCTGAACTAACGTAAAGATCCAGACTATAAAACAAAAGAGGCACGCGCGAGCGTGCCCCTTATTTTTCCCTAGACGTTCGGCCTGCCAATTACGCGCTGGCCGTGGCAGCCAGGGCTTTGGGAGCCTCGGCTGGCTTGGACTGATTCGGCTGCGAGTTCTGTTTGCCTTCGTTGCGAACCTGAATTCCACCCTTGAGCGAAGCGCCGTCTTCGACGCTGATGCGCACGGTAGAGATGTCGCCCGCGACCGAGCCTTCGGCGCGGATATCCACGCGGTCACTGCACTCGATGTTGCCGTTCACTTTGCCCATGACCACAACTTCCTTGGCCTGGATGCTGGCGTCGACCTTGCCGTTGCGGCCGATGGTGACGCGGCTTTCGGGCATCGTGATCTTGCCTTCGATGCGGCCGTCGATGTAGAGAGCTTCGGAGCCGCTGATTTCGCCCTTGATGACCAAAGTGCGGCCGATGGTGGCCTGATCCACGGGAGCGGTGACGGTTTTGACCGGGTTGTAAGCGTTAGGGTTGACGGCCGGCGAGCCGGCCTTGTTGAACGTGTTCTCCGACGACTGAAGCATGCGACCTTCCTTGGGTTCCCCGCGCGGCGCCTCGCCCTTGGGCCCCTGGCGCCGATTCCATGCGGTTGGTCTTGAAATTTGTGGCCTGCGGCTGCTGGCCACTTGGCCACCCTGACTATCGCACAGGGGTAAGTCGGGGTGAGAGATTACGGAAGATGGTGTACGGCTGCGGAGGCCGGATCGCAGACAAGTTGTCGATTGTGGTAGAAACCAGGCATGAGCTATGACCTTTACTGTTTTCTCCCAAGCTCGGATGTCCCAAGCATTGAAGAAGCTCAGGCTATCGTTGAATCGGAAGAGGCAGGCGGCAAACGGGACAACGCCAAATCAGCAGAAACAAAGCGCAAAATTGTCAGAGCCTTGACGGAGCACAATCCGCGCCTGACCTCGTTCCAGTTCGACTACGCAGAGATTGCTCGCAGCCTTAAGATCTCCGAAGACCAAGCGAGGAGTGAGTGGACTCACGTCGAGCTAAATCCACCGGAAGGTGACCCAGCCATTCAGATTACCGTTTTTGGCGACCACGTCTCTATCAATATCCCTTATCGGTACACAGGGTCACAGGCTGACGTTACGTTCGAGCAATTGAGCGGTTATTTGCGTGTGATCCGGGGGGCGACAGGATTCTTCGTATACGACCCGCAAACAGATAGGGTTTTGGATCCAGAGAAAGAGGAGTTCGGTGATCACAAATCGTATGAACAAACCGTTCGGGAAATCCCAAACATCGTTGCTGCCTCGAAGTTGAAGAAACGGGAAAAGCCTTGGTGGAGGTTTTGGTCAGAGAGCTGAGAGGCTTACTCGGCTTCCTGCAGCGTTCCAGATAGCATTTCCCACTCTTGGATCAGCGCAGCATGATTTGCTTTTTGTTCCTCGAGTTCCTGCGACTGGCGCTGGCTCTCGTCGGCGCTGACGAAGTTCTGCAGTGCCGTTTCCAGGGTCTCGATAGCGGATTCGGCGCGGCTGATTTTTTCTTCCAGCTCGTGGACGCGGTCTTCCATTTGCTTGCGCTTGATGGGGTTCAGGCGCTTCTTCGCTTCGGCGGTTTCACCATCTCCGTTCACGGGTGTGGCAACTTTGGCAGGCTTCGGGGCTGGCTCATGTCGAGGAGCCTTCACCCCGGGCACATCGTCCAGCGTCGGCGCGACGTGCTGCCCGCCCTGCTTGCGCCAGAGGTAGTCTTCGTAGTTGCCGGGGAAGACTTCGACCTTGCCGCCGCCGACTTCGAAGACGCGCGTGGCCAGCTTGTCGATGAAATAGCGGTCGTGCGAGACGAACACGACCGTGCCCGTGTATTTCACCAGCGCATCGAGCAGCACATCTTTGGCGCGGAGATCGAGGTGATTCGTCGGCTCGTCGAGCAAAAGAAAATTTGCGGGATGCAGCAGCAGACGCAGCAGGGCGTAGCGGCCGCGCTCGCCGCCGGAGAGCACGCCGATCTTCTTAAAGACATCGTCTTCCGAAAACAGAAAGCAGCCGAGCAGGCTGCGCAGTTCGGTCTCGCCGCGGCCGGGCGATGCATCTCCCAGATCGTCGAGAATGCGGGCGTCGGGATCGAGCTCTTTATATTGGTCCTGGGCGAAATAGTCGGCTTCCACGTTGTGGCCGAGGCGGTATTCGCCGTGCGTAACTTTTTCGGTCCCGGCGAGCAGTTTGATCAGCGTCGATTTGCCCGCGCCGTTCACGCCGACCAGGGCGATGCGGTCTCCGCGCTCGATCATGAACTCTACGTTGCGGAAAACTTCTTTGTCCGCGCTCCCGTTTTTCCCGGGGTAAGTCTTCGCCACGTCTTCGAACTCGGCCACGATGCGGCCGCTCGGCTTGGGCTGCGGAAACGAAAAGTGGATCGTCTTTTCTTCCGGCGGAATCTCGATGCGCTCGATTTTTTCCAGTTCCTTGATACGGCTCTGCACCTGCTTGGCCTTGGTCGCCTGGTAGCGGAACCGGTTGATGAAGACTTCCAGTTGCTCGATGCGGTCGCGCTGGTTGCGGTAGGCGGCTGTCAGTTGCTCGTTGCGCTGCGTCTTCTGGGTGAGAAACTTATCGTAGTTTCCGGTATAGAACCAGAACCGCTTGTTCCAGATTTCGGCGATCTTGTTGACCGTGACATCGAGGAAGTAACGGTCGTGCGAGATCAGCACGAACGCGTGCGGATAATTCTGCAGATATTCTTCCAGCCAGTTGCGGGCTTCGAGGTCGAGGTGGTTGGTCGGCTCGTCGAGCAGCAACAGATTAGGCTGCTGCAAGAGTAGCTTCGCCAGGGCGAGGCGCATCTGCCATCCACCGGAAAATTCGTCGGTCAGGCGCGGCCAGTCTTCCTTACTAAACCCCAAGCCCATCAGGACTCGTCCCACTTCGGCTTCGATCGAGTAGCCGTCGCGGGTGCGGAACTCGTGTTCGACGCGGTGGTAGCGATCGGCTACGGCGGAGTATTCCGGGCTGGTGTGGTCGAGTTCCGCCATGCTGTGAGTCAGCGATTCCAGCTCCGTTTCCATAGCGCGGAGGTCGTCGAACACCGACATGCACTCGGCGAACACGCTGCGACCCGAAAGCGTAAGGCCGTCCTGGGGAAGATACCCGGCAGAAGTTCCCTTGGCGATGACGAGCGAGCCGTAGTCGAACGTGTCCATGCCGGCGAGGACCTTCATCAGCGTGGACTTGCCCGTGCCGTTGCCGCCCACCAGGCCGATGCGGTCGCGGGGCGTGATGAGCCAGTCCGCGTTTTCGAAGAGGAGTTTGTGGCCGAAACGTTTTCCGGCGCCGGAAAGCTGAATCATGGGCTCTAGTTATCGTCTCATAAAAGCAGCGGCCGCAGGTCAGGGATCCGCGGACCGTTCTGAGCGTAGTCGGGATTTATCGCGGATCAAGACTTAGGGCGGGTCATTGCCTCACCACGGGCGTCTCCCAACCCGTGTATTCACCGCCAAAGCTCTGTGCGAGCCGGAATAAGTAGATGACCGTCTCATCAATGATTCGCTGCTCGATTGATTGAGTACGCGCTATCGATATGCCGAACTGGAGGGGGCTGTCCCTGTCGAACTCCGACTCGACACGAAATCCCTCGGTAAGCACCGAGTCGCGGAACAGAGAGCGAGACGATTCAGAGCCGAAGTACACCCAGTGATGCACTTCTCTCGGAACAGTGAGAACATCTCCCTTCTCAGCCAGCCGATCCAGCAGGTCCATGTTGGAGATGCGCTCAAAGTTTTCCGGCGATGGATACAGCACGTTCAAGTATTGGTTCCATGACGAGTCTTCCTGCTCGCCGATGTCGAACTGGTAGCCTCCAAAATCCTTCAAAACGTGCCGCACCGCATTACGAAATCCATCTCTCGTTTCCCCGTAGAAGTAAAACTCACGCCGCCCATCAGTTGTGATTCTTCCGCTGAGTATCGCTCGGCACTCGCTCGCGAGAGCGGGCGTTAGTGCATCTTCGATTTTGTACAGCATGGGGGCTTCTTTGCTATCGGACAAGCCATCAGGCCGCGGCAATTGGAAGTAAACCCACACCCAGAGGAGCCAAGGTTTCGATTCGATCGGGACGGCCTGTCGAAGCTCGAGGTTTACGAGGATAGACGCCAGCTTGTTATTTACATTGCAGAGGTACGGCTTCCAATTGTCGGTCATCTCGGATGAACATGATAACCGTTGTTAGCACGCCTCAGCACTGAGAGCCGGCGTTTGGAGGATAGACGTTCCAAAACTACAGGCTTACGGCCAGACTACGTTCGCAATGGGATCTTTGGAGGCAGCAGCGGGGCGGGCGTTGCGGGGGCCTGGGTAGGCTCCCCAGAGTTCGTGGTGGAACTGGATTCGTTCGAGGGCGCGGTCGATCACGGCTTCGAGCTCGTGAAGATATTTGACCTCGCGGCCTTTCGCCAGGCGGCGCTTGGCTTCTTCCGGAGTGAACCACGTAGGATGACGATTGCCTTCGTCGGGGCGGCGCATCTGGTGGATTTCCATCAGGAAGGCCTTGACCACGAATTCCTGCACGCCGCCTGGCTGCCAGAACACACCTTTGGAATGAATATAAAGATGGAAGTGTCGCGGCTCGATCGTGCCAAGAGCGCCAGCCTCTTCGGCGGCTTCGCGCTCGGCGGCCTGGCTGTGCGAGAGGCGGGCGTCGGTGGACCCCTTGGGGAAAGTCCACTTGTTGCCTCCATTGGTATTAACCAGAAGGAACTCAATGGCCGTGCCGCGTCTGCGATAACAGATCGCAGCCACCTGCAGCGGCAAGGACTTCGCGACGCGGGCCGACCCCATGAGCGCCCTCCTGAGAACTTAAGACAAGGTTACATGAAAGATATTTCACTAGTATTAAAGTGCAACAAAAATTGTGCACCCAGGAGGGTTACGAAAGGGTTACGTACCCTTTCGGGAATCAGCGCATCTTCGCAAGCGCCAACGCAAGCGTGGAAGGGCGGCGCTTTAGCGCCGCGTTAAGGCGCCAAGAATTCGCGGGCTTCAGCCCCCGTGGTCGCCCCGTCGTAAGCGACGGTTTCAACAGCCCGCTACAGTCCTGCGCCATAAACCGGAATCGCCGCTCCGGTCACGTCTTTGCCCGCATCGCTGGCGAGCCACACGATCAGACTCGCGACCGACGCCGGCTGCACCCACTGCGACGTGTCCGCGCCCGGCAAGTCTCTGCGGTTGGCGGGAGTGTCCATCGTGCCCGGCAGAATGACGTTGGCGGTGATGCCGGCGTCTTTGTTCTCGAGCGCGACGGTGCGGACCAGCGATACCAGCGCAGCTTTCGACGCGCTGTAGGCGCCAACGGCTGGCCCGGGATCCTCTGCGGCGCGGCTGCCAATAGCGATGATGCGACCAGCTCCCGCCTTGCGCATGTGCGGGAGGACCGCACGCAGAATGTGGAACGCGCTGTTGAGGTTCATGTCGAACATCCGCTGAAAGGTCGCGTCGTCGGTGTCAGCGACCGTCTGGCCTCCAGCGAATCCGCCGACCAGGTGTGCAAGCACGCCGATCCTTCCGAAGCGGGCGATGACCGTGTCGGCAGCCTTCTTCGCGGCAGCGAGGCTGTCGAGCGCGGCGGGGAGCGCGGTGAAATTCGGGTGATTGAAGTCGGACTGCTGGATTTTAGGCGCGAGTCCTACCACGGCGAAACCGGCGTCCAGCAGGGCTTTCGTGACGTGTGTTCCGAGGCCGCCGTTGGCTCCGGTGATGAAGGCAGTTCTTTCGGGCATGGGGTACTCCCAACTAGAAATCATCATAAATGCCCCGCTCGATTGATGTTGGGGAAACGGCGTACTTGCGGAGAATAACCCGAGGGAGTCAATCGAAAGGATTGTGGTAGGCCTCGACGCTGCTTCAAACAACCCGATTGCAATGACAAGGGAGCCGTCGTACCCTCGTTGTCGATGCTTCGTCCCTGTCCACCCTTGATCCCCCTCCTGGTTCTCATAGCGGTTTTCGCTGCCCAGAGTGCTCTCTCCAGTGTGGACGATGGGCACCACGACTATCCTGCTGGTTTTCGACCGTTGGTGATGCTAACCGAATTCAATCCGTGGGCGATGGTTGTAGGCTCCGATTCCCCTACGTTCGTTCTATATGAGAACGGCACCGCTATTTTCCTGAAGGATAAGAAATACCTTTCCGCGAAACTTACGCCAGCAGAAGTAGACGCATTTCTCCTTGGATTGGGACGAGACTCGCTGGTTGGACTCCGAGACTCCTACACACTCAGCGAATATACGGACCAGCCGACCAACGTACTTGTGGTTCGAATTGATGGTTCCAGCTACAAGAAGATCTCGATTTATGGAACGATCCGGGCTTTGAAGACCGAACCTGCCGGGGCCCTTCCGCTGCCCGACGAACTCACACGCGCATTACGGCTGGTGTTGCAGTATGACAACGCCAGTTCGTCGGCGTGGATGCCTGAATACCTCGAGGTTATGATCTGGCCGTTTGAGTACGCAAAGGGAAAGCCCGCCGAGTGGCCGACAAAGTGGCCTGGAGTGTCCGATCCGAAAACTCTGAAGCACAAGGATATGTATTCGATATTTGTCCCTGAATCTCAATACCAAGAACTCGAGAAGTTCGTCTCGCAGCTGAAACCGACCCAAGCGGTCAGAATCGACAACAAGAAATGGGCGGTATCCGTCCGGTTTCCGTTTCCACATGAACGGTGGTGAACCTGGGGAACCCTCACGCCAGATTCCGCTGCAGCGTCTCCCTACCCAGCTCATTTTCCCACCTCGCCACCACCAGCGTGGCCACGCCATTGCCGATCATGTTGACCAGGGCGCGGAACATGCTCATGAAGCGGTCGATGCCGAGGATGAGCGCCATCCCCGCCACGGGAATCGCGGGGATCACGCTCAGGGTTCCGACCAGCGCGATGAACGACGCGCCCTGCACGCCGCTGGCGCCCTTTGACGTCAGCATAGCGACGGAGAAAATGGTCAATTGCTGCAGCAAGGTCAGGTGCGTGTTGGTAGCTTGCGCGACGAAGAGCGCGGCGATCGTCATGTATAGGGCGCTGCCGTCGGTGTTGAAGGTGTAGCCGGTGGGCACGATCAGGCCGACGAGAGAACGCGAGCAGCCCAGGCCTTCCAGTTTCTCCATCAGCGTGGGAATGGCGGTCTCGGACGAACTGGTGGCCAGCACCAGAAGAATTTCTTCCTTGATGTGAACCAGAAATTTCAGCAGGCTGAAGCCTGCGACCCAGGCGATCCCGCCGAACACGATGAAGACGAACAGAATCGAAGTCACCCAGAACGAAGCGATCAGCCGCAGCAGGGGGCCCAGCGACGCCAGTCCGTATTTGCCGACGGTGAAAGCCATGGCGCCGAATGCGCCGATGGGCGCGAGTTTCATGACGATGTTGACCATACGGAATACGACCTTGGTCAGCGACTCCAGCATGGTGACCAGAGGTTTGGCATGCGCGCCCGCCGCCGACATGGCGAATCCGAACAGGATCGAAACGAACACCACTTCCAGGATGTCGCCTTTGGCAAAGGCGTCGACGATGGTCGTCGGGATAATGTGCATCAGGAAATCAGTGACGGTCTGCGCCTTGGCTTGGCCCGCATAATCGGCGACGGCGTGGGTGTCGAGCGTGGTCGGGTTCACGTTGAAGCCGCTGCCGGGATGCACGACGTTGCCGACAATAAATCCCACGACCAACGCGAGCGTCGACACAATTTCGAAGTAGAGAAGAGCTTTGCCTCCGACGCGGCCAACCTTGCGCAGGTCCTGCATGCCGGCAATGCCAGTCACGACGGTGCAGAAAATCATCACCGTAATGATCATGGTGATCATGCGGATAAAGGCGTCGCCCAGGGGCTTCATGGCGACGGCGTGCGCCGGACTGACGTAGCCGAACAAGACCGCGGCTCCGATGGCGACGCTCACCTGCACCCAGAGCGAGGTGTAGAGGCGCTTGGGGCGCGGGGTAGGCGCGTCGGATTCAGTCGGGGTCGGGATCGGGATCGGCATTCGGGCTTTCGTCTCGTCTGAGAAAATCGGGTCCGTTGCAGCGCCGCTGGGCTTCGCCTTCGCGGGACAGCCGAGGCGGCTGTCACCACATGAGCATTGCCACATGGCATCGCTAGTTCGCCGGAGCCTCCAGCGTTTTTACCAGCCAGGGGATGATCACTTCTTTAAAGATTCTGGGATCGGGCCACACGCCCACTTGTCGTCCCAGATGGCCGCCTTGCGGATTGATCCATGCTTGTTTGGGGACGTCGCCTTTGTTCAGGAGCAGATATTCATCTTCGATCGGAACCTGCGTATCGAGCACGCCCGCGAGGATGAGCATGGGCGCCATCGGCTTGCCCAGAAGGCCCTGGTGCACCAGCGACATCTTTGGCAGGTACTCGCCCAACTCGTCGAGGGAGTGAACGCCTTCGAGAATGTTCATGAGCGCGGGCACCTGATCGAAAAGATATTCGCGATTGCCCAGAAGAGAGTTCATCAGGAATTCTTTTTGGAAGAACTTGTCGACCGGAGGCGACTGTGCGCTGCAGCCGCGTAGGCGGGCGCGCTCCACAATCGCCATCTTGGTGGCCCAGTATGCGCCCCAACTCACGCCATGCAGGGCGATTCGGTTCTTGTCAATCTCCGGACGCGACTGCGCGTAATCGATGACTTTCGACAGCATGCGCTCGGAAGTTTCGCTGACCTTGATCGGCGCCTGCCCGGTGCCAGGGCCGTCGACGGCGAGGTATCCGATGCCGAAGGGAAGAATCGCGCTGAAGCTTTCGGTGAGATCTTCCTTGCGGCTATCAAGGCCGTTGACCGCGATGATCAGCGGCACCGGTCCCTTAGCATTTTTCGGCAGCCTCAGGTAGCCGACGATCTCCTTGCCTTCGAATGGAATGTGCACGACCTCAAGCGGAGGATCGAGAAACTTGGCGTGATCGAGAAACGCTTCGAGCGCTTTTTCGTACGACCGCTGCTTACCCGGCGACGCGGGAATCGGCCAGCGTCCGAAGGAATAGATGCGCCAGGCGCGGATGTAGTCGGCGTTGGCCTTGGTGGGATCGGTTTTCTCGAGTGACTTCGCTTCGTTGAAGTACCGATCGGCGACGTGCATGAAGCCGGCCGCCCACTCGTCTTTGTCCGCCGTGTGAATGCTCTCGAAGGCTTCCTTGACGTCGGCGGGATCGAGGCCGATCAGCGGGTACTGACCCACTTCGGCCCGGCGAACGGCCTCAGTCTTAACTTCATCGATGGTGCGGTCGCGCCGCTCTTCTTTCTGTTCGGGTTTCGGCGCGAGGTTCTGCGCGAGAACGAGCCCTGACATACCAGCGCATATCAGCAACAGCGTTAAGAAAATGAAGGAAGTTCTGTTTCTCATGGTGCGTGATCCCCAGATTGTCTGGCCCGCGGTTTGTGCGGGCGAAGTAGAGATAAGAAAAGGCCGGACGGAATGAGTCCGGCCTTCGGTAATCGCCAATGAATCGACTGCTGCTCTAGAACGTAAACTTCAACCCCAACTGCACGGCGCGGCTCCCGCCGGATCCGATGACCGGATTGGCGGCGGCTACGTCCGGTGTGGCGCATCCGCAGCCAAAACCCGGAGCAGATGGGTCGTTCTGACCATATCCGTTCTGTCCACCGTACGGATTTGCGAAGTTTGGATGGTTGAAAATATTGAAGAGCTCGGCCCGGAACTGGGCATGGACCTTCTCGCCCAAATGCCAGTTCTTGGCAATCGAGAAATCGAAGTTCCTAAAGCCGGAGTCGGGGAACGTGTTCCGCCCCATGTTGCCGAATTGTCCCAAGGGCGGAGGAATCATGACCGAACTCCCTTCTTCATAGCAGCCGAACATGCCCAGGGATTGCATCGAGGGTCCGGTGGCTCCGTCCACCGCCGTCGCACTGGCTACACAGTCCGCATGATTCGAGGCCCCCGTGAAGAACGGAATTGGAGTCGGGCCGGACTTGAAATCTGACGGATTGCCCCGGCCCGCTGTTCCAGCGTGATAAAAACTCCAGCGAATGGGAGCATTTGCTGGCGGACTTACTGGCAGTGGACCGGTGCCCGCCGCATCTGTGCCTAAATCAATTGGTCCCCAGGGCTGGGCGCTTTGCAAGGTGACGATGGAATTGAGTTCCCAACCCTCGAGCATCTGGGCGAAGCCTTTACGTCCGGGGATCGCATAGGTGAACGAAAGAGTGAAACGTTGCCGAATGTCAAAGTCGCTGCTCGCGTATTCGCGTCCGACGTTGTAAGAGTCTTGCGGAAGACCTGCACCATAGCCAAAATCCCAATTCGCGCCCACCTCGTCGAGCGAGTGGCCGTAGGTGTAGCCGGCCACCATGCTCAAGCCGTGGAAGTTGCGCGAATTCAGAGTGACCTGCAGTGCATCGTAGTTTGAGCGGTAGATGTTTCCCATCTGGAAGATATTGCTCAGGTAAGGGAACTTGTTGTTCATCGTGTACGGCCGGCAAGCCTGATCCGAAGCGCAATTGGGATTGTAGTCGCTGCCTACGGGCGCCTGGTTGATGTCCCGGATCCCGACCAGGTTCGATCCGTGATTGCCCACGTACGACATTTCCATCGACAGATTCGGAGTAAACGAGTGCTGCATGCCGAAGGACCAATGCCAGACGTAAGGAGTCGTCAGGTTACGGGCCACGCTCATGATGGGGCATGGGGCGGCGTTTACTGGGTCGCAATCAAGCTTGGTCGTACTGACGTTGGCTCCGAAGATCGGCGTACCGCTGTCCCACTGCGGCATAACCGGAGGGATTGCCAGATTTCCGGCCGCGATCGTGCCGCCGGCCGTGTCTCCCGCGGCATCGATAGTGGCTGCCGTGGGCACGTTGCCCAGTCCAAACGCATTGTTGAAGGCGAGCATCGCCTCCCAGTTGACGGTTTCGTACACCAGGCCCGCCCCGCCGCGGATCACCGTGTTTCCCTTGCCGTTCACGTCCCAGGCAAAGCCCACGCGGGGAGCGAAGTTCTTGTGGTCGGGATTGTAGGGACCGCTGACGCCGGGCTGCCCGGCCTGAATCAACCCGGTCTTTGAGTTGGGATCGAAGTTGCCCAGCAAGTCGTGCTGCTCGCTGATGACCGTACTGTACTCGTAGCGCACGCCGAAGTTGACCGTCAGGTTCCTGCTGGCGCGCCAGTCATCCTGCAGAAACAATCCGTAGGCCCAGTTGTGAATATGCAGAGTGGGGTCGCCAACTTGTACCGAGCCCTTGAACGGGTCGCCGGCGAAGAAATCTTCCAGTGCCGTTGAGCCTGCTCCCGTGCCTATCGCCACGCCGCCCAGGAAGGTGATGCTGCCTCGAGCGTTGCCGAAGGCGCCGCCGTTAAAGGCGTTGTGGTGAAGTTCGCCACCGAATTTCAGAGAATGCTTACCCGCCGTGTAGGAAACGTGGTCGATGAACTGAGTTCTGGCGTCCGGTCCCTGGAACTTCGGCCACTTGAACGCGCCCAGGCCGGGGACGAAGGCACCGGCAAAACCAATGCGTGGCAGTCCGCCAGTGAACGGTCCGCTCACACCAGTGTTGAGACCATAGCCGGATGCCGGCGTCCCGAGGTCCCCCGGAAAGGTCGGCTGGTTTAGACGGTTGTAGCCGACGCGCGCTTCGTTGACCCACCGGGTACTGGGTATCCATATCCAGTTTCCTCCCACGACCTGAGCGCGGGTGTGGATCTTCGACCGCCAGAAGGATTGCAACTCCGGAAAATCTTCTACCGTCCCATTGTTGTTTCCGTAAAAATACATGCCGCTGATGCTGTTCTTCTGGTTGATGTTGAAATCCACCTTGCCCAACGCGTTGTCGACTCCCACGTCGTTGGGGAATCCCTGCACAACGTTGGGGCTCTGCGTGTTGTTGACGGGGAAGCCAGTCCCGGCACAGTTTACGGTGGACCCGGTCACCGTGCAGCCCGAAATCTTCTGGCTGGCTGCACTGATCGGAACTTCGTTTGCCACCAGATCGGCAATCGCATCCGGAATGCTGTTGCCGCAGTCGCCGGTTACAAGAGTGCAGTTCCCGGCATCGGTGGAAAAGTGCACCATGGAGGGCGTAGTGACGCTATAGGAGTTCCCTACGTCGTAGCGCTGGCCCTCATAAGCGCCGAAGAAAAAAGCTTTGTCTTTTACAATCGCTCCGCCGAAACTGCCGCCAAATTGCTCCAGGGTTCGCGAAGTTTTTGCGGCAGGCGCAGCGTTGAAGAAATTGCGCGCGTCCATGGCGCCATCGCGGCCAAACGCAAACGCGGTGCCGTGCAGAGAATTCGTTCCTGATTTCAATCCCACGTTCATGATCGCTCCCGGCTTCCAACCGTACTCGGCTGGGGGATTTTCCTGAACGTTGAACTCCTGGATCGCATCGATGGGCAGGATCGTCGCAGAATCGCCCGCAATGCCTGCGCCATTGATGATGCCCTGCCCGGAAAACGGTTCGCTGTTGAATAATCCTTCAACGAAGTAAGCGTTGTCCTCGGCGCGCAGGCCGTTCGTGCTGGTGGTCGAGAAACCGCCACCGGGATACCGCATCACGCCGGGCCGCAGTTGCAGCAGGTTTTCGTAGTTACGCCCGTTCAAAGGCAGGTCGTTGATCTCCTGGTTGCTGAGCGTGCCTCCAAGGGTAGAGGCGGTTGTGTTGACGAGCGGAACGTCCTCTTGCACGACCACCATCTCCGTGACCTGCCCGGTCTGCAGGGCGAAATCGGCGCGCACATCGGTGGCAACCTCAATGACCACGTTCGGCCGCTCGGTCGTCTTGAAGCCCTTGCCTTCTACGCGGATCTTGTAGGTGCCGGGCTGTAGTTCGGGCGCCGAATATCCCCCGGAACCGTCCGTGGTCAGCGTGCGCGAAGTGCCGCGCTGGAGGTCAGCCACCGTCACCGAGGCGCCAGCTACCGCGGCCCCGCTCTGGTCGCTCACGGTGCCGAGAATGCGGCCCGTCGTGGTCTGAGCCAGCACGGAGACTGAGAACAGGAGCAGCGTGAAAGTGACGAGCAGGAACCGGGAAGCTGTCGTCATCCGTCCGACGTAGGACCTGGTGGCGCTGACAGGGCGCGATAGCATAGGGAACCCCTCCATATTGCTGGTCCGACAGCCATACCACTATCGGAGAAACAGTGTCAAGCAAATTCAAATTTTGGATGGAAGCTGAAGCAGGTTATAACACCCACGAGCACCCGGCTAGTCACCAGGACGGCAACCCGGAAGTGGTTGGACTTCGGGGAGTTGGTAGGGGTTGCGCGATCTGGGCCGGTTGTAGTACGCTTATGGTCCTACCACCAGACCCTTATACCATACCGTGTCCTCCGCCCAACAAACGCGCCAACGCCCTCTGGATATGCGGTATAGTAGCCGGACCATGGCCAGTCCACAGGCTGGCTTCGCGTGTGCGGGGGACAAAACTTTGTACAAGCTGGTTCGTACGTCGAGACTCTATGAACAAATCGTTCAACAGATTGAAGAGTCCATTGTCAAAGGCGATCTAAAGGCTGGCGATCAACTTCCCGCAGAACGAGATTTGGCCCAGCGCTTCGGCGTGAGCCGCACTGCGGTACGCGAAGCGGTGAAGGCGCTGCGGGAAAAAGGCCTGGTCGAAGCCTACTCGGGCCGCGGCACCTTCATCACCGATGGCACCACACAGGCCGTGCGCCAGTCGCTGGACCTGATGGCGAAGATCGGTCAACCGGAGGGATCCACTCATCTGGCGGAAGTGCGGGCTATTCTCGAGCCCGAGATTGCGGCACTGGCCGCGGTGCGCATCCAGGAGCCGGAACTGTCGACCATGCGGGAGGCAGTGACGGCGATGGATCGGGCCGGGCAGGATCCGGAAACCTACATCGAAGCGGATCTGGACTTTCATCTTGCCCTGGCCGAGGGCGCGGCCAATCCGCTGATCCTTTCCCTGCTCGATTCGATCGTTGGTCTGCTGCGCGAGCAGCGGCTGCGCATCTTCAAAGTTCCCGGTGGTCCGGAACGAGGGCAGATTCATCACAAACGGATTCTCGACGCGGTCGAGCGGCACGACGCGGAGAAATCGCGCGAAGCCATGCGGGCACACCTGTTGCAAGTGCGTGACGACAGCCAGACGTCAGCGGCGAAACGCGCGGCTGGCAAACAGAGCACACATTAGAAGATTTCTGAATAGACGCTTTGAAAGGGGGCGGCTTCAAGCCGCGCCGTAACTGGAAACAAATGAATAGCGGCTTTACAGTTTGCTGAAAAACTCGGATTCGTCGGTGCTACCGTGGAAGAGCGGCCCTTTAGGGCCGCGTAAGCCGTTGAAAATTAATCTGGGCTTCAGCCCTCGTCGTCGTTCTTTTTCGACCAACTGAGTTTTTCAGCAGACTGTTTAGCCGCGCAGGATGAAGGATAGCGGATGGCGAAAGTAGGATTTATCGGTTTAGGCGTGATGGGCAGCCAGATGGTCAACCGGCTGCTGAGCAAGGGTCACACGGTGACCGGCTACAACCGCACACGGACGAAAGCGCAGTGGCTGGTGGACAAGGGAATGCAGTGGGCCGACTCGCCGCGCGGAGTGGCCAGTACATCGGACTACACCTTCGCGATGGTGACCAACGCCGCCGCGATTGCTTCTATTACGGAAGGTCCTGACGGCTTGCTGGCGGGCCTGAGCAACGGCAAGATTTTCATCGACATGAGCACGGTGAGTCCGACGGTGAGCCGCGCACTCGCCACGAAAGTGCGCGCTCTGGGGGCCGACATGGTCGACTCGCCGGTCTCGGGCAGCGTGATCACACTGCAGGAAGGCAAGCTCTCGGTGATGGTCGGCGGCAAAAAAGAAACCTTCGACAAAATCAAAACGCTGCTGCTCGACATCGGCCCGAAAGTCAGCTACGTGGGCGACAACGGCTTGGCGCTCTCCATGAAGATTGCGATCAACCTGAGCCTGGCGGTGCAGATGCTGGCATTTTCCGAGGGCGTGTTGCTGGCGGAAAAAAGCGGCATTGCCCGCGAAGTTGCCGTCGACGTGCTGGTCAACAGCGCAGTCGCGTCTCCCATGATTAAGTACCGCGGCCCGTTCGTCCTGCAGCAGCCGGAAGAGGCGTGGTTCGACGTGAACATGATGCAGAAAGATATGGTCCTTGCCATGGACCTCGGCCGACAGCTCGACGTTCCTCTTCCGACGACCGCCGTGAGTAATGAGATTCTTACCGCGGCACGCGGCATGGGCTGGACGAAGTATGATTTTGCCTGCATGTTCGACGTGCTCGCTGCCATGTCTGGCGTGACGACCCCTGTCACCGCGGGAGGGAAGAAGAAGTGACCACCGCCACTTCCAGGCCTGAAGCGGGACGCGAAGCCAGCACCGAAAATAGGTGGCTGCGCGCCTACCGCCAGATGGTGAGGATTCGCCTGTTTGAAGAGCAGGTCAATGAACTCTACACCCGCGCGCTCATGCCCGGGCTCGCGCATTTGTACAGCGGCGAAGAGGCGGTCGCAGTGGGCATCTGCGAAGCCCTGCGCATCGACGACTACATCACCAGCACGCACCGCGGCCACGGACACTGCCTGGCCAAGGGCGCGTCTCCCGACCGGATGTTTGCCGAACTGCTGGGCAAAGAAGCCGGCTACTGCCGTGGCAAAGGTGGCTCGATGCACATTGCCGATCCCGCGACCGGCAACCTGGGCGCGAACGCGATCGTGGGCGGCAGCGTTGGAATCGCTACGGGAGCGGCGTTTGCCTCGAAGCGGTTGGGAAATGGCCGCGTAGCCGTCTGCTTTTTTGGCGAAGGCGCGCTCGGTCAGGGATCGCTCTATGAAGTGATGAACCTGGCGCAACTGTGGAAGCTGCCCGTGATCTACGTCTGCGAAAACAATATGTACAACGAGTACACACATTTTTCGGAGACGACGGCCGGAACCATTCTGGGACGCGCCGCAGCATTCGGTCTCGAAGCGGCGCTGGTCGACGGACAGGACGTGCGTGCAGTCAACGAAGTCGCGACGCGCCTGATACAACGAGCGCGCAACGGAGGTGGCCCAGCATTTCTGCAGGCGGACACCTATCGCTACAGCGGGCATCACGTGGGCGACATCAATCGCGAATACTACCGCTCGAAACAGGAAGAGCAGCACTGGAAGACCGAGCGGGATCCCCTCAAGCTGCATGCGGCTTGGCTGTTGAGCCAGGGGCAAGCCGACTCAACCACACTCGATCAAATCACCACCGAAGCGCGCGCCGAGATGGAAGCCGCGGTGAAGTTCGCCATCGCCGCGCCGTATCCCAGCATCGATCAAGTGGAGCAGGATGTTTATGCCTGAGCGCTTTTATGTCTGAACGCGAACTCACATTTGCGCAGGCGGTGCGGGAAGCGCTGGCGGAAGAAATGCGCCGCGACTCGCGGGTGTGCATTTTCGGCGAAGACGTGGCCGAAGCCGGGACTCCGTTCAAAGTGCTGTCCGGGCTGGTGGAAGAATTCGGCGCCGAGCGAGTGGTCGACACGCCGATCTCCGAAGCCGGCTTTACGGGCGTTGGAGTCGGCGCGGCCATGACGGGCCTGCGTCCTGTGGTCGACATCATGTTCGGCGACTTCCTCACGCTGACCATGGATCAAATGGTGAACCAGGCTGCCAAAGCCCACTACATGTCGGGCGGACACTGGCGTGTTCCCATGGTCATGCGCACCACGCTGGGCGCGACTCGGCGGTCGGCGGCGCAGCATTCGCAATCGCTCCATGCGTGGTTCAGCCACGTGCCCGGATTGAAAGTTGTACTGCCTTCGACGCCGTATGACGCTAAAGGCCTGCTGAAGACCGCGATTCGCGATGAGAACCCCGTTGTCTTTTTCGAAGACAAAATGATGTACAAGCTGAAAGGCCCCGTTCCGGCGGACGACTACACGATCCCGCTAGGCGTGG
>Ga0210399_10000544_pt1 | contig 30039 bp, 19 predicted proteins | sample IncBWC14MmetaG_FD_150865 | JGI IMG/M metagenome (GOLD analysis project Ga0210399, IMG submission 150865) | Forest soil microbial communities from Barre Woods Harvard Forest LTER site, Petersham, Massachusetts, United States - Inc-BW-C-14-M | ecosystem: Environmental > Terrestrial > Soil >... | reverse complement strand
CGTAACGTAGCCAACTCGAGCAATCCCCGGTAGAATCCTCTCGGTAAGGCCACCCTCCCGCGCCGGCCGGAGGTGAGCGCCGGGATTTCCATAGAGGAGCCGTGCCGATGGTTTCATTTAGCGACCGAGCCGCTATGCCGACCCACGTTCTGGTCCGCCTTCTGGATCGAGAATCGGTCTTGCTAAACCTTGAGACCGAGCAATACTTCGGTTTGGATGAGACCGGCACGCGCATGTGGCAACTGGTAACGGGTTCGCCGAACATTGGCGCAGCTTACCAGGAGCTTCTAGCGGAATTCGACGTCGAACCGGACTTGCTGCGCTCCAACCTGATGGAACTTCTGAGCCGGCTCGTGGATAGCGGCTTGCTCCAGGTTCTTCCTACTGATGTGGCAACGGCTCCGGCGATTTAGCGCCCTGGAGGGCTCAGCGCAGAATTTGTTTCTGCGCGCGATCGTTCTGCTGCCATTGGTCACCCTGAGTTTGCGATGGCGCGGTTTCCGAGCCACGCAAGCATCGCTGCAGCGATTCCTCGCCGACGCCAAAATAGGACCTGACGCCGCTCTGATGGGCAAGTGCGTGGCAGAAACCGCGCACATGCTCAATGCCGCGGACCGGCACGGCCTGGTTCATCCCTCCTGTTTGGCAAAATCCATGACTTTTTGGTGGCTGCTCGGACGCCAGGGGATTGCTTCGTATCTGCGAATCGGGACTCGAAAAGAGAACGAAAAGTTTGAAGCGCACGCCTGGGTCGAACGTGAGGGCGTCGCGCTAAACGACCCAGACGAGCACCACTATCACTATGCCGCATTCGATGCGGCGCTCTCGGCGCTGCCGCCGGAAGAGTCTTGAGCCGGGTCGAACGGTAAGAGAAATTGAAAACAGAAAGGCCCCCGACAGCGCTGCCAGGGGCCTGGGCGGTTGGCCTCCGCTAAATATTGGTACGATGCGAAGTAAAGCGCTTGGCCTGCGGCGCGGGAGCCGGCAATTCAACGTTGAGCGAAATTTCGCTCTTGTTGCGCAGCACGTCCAGCTTTACAGTACGGCCCTTACCCTTATCTTCATGCTTCGCGGAAAGTTTTTCGCGAAGTTCCCCAACCGTGCGAATGCGCTCGCCATTCAGCGAAGTGATGACATCGCCCGCTTTCACGCCAGCTTTTTCCGCAGGCGAACCGGAGGTAACGTCACGAACGAGTATCCCTTCACCATCGGGCGCACCGAAAAACGCGCCAAGCTGCCCGCTGAGATCTTCCGCATCAATGCCCAGCCGCGGCTGTCCGCCGCCGAACAGCATGTTGCCGTTCCACTCCATCGAAGGGATGTCGGGAATTTCCGGCATGCGAAACGCGAACGCTCCGGGTGTCGGCGCCACCATTTTCATCGCCTGGCGGCGCTCTTCGGATTTACCGAGAGTCGCGCTAACGGTTTGCGAGCGTCCCTCGCGCCACACGGTAAGCTGGATGCTGCGGCCCGCGGGAATCTCGTGAATCATACGGCGAAATTGCGCCGCGCCTTCGACGCGCTGTCCGTTGATTTCCGTGACCACATCATTTTCCTTGAGACCCGCTTTGGCCGCCGGGCTGTCCGGAACGATCTTGCCCAGCACCACCCCGCGCTCCGCGGAGAGTTTCAATTCCTTGGCCTTGTCGGCCGTCACTTCATGGGTTTCGACGCCCAGCCAGCTCGAACCCTCGTCGCCAACCAGGACGTTCACATCACCGGCCGCGATCTCTGGCAGGACTTCGATCCGCGGGTCCTGCTCGACAACGACAGTCTGCGTTGAATCCACAGGCTCGTCTGCATCACCGGTTTCTACCTTTTGATCGGCCCGGCTCTGCGCTTGTAATTTGGCCTCCAGTTCATCGATCCTTTGCTGCAAGCGTGCGATCGTGGAATCGTTGGGTTTTTGTGGCCCCGTGGAACTGGCGGGCACAGCGATTAAGACCAGCCCGAGCGCCGCCGCTCCGCCCATCGTAAGCAAATTTCGTTTGTTCATGGTCGTCCCATCCTCCCAGAGCAGTTAGACGCAACAGAAAGAAAAGCGTCAGACCGTTGACCGCAGAATGACCACACGGATCCCGCCATTCACGGTGCGTAAATGAATCGGAGCGCCGCCGCGTCCCAGCCTCCCATGCACTTCCCGGGGACGCTGATTACTCTCCATGGTCATGGGGAGTTCGGAATAGAAGTTTCCATTCAGGCACCGAGCTTCGACTTCCGCTTGCATGTTGGATGGCACGGCAAGGACGAGAGAACCGTTCGTCGTTTCGGCCGTGGCGCCCGTTTTGTCCGGAACATGCGCCAACTCCAGGTGCACGTTTCCGTTGGTGGTGTGTGCGTGAACGGTTCCGCCGGCCTCGTACACTTCGATGTTGCCGTTCACGGTATGCAGGTCTTCCACGTTTTCGACGCCAGCAACCTTCAGCGTGCCGTTCACTGTGCCGATATGCTCGACGCGCGCGCCGTGCGGAACGTGAATGGTGTAATCGACCGCCACCTCCACGCCTTCGTTCTGAGGATATCGCGTGGCAATCGAGACGGCGTCCGGCCGGGCATCAACTTCAATGGAAACGCGCTCCAGGTCGGATTCCTTCTGCTTCGCTGTTTTTACCGCGCGGACCTCAATCTCGTTGCGGTCCCAGCCCTGCACTTCCACGGTCCCGTTGACGTTTTGCAATTCCAGGGAACCGCCGGGCTGCAGCGGATAAGATTGATTGAACTCCTTGCTGATGGCAAAGCTGGGAACGGCCCAGATAACGGTTAGGAGCATTACTCCTAGAGCAGTCGCGCGGAGAGCTGGACGAAGCATAACGTTCTACCCCCTTCGAGTACGTGCTAACAACAACCAAGGACCCCAACAAAACTCGTGCAGCGAGGCGGCTGTCGCTCAGTGCAGCTGAAAATTAAACGTCACGGTCGAAATCACTTCGACCGGCTGGCCGCTAATCGACGCCGGCTTGGCCCGCCACTGTTTCACGGCGGCGATGGCGGCATCAGCGAGCGCGGGCTCGCCTTCTAGAAGCTTCTGCACTTCGACGCTCCCGTCTTTCTTCACGCGCACTTGGAGCTTCACGATACCTTGCAACCCAGCGCGCTGCGCGAGTCCCGGATAGGAAGGCTTCGGAGAATTAACCAGCCGCTTCTGGAAATCATCAGGATTCTCGCTGATTCCACCGCGTAATGCGCGTTCAAACCGGTCAAGCCAGTTTTCAAGCCAGTCTGTTTTGGTATCGGGTGAAGTCTGCGCTTCGTCCCGGGCCGGTGCTGGGGCTCCTGCCCCAAACGAAAAAGGCGCCGGGGCGAACCCATTTTCCGCCAGTCTTCTATTGAGGCGGTCCACCTGCTCGCTGACCAGCATTTGATGGAGAGCAACATCGGAATCCAGGAACTTAAGATGGATTTTTCCGCCCGTGGTTTTCAATTTGAGCGGGGCGCCGCCCCCGTGCAAAACAGCCATGGCATGCGCGGAACCAGACCCATTGCTGGACGCCTGCATCATCAGATGCAGTTCGGGATCTGCATCGATGTGGCCCTCGCCTCCGTTTGTAACCATGGCCTCGATGTTGGCGGCGAGATTCCTCGGCAAAAATACGATGATGTCACCGTTTCCCGAAGAAAGCTGCGAAGCGCCCGCCAGCCGCACGTTTCCGCCTCCCGGAGGCGGATCTGGATTAATCCACGCCGTAATCGTGCCACCAGACGTAGCCGCCTGCAGGGCCCCCGCCACTCGCGTGAGGCAAATGCTGCCGCTGCTCGATTCCAACTCCATAGGGCCGGAGACGTACATCACGCGAATTCCGCCTCCGCCCGTCTGCGCGTGCACCGAGCCGCGCACTTCGCCAAAATCAATCTGCCCGCCTCCAGTACGTACGCTGACGAAACTCCCCGCATGAGCGACGGTGATGTTGCCGCCAACGGTGTCAAGTTCGGCGCGGCCACCGATTTGGCCGGCGCGGATATGGCCGCCCCCGGTGCGCAGGGAAGCGTCTCCCGCTATGTTGCCCACATTGATGTGGCCGCCCCCGGTGAAGGCGGTGAGGTCCCCGGCAACATCCAGAACTTGGATGTGCCCGCCTTCCGTTTCCAGTTTGGCAGCGGAGTGTCCCCAGGAAGCATCTCGCACTCCCGAAGTACCGATGCGTCCCGTCTTGATGTTTCCCCCTTGGGTGTGCAGGGAAGCCGTGCCGCCGATGTCCGCCGTGGTGATGTCGCCTGCCTCGGTATTTACTTCAACGCTGTAGCCGGGTGGCACCGCGACCTCAAACTGCACCCAGAACTGGGCATCAGCAGAGCGCGCCGCTTGTGGCGGGAGCGTCCCGGTAATTTCTACTCCTGAGGAGACTGGTTTGGCCTTCAAAGAGTAGGCATCAAGAAGTTGCTGAGCGGCGGGGCCGCGGGCATCGGTTTCGATGTGCACGGTGTAGCGCACTACGGACGGTGCGCCAGCATCAAGCCGGACAATATTGACGGACCCGAGATCGGTCGTCAGCCGCAGCGTCAGACCGTCTCTGGTGCTCAACGCTCCGGTGCGAACAACGGAGGCGTGCTGCGAGCCAGGGTCAGCGGGTAGCGCGATGGACGATGGTTCCGCGGCATCAGCCGCCAAGACCCGCGGCGCGAGTCGTGCTACAGAAACAAGCAGTACCAACGCGCCGAACGCTGCCACACGGCGCGCGATCGAAAAAAGCCTTTGCTGGAAAGATATATTCATCGTCACGCGAGAATTTCAAGCCTTCCGGCCGATCACTGCACTTCGCGCGGGCCAATCTGCCGCAAAGCGGCGGCGCTGCGCAACCGTACGTAGCGGCTGGGATCCCGGCGCTGCAGTTGTTGCAGCGCCTGAACTACGCGCTCCACGGAGGCGTCCAATTGCGGGCGAACAGCATTGACCATTTGCGTCGCAAGCTCCGGCTCGGCCTCGTTCTCTGAGGCATTGCCATGCTGCAAAGATCCCACCAGCACATTGACGGCTTCGACGCGCACGCCCGGATTGTCGTCGTGCTCCAGTGCATCGAGCAGAGCCTGCCGTACGTCGTCATCCCCCGCCGCATCTCGGAGCGACTCCAGGGCCTTCATGCGTACTGCCGGGTTCTGATCCTTACGGCCCGCAGCAATCAGCGCCTGGCGCACTTGCTGATCCCGCGAAGCGGCCTTCAATGCTTCCAGGCAGTCGAGACGGACTCCCGCGTCGAAGCGTTCGCCATTTTCGACGACATAGGTGAGCACGCCGCGCATCTCGCCGTCCTCAACGTTGCCGGTTAGAACGATGGGCTGCTCTGCATCGAGGCGCACCTGCACGTTCGGGGCTCCTGGGCCCGGAGGAGAGGAGAAATTAATCCCCGAGAATTTCATCCTAGATAGTTGGTCCGGGGTCAACGGTTGTTTGGCCACCACGTTCATGGCCTGACCGTTGGCGCCGCTGTTATTCCCGTTTTTCACCCATGGAACAACCTGACTTCCCACCACGATCCCGAAGACTACCAACAGGGCGCCGCTCCACGCAGGACGCAGCGCCATCCAACGCCGTAGCCAGCCCAAGGGACGCCACTGCTCCTGAATCGGGGGCGCGGAAAGATCATCAAGGGCTTCGGCAAGCTCGCTACGGCACTGCGAGAGGAGGATACCCGAAGAATCAAGTTCATCGGCGGGTTGCAGAGCCGCTACCATTGCTTTTTGGAGATCGCTCTCTTCTCTAAGCTGGGTGGCGCACTCTGTGCAAGTCGCGACATGTGCCTCAATCTGCTTGCGCTCTCGCTCGCTCACTTCGTCGCAAGCGTAGAAAACCAGAAGAGGTGCAACGTCTTCGCAGCCAAGGTTCTTTTCAAAGACGTTCATCGCAGGCCCCCCAGTTCATGGCGGAGTTTGCGCGTGGCGCGGAACAGCGAATTCTTCACGGTTTCTTCCGTGGTGCCGAGGGCGTCGCCGATCGCCCGGAGCTTCAGTCCCTGATAGTGCTTCATTTCAAATACCACGCGTTCGCGCGGCGAGAGACGCTCCATCGCCACGGCGATGCGCGCCTTGATTTCCATACCGATAAACGTGCGCTCGGGGTCCAGCGTCGGGCGTTGCTCGCGCTGGCGCTCAAAAAAGTCGCTCATGCCTTCTTCGTGCAGACCCGACTTCAGTTCGGGCGCCTGGTCTTCGGGGCGCGCCTGGCGGCGGCGTAGGTGGTCCAGGCAAACGTTAGTGACGATGCGGTAGAGCCAGGTGTAGAAGCTGCACTCGAAGCGGAAACGGTGAAGATTGCGGTAGACCTTGAGGAAGGCCTCCTGGTAAACGTCCCGGGCGTCTTCCGGGCGCTTCATCAGATTGAGTGCCAGGCGCAGCACGTCCCGATCGTGGCGGCGCACTAACTCCTCGAAAGCGGCGCGGCTGCCCGCTTGAGCTTCCGCCACCAGGGCCCGCTCGTCGACGTGGGACAATGAGATCACCGAGGCCAGGGCGGCGTCCGTGCTACCCGAGCGACCGTTGTTATCGGCCAAAGCCAGAGCCCATCTGGAGAGCGGCATATTTCGCTTTCTTTTCGCGTGAATCGGCGTTGCCGCTTCTAATGCAACACCTTAGCGCAAATTCTAACACTGTGCTGAACTCTGCGCACAACGCGACCACCCAATTTGGACGTACTTCTCCTCTTTGGGTGAGCACCGCTTCCCATTAGTACAACGCCTTTTCTGTGGATTTTGTTTCCAGAATATCTAAATTCTTAGACGCCGCAATCTGGATTTGGAACGTTTAATTGGAAGGACGCAGTACAAAAATCTAAGTGCCGCTTCTGGTGTCGCTTACGTCGATGAAACGTGTTTTGCCTGGCGTGAGGGCCATTGCTATGATGTGGAAATCGTTGACTATCACTAGCGGGAAGAAAAGACGAATATGAGCAAGTCGGAAGGGTTAATGCCTCCAGTGCATCCGGGTGAAGTCCTCCGTGAGGACTTTATGAAGCCGCTCGGCCTGACAGTCAACAGGCTTGCACTCGAACTGCACGTGCCTGCTACTCGCATCGGCGAAATAGTACACGAGCGGCGCCGAATCACGGCGGAGACTGCGCTGCGCTTGGCACGGTACTTCAACACGAACGCCGAGCTCTGGCTGAACCTCCAAAATTTCTTTGATCTGGAAGTTACAAGGCGTTCTGGCAAGATCTCCGAGATAGAGCGCCAGGTGCACCCTGCGCCTGCACTCGTGTCCTGAAACTGTTTACGGGACAGCGAGTGACGATGGGTGAGGGATGCACTCACGGATGGGACGTCAAGATGATGCAAGAACACGATTTTCCGCATAGAAGTTGCGGGGCAGGTCGGGCCCGGATCCGATTTGCCGAAGATTGAGACGTTCGGATTGTTCAAAGCTCTCACTAAGACAGATGTCGTTGTAAGCTTTTGAAATTCAGGGGAAGATTTGGCTCCGCGGGCTAGATTCGAACTAGCAACCCTTCGGTTAACAGCCGGAGTGGTTGAAATCCTAAATGCTTTATCGTGTGTCGCTTACCGGGAAACACGACCGATTTTCAGTCCCTCAGTTGGGCTACTTGCTTGGGCTACCAGCAATTGACTCAGTAACTCCAGCGACCAACCTAGATTGGAAGATTGGTGTCGGCAAGAGCTCTTACGCCGAAGTGACGCAAGGCCTCCCTCGATAACTCAACCACGAGAGCACCTGCTTTGCAATCATGAGCCCTCGTTCCAACGATTCCCTCCTTTATCGTCGCTTTCTAGTGTTTCCAACAATTTCGGGGAATCTGCTTCTCGCTCGAAGTAAGCCCCGAGAGCTCAATTACATAGGGTTTCTGCACAGTTAAATTAAAATACAGTCGCTGTAAGCGGGCTTCTTTTTTTAATCATCAGTATCACGCATGTCGGGCGGGTCCTGTTTGAAAAACAGAATCTCTGACCCATCCGGTGATCAGCGCGGATACCAAATGAACGCGCCGTGTGCCAATTTAAGCGACGAACCGTTAGGCGCCTGCAACATCAGCTTTTGCTCCTCGCCTAGCTGCTAGGTTTGCCGACACAAAAGCCACAAGAGTCCCGTCCGGGGAAATAGAAGGCCAATAGGCGTTGCCCAAAAACGTAAATTGTTTGTGCACGATCTTTGGTACGGCAACTGGAATCGGTAGACGGTGCGCAACAAAATGACAAGAGCGATCAAAGCCTGCCACTGGCCACTCAGCTACCGGAAACCGCTCATCATCACGACGTCGGTCTTGCCCTGGGCGCGCGAGAACGCGAGTTCTTCGCCATCTCTAGACCAAGCAAAGGTAAACAGATCTGTGAAAGAAAACTTCGTTAGCTGGATAAGGTCTCCCCCGGCCAGGGGCTGCTCCCAGATATTGGTTGACTGGTTGCGCCGCAACACGAAAGCGATGGCTTTTCCATCCGGAGTGAACTGTGCCATCCGAATGTCGGACGGGACTTCGAAGGTGTGTAGCGGCGCCCCTCCGGCCGCCGTCGTGACGATCAGGTTAGTGTTCAGGCTAGCCTGTTGAACCTCTGACGACGTGTAAAAGGCCAACTTTCCGTCCGGTGAAAAACCCATGATTAGGGCGACCGGCAATTCCAGTTTCACCGCCGTTCCTCCCTCAATGGGCATGCGCCATACCCCTTCAGCAGTAGCGTAGACGACGTATTTGGAGTCCGGTGTACAGATGAAGTTCACACCTACGATAAGTGCCTGCAAGGGGAACTTGAAAGGACTGGAACCATCACTCTCCATACGCCAAAGGTCATACGCCCCATTTCGCCAGGTGCTGTAGACCACGCGCTTGCGATCGGGACAGGCAGAAAAATGGTAATGCGGCTCAGCATCGTTGGTCAGGGCGGCGCTGTTGCTTCCATCAGGGTTCATGAGTACCCATTGCGCCTGCGCATTCCCAGCGGCAATACGGCTCCCAATCCACTCCAATCCAAAGCCCAAAGCCTCACCAGAGGTGATTTTTTTTGCGTCCGAACCATCCGCTTTCCCCACCCAGATGTCACTGAAGTGTGTGTTTTGCAGGGCAACAAGGGAATGGCCGTCGCTCGTGACCTGCAGGCAGCAGGGATTATAGTTGGTGAGGTCGTTGGTGAAGCGACTGACTTCACCGCTGGGATAGCTGACGGACCAGACTTGCTGGCGTCCGCTTTCTGGATCGGGCCCGACCACCAGGAGACTATGGCCATCCGGCAACCAGGCCGCTGCTCCCATTTCGGAGAGGAATGAATACAGATCGCGCGCTTCGCCAGTTTGTGGCGACATTCCCAACAGTACCCAACGGCTCGAGTTGTCCCGCGTTTCAGGCAAGACCATTGCGAGCGTCCGGCCATCCGGTGACCATGTGATATTGGCTAGTCTGGGCTCGTATCCTTTGCGGCTTGTGAGCACCCGCTCGCCACTCCCATCGCCGTTGGCGATCAACACATCAGTTCCAGGGCGATCCGTAATGTCTCGGATATAGGCTATCTGCCGGCCATCCGGGGAAAACGCTGGCGTTGAATCCACGTCCTGGGCAAGTTGCTTTGGTATTCCACCCAGCGCCGGCATCTTGTAGAGATAACGGGAATTGCCGGTTGATTTGTCGGAGCGTACAAACATCACGTAATTGCCATCGGGAGTGAAACTGACACCGGCAAACTGAACTTCGTTCGGCGGGAGGATCTGTATATTGCTTCCTGTAGCCAGTTGCTGAACCCACAGGCTTTGTTGGGCGCCGTCCCTGAGCACATAGACGACATAGCGCCCGTCAGGCGAGAGCGCCGTCGCGACCACGTTGCCGCTGCTGGTGACTTGCTTCAAGGTCATGTTCTGTAGGTTGAAGCCACGTGGCCTAGGAATCGTGTAGTACACGGCCGCAGCGACTGCCAGGGCCGCCACAGCGGCGATCGTGGCGTAAATCGTTCGCCTACTCTTTCGTGCGCTTGCCGCCGGGGCCAAGGGGAGGGCTGTTTTGCCGGAACTGGTGTCGCGCCTCAGCCGCAGCAGATCGGTGCGGACTTCAGACGCGTGCTCATAACGAAGCGTACGGTCTTTTTCGAGTGACTTGCTGATGATGTTTTCCAGTGGCGCTGGTAGACGGGGATTCAAGTGAATCGGCGGGACTGGCTCACGTTCGAGAATTGCTTGGAAGACGAGCGCAGAAGTCTCGCCACGAAAAGCCACGCTGCCGGTAGCCATCTCATACAACACTGCCCCAAAGGAGAAAAGGTCCGTGCGCGCGTCTAATTCCTCGCCTCGCGCCTGCTCCGGCGACATGTATGCCACCGTTCCCACGACTTGTCCGGCGCTGGTCACGGTTTTAAGCCGGGTCACCGTTGGAATGTGGGACAAAGAGTCTGCTTCTTCCAGTTTTGCCAGTCCGAAATCCAATACCTTACATTCCCCACGTGCTGTCACGAATATGTTCCCGGGCTTGAGATCTCGGTGCACGATCCCTCGATGGTGGGCAGCATCCAAGGCATCAGCCACCTCGATTCCGTAACGCAGAGTGTGATCCAACGACAAAGGCCCTTTTGCCAACTGCTCAGCTAATGTTTGCCCCTCCAGGTATTCCATCACCAGGTAATCGACACCCTGCTGCTGGCCTACGTCATGCAAAGTGCAGATGTTCGGGTGCTGGAGCGCTGCGATGGCTCGTGCTTCCCGCTCGAAGCGCTCCCGACGGAGAGCCTCAGAAGAAAGATGCGGAGGAATAACCTTGATCGCTACTGTACGGTTGAGCCGCGTATCCCGTGCCCGATACACCTCGCCCATACCACCGGCGCCGAGGAGCGCCTGAATCTCGTAAGGTCCCAGCTTCATGCCGGCAGCCCAGCCGACTGCGGGGGCGGTATTTCTATACGGGACCGCCATGCCGACTGCGGGGGATTCCAGAAAGCTGGTGCGCAGATCGTGTTCGGCAGCCAGGAAGGAATCTACATCCTTGCGCAGCCCGTGATCGGTCGAGCAGTGGTGCTCCAAATAAGCCGGCCGCTGCGCTGGCTCGAGTTGAAGGGCACTCTCAAGCAGTCCACGAATTTGTTGCCAGCGCTCCGGCGTCATGTGTGTGCATTCCTGCTCATCTCATGGTGCAGCCAGAGTCGCGTGCGCTCCCATTGTCGCTTCACCGTGGAGGGCGACATATCCAAAACCTCAGCGGTTTCCTCGATGGATAGGCCACCGAAAAACCGCAGCTCCACGATTTGGCTCTGCCGCGCGTCCACGCGAGCCAGTCCGTTCAAGGCATCGTCCAAGGCTGCCAGATCCACACCGCGATTTTTACCTAACGAGACTGCATCCTCCAGCGTAATTCGCCTTCCGCCGTCGCGCTTGGCTGTCCCGCGGCTGCGGGCGTACTCAACGAGAATCTGCCGCATTAGGTGTGCGGAGATAGCAAGGAAGTGCGCACGGTTCTCAAAGTGCCGTGGTTCTTCCTTTGTCATGCGGAGATATGCCTCGTGCACCAGAGCAGTCGTCTGGAGCGTGTGACCGGGACGTTCCTTCCGTAGGTAATGATGGGCAATCCGGCGCAGTTCTTCGTAGACAAGGGACAGCAATCTTTCTTGTGCGCTCTCATCTCCCGCTCGCCATTTTGCCAGGAGTTCGCGTAGCCCTTGTGATGAGGACGAGACCATTATCAACTATCAATCCTATGCGAGGTTCAGTCTTATGGTGGGGACGCTTTGCGCAGAGAAAATACCCCTGAGCCCCAACAAAGTCAACCGTACGCCGAGAAGCTCAACGAGCAATCTCCTTGGTAACCGAAAGATTCTTGGCTACTTAGCCGATTCTAGATTTTCTTGTGTTGCGTGAGCCACTTCTCCCCCGAATCTCGCCTTAAGAGATAGGGAATGAACTCCATACCTATGCAGCTTGCCTCGCTGCTTTCGCAAAATCTTGGAGGTGTTGCATGAGAACGCACAGGCTTCCGCAATTCTGTGAAGGTCCAGTCGGCGGTAAGGATGTTTCTCCTGCGGGGCGCCCTCGATTTGCTGGGCAGAGACCTCTTGCAGCGGGATTAGCCTGCGTATTAGTTCTTGCCGGGGCCTTGTGGGCTGTCGCTGCAGGTGGGCGTGACTTTGCTGGGTTTTTTAAACTCAACAACATCAACAACACAGCCGATCCAGTCACTCTGACGCTGACGATGCGCGTGTTCAACTACAGCGGCTCCGACGTGACCAATGCCACCATCACGCTTCTTGGTTCTGTCGTTCCCAATCAGAGCTATGGCCGGTTTGTCGGCGTGGCCATCGCAACCGGACAGAGCGTTACCCTTAGCTCACGTTTCAGCATACCGCAACGCGAATACCAGCTTTGGCAAAAAGGCCAGTCCCCCAACATGATGGCCCAGTTCACCGATTCGGCGGGGAACCCTGCCCGCTGCAAGATCGAGCTGGCCCCTGGGCCAGTGGTTGGAGGGAAGTAGCATGCGTCGATCCACTATGATCTTGCTACTTGGGATAACGCTGTTTGCTTTGCCTTCGGCCGACGCGCAGACCATCACAACCGTGGCTGGCGGAGGTCCCAATAACGTACAGGCGACCTTAGCCAATATCGCGTCTCCTTACGGGGTCGCGGTCGATTCATCCGGCAATCGATTCGTCGCTGACAATCAGTCCGCTCGTGTTTTCAAAGTGGATGTTCAGGGAGTGCTGACAGTATACGCGGGCAAAGGCGCCTCCGGCTACACTGGAGACGGGGGCCCGGCAACCTCCGCCTTGATCTGCAATCCTGTCGGCGTGGCTGTGGACGGCAATGGCAACCTGTTTATCGCGGATGTCTGTAACGTGATCCGGCGAGTCGACGCTTTGACCCACGTCATCATTACCTACGCTGGAACAACCGATGCTTCCGGTTACAGTGGCGATGGGGGGCCAGCAAGTTCCGCGCGGTTGAACAGGCCCTTTGGGCTCGCTGTTGACAGCGGGGGCAATCTCTTCATCGCCGACTCTTCTAATAATGTGATTCGTCGTGTCGACGGTTCGAGTCAAATCATCACCACCTACGCCGGGAATGGCACACTCGGCTACAGCGGTGATGGCGGTGCAGCCACGGTCGCGCAGCTGGTGAATCCCCTTTGGGTGGCCTCGGACAAAAGCGGCAACCTGTTCATCGCGGATGGTAACAACGTGATCCGGCGAGTCGACGCTACCACAAAAATAATCAGCACCTACGCCGGCAATTTCTCACTCGGCGGCGGGTATAGTGGAGATGGAGGTCCGGCAACCTCCGCGCAGTTCTATTTTCCCTACGGCATCGCTTTGGACGGGAGTGGCAACCTCTTCGTCGCGGATAACGTTAATAACGTGATCCGCCGCGTGGACGGTACCACTCAGTTCATCAGCACGTATGCCGGCAATGGCACTTCCGGATTTAGCGGGGATGGCGGCGCGGCCACTTCCGCTCAGTTGTGTAGCCCCGTCGGCGTAGCACTGGACGGCAGTGGCAATCTGTTCGTGGCGGACAACTGCAACTTCGTCATCCGACGTGTGGACGCTAACGCTAAATTCATCAGCACTGATGCCGGGAATAGGACAGTCGGCTTCAGTGGAGATGGTGGACCAGCCACCGACGCAAGCCTCTTCTACCCGAGGGCCACAGTTATCGATTCCGCGGGCAATACCTTCATTGCCGATTCGGGCAACAATCGCATCCGGCGTGTGGACGCGATCACAAAAACCATCACCACCTATGCTGGCAATGGTACCTCGGGTCACACTGGGGATAATGGCCCGGCGACTTCCGCTGAATTGTGCAGTCCGTCGGGCGTGGCCCTCGACGGCAATGGCAATCTGTTCGTCGCGGACAGCTGCAACAGTGTGATTCGCCGTATTGACTCCACGCAAAGCATCAGCACTTACGCCGGCATTGGGACTTATGGCTACAGTGGGGATGGGGGTCCTGCCACTCTTGGTTCCCTGGGTTGCCCTCCTGGAGTGGCTGTGGACGGCAATGGCAATCTGTTCATCGCAGATTCCTGTAACAACACGGTCCGGCGTATCGACGCTTCGACCCAGATCATCACAACATATGCGGGTAATGGCACTTCTGGCTACAGTGGGGATGGTGGCCCAGCAACTTCCGCCACCCTATGTTCCCCTAACGGCGTCGCCGTGGACGGCAGCGGCAATGTGTTCATCGCTGACCAGTGCAACCACGTAATCCGGCGCGTGGACTCTGTCACTCAGATCATCACAACATACGCTGGGAACGGCACTTCCGGCTACAGCGGGGATGACGGCCCGGCCACTTCCGCCCAGTTATGCGTTCCCTACGGGGTGGCCGTGCAAGGTAGCAGTGATCTGTTCATCGCAGACTGGTGCGCCGCAGTAATCCGGCGCGTGGATGCTAAGACGAAGACCATCAGCCCCTACGCTGGCAATGGCATGTTCGGCTCGAGCGGAGATGGCGGTCTGGCCACCTCCGCTTCGTTGGCTGGTCCTTTCGGTGTAGCTTTGGACGCCAATAACAATCTGCTTATCGCCGATTTGTCTGATCACCGCATCCGCCTGGTCACACCTGGTTCTGCCATTACCAGCCCGAACAGTGCAACGTTTACGGTCGGCGCCCCCGGCTCATTCACGGTGACAGCTACGGGCTCGCCAACTCCCACGCTCAGTGTCTCGATTGGGGCCCTGCCTGCCGGAGTCACTTTCGCGGACAACGGCAACGGAACAGCAACTTTGAGCGGGACGCCAGCGCTTGGAACGGTCGGCACTTACAGTGTCACCCTGATGGCAAACAACGGTATCGCTTCCCCCGCAACCCAAGACTTCGCGCTGACAGTTACCAAAGCATCTACTACGGTCACCTGGCCAACACCTGCACCGATTACTTATCCAACTCCGCTTGACGCGACACAACTGAACGCCACGGCGAATGTGCCTGGGACGTTCACTTATGCTCCGCCGTCGGGGGCAGTGCTGGGCCCTGGAAGCCAGACGTTGTCAGTTACCTTCACGCCCGCCGATAGCGCGGATTATAACGACTCGACTGCGAGCGTTACCCTGACCGTAAATCAAGGGACGCCCGTAGTCACTTGGACGGCGCCATCACCAATTGCTTACCCGACTCCTCTCGGCAAAACACAGCTGAATGCAACTGCGAACGTGCCTGGTACGTTTTCGTATGTCCCCGCGGCCGGCACCGTGCTTTCGCCCGGCACCCAAACTCTTCTTGTCTTCTTCAATCCAAGCGACAGCACCGATTACACGAGCGTGATCGCCGGCACCACGTTGATCGTTACGGTATATACGGTAACCGACCTCGGCGTTCTGCCAGGTGGGACGAACAGCTACGCCTATGCCATTAACGCCTTGGGGCAGATCACCGGAAATAGTGACGGTACCGGCTTTGGTGGCCACGCATTCTTATACAGTCGCAGCACAGGGATGGTCGATATTGGGGGCTGGTTTGGTTTTGGGATTAATAGCTCTGGTCAAGTCACTGGCTATGCCGGGTTCCCCACTGGTGTCCATGCGTTCTTGTATAGCTCTGGCTCCATGTCCGATCTCGGAACTCTCGCGGGAACACCCACCAGCATAGGTTTCGGAATCAACGATTCAGGGCAGGTTACTGGCTCCTCCGGTACAGGCGGGGCCCTCGGAGGGCCTGGAGGCAGCCCTATCACTCATCCTTCTCAGGCGTTTATCTACTCGAGCGGAATGACGGGGCTGCCATTCGTTCCGGGTTACACAGACAGCCAAGGTAACGGCATCAATGCAACGGGGCAGATTACCGGGGCTGTTAGTGCGCCGACCACTTCAAACTCCGGCCCGTCGCATGCGTTTGTGTACACTCCAGGGGTCGGAGTGACACTCATACCAGGCGTCAGTGAGGGAAGCACAGGAACGGCAATAAATGATTCCGGGCAAGTGGCCGGATACACCAGCATCCCCGGTTGCTCCGGATGTTCGGGGACCGCCTCCTTTGTATATACCCCGGCGACTGGCGTGACACAGTTCATTTACCCTCTACCAGGTCAAGACCTCAGCCTCGCTTATGGCATCAATAACTCCGGTTGGGTTGTGGGGACCAGTTTCTTTCCCACCGCCTTCCGCGCGTTCTTGCATACCTCGACAGGCCTCCTAGACCTAAATTCCATGATTCCAAGTAATTCCGGATGGATACTCGAACGAGCAACGGCCGTGAATGATTCCGGCTGGATTACTGGCTGGGGCCGAGTCAGTAACGGAGACGAGCATGCGTTTCTGCTTGCACCTGGCCTGAACATCACAAGCGCGAGCAGTGCTTCGTTCACAGTGGGGACACCGGGTTCGTTCACCGTAACTACTTCCGGCGTGCCGACTCCAGTGTTGACCGCGGCGGGCGCGCTGCCCGGCGGCGTGACCTTCACTGACAACGGTGATGGGACGGCAACGCTGGCGGGCACGCCGTCTCCAGGCACGGCTGGCAGCTATTCGCTCAAGCTTACGGCCCACAATGGGGTCGTGCCGGATGCGACGCAGCCTTTCACATTGACAGTCAACCCACCTGCGGTGCGCCCCGTTTTCACCAGTGCGACCACCGCAACATTCACCACACCCACTGCTGGATCGTTCACTGTTACAACGACAGGCTCACCTACGCCGACGCTCACAGAAACAGGAGCGCTACCCGGCGGAGTAACGTTTGCCGACACTGGTACGGGCTCCGCGATCCTGAGCGGAACCCCAGTCGCTGGCTCGGGGGGCACCTATCCGATAACAATCACAGCGACCAACACCGGTGGCACGACAACGCAAAGCTTCACACTAACTGTGAACCAAGCCCCAGCCATCACCAGCGCAAATGCCACTACGTTCATCGTGGGTACGATAGGCACGTTTACTGCAGTGGCCACCGGCTTCCCTGCACCCATGCTTAGTGAGTCGGGGACGCTTCCAGGCGGAGTGAGCTTCAATGCAGGCGTGTTGAACGGATCACCGACGCCCGGAGACGACGGCACTTACTCCATCACCATTACGGCAAGCAATGGCGTAAGCCCGGATGCGACTCAGAAGTTCACGCTGACCGTGAATGAAACTCCGACGATCACCAGTTCCAACAACGCGACGTTCACCGCAGGAAAGACAGGTTCGTTCTCTCTGACTGCATCGGGCTTCCCATCGCCCATCTTGGGCGAATCAGCCGCCTTGCCAAGCGGTGTGACATTCAATCCGACAACCGGGGTGCTGAGCGGAACACCCGGCACGGGCACTGGTGGCACCTACAGCCTGAACTTTACTGCCAACAACACTGTTGGCTCGGCCGCGCAGGGTTTCACCCTTACTGTTACAGAAGCGCCGACCATTACCAGCGCGAGCAACGCCACGTTCATTACTGGTGCCGCTGGTATGTTTACTGTGACGGCTACGGGGTTTCCGAAACCTGTCTTGAGCGAAACGGGAGCGCTGCCCAGCGGCGTGAATTTCAATGCCTCTACCGGCGTAGTAAGTGGCACGCCCGGACCGAGTACGGCAGGCACCTACAACGTCACCTTTAGTGCGAGCAATGGCGTCGGCACTCCTGCGACACAGACCATTACGCTGACGGTTAACAACACTCCGACGGGCACGAGTATCTCCGTTCAACCGTCAGACACAACCACGGGCAAGTCTCCAGTTACGCTCACTTTCGGCACTGTGACTCAGGGCGGAGTGACCAGCCTCACGACAAGCAGCACTGGACTAGCTGCGCCGACGGGATTCGCGCTGGGCAGTCCCGCAGAGTACTTCAACTTAGCTACCACAGCAGTTTTTTCCGGTACGATTTCGATGTGCATCAACTATACAGGGATTACGTTCACGGGTTTGCCGCAGTTGTTTCACAATAATGGAAGCGCGTGGGTCAATGTGACCACTTCGGTGGATACGCTAAACCGCATTGTTTGCGGCACAGTAACTTCTTTATCTCCTTTCGCGCTGTTCGCACCCCTACCTCCATTGACTATCACCGCCAACCCGGCTTCGCGTTTGTACGGCTTGACCGACCCATCCTTTTCAGTCTCCTACAGTGGGTTTTTGAACGGGGATGGTCCTTCGAGTCTTTCGGGCACACTCTCCTGTGCCAGCAACTCCACGCCCTCGAGTCCAGTAGGATCATATACGATTACGTGCTCAGGTCTGACTTCCGCGAAATACGTGATCACGTTTGCGCCTGGCATTTTGACTGTCACACCTGCCTCTCTGACAGTCACCGCGGCGAACGCGCAGCGCGTCTACGGCGCGGCCAACCCAGTCTTCACCGGCACCATGATAGGTATTCTGAACGGGGATAACATCACAGCCAGCTATAACACTGCGGCGACACCCACAAGTCCCGTGGGAACCTATGCGATTGTACCTATGCTGTCGGATCCAGGAAACAAACTGGGGAACTACACAGTCACAGTGAACAGTGGGAAATTGACAGTCAATCAGGCCGCGACGACGACGGCACTGAGTGCCGCGCCCAATCCCTCCAGCTTTGGGCAATCTGTTACGCTCACGGCGACCGTCGCCCCGGTAGCACCTGGCACCGGAACCCCGACGGGCAAGGTGACATTCTTGGATGGGACCGCCACCTTAGGGACGAGCGCACTGAGCAGCGCGGATACGGCTACCCTCACCACCTCATCGCTCGCGGCCGGCAATCACAGCTTAACGGCCACCTACAGCGCGGATTCAAATTTCAAAGCAAGTTCCTCCTCCCCCGTGGCCCAACAGGTAGTCTGCGGCGTTCTGATCAATTTGTCGCCTTCCACCGTACCCTTGGGCGGGAAGATCACTGTAACGGGAAAAGTGATATCGTGCGCCAACGTCACACAAACCGTAATCATTCAATTTACGTTGAGCGGGCCGTCGCAGCCGAGCAGCTGCAGCAGCTCGAAAACTGTAATGTTCAAAACTCCACCTTTCCCCTTAGCGCCGAAAATTTCGCAAACCTTTTCGTTTCCATTCCAGATACCGAGCAGAATATGTCCGGGAATCTATACGATTACAGCCGCAACACTGGTGAATGGGGTCGCTGTGAATACTTCAACAGCCTCGCTAACAGTCACGGCCCACTAAGGCGAGTGGGTGGCCGGCTCGATGGCGTGGCGGACGGCAGAAGGAGAAGATAACCAATGACGACGAACCGACTTGTTTTTTCTCAATTCCGTCCGGCAGCGCGCCGGAAACGGACCCTCGCTTCTTACGTGGTCGTCTGCGCACTCGCCGTTTCCGCAAGCGCAGCGGGTCCTAAGATTATCAGCTTCGATGCTCCCGGCGCAGGCACACTTGCCGCGCCCTGTTTGCTTCAGGGCACGTTTCCTTATCTTATCAACGACAAGGGCGAGATCGCGGGAAACTTCCAGGACGCAAACAACGCGCTACACGGCTTGCTGCGCGCTCCGGACGGTGTAATCACCGAGTTCGATGCTCCGGGGGCGGGAACGGGCACCTGCCAGGGCACCCAGGGCTTCGCAATCAACTCGGAAGGGACCATCGTGGGAAAAACCATTGACGCGGGCAACGTGCAGCACGGCATGCTACGCGCTCGCAATGGCGCCGTCACCACGTTCGACGTCCAAGGTATGGTTACTCTAGCCACGAGCATCAACCCGGAGGGGACGATCACGGGAATCTACATCGACGCAAGCAACGTCGTCCACAGCTTCCTGCGAGCTCCTGACGGTGCCGTCACCGCTGTCGACGTCCCAGGTGCGGGCACGGGTGCCTTCCAGGGCACGGCTTTTTGCGCCGTCGATTGTATCAATCCGAAGGGAGCGATCGCGGGATCCTACTACGACGCAAACAACGTGGGTCACGGCTTCGTGCGCGCTCCTGACGGTATTATCACCACGTTCGACATCTCCGCTGCGGGCACCGGCGCCTTCCAGGGCACTTACCCGGGAGGCATCAACCCGAAGGGGGTGATCGCCGGAGTCTATACGGACACCAACAACGTGAATCACGGCTTCGTCCGCGCTCCGGACGGTACTATCACCACGTTCGACGTGCCCGATGCGGGCACGGGTGCCAACCAGGGTACTCTCCCCACAGGCTTCTTAGGTATCAACCCGAAGGGGACGATCACTGGAGGCTACGTGGACGCCAACAACGTGAATCACGGCTTCGTGCGCGCTCCTGACGGAACTATTACCACGTTCGACGTCCCCGATGCGGGCACGGGCGCCGGCCAGGGCACTTCCCCCTTAGGTATCAACGCAGAGGGAGCGATCACGGGATACTACATCGACGCAAGTAACGTGGGCCATGGCTTCCTGCGGACCGCCCATCGCTGCGAGGATTGTGAAGAGGAATAACGACATAAAACACGACAGACAAGATGAGTCGAATTGGATAAAACGTGATCGTATGATTACCGCGCCGTCCATTTGCATTTCTGCTTAGAAGCGATCCGGTCAAACGGAGGGCAAGACGGCATTCGCCGAACCTGGCCTGCGCCAGGCGACAAACGGCCACGCGAAGAGCAGAACCAGCGCTGTCAGAACGACGTAACCATTTGTGCGATAGAACGAATCAGGCTGCGAGAGCAGCTCTGCTGCCCCGCCAAGCAAGGAAGTTCCGGTAGCTACGAGGAAGCAGCCGAGAATGTTGAAACGCAGGAGATAGCGCACGCCGAAAACGACAACGCTGAGAAAAATCAACTGCGTCAAGAATTGTTTCGCTAGATCGGCAGGGCCTCCCCAGTTTCCCGGCGTGACGGAAAAGGCGCCGAGAAGGAGAAGCAGAATCCGGACTCCTGGCCGACGAACTTCGGACGCTAGGAAAGCAGCGACAGCGGCAACTAATCCGGTAAGCAGCAAACCATGTTGTAGAGTGCTTCCCGCGAACGAGACGGCCGGAAGGATGGCGTCAAACTCTTGGCCAAAGGAAGCGGGCAGGGCGCGGTGCAAGGTTGGCCAGTGCGGCGACGCCACTGCGACCAGGCGCTCGAGGCCAAGCAGGGCAGCAGATCCGCCGAGACCTATCCAAAACGCGTCACGATAGTAGTTCCGAGGCATCCCCAGCCAGCTCGGCAGATGCTCTTCGCCGAAAGCTCGCGCGGCATAGAACCACGCCCCTCCGAACGACAGCGCGATGGCGCCGAAAACGATGGGCGCTCCGAACAGCACGGCAATGGCGATCCCGGCGTAAGTGAACTTCAGCGGATTCGAAGTGTCGTATACATCCAACAGATTAGTGATGTAGCTTCCAAACGCGAAAGCCAAAAGATAGCCGCATAGTCCCCAGAACGACCAGAATCCAATGCGTTTCCACGGAATCGCGCGCGCCGCTTCCGACTTCAAGTTTTTGAGGAATACGATCAGCGCCGTGATGCCCAGCCCGCCATAAAAGAGCCCGGGAATTCCATAATTGATGATGGTGCGAACGGGCGTCTGCTCCTTTTGCTTGCGCACCCACTCGTCTGGAATTTTAATGTACGTGCGGTAATTCGCTACCTCGTCACCCAGGACCTGAACATCGATGCGTGCAAAAGCGTGATCGGCCGTGTTGGAGGCCGAATCCGCATCCAGCGGTGCATTTTGCTGCCAGGTCAGTGAGTGATCGATGCGATGAGGCCTCTTCTCGGAACTGGATTCGACAAGCGTCCAAGCTTGGAGATCGATTCTCTTTTCTTCGCCGAGAAATTTCTCCGCTCGTGCCTTGGCTTCTTCTTTGGTCAGCGAGACGCCGGGTGTTTCCTCTGCCAGCGTATGGTGGACGGAGTGGAGCGCGCCATCAGGCCGCAGAATGACCGCATATTCTTCTGCTTGGCCGTCGCGAAAATAGCGTACGCGCCAGAGTGCCGCTGGAACCTGATGCGCGTAAATTGCATTGACTCCGGAAATCCCAATGCGCCGGCGGAGATATTCGTTTGTGATTGGATTGGCGATATCCGCGAGGACGGTGGTATGGTGATACGAATTTGGATCCACGTGGTGCTGCCGCAGAATTTCGTCGGCGCGCGCGCGAGCCGAGCGGGCATCCACGGAAAGCTTCAAATAATCGCCAATCGCCTGCGGTTTTGGATGCCACAGTAACGCGCCACCAGCCACCACGCAGATGGCCAGGAACGCAATCATCGCTGGAGCAAGCGCTTCATAGCGAGTCGATTTGCTTTCAGCAGTTGCGACGGCTGCCTCCGTCCTGAAATCGAATTCCGGCACGGGGTTGGCGCGATTGAGCAGTTCTTCGTCGGCTTCAAATCCGCCGCGCGTCAAGTACGAAATAGACGCAAACGCCAGCGGCGCGAGCGCCGCCGCGGCCACCACGGCTCCGGAAACCTTGAAGTACAAACTATTCGAACGCATCAGCAGCAAACCGACCAGCGAGGCGTCCACGGTGTAATGCCAGATCAGCGTCGCCACAATTCCCCACCGCAGCATGACCATGCCGGCGACGATTCCCACCAGGCCGATTTCAATCCCTCGGATGTAGGCTGGTTCCTGCGGATAGTTGCTGTGCAGAAAGCTCCAGAGAAATGCCGGAACAATCACCGCGATCCAGCGCGAACCGGTTATCCGCTTGAAAAAGGGAATTGCAAACAGGCGGAAGGTGAATTCTTCGTTTGTCGATGCCAGCAGCCCGATGGCGGCTCCGGAGATCCACGGAAAAGCGGTGTTCACGGAATCATCGAAATTTAGTTCCTGCGGCGCCCAGGCGCCGTACTTGCTCGCCAGCACATAAAACGCCACGACGTAGCCGATGTGCGCCGCAGCCATGGATACTCCCACCACGGCCGCCGAAAAAAACTCTTTCGAACGAAGCCCGCCGAGTGAGAACGCGCGCGACAGTCGCATCCGCTCCGGCTGCGAGGCGCGATACAGCGGCTCGGCCGAGGGAAGCACTAGCGTGACCGTCAACGCGGTAAGCACCGAGAAAAGCAAAGCCAACGTGAGCTTTATAGCAATGAAGTTTGCGTACGGTTGATTGGTGTCGTAGCTTGAGGCCCAGTGCGGCCAGTCATTCAGGTTTTGCAGGAATAGCAGTCCCGCAACGATCAAGCCCAGCAGAATCGGGCCCCGCCACGACGTCTGCCCCTGCTTTGTGAATCGAATCGCCAGCCACACCGCCACCGCCAACAACATGATGTACGGCACAGCAAAAACCAAAGCCAGTGTATTGTTCCCGGAACGCATTCGGGAGAAGCTGCGCTGCCACGCCTCCGGCACCTTCAGGAATTCTTCGCTCCCGCCAATGCGGTCTCCGTGCAAACTCGCTTGTAGCCTGTAGGGCGCGTCCTTCGCCCGGAATCCGTGCTTCTCCCACGTGAACTCCCAATCCAGGCGGTTCGGCTTTTTCTCTGAATTTGCTTCTTCGGGAAGGACATCCCAGCCCTTCAAATCCATTCCCAGTTTCGTGGTCAGATAATCTTGCGCGGCGGCTTCCGCGGCGGCGCGCTCCAGCGAAGGCCCGGCCCGCGATTCCTCAATTTTGTGGACGTAGCCGACGATCTGTCCCGCCGGGCTTACACGCACGCGGAACTCTTCCTCCTGCTGCGGCTTGAAGAAGCGCGCTTCCCAATACCACACATGCAGCTCTGACGACATGATGTGGTTCGCCTGCCGCAGGTCTAGTTCGCGTTCGAGGTAAGTCTTGGCCTCTTCGTCCACGTCGAAAGCCACGGCGGATCGGTAGCCGTTGACGTTCTCTCCCAGCCCGGTGACAAACTTCTGCGCACTCAGGAGGGCTTCTTCGCGCGAAACTTGGAAATTAACGGAGGCTTCCGGGAACGCCCGGAAGAAATATTTTTGCGCGAAGATGATGCCAAGAATTCCTGCAGCAACCCACAAAACCAGCGCGCGCTTCTCCGGCCCTGTCAGACGGTCTCCCGCCAATTGAACCTCCCCGTTTGCGACTCGGAATCCTCACTCTATCGATACGCAGGCCACGGATGCAAGTTTCGCCGCCAGCAGTCCGCCGCGTTGCGGTCCCACCTCAGAATGTTACCAGCGGGGATGATATAAAGAGGATGCGTCGGCCATCTCGCGGTCGCACTCATCAATGGCGATGAACCTTAGCACCGAAGTCCGCATGATCAAAGGCGTCGGCCCGCAGCGTGCCGAACTCCTCGCCGAGCGCGGCATCTACACGCTCGAGGATCTGCTCGGCTATCTCCCCTTTCGCTACGAAGACCGCATCCATTTTTCGAAAGTGAAAGACATCCAGCCCAACGGCACCTACACCATTCGTGCGCGCGTAATGAGCGGTCAGGCCGTCCGCAGCATGCGCGGCGGCCGCGACGCCATCTATCATCTCCTCGTTCAGGACGAAGCCGGCGGCTCGCTCCCCTGTAAATTCTTTCACGGCGGCTATCTCGAAGGCCGACTGAAGGCCGGCCAACTCCTTATCCTTCACGGCAAAGCGGAGATCGATAGACTCCGTCCCGCGCGCCTCGAGATGATCAATCCGCAAATCGAAGTCCTCAGTAACGAAGAAACGGACTCCAGCGAAGTCGGCCGCATTGTCCCCATCTATGAAGCCATCGGCTCGTTCGGCTCCCGCCAGATTCGCCGCGCCATGTACGCCGCCGTCCAGCTTATCGATCACCGCATGCCGGATGTTTTGCCTGAAGCGTTGCGCGCCCGGCTAGGCTATCCCACGCGCGGCGAAGCGCTGATTCACACGCACTTCCCCGAACCCAGCGAATCCCTTGATGCCTTGAACACCTTTCGCTCGCCCGCCCAGCAGCGCCTCATCTTCGAAGAATTTTTCCTCTACCAGCTCAGTCTCGCGCTCGATCGCCAAGCCACTCAGAAGGAAAACGCCATCGCCTTTCGGCTGCGCGAAGACGCCGTCCGCGAAGCCCTCAAGCGCATCTTGCCATTCAAGCCCACCGCCGCGCAAAAGCGCGTTCTCGCCGAAATCGCCGCCGACCTCGAAAAGATCTCCCCGATGAATCGTCTCCTCCAGGGCGACGTCGGCAGCGGCAAAACCATCATCGCGTTGCAAGCTGCCGTCATCGCCATCGAGAACGGCACGCAAGCCGCCCTCATGGCGCCTACGGAAATTCTCGCTGTCCAGCATTTTCTTTCCGCCCGCCGCATCCTCGCCAAAGCAGGCTATCGCGTCGAGTTGCTCATCAGCGGCTTGAAAGCCTCGGAAAAATCCGCCGTCCTCGATGGCATCCGCACCGGCGAAGCGCAACTCGTCATCGGCACCCACGCCCTCATCGAAGACAACGTCGCCTTCGCCCGCCTCGGCTTCGTGGCCATTGACGAGCAGCACCGCTTCGGTGTCCTCCAGCGCAAGCGCCTCATGGACAAAGCCGCCGCGCACGGCCACGCCCCGCACGTCCTAGTGCTGACCGCCACGCCCATCCCGCGCACCCTCGCGCTCACTCTCTATGGCGACCTCGACGTTTCGGTCCTCGACGAACTTCCGCCCGGACGCACACCTATCGTCACGCACATGACCACCGAGCAGCATCTCCCCGGCGTTTGGGAATCTCTCCGCCGCGAAGTCGCCGCCGGACACCAGGCCTACGTCGTTTATCCGGTCATCGAGGAATCCAAGCTCGAGCTGAAAGCCGCCATGGAGGAGTACCAGCGCCTCTCGCGCAAAGTTTTTCCCAAGCTCCAGCTCGGCCTCTTGCACGGCCGCCTCTCCAGCGATGAAAAAGAAGAAGTCATGCAGCGCTTCCGCAAAAACGAAGCGCAAATCCTCGTCGCCACCACCGTCGTCGAAGTCGGCGTCGACGTTCCCAACGCCACCGTCATGGTCATCGAGCACGCCGAGCGCTTCGGCCTCGCCCAGCTCCACCAGCTTCGCGGACGCATCGGCCGCGGCGCGCAAAAATCCCATTGCATCCTGGTCGCCCCTTTTCGCCTGACGGACGATGCCCGCGCCCGCCTCGAAACCATGGTGCGCACCTCCAACGGTTTCGAAATCGCCGAGACCGATCTCCTCCTCCGCGGCCCCGGCGAATTTTTCGGCACTCGCCAGTCCGGCGACCTCGGCTTCCACATCGCCAATCCCCTGCGCGACCGCGAACTCCTCGAGCTCGCCCGCCGCGAAGCCTTCGCCCTAGCCTCCGATTCCGCCCAGCTCGACGCCGTCAAGCGCCTCCTCCGCCAACTCTCCCCCGAATGGCAGCGCCGTTACCACCTCGCCCGCATCGGCTGACGCTTCAGCGCGATTCCAGCTCGGGGCGGCAAGTGAACCCCAAGAAGGCGCAACTTTCAATCCTTGACTAGAAACTAAAAACTGACAATTAATAACTGCACTTATGCGCGTCATCGCCGGAATCTACCGCAGCCGCATCCTGAAAAGCCTCAAGGGCCTCGCGCTGCGCCCCACAAGCGACCGCCTACGCGAAACTCTCTTCAACGTTCTGGCCCCCAACATAGCCGGCGCCCGATTCGTCGATCTCTTTGCCGGCACCGGCGCCATCGGCATCGAAGCTCTAAGCCGCGGAGTTGCCGAAGTAGTCTTCATCGAAAATCACGCGCCCGCCGCCACCCTGATTCGCCGCAACCTCGAATCGTTGGGCATCAACACCGCTGCGACCGTGCTCGCCGTGGACGCTCTTCGCGGCCTCGCCATGCTCGCGGCCCGAAAAAACTCAGGTGCGCCCGCATTCGACTGCATTTTCCTCGATCCGCCCTACGCTGCTGCCGCGGACTACTCCCGCGTGCTAGAATTTCTAGGTTGGGCGGATCTTCTCGCGCCCGGCGGCATAGTTGTCGCCGAGCATCGCCGCAACGTCGACTTGCCCGAAGAACCCGGCGCCCTAAGGAGATTCCGTGTTCTCAAACAAGGCGATGCTGCCCTGAGTTTTTACCGCCGCCACAGCGAGACAGGCGGAGGGACGAGCGGCGAAAACAACTCGGCCGAGTAAACCCCAGCCAGCCGAGTTTCATCTATCATGAGGTGCCATCGTAGCTTGTAGGGTCCGGGCTTCAGCCCGGCCTGTAGTGGCGGGGCTTTAGACCGGTGGGGTTGCCCTGGCCGACCCGGCCACGCACAATACAATGGCGAAAAGAAAATGTCTCTGAACCAGGTCAACGTAGCATCCGATCTCTTGGGACAGGCTGCCAGGCCTTCCACCTCCGTGCGCCTCGAAACGGGCAAAGGCCCGAAGCTCGATGTTGCCTGGGGGTCCTTCCACCAAGGCATCGGCAGCAGCATCGCCGCTGTTCTGACTTGGACCCGCGTCCCAAAGAATTTTCTGACCAGCAGTTTCTTCAAGGAATGCTGGGTCGAGCGCAAAATCCCACGCCGCGCCCTGGTAGCTGCCGCCCTGTGGCATTTCGTCTTTCTCCTCATGCCGTTCCCGCAGCTTCCTGCCTCCCGGCGCCACTCTTCTGAATTCGAGAACACCGAACTCACCTGGTCTGGTCCGATCACCGATTTTCCGTTGGTGGAAATGAAGGCTCCGAAGCCGAAAGGCCCCCGCAGGGAACCCACTAAGCCGCTCTCTCCCGATGGCGCCGACGCTTTTCATCCACGCCAGCGCATCTTCACTGATCCTGTTCACCCGACCCATCCGCGCCAGACGTTGATCAATTCCGCTGCTCCACCGGAGCCGCCGAAATTTCTTCCCAACCTTTCCAACATCGTCCAGTTCCAGCAGACCGCCGGCCCCGCGCGCCCACGCCTGCAAATCAGCCAGGAAACCCTCTCCAAGCTCCGCCCGCGTGAACTTCGCAAGATCAAGTTTACTGCCGAACCAGCTCCCGTCCTTGCCGCGTTGGACCAAAAACTAGCGGACCTTCTACCGTCAATGCTGCCGAAGGGCCCCGCCCGTCCCCAATTGGAACTGAACGCTGGTGCCGCCCCACGCGTTGCGCAGCGCACGCAAACGAGTGCCGTGGAACCCGCCCCGGAAGTAAGGGCAGCGCAATCTGGCGTCGCCAATGGAAATGCCTCAACCTTGATCGCCCTCTCCGCAACACCGGCTCCCCCCGCGCCCGTGGTCCCGCCGCAAGGGAATCTAGCGGCCCGAGTTTCCATCTCACCTGAAGGCAAGCAACCCGGTTCCCCCAACGGAACCCCTGGCGCCAATGGTAGTGCAGGAAGTGGACCCCATAGCAGCGCAGGAACCGCCAGCGGCAATGGCGATGGAAAAAATGGCATGGACGTAAGCATCAGCGGAGGCCATCCGCCGGCAAACAACGGAATTTCCGCAATGGGAGGACCCTCGAAAATCAACGCCCCCGCCCCGCACGCCACGCCAGACGATGCGCCGGAGCGGACCGGCCCTCCCAATTTCGCGGCCCTGCCACCCAGCGCGCAACCCGAGCAAATCTTCGCCTTAAAAAGAATCTACAAGATGCTCGTCAACATGCCCAACCTAAACAGCGCCACCGGAAGCTGGATTCTCAATTTCTCCGAGCTGCGCATGGATTCCGCAGGCCCCCCCATCGCTTCCGGGGACGTATACGCTCCAGCGCCCGTAAGGAAGGTCGATCCCAAATATCCGCCGACCCTGATCAATGATCATGTCGAGGGAGAAGTCATCCTTTACGCTGTAATCCGCAGCGACGGTTCGGTCGACAGCATCCAGTTGGTGCGGGGCATCGACCCAGATCTCGACGCCAACGCCATAGAAGCCCTAGGCCAGTGGAAATTCCGCCCCGCCACCAAACAAGGAACCCCCATTGACCTTGAAGCGATAGTCCACATTCCTTTCCACGCCCCGCCTGACCGCTAACTCCTAATCTTCCCCAAGAAGGAACTTGCGGCATTGCTAAGTTACAAGAAACAGGGGGGCACTTACTTTTAACTGGAAACTTCCCCGGGGGGCGAGCGGGAAGGTGTCGCTGCTAGGAACGGCCCTCGGCCAGCTTCACCAAGGCGTACAGCGCGTGATTCACGGGTGTAGGGACGCCAAGTTCCGCTCCCCGTCGGGAAATATAACCGTTGAGAGAATCGATTTCCGTGCGCTTGCCCCGGTTCAGGTCTTGCCCGGTCGAGGAAACCGCCTCCGCCATCTGGGTGGCAATTTTGAGGGCCCCAGCCAACGCCACCTTTGGATCTTCCAACCCCGGCGGATGAATTCCGGCGGCCCGTGCCACCGCCAAAACTTCATAAACCGCCGTCTCGACTACTTTCCACGCGTCCGGGCTCGAAGCGATCAGGCCATACCTCGCACGGCCCAGCGCGGAAACGGCATTCAGCGCGCAATTCCACACCAGCTTGGTCCAGAGCTCGCCCTCGATATTCTCCGCAATGCGGCAAGGCACGCTAGCCCGCGAAAAAAGTGCCGCGAAGCGCTTGGTCCTCTCGCTTTCCGGCCCGACCACCACGTCGCCGCGGCCGACATGCTTCACGCACCCAGGTTCCGGCACCGAAGCCGCAACGTATACGACGGCTGGCACCGCATCGATGGCCGCCGCAGCGCGAATCTGTTCCACGTTGTCCACGCCATTTTGCATGCTGAGAACTAGGGCGCCCGGAGCAAGCAACGGAGCCAGCGTCCGCGCGGTCGTCGCGTTGTCTGTTGTTTTCACACAGAAGAGAACAATTTCCGCCCCGCGCACGGCACTGAGGTCGGCAGACGCCTCGACTCCGACGCTCTCCTGAAATTGCAGCGTGTGAAGATAAAGTCCGCTCTTCTTGACGGCTTCAACAAACGCCGGACGACCGATCATCACCACCGGCGCCCCGGCGCGCGCCAACAGGCCACCGAAGTATCCGCCCACGGCCCCGGCACCAACGACAGCAATCTTTGGCCAATTCTCCGGCTGGGTCACGGAGTAACCACGTTGATCAGCCGGTCGATATCCCGCTCGGTGTTATACAAATGCGGTGAAACTCGAATGTTGCCTTCGCGCAAGCTCACCACAACATTTTCCTTCCGCAGATGTTGATAATGCTTCGCGGTCTTTTCCGGACTCCGCGCCGCAAAGCATCCATACGGGCCGCGCCGCGCCGCATCCAGAGGACTCGCCGGCACAAAGCGATCTTTCGGCAAACGCTCGAACATCAGTTCGATCAATTTCCGGTTGTGCGCCTGGACCAGCTCCGGTCCCATACGCACCACAAAATCCACCGAGACGTCCATCGCCGCCAAATTGAAATTAAAATAGCTGGCCCACTCCGGCGAATCCCACCGGTTCGCGTTCGCCGCCGGTTTCGGGTTGTCAAACTTCAAGGCCGCGAAATTCTCCGACCCCATCAATGCCATCCACTAAAA
>Ga0210399_10000543_pt1 | contig 30107 bp, 24 predicted proteins | sample IncBWC14MmetaG_FD_150865 | JGI IMG/M metagenome (GOLD analysis project Ga0210399, IMG submission 150865) | Forest soil microbial communities from Barre Woods Harvard Forest LTER site, Petersham, Massachusetts, United States - Inc-BW-C-14-M | ecosystem: Environmental > Terrestrial > Soil >... | reverse complement strand
CCGGGAGATCTGCGCCCGTCGGCAACACGGGCGCGGCCGCGCCGATCGCGCTCACTGGCGCCATGTAGATATGTTGGGTGGCGAGCGCGATGAACGAGCCGGCCGAACCGGCGTTTGAATTGATAAACGTGTAGGTGGGAATGGTCGCGTGATTGAGCACGCTCGTAATCTCTTCTGCCGTGTCGAGTCGGCCGCCATAAGTATTCATTTCAAAAATGATCGCCGCGGCGCCGTTGTTCTCCGCCGCCTTCTCGGCGCGACGCAAGAACATAAGGAGTGAAGGAGAAACTTCGCCGCGCACCGGGACAACCACGACGTCGCCTTTGTGAATGAGGTCGCGTGCTCCCGCGACTCCAGGATGACCGAGCCCGCTGGAAACACAGGCGATCACCAGAAACAAGAGAATCTTTTTCATCGGTTGGAAGCGCCGCTCCACGGCGTAAGTTTGACATCGCTTCTCAAACCAAACGAGCGAAAAATCCAGCGTTTCATGGGGACAATCCCGTCAGATACGATCGAGCAAATCGCCGCGGCGAATGACATCGTCGAGGTAATCGGTTCGTACTTTCCACTGAAACGCGCGGGAGCAACTTTCAAAGCACTCTGTCCGTTTCATCAGGAGAAAACGCCGTCGTTTCATGTAAGCCCGCAACGGCAAACGTTCCACTGCTTTGGCTGCGGCGCCGGCGGAAGCGTTTTCCGCTTCGTGATGGATTACGAGCACATCGATTTCCCCTCCGTAGTGCGCAAGCTCGCGGCGCGTGCAGGCATCCCGGTGGTCGAAGAGCGGGGGCCACACGGTGAAGATCGGCAACAGGAAGCGCGCCGCGCGTTGTTGAAACTGCATGCGGAAGCCGCCGGATGGTTTCATGACAACTTGCTGAAAAAAGAGTTCGCCGAACCGGCCCGCGACTATTTGAAAAAGCGCGGCATTTCGGCGGAAATAGCGAAACGATGGCAACTCGGCTTTGCGCCCGATGGGTGGGATGCATTCGGCAGTTGGGCGCGCGGGCGCGGTTATGACGCGCATGAATTAATTGCGAGTGGCTTGGTCAAAACGAAAGACGACACAGATCGCACGCCAGATCAAACCTCAAACCTCAAACCTCAAACCTACTACGATCGTTTCCGCGGACGGATCATGTTCCCAATCTGCAACCACGTGGACGGCAAAGTGATCGCGTTCAGCGGCCGTCTTCTGGAGAACGAAGCCGAGAGCGCAAAGTATATCAATTCGCCGGAGACGCCGCTCTTTCGAAAAGGCAACGTACTTTTTGGCCTGGACAAGACCAAGCGTGACCTCATCGAAGCGAACTGTGCGATCGTGTGCGAAGGTCAGCTCGATCTCATCAGCCTGTACGAAGCTGGGATCACCAACGTGGTCGCGCCGCAGGGGACAGCGTTTACGGAGAGCCAAGCGCAGCTCCTAAAACGTTTTGTGGTCGAAGTGATTCTTTGCTTCGATGCGGACGCGGCGGGAAACAAAGCGGCCGAGCGGTCGCTCGATGCACTGCTTCAGAACGATTTGATTGTGCGCGTTGCTGAAATGCCAGCGGGTGAAGATCCGGACTCACTTGTTCGGCGAGAGGGAAAAGAAAAATTCGAAAAACGCGTCGCGGCAGCGCGTGATTTTTTCGATTATTGGATCGAACACGAGGCGGCAATCGTCGATCTGAGTTCGTTGGGCGCCAAGATGCAGCTCGCGCGCAGGCTCGCCGGGACGGTCTCGCGGGTGCACGATCCAATGATGCGCGGAGAAATCGTCAACAAAGTGAGCTCGCGAATTGGCGTCTCCGCTCTGGATTTTGCAACTCTCTTGCCGAACGCGAAGCGGGAATCCGTTCCTGCATCAGAATCCCGCAGCCGTGAGACTGTTCCGGCGCTGAGGCACGACATTGCGATGCTTTGTCTGCTGGCATTGCGCGATGATGAGGCACGTAATTTTCTTCGCGGGCAAAATTGGCGCGAAGTTCTTGCCCAAATGCCGGATGCGGAAATCCTTGTCCGCATTCTCGAAAGCGAATTGCGCGTGAACGACCCGGCCTCGCTCAATGCCTTTATGGCCACTCTCTCGTCGGCGGAGGAAGGGCTGGTTGCTTCCTGGTTGCTGCAAAAGATGCCGGCGAAGGCCGGAACGATGGCGGAGGAATGGTGGCTGGGGATTCGCCAGGCCGTGGTGCGACGCCAGCTCGAAGTGGCGGAGAATAAGATGAAGCTTCCCGAGCTCACCACCGGCGACGTGGTTAATTTGCAGAAACAAATCCTTGACCTGCGAGAACAGCTCCACGAACTTTCGAAGCTTTCGCCCTAAGGGGCAGTCATCGAGCGTCTCAGTCAAATCTTAACCGCGCAATCTTGGCCAGGCATTCGACACGAAAGACAGAGGCCCGAGGGTCGCCGCTAAAGCGACCCAGGCCAAAACGCCTTCGCCGTCGTTCTCGAGTGACAGCTTCAACACTCTGGCGAAAATTGAAGAAGCAGGGGAAGATCATTGCGTTCAAACCCGGGCGCATTAGCGCTCTGGTCAAAGCGCGGCGGCGCATCAGTCAAAAGCCCGGAAGACCGCGGAGCGAAATGGCAACCCCTTCGCGTACCGCCAGTGAAATTCAGAGCCGCATTCGTGAGCTGATCAAGCTCGCGAAAGAACAAGGTTACCTCACCTTCGACGACCTGAACGACGCCTTGCCGAAAGGTATTACGGACGCCGATGAACTCGACGCCATCCTGACGCGACTGCGCCGGATGGAGATCGACATCATCGAAGCATCCGAGGTCGACCGTTATAAAGATGGGAAAAAGGACACTGAGGAGGAGGAAGAAGAAGAGGAAGAGAAGCGCGAAACGAAGTTCGATATTCTCGATGATCCCGTGCGCATGTATCTCAAGCAGATGGGCCAGGTCCCGCTGCTGACCCGTGAGCAGGAAGTCGAAATTTCCAAACGGATCGAAGAAGCCGAAAACATGGTGCAGAAGCACATCAATCGATTCGGTTTTATCGCGCGCGCTCATCTCGATCTCGCTGAGAAGCTGACCGAGGGCCGGGAACGGTTCGATCGCGTCATCCTCGACAAAAAAATCGAGAGCCGTGAGCGTTACATGAAAATGCTTCCGCGGTTGTGCCGGCAGGTGGAAAAGTTGAGCAAGGCTATCAGCCAGCAATATGAGCAGTTCTTGCGCAATTCTTCAAAGAAGCAGACCAAGAAGCTCAAATCATTTCAGAAAACAGTGGCTTCGCTGCAAAATTATTACCCCAAGTTTTATTTCAAACAGAAGGTCACGGAAGAATTTGTTCACCTGGCGGACGAACAATACCACCTCTTGCTCCATCTCCAGGCGGAAATGGCGAAATGCCCGCGCGAACGAAAGAAACATTTAGCGCTCGTGGCCAAAGCGCGTGAATTAGAAAAAGGTCTTTGGCTGTCGTTCGACGGCTATACCGAGCAGTATCAAACGCTGAAAGGCTGGCTGCTCCAGGCGCTCCGGGCCAAGACCGAGATGGTGGAAGCTAACCTGCGTCTCGTTATTTCGATCGCCAAAAAATATACAAACCGCGGCCTCTCCTTTCTCGACTTGATTCAGGAAGGAAACATGGGGTTGATGAAAGCGGTCGAGAAGTTTGAATATCGCCGCGGCTATAAGTTTTCTACTTATGCTACCTGGTGGATCCGCCAGGCCATCACGCGTTCAATCGCCGATCAAGCGCGCACTATTCGCATTCCCGTACATATGATCGAGACGATCAACAAGCTGATGCGTGTGCAGAAACAATTGGTCCAGGAATATGGTCGCGAGCCCACGCCGGAAGAGGTTGCGGAAGAGATTTTGTTGCCGGTCGATCGCGTCCGCGCGGTTCTGAAAATGGCACAACAGCCGATCTCGCTCCAATCACCAGTCGGGGAAAGCGAAGAAACCAATTTTGGTGATTTCATCGAGGATAAAGGCGCGGAAAACCCGAGCGACATGACGGCAATCGTTTTGTTGAAAGAGAAAATCAAAGACGTGCTCGAGACCCTGACGGAGCGCGAGCGCCAGGTGCTGGAGCAACGCTTCGGATTAGTCGATGGATACAGCCGAACACTCGAAGAAGTGGGCAGGCAATTCCGGGTCACCCGCGAGCGCATTCGCCAGATCGAGGCGAAAGCTTTGCGCAAAATGCGCCATCCCACCCGTATCCGCCAGCTCGCAGGTTTTCTGGAAGCGCCTGAACCGTAGATATCGGCGGACCCGCCCAAGCCAGCAAGCTCCTTCAGTGCACGCGGCCACGACCTGCATAGTGTTATGAACGGAGGGGGCTGGGAGACTCAGCTGAATCGGCTGCCTCTGACGCGGAGCCGGTCGATCTTGAGCGAGCTCTTTCCGCGCGCAACTTTCAACCGGGCCGTTAGTTTAATTCGCGGGCATGAAACGCGAAGATGATCAACAATTATGGGATCTCCTTGGGCACGCAGTTGAACCCAAGCTTTCGCCATTGTTTGCCCGTAACGTCCTGCGACAAATCCGGCAAGAAGCGCGCTGGTTCGAGCACGTGCGATCCTGGTTGAGGTTGCGCAGACTCGTTCCCGCTTCGGGGCTGGCAGTGGCGGTGATCGCGGCGATTATTTTCGCCCACAACCCTTCGTTGCATCAAAACCCGGTCGCTACTGAGCCCGATCCGGTGGCAAAGATCGACGCGCAGGATTACGAAGTTGTTGCAGATTTGGACGAACTGGTCGCCTCGGACGAAAACAACTTGTGGGACGAAGATTCAACCTTATAAGCGCGACGATCGCGCTGTCGATCTTCGCGTCGTATTTCAGCTTCGCCCAGGGACCGCCACAAAAATCGGGCCGGCTTGGTGGCGGCTTTGAACGGCACAACAACCAGTCTCGGGGCCCAAGCGAGCGTCGGGGCCCAGGCGAGCGCTTCTTTCAACTCTCGCCCGAAGAGCGCCAGGCATTCAGAAAAAATGCCGAGCGTTGGCTTCGCATGAATCCCGAGCAGCAAAAGCTGCTGCGCGAACGCTACAATCTGCACCGCCAACAGCTGAAAAACGAAGCTGATGCGGCCCTGCGCCAGTCTGGCCTTCGTCTGGATCAGAACGCGCGCGATCAGTTCGAGGCGCGTTATCTCCAAGAGCGACTGAAGATCGAGCGGCAGCTGCGAGAACAATTCGAGGCGAAGCGAGACCAGCAGCTACCGCAACTGAATGAGCGATTGAAAAATGAATTTCAGTCGCGTCAATCAACGCCTGGCGCTACCTCGACATCGACTCCCGCCGTTTCCGTGACGCCGATTCACTGACCGTTTCGGCGCGTGTCGCTTACTGCCGTTCACCGCGAAAAGAATCGAGCTGGCCGGGAATTGGACCCAGCCAGCTCGGCAAGGAGCTAGAGCCGCTCAGTATCCCCGATAGTAACGGTGATAGCGATTGTGCCTGTAATAGCGATGCCCGTGGTACCAATAGAAACTTGGTCCAACGTAAACGTTTGGACCATAGTAGTAAGGATAGGGATAGCCATACCCATATGGATACCCATAAGCCACAGGAAATCCGACGCCGATGCCAACGGAGACACCCCCGTCAGAACTTGGCACGGACGCAAACGCGAAGCCGCTTATCGCCAGCGCAATTAAAAGAAGCTTTTTCCAGTTCATTATTTTTACCTCCTTAAACATTTAACTCTATTTAAGACGAAAAGTTTCTACATATTATTCAGGCTATTCAGGCCGCTGGATGTCTTTCTGGAAATCTCGAGTAACCGGTGATGCAGACATTTTGGCCGAGCCTCCGGTAAACGATTCGATCGAGATGGGCCGCATGTACCGTGGCATCGGCCCCGCGGCCGGGGAATGCGACAACCGGACCGCCTGTCAAGATCGGACCCAAGTAAAGTTGCACTTTGTCGATGAGGCGTGCGTCCAATGCTTGACCGAGCACCTCGCCCCCGCCTTCCAGCAACACGCTGGTCACATTTCGTTTCCCTAAATCGGTGAGAACTGTTCTGAGAGATTTGCGTCGATAAATTAGCGTTCGCTCAGCAAAGCGATCGGTAAACAAGCGCGCGCGCCGTGGCAGTTTACTAGAGCGCGTTAAAACAACGCGCCACGGTTGCCGGGCTTGCTGCAAACTACGAATTGTCAGTCGCGGGTTATCGATCCGGACCGTCGCGGCGCCGACAACGATTGCATCAACTTGCCCACGCAGCGTGCGGGCGTGTTGGCGCGCGGCGGCGTTCGTTACCCAACGCGACTCACCAGGGCGTCGCGTCAGCCGTCCGTCCAAGCTCATCCCGCACTTGGCGACAACAAAAGGTCGCCCAGTGACGATCCATTTATTGAACGCTTCGTTGAGGGAAGCGCATTCCTCGGTCAAAACGCCGACCCGCACTTTAATCCCTGCATCCCGCAAAAGTGTTACCCCGCGTCCAGCGTGGCGCGGATTTACATCGACGGTGCCGATCACAACGGTCTTTAGGCCGGCTTTGATGATTTCATCCGTGCATGGTGAAGTGCGGCCGGTCGTCGAACACGGTTCCAGCGTCACGTACAATGTCGCTGCCGCTGGAACAGCTTTTCCAAAGTCGCGCAGACATACGATCTCCGCATGTGGACAGCCCGCCTGGCGATGATGGCCTTTGGCGACGATTCGATTATCAACAACGAGCACGGCGCCGACAACCGGATTGGGGCTCGTTCGCCCCAACGCTCTGCGCGCTTCCTTCAACGCTGCGCGCATAAAGCGCTCATCATTTCTTGCTAAAGACATGAGGAGATCAATATCCACCTACGCGCGCAGCAGCAAACCCACCTTCGAAAAAAATTGCGCGATTTTGTCTCAGGTCCTTCAACCAAAATCCACCGATCTGTAACATATCGAACCACCGCTCAATTCGACACCGGGCTTTCGATCCCGACATAAGAAACTAATAACAAGTATTTTATAGTATTAGTTTTATCTCCGTTTTGATCTGGCACGACCCCAGCTATTCGGAAAAGCGAAAAAACCCTTACAAATCCTGTTACTTAGAAAGGAAATTCACTATGAGTCTAATTCGTTATCAAATTCCTGAATTGACGGCATGGCCGTCCTTCGATCGCTGGAGCAACCTGAGGGATGACCTCAATACACTTTTCGAGTTGCCATCCTGGTCTAATTTCGGACGCCAGGGGCAGCTTTTCAGTGGCTGGTCGCCTGCGCTCGATCTTTATCAGAACAATGACAATGTCGTCGCTACGGTCGAATTGCCCGGCATGCGCAAGGAGGACATCGAAATCTCCTTGCACGATGGAACGCTGACAATCGCTGGCGAACGCAAGAGCGAAAGTTCCAACGGCGAGAAGGCTGATCGCGCCGAGCGTTATATCGGTAAGTTCCGCCGCAGCATCACGCTGCCGTCCCGCGTCGACGCCAATAAAGTGAGCGCGACTTATCGGGATGGCATCCTGACCGTGACGTTGCCGAAGGCGGAGGAAGCAAAGCCGAAGCAAAATTCAGGTCAACGCCGACTAACCAAACCTGGGCGCGCCTGCTGGCCGTCCCAAACCTTACGAAAGGAATTAACATGAACACATTGGTCCGTGAAAATCGCGACAGTGAGCTTCGCCAGAACGAACATTTCGTCGCGCCGATCGCCAGCATCATCGAAGATGGTGAGGGTTACATGCTGCAAGTCGAAATGCCTGGCGTGAACGAGGACGGCCTCGACATCTCGGTCGAGAACAACGAGCTGACGATTATCGGACGCCGTTCCCTTCCCACCGTCGAAGGCACGCTGATCCATCGCGAGTCGCGCCGCGAAGATTATCGCCGCGCCTTTGAGCTCGATCCATCGATCGACGCAGACAAGATCAGCGCAAAGATTGACCAGGGCGTCGTGACTTTGACTCTGCCTAAAGCGGAGCAGGTCAAGCCACGGAAGATCAAGGTTTCCTGATCGGCGAGTTTCTCTTGGCAATCGAGGGCCGCGGACCGCCGGTTCGCGGCCTTTTTCTTTTCCTGCGGCCGCGCGTGAGCTTTTGTGCTTGGCGAATTGTCGCCAGAGACTTACTTAGAGTCATCTCGATATGGCGACCAAGACTGAAGAGAAAACCGGCGCAGATAGATTGACCGCCGCGCGAAACAAAAATCTCGACCTGGCGATTCAACAAATTGCCAAGGATTACGGCGACGGCGCGATCATGCGCCTGGGCGACGAAAAGATTGTCGATATCGATGTCATTCCGACCGGCAACATTCTCATTGATCGCGCGCTTGGCGTCGGTGGATTTCCGCGGGGGCGAGTCGTCGAAGTTTTCGGTCCCGAATCGTCCGGCAAAACCACGCTCACGCTCACCGTTATTGCACAGGCGCAGAAACGCGGCGGGCTTGCCGCGTTCATCGACGTCGAACATGCGCTCGATCCGCAATACGCGAGGAGACTTGGCGTCAATCTGGACGACCTGCTCGTTTCCCAGCCGAGCTCCGGCGAAGAAGCTTTGCGCATTTGCGAGACGTTGATCCGTTCAAACGCCCTCGATGTTATCGTCGTGGATTCGGTGGCCGCGCTGGTCACAAGAGCGGAGCTGGAAGGCGAAATCGGCGACGCCACCGTCGGCGCGCAAGCGCGACTGATGAGCGCTGCCTTGCGCAAACTCACTGCGTTGATTTCGAAAGCGCGAACGTGTTGCGTTTTCACAAATCAGATCCGCGAGAAGATCGGCGTCATGTTTGGCAACCCGGAGACGACCCCAGGCGGCAAAGCGCTGAAATTTTACGCCAGCGTGCGAGTCGATATTCGCCGCATCGGCGCCATCAAACAAACCGACGGCGTGGTGACGGGCAATCGCACGCGCGTCAAAATCGTCAAAAACAAGGTCGCCCCGCCGTTTACGGAGGCGGAATTCGACATCATGTACAACGAAGGCATCTCTTCGACCGGCGCACTTCTCGATCTCGCGCTCGAAAAACAAATCATCGAAAAGCGCGGGTCATGGTTGAATTACAAGGGTACCCAACTGGCGCAAGGCCGCGACGCCGCCAAGGAAGTGTTGAAAAACGATCAGGCGCTCTACCAGGAAATCGAGGCCGCCCTCAAAGTGAAGCTCGACGAAGATAAAAAATAGAAACGGGGGGCATCAGATTGAAATGTTCATTCAACGAATCATCCTGACGCTTGCGACTGGCGTCGCCATTTCAGTTTCGGCCGCGCCTGCGAAAACCAACCCGGCTTTACCTCCGAAGCTCTTGCCGGGTTTGGGCGAAGTGCATCATCCTGTCTCGACGAAAAATTCCCAAGCGCAGCAGTTTTTCGATCAAGGGCTAAAACTCGTCTTCGGATTCAATCACGATGAAGCGCGGCGATCGTTTCAACGCGCGGCCGAGCTCGATCCGAAGCTAGCCATGGCATGGTGGGGCGTCGCCCTGACGCTCGGCCCGAATTACAATTTGCCCGTCGATCCCGAGCGCGAAAAGGCCGGCTATGATGCCGCGCAACGTGCTATCGCGCTCAAGTCGAATGCTTCCGAAGCCGAGCGCGCGTATATCGACGCGGTCGCGGTACGCTATTCAAACGATCCGAAAGCGGATTTGCATCAACTCGATGTCACCTACAAAGACGCCATGTCCAAGTTAGCCACACGTTATCCGGACGATCTCGATGCGGTCACGCTTTACGCCGAAAGCGCGATGAATTTGAATCCGTGGCATCTCTGGACCGCGGACGGGAAACCCGCCGAAGGCACGGAAGAAATCGTATCGACCCTCGAGTCGGTTCTAGAACGTGACCCGAATCACCTCGGCGCAAATCATTATTACATTCATGCGGTGGAAGCATCGCCGCGTCCCGAGCGCGCCTTGCCGAGTGCGGCGCGTCTCGAAAAATTGGCGTCCGCAGCGGGCCACCTTGTGCACATGCCCGCGCATATTTACGCGCGCGTCGGCGATCATCCGGCGGCGGCGCGTTGCAACGAACTTGCGGTCGCGGCCGACAGGAAATTTCTCGCTGCAACTCATGAGCAAGGCGTTTACAGGCTCTTTTATTACAGCCACAATCTGCACTTCCTCGCTTTCGCTGCCTCCATGGAGGGTAACTTTCCCGAGGCGAAAGACGCGGCCGCTCGCTTAGTCGCGAACGTTGCACCCGGTGTCAAAGCGATGCCCGATTTGGAAGGTTTTCTGCCGACTCCTATAGTCGTGCTTTTCGCTTTCGAACGTTGGGACGATCTTCTGAAACTCCCGGTCCCTGACTCGTCTTTCTTAATCACAAACGCCGTCTGGCACTCTCTGCGTGGCGTCGCGTTCGCGAACACCGGAAAGGCGGCCGAAGCCGAGAAAGAGCAGGGCGCATTTCGTGAGCTCGCGACCAAGATCCCGCCGGATACGATGTACGACATGCTGAACAAAACTGGCGCCGTATTCAAAGTTCACGACCATCTGCTCGCCGGCATGATCGCCCGCAGCCGCCATGATGACAAAGTGGCGGTCGATTCGCTCACGCAAGCGGTCGCCGCAGAGGACGCGCTCAATTACAGCGAACCGCCCCCCTGGTATCCGCCCGTTCGACCGATGCTCGGCCGCGTTTTGCTCGCGAACAAGCAACCTACGGAAGCCGAGAGGGTTTTTCGCGCCGACCTCGAGAAAAATCCGCGCAATGGCCGGGCGCTTGCCGGGTTGCGGGACGCGTTGAAAGCGCAAAATCGGCAATATGAAGCCGATCAAATCGACCAGCAATTTCGCGCAGCGTGGAAATTTGCCAGCTCGGCGGCTGAGACCAAACGCTGAGTCAGACAAATTGCCTGTTCGCGCAGCGCCAGGCAAAAGCGGAGCAGAAAGATTTCCATTTGGAAATGTGTGCAAGCTCCGGCAACTTTCCCATCGTACAGTTGACAAGCGGCGAAATGACGAAATCCGAATGACGAATGACGAAAGAAGTCCGAAGCACGAATGACGAAATGATCAGCCGCGGGCGTCATCTCTTAGCTTCGAGTTTCGTCATTATTTCGTCATTCGTCATTCGGGTTTCGTCATTTTCCGCATCATGACCTCGGCGCAAATCCGGCAATCGTTTCTCGATTTCTTTCGCGAGAAACAGCACACCATCGTGCCGTCGTCATCGCTCCTGCCCGATGCGCCCAATCTGCTTTTTACCAACGCGGGCATGAACCAGTTTGTGCCCATTTTTCTCGGACAGCAAAAGCCGTCATGGAATCCGCCGCGCGTGGCCGACACGCAGAAATGCATTCGAGCGGGCGGCAAACATAATGACCTCGAAGATGTCGGGCTGGACACGTATCACCACACCTTCTTCGAAATGTTGGGCAACTGGAGCTTCGGAGATTATTTCAAGAAGGAGGCGATCGAGTGGGCATGGGAACTTGTCGTTGAGCGCTGGAAATTTCCGCCGCAGCGTCTTTACGCAACCGTTTACAAACCGGGACCTAACGAGCCAAGCGAGTTCGACCAGGAAGCCCATGATCAATGGGCGAGATTATTTCGGGAAGCCGATCTCGATCCCGCGATTCACGTCCTCAACGGCGGCAAAGCCGACAATTTCTGGATGATGGGCGATACCGGGCCGTGTGGCCCGTGCTCGGAGCTACATGTTGATCTTACGCCGGACGGCGACACGCGCGGCGCGCTGGTGAACAAAGAGGACCCGCGCTCCATCGAGATCTGGAATCTGGTTTTCATCCAATTCAACGCCCAACCTGTAGCCGGGGTCGCTGACCCCGGCCGCGTCGAGTATGTTCCACTCGCGCAGCGCCACGTCGATACCGGAATGGGTTTCGAGCGCGTCACTGCAATTATTCAAGGCACAAAAAACCTCACCGATTTTTCCGGCACGATCTCCAATTACGAAACTGACGTTTTCCGCCCAATTTTCGACGAGGTCGAAAGACTGAGCGGCAAAAAATACACAAGCACACTTCCCGGAAGACAGGCTTCTAGCCTGTCAGGGCAAACGGGCGTTTCGCCTGTTGGTAGTGACGACAGGCTCGCCACAGGACGAGTCCGTCCAATTGGCGGACAAGATGCTTGTCTGCCAGGACAGACGGGACGTCTGTCTTCCGACCAGGAAAAGATCGATATCGCGTTCCGTGTCATCGCCGATCACATCCGCACGCTTTCATTCGCCATCGCTGACGGAATTATTCCCTCAAATGAAGGTCGCGGATACGTTTTGCGCCGCATTCTCCGTCGCGCCGTCCGTTATGGCCGCACGCTCGGTTTCCACGAACCGTTCTTTTTCAAGCTGGTCGATGTTGTTGCGCGAACCATGGGCGACGTCTTTCCCGAAGTGCGTGCGAAACAAACCGCGATCAGAGAAACAATTCGCCGCGAAGAACAAGCATTTAACAAAACGCTCGATGAAGGAATTGTAGCGTTCGATCGTTATACTAATGCGAGGCAAGCATTGATTCAGCGGCTCCTGACGCGCCGAACTCTTTTTAACCAATCCCACTGCGTGCCGAAAAAACTTGGCCTAGAAAATCGATTCATCTTGACCAACGAGAAGATCGAAGAACTCGCCGACAGATCACCAACAACGTGGCACCAGGTTTTCCAAATCTTAGGCAAGAACCCTAGGCTTGACGCGAACCTCAACGATCGTTTGTGGAGAGACTTGGCAAATCAAATCGCCATTCACAAACAACATCTCCCAACGCACATTCCAGGTGACTTTGCATTCAAGCTTTACGATACATACGGTTTCCCACTCGATCTGACGGAGTTGATGGCGCGCGAACGGGGGCTGACTGTCGATGTTGCTGGATTTGAAAAGTTGATGGAGGAGCAACGCGAGCGGGCGCGAAAAGCTCAGAAGAAGGAAGAAATCACTGTCGAAGGAAAACTCGAAGCCGCGCCAACAAAATTCCTTGGATACGATTTTCTGGAAACGGAAGCGGTCGTCGAAACAGTTTTGCCGGGAAACAAATTGGAAGAGTTGAGTGTCGTGCTCGATCAAACGCCGTTCTACGCCGAGAGCGGGGGACAAGTTGGTGATCGCGGATTGTTTCATGTTCCCGGTCACAATCGAACGGAAGTCGGCCAGTTGCGCGTTCTCGATACTCAGAAGCGCGGCAATGTTTTTGTTCATCGGGCGACAGTCGTTCAAGGGCGCGCGCCGGAGCCGGGCGAAGCGGTCCGCGTTTCAGTCGATGTTGATCGGAGAAAATTGATTCAGGGCCATCACACGGTGACGCATTTGTTGCATTGGGCGCTGCATGAGGTCGTGTCGCGCGATGCAGTGCAAAAGGGGAGTTATGTTGGTCCGGACAAATTGACGTTCGATTTTAGCAGCGTCGCACTAACAAAACAGCAAGTGCGCGACGTGGAAAAGCTGGTGAACGAGAAGATCAACGAGGGCACGCCAGTTTCATGGACTGAAATTCTGTATGCCGAAGCGAAGCAGCGCAAAGACATCCAGCAGTTCTTTGGCGAGAAATACGGCGATAGAGTCCGGGTCTTACAAATCGGCGGTGACCCAAAGAAATTAAATGGCTACTCAATGGAACTCTGCGGCGGTACGCACGTAAGATCGACTGGCGACATCGGTCCGTTCCGGATTGTGAGGGAGGAAGCGATCGCCGCAGGGATTCGGCGAGTCGAAGCGGTGGCGGGTGATGCTGCGCGTCATTGGGCACGGCAGGAGGCGGCAAAGCAGCAGGAAAAATTTGATGCGCTTGCGCGCAGAAAATCCGACATGGCGCCGTTGCCGGTTTTTTCAAACGAAGGCGAAACGGCGGAAATGCTTAAACGGATCGACGCTCGCGCGGCGCATTTGGAGAAAGTAGATGTCGATGTACGGGAATGGGAAAAGAAGAATGCAAAGGCGAGTGACGCCCAGTTAAGGAGCAGTGCCGCCGAGATCGCAAAGGAGCTTGCCGCTTCATGCGCGGGGAAGGATTTCTGCGTTACTGAAGTCCCGAACGCGGACGGAAAGCTGCTCGGCGCGGTGGCCGAAGCGCTCAAGACAAAATTTAAGGGGCCGATTTTTCTGGCCGGCGCGATTGATGGGCGAGTGGCGCTCATCGCATCAGTGCCAAAGGAAATGACTTCAAAGTTTCAGGCGAACAAAATCATCCAGGAAATTGCGCCGATTGTTGGCGGCAAAGGCGGCGGTCGGCCAGAGAATGCGCAAGGTGCAGGCACCGACGCGTCAAAAATCAATCAAGCGCTCGATAAGGCGAAGAAGGTTTTCATGGGTTAGCGGCGCGTTATGGATCTGCAACTTGGAGGTAAGATCGCATTTGTTAGCGGCTCGACGGCTGGGATCGGCCTGGCAATTGCGAGTCGATTGGCACGCGAAGGCGCAGAAGTCGTTATCAACGGCCGTACCGAGGAGCGAGTTGGCGAGGCCATCGCGCAGATCAAGAAAGACTCACCCGATGCGAACGTTCGCGGGATCGCTGCTGACTTGGGCGTCGCGAAAGGTTGCAGCGAGGTCGTGCGCCAGTTGCCACGGGTGGACATCCTGGTCAACAACGTCGGCATTTTCGAGCCGAAGCCTTTTGAGAAAATCACCGATGAGGATTGGGAGAAATTCTTCGCGGTAAACGTGATGTCGGGAGTGCGATTGAGCCGCGCCTACCTGTCGCAAATGAAAGAGCGCAACTGGGGTCGGATCGTTTTCATTTCGAGCGAATCAGCACTGCAGATTCCCGTTGAGATGATCCACTACGGCACAACCAAAACGGCACAGCTTGCGATCGCGCGCGGACTCGCTGAGACCTGCCAGAGTACAAACGTGACCGCGAATTCGGTGTTGCCCGGTCCGACGGCATCGGAAGGCGTGACTGAGTTTGTTTCCAATCTCGCCGCGGAGAATAAAATCAGCGCGAAAGAATTCGAGAAGGAGTTCTTCAAGAATGCGCGGCCGACCTCGATCCTGCAACGATTCATCGAGCCCGATGAGATTGCCAATGTCGTCGCCTTCGTTTGCAGTCCGCTCGCTTCCGCGATCAACGGCGCGGCGGTGCGAGCGGACGGCGGCGTCGTGCGATCGATTGGCTAGCCGCGCTCGCCGCTCACGGCGCGCTCACGGTCGGGAAACGCGCATTTTTGATCAGGCGTTTCAAATTCTTTCCATCGATCGACATGCGATAAAGCGAGGCCGATTTTTCGCCGGTTGCCTGGCTGAGAAGCAAAACGTTTTCATTGTCGATCCAACAACCGTCCCAGCCAAAGAGTGTTTGCGGCGTTATACGGACCGCTTTTTGCGTCGCGATCTCGAGAGTCCAGAGCGCGGGAGGCGGTCCGTCCCAATCTTTGCGGTTGTGTTCTTCGCCCATATCGATGGAAAGCTGCAAAAATCTTCCATCGGGCGAGACGGTGATGCGTCCGTCACCGCTCATACCGCCATTCGGAATGGCTTTCTCGATCGTCCATTGCGCGAGCACGTTTCCGTCGAGACTGATTTGATAAATGTTCGTCATGTCCTGGCAAAAAATCGATCCGTCGTCGTGAGCCCAGGACGGGGAGTAAAGCGTGGCTTCGTTTTGCGCGCCTTTTTTTAGAATGCGAAAATCCGTTCCATCCGGAGCAATCGTGGCCAGGTTCCAGACTTCGTTTTGTCGCAGAGTAAAGACGATGCGTTTGCCGTCCGGCGACCACTGCGGGTAGTACACGTTGTCGCTTGGCACGTCTTTGAAGACGGTTGTCTTGCCGGTTGCGATTTCCGCGACCGCGATGTGACGCACGTAAGCTGTCCCTGATTTCTCAACCGTTGTCAGCGCCATCCGTGCTCCATCCGGTGAAATCGCAGGAAAAATTCCATTGGCAATTTTCTTCTCGCCACTGCCATCGAGATTCGCGATCCAAACAGCATCGTTGCGCTCGAAAGCGATCAGTTGCGCAGCCGGCGCGCCCGAGATGAATGAGGTGAAAAGAAAAACGAAGCCGAGGATTTTTTTCATGGCATTACGAGTGTGACGAAGAACGTGGCGGCAAGGGCGACGGAAAGAACCAGGAGATAAACAAAGCCGCCGGCGAAAAATTTAAAAATGGTGAAAAGCCAGCCCTGCCGATAAACGCGACGAATCGACAGCAAGATTTGGACGGCAAAGGCGAGCCAGAGAATTGCGATCCAGCCCGTCGTGCTTGGGGCCAAACGCTTCAAGCCAATCGTCAACAAAACAATTAGCATGATCGCAACGTAAGCGAAGGTGTGAATATGCAGCGCATAGACGAGGTGGTCGATGTAGAAGACGCGACGCCGGATATAAAGAATTTTCAGGACGAAAGCGAAGAGCGGGATGCAGCAAAGCATCATGTACGGGAGGTTGTTGATGACGGTGCTGACGAACAGCTGTGCCTTGCTTCCATGTTCTCCGATCTTTTCTTTGGCGCGGGTTTCTATCCATTTCTCGAAAGGAGTTGACGGCTTCTCAGGACCAATTTGCAGGAGGGGACCGAAATCACCTTGGTCCGAAGCGCCAGGTTCCTCCGGCTTAGGTGAAGCTTTGTCATCGGCTTGCGCGGCTGGCGAAGGAGAAGTCCTCAGATTTAGGGCCCGTTCGATCTTGCTACGCGCTTCCGGTCGAATATTTTCGTTCTTCAGTTCCGCTTCGAGCTGGGCCCGATCTTTAGGCGAAAGATTGCCTGTCTGAAGATGAATGGATTTCGCCGAGTAATTCGCGGCAAAGAAAAAAAGGATGCTTGCGAGCAGATAGAGCCGAAGGGGATGCACATAGCGTACACGTTTTCCGGCGAGGAAGTCGTTCGTTAGCCGCCACGGCTTGACAATGAGCAACGCGAGCGTGGCGAAAAATTTTGAATCCCAATTAAGAAAGGAATCTAGAACATCGACAATGACGTGCCGGAAGGAGCGCCGATAATCGATCGCTGGCTGTCCGCATTGCGCGCAATATTTCCCCGTCAACTGCGCGCCGCAGTTTTCACAATGCGTAAGCTGCAGCCGCTCTCGATTTTTGCGGCGACCCAAGAAACGTTTCGCTGCCGGCTTTTCGATCGAAGAAATCGCGGTGTCGCCCAGGATGAACTTGGTCGGTTCGTCGGCCACGGAGCAAACCTATGAAAGGTGGGGGCCAACGTCTATCCAGAATGCCGCTGTGTGTTTCAGTTGTTCCGCAAAAACAGCGTGGCGGTCGCAGTTGTGCCGATTAGATACATCAGCAAGGTATCAGCGACGAAGTAGGGGAAAACCATGAGCGCCAGCCCGCCGAGCATGAGCTTCCACACATGCATGCGCTTGCCGTAAACGAAGGCAACAAATCCAATCGCGCCGAACAGGAAATTGCCGATCAAATTTACGACGCTCAAGCTGACCATCGACCGTGTTACAGCTTAACTCAGGCCAATGTGGGCGCGCACGCTGCGGCCAGCACCAGATCCTTAATTTCAGCGATTGGCATAACGTCCGCTGCAACAACTGAAACTTAAGATTGACCGTGCTGACACAGCGGTGCCACGATCCGCGATTGCTTGCCTAACCAGAAACGAAAATGGCGTCGCAACTTTTTAAAACCAAAAGCCCGGAACGTTTGATCGCGGAAGCAGCCGCCCCGGAACGATTGATGAAGCGGGCGCTTTCCGCCTTCGATCTCACCTGCCTTGGCATCGGAGCCATCATTGGAGCGGGTATTTTTGCACTGGCAGGAACTGCGGCGGCCGGTGAGCAAGCGCACGCGACCGCGTCGCTGTGGAAAACGCCCGTGCTGAACTTCATTCAATCTTATCTGACGCACGCGGAATTGGTCCTCGGACGACCGGGCGCAGGTCCTGCAGTTATTTTCTCTTTTGTGGTGGCGGCTATCGCCTGTGGGTTCGCGGCGCTGTGTTATGCCGAACTTGCCTCGATGATTCCCGTGTCCGGGTCGGCCTATACGTATTCGTATGCCACGCTTGGAGAAATCATCGCATGGATTATCGGCTGGGATTTGATCCTCGAGTACGCGGTTGGGAATATGGCAGTCGCGGTCGGTTGGTCGGGTTACTTTGTCCAACTATTCGGAAGCTTGCGGCCGCCGTTCACCCTCAAATTTCCGCTTTGGCTGGTGAATGATTATCAAACCGCGACCGATATCGTCGCAAAGGGCGGCGATGGGCTGAACAATTATTCTTCGACAACGCTGCCGGTCATCGCAGGGCATCCGATCGCGGTGAATCTGCCGGCGTTTCTGATCGTGGCCGCGGTGACGGTGCTTCTGATTTACGGCATTCGCGAAAGCGCGCGCACGAATACCACCATCGTTTTGCTCAAACTCGCCGTGGTGGTTTTCGTCATTTCCTTCGGCGCTTTCATGGTAAACCCAACAAACTGGCATCCATTTGTGCCGAATGGTTTCGGCGGAGTAATGAGCGGCGCGGCCATTGTCTTTTTTGCGTTCATCGGTTTTGATGCGGTTTCGACGACAGCTGAGGAAACAAAAAACCCGCAACGCGATTTACCCATCGGAATGATCGCGAGCCTGATCATTTGCACGTTGCTTTACGTGTTGATGTCAGGAGTGCTCACGGGGATCAAAAAATATACTGTATATCTCGGTGATTCATCGGCGGTGGCGACGGCGTTCGCGAGCAAGCCATGGGCCCAGGCGCTCGTCAGTGCCGGAGCTCTGGCGGGCCTGACTTCTGTTTTGCTTGTCTTTCAACTTGGCCAGCCGCGCATTTTCATGGCCATGGCGCGGGACGGCTTGCTGCCGCAATATTTTGCACGAATTCACCCCCGTTTCCGTACGCCGTATATCACCACGATTTGGACAGGCATCGCGGTGGGTGGTGTCGCCATGCTGACTGACATCGGATCGCTTGCTGATCTCACCAATATCGGCACGCTCTTTGCCTTCATCCTCGTTTGCCTGGGCGTAATTGTTCTGCGCCGCACGGACCGAAGCCGCCCGCGTCCGTTCCGCGTGCCCTTCGTACCGCTGTTTCCGATTCTCGGCGTGTTTTTTTGCGCGGCACTTATGTTGAGTTTGCCGCTGGAAACCTGGGGCCGCTTCTTCGTCTGGCTCGCAATCGGGATGCTGATTTATTTCGGATACAGCGTTCGCCACAGCAAACTGCGCCACGGCATCGATGCCGGGATAACCGAGGATATTCCGCCGCCGATCATCAAGACATAAAGATCGACAGGCAACGAAGCCGCTTTTGGGCTTTCCGATCTCTTGGGAAGCGCCGCGCGTTTGCCCAGATGCGCCTGCTAGTGCAATCCCGAGCTGCTCGCGCTCGACCCTTCCGGTCCGGTTGGGTGCAGATGTTGATCGAGAAATTTTTCCATCGCTTCGTAAAAGGCAAAGCGGTTTTCCTCGTTGTGGAAGCCGTGGCCTTCGTTCTCCTTGACCATGTATTCCACGTCCACGCCGCGTTTTCGCAAGCTAGCCACCATCTGATCTGATTCTGCTTTGTTCACGCGTGGGTCCTGCGCGCCTTGTGCGATGAAGAGCGGCGTCTTGATTTGATCCGAGTGCAACACTGGCGATTCGGATGCGAGCAGTTCCTTGTCCTTGTCCGGATTCCCGACCATTTCATACATCTCGTCGAGAAACGGTTTCCAGTACGGCGGAATCGTTTTCATGAACGTAAACATGTTGGAGGGCCCAACGTAATCGACCGCCGCGGCGTAAAGATCGGGCGTGAATGTCACGCCGGCGAGCGTCGCGTAACCGCCATAACTCCCGCCATAAATCGCGACGCGTTTCGGGTCGGCAATGCCTTGCTTGATCAGCCATTGCACGCCGTCCGTGATGTCGTCCTGCATCTTCCTGCCCCATTGCTTGAAGGACGATTCCCAGAATTTTCGGCCGTAACCAGTCGAGCCGCGGAAATTCATTTGCAAGATCGCATAGCCACGGTTGGCCAGGAATTGCACTTCCGAGTCGTAGCCCCACACATCGCGCGCCCACGGACCGCCATGCGGGATCACCACCGTCGGCAAATTTTTTGGCTCGCGACCCAGCGGCAGCGTCAGATAACCGTGAATGGTGAGGCCATCGCGGCTTTTGTATTCGATCGGTTTCATCGGCGCGAGCTGATCCTCTTTCAACCACGGCGCAACATCGACAAGCTTGGTCAGCTCATTCGTCTTGGGGTCGAACAGATAACGCGAACCGGGAGTACGATCGCTCGCGGCCGAGACGATGAACTTGTTTTCCTCGTGATCGTTGCCAACCAAGTCAACCTGATAACCGGGGAGTTTCTGCTCGATCGTGTGGTACATTTTTTCCGTTTGTGGATCGAGATATTTTCTCTCTTCATGCCAGGTCGTGTATTCCGCGTCGGTCAGGACCTTTCGCTTCTTCGAAAAAGCCAGCGCATCAACGTCCACCTCCGGGTTCTCGTAGATCATTCCGGTTTCCTTGGCCGTCGCCGGATCGATCTTCACAATCGCTTCTTTGTCACGGCCAATGTTTGAGGCGGCATAAATTTCCTTGTTGTCGAATGTGTAGAACTCCGGGGTCACGCGCTCACGAAAATTTGTGCTCAGAACTTTCTTGAAAGACGAATTTTCATCGGCGCGCGTTAGCAACGTCGCGTTCACGCCGTCGGATTCGGTGGCAGCGAGAATCCGGCCTTTATGATCGGTCACCCAGTGATCGACGTGGCCCGGATTTTCGGCGACCATTTTCAAGTCGCTCGTTGCGACGTTCAACCGATAAGCATCGAAAAGTTCTGCATTCCGTTTGTTCAGAGTAATGACGATTTCGTTTTCGGAGATGTCTTCCAGATCATCCACCAGCTCTGCGCGCACTTTTGGAAACGGCGTCAGGTCCTTCACTTCGCCGCTTTTGAGGTCCACCCGCATGAGATGAAAATTCTCGTCGCCTTTGTTGTCCTGCGCGTAGACGACGAACTGGTTGCCCTTCCAAAGATAACTGCGAATATCGCGATCCTTGTCGGAAGTGATCCGCTTCGCTTCGCCACCGCTCGTCGGACGAATCCAGACGTTCATCCGCGTCTCCCACGGCGCGAGGTAGGAAAGCGTTTTGCCATCTGGCGAAAGTAGATAACCGCGGCTGACCGGATTTTTGAAAAAATCGCGGAGGGGAATCTTCGGCGGCGGTTCCGCCGCGCTGATGACTCCGCAAAGTAGCAGAGCAAGAGCAACCAGACGTTTCATGAGCGCAGTTTGGGCGCGCGGACGAGGCGCCCTTTAAACATTAATCACGCGGCCTTGGCGTGACACGCCTTGTCGTCAACCTCCAACCAGTCGAACAACGTCGTCTTCGCCGGGTCGAGCCCGAGCGGTTTGACTTGTTCGGTGAACCAATCGCGCCGCTCCGGATTGTTGTATGGGTCGGTCGCCTCGACTTCGTCACCCCAGCGTTTGATTTCCTCCGGCGTTTTCTTCTCGCCGTTTTGATCCAACCATTCCGCCATCTGTTGATCACTCGCGCCTTTCTCGATCTGGGCCTTGAAATCGTCGCCTTTCACGCCCTTGAATCCAAAGAGCCTATTGTCCAGTGGACAATCGAAATGGTACTCGCCGATGTTGCCGGCGACGAGCGCGCGACATTTGTCGATTGTCCGCCCAAGAATCGCGTAACCACCAACGCGAATGCGCGGACTGCGCGGCGCTTCCCTCGTTAGATCTTTGCCCGTAACATTTTTGTGCATATGTCAGGCTAATGCGAAACGGACTCGCCGCAAGCGATGCTGTCGCCGCCTGTCTCTGAGGCGCGTGAGACCCCAAGCGACGGGGCCGTTCATCTCTCTCGTGATGCGACGGTCGCAGACCGCCGCTACAATCAAGCGCGTGAAGAAATTCTTCTATCTATCTCTGCTCGGTGCTTTGTCGATCCCGGCTATTTCCGGGAAAACGCCACATGTTTATCGGCCGCCACTGGGCAGACTCTATCACGGATTTTATTGGGGTGGCGTCGGCACCGATACGCACGATCCGACGGAGCACGACGTGACGCCGCAAGATGTCGCGCGTTACGAACAAGCTGTTGGCAAGCAGAGCGCGTGGATTTTTTTCTCCGACAACTGGTTTGAATCGCGAAGGTTTCCGGCCGCGATGTGCGGCTGGATTCGCAATCTCGGTAAAGTCCCGTACGTGCGCTTGATGCTTCGCTCCAATGTCGATCAAAAACATGCCGAGAAAAGGTTTTCGCTTCAGAAAATCATCGCCGGCGATTTCGATGTCGATCTTCGCGCGTGGGCGCGCGACGCAAAAGCATTTGGATCGCCGATTTTGATGGAGTGGGGGACCGAGCCGAACGGCGATTGGTTTAGTTGGAACGGAAAATGGAATGGCGGCGCAAAGGAAGGACCAAAGCGTTACATCGCGGTTTACAAGCACATTGTCGATCTCATGCGCGCGGAAGGCGCGGACAATTTGCAATGGGTCTGGCACATCAATTGGTACGACGAGCCGGAAGCGAAATGGAATGCTTTTGAAAATTATTTTCCCGGCGAAAATTATTGCGACTGGGTTGCATTGAGCGCCTACGGACCGACAACGCCGATGATGAATGAAGGAACGGAAAGTTTCCGCTTCAAGATCGACGAGGCATATTCGCGCCTAACGAGTCTTGCGCCTCATAAGCCAATGATTGTCGCCGAGTTTGGCTGTGACTTGCATAACCGGCATGTCGATGTTGTTCGGTGGACGCACGGCGCCCTTGAGGATCTTTTCTCAAATCGCTGGCCAGCCATCATCGGTTTCTGCTGGTGGAACGAAGGCTGGCAGAACGACGATCACAAAAAGCACGACACCGACATGATTATCCTGCACGATGTCGATCTTACGCGCGTTTTTCGCGACGAATTTGTGCAGCACGCTGACAAGATTCAAGAGGCGCCGCTGACCTCACAGCGGTAGTTCGATCGCGCGTTTCCGTTCTGTCATCCCGAGCGGAGCGAGGGACCTCACAATCGAAGTTTGGAGCACACTTCGTCGTATAGCGTGATCAATCAGCCTGTGTGAGATCCTTCAGGATGACAATGCGCGTGGCCGTTGTGTAATTCTAAACCGCGCTGCATAATTACATCATGGTCAACGTTTCAATCAAATATACCGGCGATTTGCATTGCGACGCCACGCACGGTCCGTCGCAATCGAAAATCGCCACGGACGCGCCCACTGACAACAAAGGCAAAGGCAAAGCATTTTCGCCGACCGATCTGGTCGCGACCGCGCTCGGCACGTGCATGAGCACGATCATGGGCATGAAGGCGGAGGAACTCGGCCTCGATTTGCGAGGAATGACTGTGTCGGTCCAGAAAGAGATGTCGAAGGACGCGCCGCGTCGAATTGTCGGATTACCGTCTGAAGTTCACATTCCTCTGCCGGCAGATTGCTCGCAGCGCGAAGTGCTCGAACAAGCCGCGCTCAATTGTCCGGTGCACAAAAGTTTGCCGGCGGAAATCAATCGGCCGACAAAATTTTTCTGGGAGGGTTGATCCGTCATTTCCAGACTACTCGAAGTGCTTTTGTGATATCCTTCGTTTCGGCTCAGAATGACACTGCCGCTGATTAGAAAAGCGGTAGAAGCGGATGTTCCCGATCTGCTTCCGTTGATGCGCGAGCTGGCGCGGTTTGAAAAATACGAAAACGCTTTCGCCGTTACCGAGGAAGTTCTGCTCGAACAAGGATTCCGCCGTTCGCCGCCTGATTTCCACTGTCTCGTAGCCGAAGGAAATGGCGCACTGGTGGGTTTTCTCGTTTATTATTTTGTTCCTTTTACTTACCGCGCCAAACCGAATCTCGTTATCAAAGAGCTCTACGTGGCCGACCGACACCGAGGCAAAGGCGCCGGCAAGCTCTTGATGAAAGAAATCGCGAAAGAGGCCGAGCGGGCTGGTTGCGGCATGATCAAATGGTACGTCGCGAAATGGAATCAGCGCGGCATCCAGTTCTATGAACGTCTCGGCGCCAGGATTGATCCCGACTGGCACGAATTCCAACTGCCGGAGGAATCGTTCCGCGATTTGGCCGAGTCGTAGCCTCGCGGGTCATCCCGAGCAGAGCGAGTGGTCTTGCCCACGCAGAATAGATCACGCTTATTCACGGACGACCAAGGAGTCTCTGCGAGATCCTTCGCTCCGCTCACGATGACACGGCAGCGGGTTTGTCCAGAAACTCTGCGTACCTTCGGGCCGTGCGATCTTTCCACGCGCCCTTGTGATAAGCGTATCCCGCGATCAGCGGAAGGGCGAGCGTCGCCTCTGCGAAAATCATCTGTTCCGCTCCTTGATCGACTTTGCCCCACGAGTTCGCCTCCTTTAAGGTCGAACTGCTGAGCGCGCCGTCACGCACGTCCGAGACCGTAATTTGCACGGCGTATTTGTGCATGCCCACATCGAATCCGAGGTAATCGCCGGCCACCACCGTGTCTTGCGCGAAGTTCTTCGGCACGCCACCACCGATCATGAGCAGGCCGCTCTGCTTCGATTCGATCTTGATCTTAGTCAGCTCGAGGAAGTCTTTTGCCGAATCGATGCTGACATGTCGATTTGGATGATGCCATTGATGATGAATTAATCCGAACCCGGCGCTGCAATCGCTAAAGGCCGGACAGAAGATCGGCACATGCTTCTCGAAAGCCGCGAGCACGACTGAGTCGCGGTTCTTCGCGTTGTCCTTCAAATGCCGTCCCATCTCGCGAATGAATTCGCGCGATGAGTACGGACGCGGCTCAAGTTTGTCCGCGATCTCGGCGCAAGTCGCGTCGCAAACCCGTAGCTGGTCTTCGTCGATGTAAGTATCGTAAATGCGATCAATGGCGAGGCGGCGCAGCACATCGTCGTCGGTATTGATTTCGCCTTTGTAATGTTTGAAGCCAAGCGCTTCGAAAAAATCTTGATCGACAATGATGGCGCCGGTGGAAACAATTGCATCCACCATGTTGTGCCGGACAAGATCGACAATCACATTTTTCAAACCGGCGGAGAAAAGCGAGCCGGCCAGACAAAGAATGATCGCGCAATCTTCATCGCGCAGCATCGTTTCGTAAATTTGCGCGGCGCGGCCAAGATCGCGGGCCGAGAACGCCATTTTGCTCATTGCTTCGACGAGCGGTACGACGTTGTGCTCCTTGATGTCGATGTGCTCGATGACTTCGACAAGAAGATCGGATTTTTTCGGTTTCATAATCTTCAACCTGTCATCCCGAACGGAGTGAGGGACCTCACCTACGAAGTTTGCGTAACTCAAGTTCTCGCGACGATCAACGAGCTTTTGTGAGATCCTTCGCTCCGTTCAGGATGACAGCGGTTTCTTGCCGAGTTCGCGCCCTCATTTCCTTTCCTCCGGATACAGCCAATTCATATAATTTTTCACGCCCGCTTCGAGGGGAAATTGAGGTTGATAACCGAGCGCGCTCCGAACCTTATCCAGATCCGCCTCCGTGAAGTTTTGATAATGCGCGTGTGGATTGTCGATGTAATCGGCCACGAATTTTGTGCCGAGGCATTTGTTTAGAATGTCGACCAGCTCATTAAATGACCTTGCCTGGCCGCAGCCCAAATTATAAATCCCGCTTTCCCGCGGCTCGAGCGCGAGAATGCTTCCTTCCACGACATCCTTCACGTAAACGAAATCGCGCTTCTGCTCGCCGTGCTTGAAAATGCGCGGGCGCTGCCCAGCCTTCATTTGCTGCGCGAGATGATAAACCATGCTCGCGGGCACGCCTTTGTGCGCTTCGCGCGGCCCATAAACGTTGAAGTAGCGCAGCCCGATGATGGTCCAATCGGGCGACTCCTTCGCCTCGCGCATCGCGATGTTGTCCATGATCGCCTTGGAAAACGCGTAAATGTTTGCCGGCGCGGCGCCGTTTGATTCGGCACTGGCTTCGCTCGCCGGCCCATAGATCGCCGCGGACGAGGCGTAGATGATTCGGGTTCTTGTTGGCCGCGCAAAATTCAAGAGACGCCGGAAACTTTCCACGTTGTCGTGCACTTGGATGAATTGATCGTGCAACGTCGTGTCAGTGATCGACGCCAAATGGAAGATCGCATCGAACTTTTCCCCGCCGAATTGGTCCTGCCAATCGAGCGTCGCCAAATTTTGCGCGACGAAATCACCACGATAACCAACAAGATTCTTGAAATCGCCGGAGCGAAAATCATCGATCACGGTCAGGCGAGCGTCCGGACGTTTCTCCTGCAACGCGAGAACAAGATTCGAGCCGATGAAACCGGCGCCGCCGGTCACCACCAGGTTGAGAACAGAATCGGACGTGGACACAGGTTGATAATGCGCGCCTGATAAATAAATCTTGAGCAGCCAAGCGCAAGCCGCTACTTGTCGATCTAGTTCTTTGTCAGTTTGGAAAAGTGGATCGGCGCGAGAAATCCCGTGTGAATCGGGAGCAGTTGCGCTGCTGTAACTGGATACGACTTCCCAAGGGCCAATCCCCGAAAGCTTTCGGGGGTGAAGGCGGGAAGAAGGTGCGTGCCGCACAGGCATCATACGCCAGGAGCCAGAATATTTGTCCGGTCCACCTCATTCGTGCGTTCTGCTGTAGCGGTCTATAACCGTCGCCATTCCTTGGACAGAATAATGCGACGCTTACAGAGCGCCGCTACAGAAGCAGGACCCGCGAAAAAACTTCTTCGCAAAAAGAGGAATGAGAGCTGGGCGATGAGCCCCGCCACTTCAACGACTTTGATGCGTTCTTGAAATGCGAATGGTTCGAGGGCCATTCAAACTTCGACAGACTGACAGGGTCTTAGAAGTGGCGGGGCAAACAAGTCCGACTCTCGGAGTTGGAGGAAACTTGTTATGAGAAATCGCCCATTATGTTTTGTTTTATTCAGCTTATTTAGCGCCGCATCTGCCATGCGCGCGCAAGATGCCGTAAGATCGGCTCTGACCGATCAGGAAGAAGCGGAAGAGGAACCGATAATTGTCTCGGCGACGCGAACGGACATTCCGCTCGATCAATCGCCGGCCAGTGTGAGCTTGATTTCGTCGGACGATCTCGAGCAAAAGCAAATCGAGCGCGTGAGCGACGCGCTTCGTGAGGTTCCAGGACTCAATGTTGTCCAAACCGGTACGCCCGGCCAGCTCACTTCCGTTTTCATGCGCGGTCTGCCAAGCGAAGACATGCAAGTCCTTCTTGACGGTATTCCGATTAATCAAGGATTAGCCGGCCAGTTTGACTTCGCGAACCTGACAACGGACGACATTGATCGAATTGAAGTCGTGCGTGGTCCGCAAAGCACGGTTTATGGGCCGCGAGCTCTGGCTGGCGTTGTCCAGATTTTCACCAAGCAAGGGACGGGGGAACCTGGGTTTACTTTGAGTTCACAGGGCGGCTCCTACGATACTTTTCGCGAATCGCTCGAAAGCGACGGCAAGCTTGGCCAATTCGATTATTCCATCGGCGCCAGCCGGGTCGACACCGACAATGCGCGGCCAAACAACAATTATCGCAACAGCTCAGGGATCGCGGACGTCGGCTGGTCGCCTAACGAACAGTTACGGATCGGAAGCTTGTTCATGTATTCGCTCAGTGACACTGGAAATCCCAACACAATCTTTGATCCCAAACCGGTTGACCATTTCTTAACGGAAAAATGGTTCATCGCGCCGCATATCGATCTCCAGGTGGCCGATTGGTGGGAACACAAATTGATTTTCGATTACGATCATGAACGGCAGGTCAACAATCCGAATCAGGATGGATTTGTCGGGCCAACGCGCGCGCTTTTCGAGCGGGTGACAATTGACTATCAAAACGACTTGCGACCGACCTCCTGGCTTACGCTCACTTCCGGATTTTTTTACAACCGCCTGAACGCGGGACAGCAGCGGCCGTTTGTATCGCAGGCGTTTGGTCCACAACCGAAGTTTATCAGCGATCACACCCAGGAAGTGGCCGGTTTTCTGCAAGCCACCATTGACATCGACAATTTCATCTTCGTCGCGGGAGGGCGTGTCGATAATTTCAATCAATTCGGAGACATTTGGACTTATCGATTCGCGGGCAGTTACAAGATCGACAAAACGAATACAACGCTGCACTCGAGCGTCGCGACTGGATTCAGTCCGCCGAGCAGTCAGGACAAAATTTTCGGGATGAATTTTGGATTGCGGCCGGAAAAAGATCTCGGCTGGGACATCGGCATCGAACAACGACTCTGGCAGAACCGAGTCAGGGTTGGGGTGACTTATTTTCACAACGACCTATCGAACGTGATTGGATTCAACGGCCAGTTCCAAACGTTAAATCTCGGTGCGGCGGAGACAGAAGGGCTTGAAATAGAATTGCGCGCCCAGCCAATTGCCGATCTTACTTTCACCGCCAGCTATACCTATCTGGATGCGGAAAAGACTTCGTCAGCCGACATTTCGCAGCCACAAGGTGCGCGTTTGCCACGGCGTCCACGCAACGAAGTCTATGTTTCCGGTTCCTATCTTTGGTGGAAAAAACTGCGCACGACGATTGCAGCGAAGTTTGTGAATGCGCGTGAAGAAATCAATTTCGGCGGACCAAATTTCGACATCGAAGATTACAGTTTTGTGAATGTTGCGGTCGAATATGAAATTAACCCACACCTGTCGATCTTTGGAAGAATCGACAATCTGACCAATGAGCATTATACAGAGGTCTTCGGGTTTCCCGCGCTGGGAATGGCAGCATACGGCGGAGTGAAGCTGCGGTTTTGAACTGTAGCGGCGGTCTATGACCGTCGCTGAAATTATTGCGACGCTCATAGAGCGCCGCTACAGCTTGAATTCCGTGCGGCATCGCTTAATCACGAATTGTGAGTCCGCTGATCTATCTCATCGCCGGCGTAATCGGCGGTGTCCTCATTGCCGCAGCAATCGTCTTGATGCTTCGCAGACACGCGGAGCGCGTCGAGATGTTCGCGAATTCGAGACTGGTTGAAGAAGAATTGGTCAAGCGATTGGAAATAATCGATCGCGGATTGCGCGACGAATTTTCCCGCAATCGCGAGGAAGCAGGCGCGGCGGCTAAAACGCAGCGTGAAGAGTTGGGCAAATCGCTCGAGGGCGTGCGGTCGATTGTCGATCTTCGCTTGAAGCAACTCCAAGATGATAACGCCAAGCAGATCGACAAGATGCGGGCGACGGTTGACGAAAAATTGCAAGGCACGTTGGAGAAACGTCTCGGCGAATCATTCAAGCTGGTGAGTGACCGGCTGGAGCAGGTGCACCAAGGACTTGGCGCCATGCAGCAGCTGGCGAGTGACGTTGGCGGCTTGCAAAAAGTTTTGACGAACGTGAGAACCCGCGGTGGCTGGGGCGAAGTCCAGCTTGGTTCACTACTAGAGGAAGTGCTGACGTCCGAGCAATTCGCCAAAAATGTGAAGACGCGCGAAGAGAGCGCCGATCACGTCGAATTTGCAATCAAACTGCCCGGTGACGAAAACGGCGCTCCGGTTTGGCTGCCGATCGATGCGAAATTCCCGACCGAAGATTATCAGCGTTTAGTGGCCGCGCAGGAAAAGGGCGACGTTGCGATGGTAGATGAAGCGATGAAAAATCTGGAGACGCAATTGAAGCGTTGTGCGAAAGACATTTGCCAAAAATACATCAATCCGCCGCGCACGACGGATTTTGCGCTGATGTTTTTGCCGACGGAGGGACTTTATGCCGAAGCGATCCGCCGCGTTGGATTGATTGAACAGGTGCAGCGCGATTGCCGAGTAATTTTTGCCGGACCAACGACGCTCGTGGCGCTGCTGAACAGTTTGCAAATGGGCTTTCGCACGCTCGCCATCCAAAAACGATCGAGCGAAGTTTGGAATTTGCTCGCGGCCGTGAAAACAGAGTTCGGAAAATTCGGCGAAGCGTTATCGGCGGTAAAAGACAAGCTCGATCAAGCAGCGCGGCACGTGGATAATGTGGCTGTGCGTTCGCGTGCGATTACAAAAAAGCTGCGCGACGTCGAAGAATTGCCGAGCAATCCCCAGCCGTTGCTGAAGGAATTGTTAGGCGAATCGGAGAGCGAGGAGTAGGTGGATCGAGAGCTCCGTCGCTCGATGTTACAAGTGGCGGCCGAAGGTCGCGTCAATAGAACGCGCAAGGGACTGCGCGTTCCACCGCGTCTGTGGATCTACAGCACTTCGTTCCACTTACGCTTGTCTTTGAGCATGATCTCGCGGAGGAGACGGATGGGTGGCGTGCCATGGTTAAGAAGCTCGTTGTGGAATTTTTGGAGCGAAAAGTTTTCGCCCTCCTGCGCTTTGTAATCGTCGCGCAGTTTTAGAA
>Ga0210399_10000542_pt1 | contig 30108 bp, 25 predicted proteins | sample IncBWC14MmetaG_FD_150865 | JGI IMG/M metagenome (GOLD analysis project Ga0210399, IMG submission 150865) | Forest soil microbial communities from Barre Woods Harvard Forest LTER site, Petersham, Massachusetts, United States - Inc-BW-C-14-M | ecosystem: Environmental > Terrestrial > Soil >... | reverse complement strand
GCGCGTTGAGCGAGGGGACCGCAGGACCCTAGCGGCCGGCCGGGAAGCCTTGCCTTCACTCTGTTCACGCACCGAGCGGCCCGGAATATTGCTCTTCCTTTGGTTGATGGCCAAACGCGGCCCGAATCCCCGCCTTGTATCCCAGGAAGAGCGGCGGATTCGCATCCAGCGCGCGCGAGCACGCGCCGCGACGGCCTCTCCCTACTCCTCAATGGCCCGGAGGATCAAGACGGTCCGACAGCTCTCCAGCAGTTCGTCGATGCAGGCCCTATACTGGTCTTAAGGCCGAATGCGTTTATCAAAGGCCCAATCGCTCTGAAACGTAGGTCTTAGGGGTAGATCAAGCAGAGCTTGGTATTCGGAGAACTGTTTTGCTCTCATGCTCTTGCGCCCAAGCGGCGCGGCGCGCCGCGAGTTGTTGGCGCCGGGTTCGCAGAGAAGGGTAAGCAGCGAAACCGTCGCCCAGTTCCCCGACAGCGGGGGCCCCTAAGGGACAATGGCGAAGCGCCTTAAGCCCGCAGGACGGTAGACCTGAAAGTCCCGCCGATCCAACGTGAATACTCGGTGGATCTTCTCGCGCTCCGCCGTGCGCACGAGCGCCGCATCTGCGAGGTCCATCGGCAAGTCCTTGTATTTCTCCATGAGTTCCCTCATCCGCGATGCGTCCGCCTGGTCAAGAGGCAGAAGCCCTAGCGCCTCGCTCTCGACAAGCTCAAAGAGCGCGGCTTGTGCCTTCCAGGAGAAATTCAAGAGGTACATGGCCTCAGTCAGTGCGGGCCAGACGGTAACCAGTGGACGGCGGAGCCTCACGAAAGCCGCCTTACAGATTGCGTGCTGCCGATCTCGCGCATTAATCAGCGCCACCAACGGCCCGGCGTCGACGAGGATCACCGCCGCTTCCGCGCGCGTTGTTCGAGCAACTCCTTAAACTTCTCACCTGTCCGCCTCGACAGATCCCGCGGCCCAACCCCATGCACGGACCCAATCACGCGCGCCCAAACTTCCTGTGGAGAATCCCCGCCAATGGCGACCTCGTCAGCCAAGAGCCGAGCGACCGCGTTACGAACGATTTCCGAGCGTGTCACGCCCCTTCGGCGAGCCAACCGCTGCACCGAGCGGATCGTCTTGCCATCGAGTCGTAGACTCACCAAACCCGCCGTCATAGTATTCACACTCCTGTGATACACGATTGTATCACACGTCGAGCCTTGTCCCCAGCCCAGAAGATGACGAGACGGAAAGAGCTTCGAGATCGAGCTCTTACGGATAGATCCGGTACAGCATCCGAGGAAAGGCTATGGTCTCCCGGAGATGCTCAAGGCCACAGAGCCAGGTGACCAGACGCTCTATACCCATTCCGAAACCGGCGTGGGGAACACTCCCGTACTTCCGGAGATCGAGATACCACCGCAGGGATTCCTCCGGCAGCTGATGCTCGTGGATGCGCTTCAGGAGCTGTTCTCCATCCGCTAGGCGCTCCCCTCCTCCCACGATCTCGCCGTAGCCTTCGGGGGCCAGCACATCGGCAGAGAGGCTGAGCTCCGGCCGGTCGGGGTCGGAGGCCATGTAGAAGGCCTTTATGGCCGCCGGGAAGCGGTGCACGACCACCGGCCGGTCGTGGGCCTCGGCAATGATGGTTTCATCGGTGCCCCCAAAATCGCTTCCCCAGGCGGTCGATGAGCCCTTGGCCTGGATTAACTTGATGGCGTCGTCGTAGTGGAGGCGGGGGAAGGGCGCCTTCACGTTCTGTAGCTTTCCGGGGTCCCGCTCCAGCGTCTTTAGTTCTTCCTGACGCGCATCCAGGACGCGGGCCACCACGTGGCAGATGAGATCCTCCGCGAGCCGGACCGCGTCCTCGAGGTGTGCGAAGGCTATCTCCGGCTCCACCATCCAGAACTCGGTGAGGTGCCGCCGGGTCTTGGACTTCTCGGCCCGGAAGGTGGGGCCGAAGCAGTAGACCTTGCCGTGGGCGGCCACGGTGGCCTCGCTGTAGAGCTGGCCGCTTTGGGTGAGGTAGGCGGTGCCCTCGTCGAAGTAGGGAACGGCGAAAAGCGTCGTCGTGCCCTCGCAGGCGGCGGGGGTGAATATGGGAGTGTCCACGAGCGTGTAGCCCTGGTCATCGAGGAAGTCGCGGGTGGCCTTGATCACCGTATGCCGAACGCGGAGGATGGCGTGCTGCCGCGGGGACCGGATCCACAGGTGCCGGTTCTCCATCAGGAACGCGGTGCCGTGCTCCTTGGGGGTGATCGGGTAGTCGTGGGTGGCGTGGAGCACGCTGAGATCGCTCACCTCCACCTCGAAGCCCCCGGGGGCGCGCTTGTCTTCCCTGACCTTGCCCCGGAGCTCCAGCGCGGACTCCTGGCCCGCCTTCTCCGCCGCTTCCCAGGCCGCTGGGGGCACCGCCGCCCGGGCCAGCACCGCCTGGGCAAAGCCGCTCCCGTCGCGGACGATCAGGAACTGCAACTTGCCGCTGGACCGCTTGTTGTGCAGCCAGCCCCGGACCTGTACCTCCTGGCCCACCTCCGCGCGGAAGTCAGCGATCCTCGTCCACCCCATCTAGGTGAGCTCCTCGAGGTGGCGGGCGAGAACGCGCCACAAGCCCTGAAGTTCCGGATGCCGCGAGAGGTTGCGGCGCGCGTGGGCCAAGGTCCCCGCGATGTAGGGCAGATAGACCGGGTTGCTGCGCATGGTGGCCATGAAGCCGAAGGTACCCAGTGCTTTCAGGTTCCTCTGCACGGACATGAGCTCGAAACGCCGGTGGAAGGCGTCCCGCGGCTCCTCTGGGGCCGTCATTTGCCGGAACTCCTCCGCCCGTTCCGCCACGAAGCCCTCATCGAGGTCCACGTAGGAGTCGCGGAGGAGTGAGGCCAGGTCGTAGCTCATGGGGCCCAGGCGCGCGTCCTGGAAGTCGATCCAGACCAAGGATCCCTGGTGGAGCATGAGGTTGCGGCTGTGGAAGTCGCGGTGGCAAAGAACTCGCGGCCAGGAGGCGATATCTTCGGCCAGGCGGTGGAAATGCTCGGCCAGGAGGGCTCGGTCCTCCACCGAGAGGTTCCGCTGACGGAAGCCTTCGAGAAAGTGCTTCAGGAAGTAGTGCAATTCCCAGGTCAACTTCTCAAGGTCGAAGGCGATCTGGAAGCAGGCCCCGCTCTTTGCGCCCCGCGCGGCCTCGCGTTGGAGGACGACCAGCCCCTCCACCGCCTGCCGGTAGAGCTCCTCCCGACGGGCGAGAGACGCGGTTTTCAGCACCTCCTGCAGGGTCAAGTCCCCCAGGTCTTCGAGGAGAAGAATCCCCCGCCTGCCGTCCTCATCCAGAATCTCGGGGACGGGGAGTCCAAAGTCGACCAGCAAGCGGTGGACGGCCACGAAGGTCGACTCCTCCGCCACGAAGGGCTCGGGATATAGCGCGAGGACCGTTGTACGCTCGCCCTCTCGTAAGCGGAAATAGCGGCGCGTGGAGGCGTCGCCGGAGAGCGGGACGACAACGACGCCGGCCGCGGAGGCTCCCATCCGGTCGGCCAGGAAGCCACGGATGAGGCGCATCGCCTCCTCCGGCTCCGAGCCGGCTTCCGCCCTTCCCGTCGTCGCCAACGCACCCCCTTCCGTCACGTCATCTCCCTCCGGAGCCGATCCACGGCCACCCGGTGCAGGATGCGCTCGCCTGCTGCCACCCGGACCCCCTCGGTCAGAATAGAGCCGCGCACCACCGCCCCAGGGCCCACGCGCGTGCCCTCCCAGAGAACGCTCCCGCTCAGGCTCGCACCCGGCTCCACTACCGACCGCGCCCCGACCACCGACGACGCCACCCGGGCCCGGACGCTCACCCGGGCCCGGGGGTGGATGAGCGACCCACCCCGGCCGCGGAGGAGGGCCAGCATTCGGAGCTGCGACGCAAGGTACAACGATGGGCGTCCGAGATCGTACCATGCGCCCCCCACGCGCACCCCGAGCACGCGGCCCCCTTCCGCCAGGAGCGGCGCGTACAGGTCGGGCACAATCTCGGACCGCCCCGGAGGCAGCCGGTCGAGGAGCCCGGCCTCGAGAACGTGGATGCCGGTGAAGAGCGACACCATCCCCCGGGCCGGCCGGGGGAGTCCGGCCACGGAGCGAACCCAGCCCCCCGGCCCCGTCACCACCGGGCCGTAGGTGCCCGGATCGGGGTTCCTTTTCAGAGCCAGGGTGGCCTGCGCCCCCGCCGCTCGGTGACGCCCGAGCAAGCGCGCGAGGTCGAAATCGAAGAGCACGTCCCCGTTCACGAGCAGAAAGGGCTCGTCCCCGAGGAGGTCACGGACCTTGCGGGGCCCCCCTCCCGTCCCCAGGATCCGTCGCTCGTGCGAGTAGCGGACGCGGAGGCCCAGCTGCCGGCCATCACCCACCGCGGCGACCACGCTTTCCGGCCGGTGGTGCAGGTTGACCAGGCACTCGGTCACGCCCTGGCGAGCCAGGAGCTCCAGAGTCCAATGCAGCAACGGGCGGTTAAGCACGGGAAGGACGGGCTTGGCGCGTCGCCGGGTGAGCGGGCGCATACGCAGGCCAAGACCGGCGGCCAGCACCACGGCCTTCATGCCGCAGGTCGGGGCGGTGCCGCCCGCGGAGCATCCGCGCGCGCACGAGCGACACGCGGGCGAGCGTGAATCCCCGGGCCCCGGGGTCCCGTCACTTGGAAAACACCATGTCCCCCCTTCCGCCTCCGGCGAAAAAGAGGCCCACATAGGAATCGGTGAGGTAGTCAGCGGGGCGGTAGCCGAGGCTGCCGGCCGCGGCCTGGATCCCCGCGACGTCGCCTTCGATCTCGAAGAACGTGCCGATGGGCGTCTCGTCGATCACGATTTCCTGGCCCCGCCAGGCATACGTCTCCCGGTATTTCTGATAGCGGAAGACAGACCGGAATCCCAGCCGCTCCAGGACTGCTTGCAAAGCATCGGCGTCCGCAACCGGGGCCTCGACTTCCTCGCGGCTCTTCAGCCCCTCCTCGAGGTAGCGCGGCCCCTTGAAGGTCAGAAAGCCGCCCGCGGGAGTGCGGCGCAAGCGCAGGACCGAGCCCGCCTCGCGCAGGGAGCCCCGGGCGTCGTCAAGAAGGAGGTTGTCCTCAAAGTGGCGCGGCCAGGCGAGCACCGCCCCCAAGCGAGCGACCGCCGCCCGGGCGACGTCGGCCCCGGCGACCCGGAGCTTGACCTCGATCTCCGTCATCCCCTTGGAACGCCTCCCGGACCGCCCGCCCGCGGCCGTCCACGCTGGAGGCGCGGTTCCGATCCCAGGGTGGAGTCGCGCGATCCGCGGTTATTCGATGATCCGGACCTGGATGTCGATCCGATCTTTCGGGTTGTCCCGCTGATCGCGGGGGGCGCTCACGATCTTGTCCGCCACGTCCAGCCCCCGCAACACCCGACCGAAGGCCGTGTACTGGCGGTCCAGAAAACCGGAGTCGGCCACGCAGATGAAGAACTGGCACCCCGCGCTGTCCGGGCTCTGGGCGCGGGCCATGGACACCACCCCACGCTTGTGCGCAGTGTCGTTGAACTCGGCCTTGATCGTATACCCAGGGCCGCCCGTGCCGTGGCGGTCGCGGGGCGCCTGATGGTCCTTGGTGTTCGGATCGCCCCCCTGGATCATGAAGCCGGGGATCACGCGGTGGAAAGTGGTGCCGTTGTAGAAGCCCTTGCGCGCGAGGTCCAAGAAGTTCTTCACGTGGCCGGGAGCCTTCTCGGGCAGGAATTCGAGTTCGATCTCCCCGAATTTGGTTTCGATGATGGCGCGCGAGACGGCTTGGGCCATGGTGCCTCCTAATGAAAGGCCCGACTCTATCTGACGGCCGGCGGGAATGCTACTTCGAGCCCACCTTCTCCAGAGCACGGTCCACGGCTTCCTGGAACCGGCTATCCCCCGTGCGCAGGAGAAGCCGGCGGGCCTCCTCGCGACGGCCGAGGGCGGCCAGGCAGAGCGCGCGGTCCAGACGAGCCTCGGGAGGCAGCAGCCATCCGTCTCCCTTGGCCTCCAGGGCCTCGAAGAGGCGAAGGGCCTCGCCCGGATGTCCGGCGCGGAAGGCGTTGACGGCGGCCAGGAACCCCTCGGGAGCGGGCTCGTCCTCGCCGGGGGCCAGACCCTCGGCCAGGAGGCCAGGGGCGGGGGCCGCCGGTCGCCGCACGACCGGCCGATGGTTCCAGGTCGGACGCGGCACCGTCTCCCGGACATCGACCTTCTCGAACACGGTCAGCACCGAGGCGAGCACAGATCCGGGCGGAGGCTTCAGAGCCGCACCCGCCCAGCCCCCCCGGGCCACCACCAGGGTCGAGCGGGCGGTCAGACGCAAGGCCGCGGCCACGCCCCGCCCCAGCACGAGGGGCCAGTTATAGCGGTAGAGGGCGAGGACCTGGCGCAAGGCCTGATCCTGGTCGGGCTGCTCGGGAATCGCGAGAACCCGCACCTCAGGGCGGACGGAGCGCTTCAGCACCTCCAGGTCCGCCGAGCAGTTGCGGCAGTACGGCTCCGCCACGTAAAGCACGTTGCGCTCCACCTCCTCGAGATGGAACACGGGGAGCGTGGAGAGGCGCGTCCCCTCGGGCAGGGGGAAGGGCCCATCCCGATACTCGACCGAGCCCGGCGAGAGGGCGAGCAGGCGCCACCGGTCGAGCTCCACCTGTGCGCTGGGCAAGCCGGCCAGATCCACCGCCTGTTCGAGAAGCTTAAGGGCCGCCCCAGGCAAACCGGCCCCCGCGGCCCCCGTCTTCTCGAGGGCTTCGAGGGCCGCCGAGCCCTGGCCGAGGCCGATAAGGGCCCGGGCGAGCGCAAACACGCGCTCCGGCTGGGGGTCCAAGAGAGAGGCGCGCCGCCGGTAGCGAAGCGCGGCGGCATTCTGCCCCTGGGCGGCCAGACAGATTCCGACCCCCTCGTAGAGCTTGGCCCGGTGCCGGCGATACTCGTCACGCGCGGCCACGTAGGCGTCTTCCACCACTTCTCCCTTGCGGCCGGCCTTCACGAAAGAGGTGGGCTCGAAATCGGCGCCCAGGACGAGCGCCCTCCGGGCCTGGGCGAGGGCAGCCTCGGGCCGGGCGGCGGCGAAGCCCGCCGCCTCCTCGGCCAGGCGCTCGGCCTCGGCCAGGGGGCTGGGGGTGGGGGTCGCGCCGCAGAGGCCAAGCGCGATGGCGGCGATGCCCAGGCCCCCCCTCATGAACGAACCCCCGCCGCGACGTGGGGGGCCGCCGCCGGCGAAGCCGCAGACGACGGAGACGGTGATGAGGGGAGGGCCACGAAGGTCATGTCGGGCGGCAGCGGTCGCGACAGATCCACGTGCCCGGCCAAGGTGGGCACCGGCCGGTCATCCACGAGGATCTGCACGCGCTTGATGGCGGGAAAGTTCGCGGTGATGGAGTTGACCACGGCGTAGACGGTCAGCAGCTCGGCCCGGGAGCCTCCCTGGAGCCCCGCCGAGACTTCCTTGGACAGATTCACGTAGGCCACGCCGCGGGCGGAGACGAAGACCTCGAGAACCTTGACTTGCGGGGCCAGCGGGGGAAGCAGGCCCGTGGAGGAGCCGTGGATGAGCTCTTCCACCACCGACCGGATCTGGCCGGAAAGGTCGCTCGAGAACGGCACCGAGCGCTCCTCGGGGACGAGCCCGAATCGATCCCCGGCTTCGAAGTAGATGCGGACGCTGATGCGCCGCTGGGCCTCTACCTCCGGGGGGCGGGGCGCGGCGGGCGTGAGCGGGGTCGCCGCCGGCGACTCCTCTTCCACCAACGCGGTCAGAGGCTGGCGCAGAAGGCGAGCCCAGCGGGGAGCGGTCAGCGGCACCAGCGCCATCAAGGCGAGGAGTCCAGCCGCGGTCAGGAGGTTCGCCCGCCGGGGAGTCATGGGTGCGGCCTCGCCGTTCTCGCTACTGGCCGGCTCGGGCCGAAGGCCGGGAGAAGGTGGTCCGGGCCGTGCGCTCCTGCTCGTAGCGGGCCACGCCCCGCATCAGCGCCCCCGCCACCTTGCTCTGGTAGGTCTCGGAGCCCAGCAGCTTCTCCTCTTCGGGGTTGCTGATGAACGCCACCTCCACGAGGACGGCGGGCATGGCGGCCCCCACCAGGACCCGGAAGGGGGCCTGCTTCACCCCCCGACCCTGGCTCCCCGTCACCACCGCCAGCTCCTCCTGTATGCGCGAGGCGAGGGTCGACGACTCCTCCAGGTGCTCGGCCTGGGCCATGTCCCAGAGGATCAGGGCCAGGTCCGATCCGGGGGGAGCCCCCGAAGCGGGCACCGCCTCCCCCTCCGTGCTGGCCATGCGACGGCCCTCCTCGTCGCTCGCCTGATACGAGAGGAAATAGACCTCGCTGCCGTTCGCCCCGTGGCTGTGGCTGGCGTTGGCATGGATGGAAACGAACAGGTCGGCCTTGTAGTTGTTGGCGATGGCGGTCCGCTCGTCGAGCCCCAACTCCTCGTCCTTTTCCCGGGTGAGGAAAACTTGAAGCCCGAGGTTGTTCACGATCTGCGCGCGCAGCTTGCGCGCCAGAGCCAGGGTGACGTCCTTCTCCAAGGTCCCCCCCGGTCCCTGGGCCCCGACCTCCTGTCCACCGTGCCCGGCGTCGATGACCACGGTGCGGACGGTGGTGGGCTCGGGAGTGGGGGTGGGTCGGGGCGCGGGGGCGGAGGCGGAGGCGCGGGGTGCGGGAAGGGGCGGGCCCTCGAACTCGAGGACCAGCCGAACCGGGGACTCCTGTTCCGCGGCCTTCAGGTGCTGGAAGCGGCGGCCCAGCGTGACCGCGAAGAGGTTCTCCCGGCCCCCCACGAACTGGACGAGGTCCACGATCCCGCCCGTGAGGCGCTGCTGCTGGAAGCCCACGTCCACGAGGTCGCGGGAGATCCCCACCGTCACTCGTCCTTCCTCCTGGAGGACGCGAAAGGGGACCTTCTCGCTCGCCTCCAAAACCACCCGGGCCACGTCCCCGGAGACGAAGGTGCTGACCCCGATGTGGGGGATGCTCACGTTTCCGAGGACGAGGACGCGCGAGGCCGGGCGCCACTCCGCGCGCCGGCCGAGGAGGGGACCGAGCAGGCGCGGGATGGAGTCCACGGGCACCAGCCACTTCCCTTCCTCGAGCACCACCGCCGCCGAGAGCAGCCGCAGGTCCCCGTCCACGGAGGCCAGGCTCTTCTTGTTATAAAGGCTCACCTCGTGCTTCTGGAAGCTGAGGGTGACGGCCCCGCCCGCGGGATCGCTCTGCACGGAGATGCCCAGGCCGACGAGCACCTGGTCGAGAGGCAGCAGTTCCACGTCCCCCCGGGCCACGGCCAGAATTTCCCGTCTTTGGCCTTCGGTGAGGACGACGATGGGTCCCGGGCCGGCGGCCAGGTTGGGGGACGCTAGGGCGATCAGTACCACGGCCCGCAGCCACGTCTTCAGGATGGAAGAACCTCCCTTAACCGACGCGAGGTAACATCTTGCATTCTAAGGAAAAATGCACAGCCACGCAAGGCCGGGGTGGGGTTCAACCCCCCCCTCTCCGGCCGGGTCCAATAGAGAGTGAAGAGGAAGAGTGGCCAGCTGACCCTTCGAGGCGCGGCAAGCCTGATCCTGAGCCTCACCTTTTTGAGCCCGGGTGGCCTCCACGCCGCGCCTACGGATGAGGCCGCCCTCGTCCATGTCCTGAACAGGCTGGGTTACGGACCCCGGCCGCGTGATCTCGAGACGCTCAGGGTCGTGGGCGTCAAGAGATGGATCGAGGACCAGCTGCGCCCCGATGGCGTTCCCGACCGCGCGATGGCCGCCCGCCTGGCGCCCCTCAAGACGGTCGGCCTCTCCACAAAGGAGCTCCTCAAGGGCTACGAGATCCCGCCCGAGGCCCGGCAGGCGGCGGCGAAGGCCCGGGCGGAGCTGGAGAAGGCCGGCGAGGAGGAGCAGAAGCAGGCACGTCGTGACCTCATGAAGAAGTACGCTCCACAGATGGAGGGCAGTCCCCGCCAGGTGCTGGATGAGCTACAGGAGGCCAAGGTCCTCCGCGCGCTCTACAGCGAGCGACAGCTCGATGAAGTCCTGGTCGATTTCTGGATGAACCACTTCAACGTCTTCGCGCAGAAGGGCCCCGAGCGCTTCCTGATCGGGGAGTACGAGCGGGACGTCATCCGGCCGCGGGCCTGGGGCCGCTTCGAGGACCTGCTCCTGGCCACCGCCGAGAGCCCGGCCATGCTCTTCTATCTCGACAACTGGCTCTCCGCCGACCCCAACGCGCCCCCGCCCGGACGGGCTCGCGGACGCTACCTCCGGCCCGGCGGCTTCGGCGGGCCCGCGCAGCCGGGGCAGCGCCCCAAGCGGGGCCTCAACGAGAACTACGCCCGCGAGATCATGGAACTGCACACGCTGGGCGTGGACGGGGGCTATACCCAGAAGGACGTGACGGAGGTCGCCCGCTGCTTCACGGGCTGGACGATCCGCGGCCTCCGCCAGCAGAACCCCGAGTTCACCTTTGATGACCGCATTCACGACCACGGCGAGAAGCTCGTGCTCGGACAGAGGATCTTCGGGGGCGGCGGTCAGGAGGAGGCCCGCAGGGTCATCCACATCCTCGCCACTCACCCCTCCACGGCAACGTTCATCTCCACGAAGCTCTGCCGTCGGTTCGTGGCCGACGATCCGCCGGCCGCCCTGGTGGACCGGGCCGCCGCGACCTTCCGGCAGACCGACGGCAACATCCGCGAGGTGGTGCGGACCATCGTGACCTCCCCCGAGTTCTTGGCTCCGGAGGCCCGGGCGGCCAAAATCAAGACCCCCCTGGAGTTCGTGGTGAGCGCGGCGCGGGTGGCGGGGGCGCGGGTCGAGGACGCTACCGAGCTGGCCCGACGCATCGCGGCCATGGGCATGCCCCTCTACATGCAAGCGCCCCCCACCGGCTACAAGGACACCGCCGAGGCCTGGGTCTCCACGAGCGGACTCGTGGCGCGGCTGAATTTCGCCCTCGACCTCGCGGGAGGCCGCATCCGGGGGGTCACGGTGGATGCCGCGGGCCTGGCTCCCGCAGGGCCGGACGAAAAGGCCCTGGCCGACTCCATGGCCGCACGACTCGTCCCCGCCGGCCTCTCCGAGGCCACGCGCAAGGCCGTGGAGGGCGAGGCGGGGCTCGGGCTTGACCCCGCCCGCGTGGCCGGGCTCGTCCTGGGCAGCCCAGAGTTCCAGAGGAGATAGGCATGCTCACGCGACGGGTCTTCCTCAAGTCTTCGGGCCTGGCCCTGGTTTCTTTCGGTGCGGTCCCGCACGTTCTGCTGCGCTCGGTCCAGGCCGCGCAAGGAGCGAAACAGAAGAAGACGCTGGTCGTTGTCTTCCAGCGCGGAGCCTGCGACGGGCTCAATACCGTGATTCCCTACGGCGAGCACGCATACCGCGTGCTGCGGCCCACTATCGCCGTCCCCCCGCCGAAAGCCGGGGGGACGGATGCGGCCCTGGATCTGGACGGCTTCTTCGGCCTCCACCCCGCGCTCGAGCCGCTGATGCCGCTGTGGCGGAGGGGCGACCTGGCCGCGGTCCAGGCCATCGGTAGCCCCGACGGCACCCGGTCTCATTTCGACGCTCAGGACTTCATGGAGTCCGGCACCCCGGGCCGCAAGGCCACCGAGGATGGCTGGATGAACCGTTGCCTCCAGGCCACCCCCGACCCTGAGTCGACACCTCTGCGCGCCATCGCCCTCACCCCCACCTTGCCCCGCTCGCTCGCGGGCAAATACCCGGCCGTGGCCCTGGCCAACATCCGGGACTTCGGCCTGAGGCCCGCCGCGGGCCCCGCGGTGGGAAGGGGATTCGAGGAAATGTACGCGGGCGCCGTCCACGATACTCTGCACGGAACCGGCCAGGAGGCCTTCGAGGCCATCCAGTTCCTCAAGAAAACGGACGCCGCAAAGTACCAGCCGGCGGAAGGGGTCCAATACCCGCGCGGGCCTTACGGTGACAGCCTCCGGCAAATCGCCCAGCTCCTGAAGGCGGATGTCGGCGTGGAGATGGCCTTCACGGAGGTGGGCGGCTGGGACCACCATGCGGCCGAGGGAGGGGTCCAGGGCCAGCTCGCCAACCGCTTGCGCGACTTCGGCTCCGCGTTGGCCGCGCTCCACCAGGACTTGGGCGACCGCATGCAGGACGTGGTGGTCGTGACCATGACGGAGTTCGGGCGAACCGTCCGCGAGAACGGCAACCGCGGGACCGACCACGGCCACGCTAGCGTGTCGTTCGTGATGGGGGGGCGCGTCCGGGGCGGGAAGGTCCACGGGCGCTGGCCGGGACTCTCCCCGGACCGACTCTACGAGGGCCGCGACCTGGCTATCACCACGGACTTCCGAGACCTTCTGGGCGAGGTCCTGACCCGCCATCTGGGGGCCAGGAGCTTGGCCTCCGTGTTCCCGGGCCGCAGCGGAAGCCCCGCGCGCTTCCCGGGCGTCATGAAGGCCTAGGCGCCAGGCGGGTCGCGTTCTCCCGACCCTTGGTCGAAGCCCCAGGTCAGTGCGGTCCCTGGGCTCGGCCGAGCCCTTAGTCCAGCTTCTGAACGAGGGTCAGGCCGTCGGCCACGGGAATCATCACGGACCGCACGCGGATATCGGAGGCCACGAAGTCGTTGAAGGCCCGTATGGCGCGGGTGTCCTCATCCTGGGCGTCCGGCCGGACGACCTCGCCGCTCCAGAGGACGTTGTCGACGGCGATGAGCCCGCGCGGTCGCAAGCGACGCAGGCTCTCCTCGTAGTACGTGAGGTAGCTCGTCTTGTCCGCGTCGATGAAGACGAAGTCGAAGGGCGGCTCCAGGGGAAGGGATCGTAGGGTCTCCGCAGCCGGCCCCAGGCGCAGCTCGATCCGCTCACTGAGGCCGGCGCGGGCCCAATATCGGCGCGCGATCGCGGTCCATTCCTCGCTCACGTCGCAGGCCAGCAGCCGACCCTCCGGGCCCAGGCCGCGGGCGATACAGAGCGAACTGTACCCGGTGAAGGTGCCCACCTCGAGGGCCCGACGCGCGCCTATGGCCGCGACCAGCACCGTCAGCAGCGTGCCCTGATCGGCCGCGATCTGCATGCGGGCTCGGGAGCCCAAGGCGGCGGTGTCCGCGCGCAGCTCCCGGAGAAGGCCGTCGTCCGGCGTGCGGTGGGCGAGCACGTAGGCGTAAAGGCGGTCGTCCAGGGATATGAACTTCGTCATGGGCGGTGCGGGCCGCTCACGATTGGACACCCCCCGACCACCCGCCGTCAACGGGTGCTCCCGCGGTATGATTCCGGCAAGGGAGATCAAAGCCGAAAAGCCCGGCCGGAAGGGTCAATCGAGTCCCGACGGCGGGAGCACCCTGTCGCGTCCACCCCGGGGCGGCGTGAGAGCCCGGACTTCAATTCAGGCCACGATCGACAGGCGGAAGCCATCGAGGAGAAGCTCATGAGCGGGAATCAAGCGGGCGGCGAGGAAGCGCGAACCCTGGGTCGGAGGACCTTCTTACGCTACGGCGCCTTGGGGGGCGTGGCGGCGGCGGTGACGGGCTCGGCCCGTTCAGGCTCCGGGGAGCCGGCTCCCCCCCCCGCGGAACCCGCCCCCTTCGAGCTGGAGGAGGCTACCATCGCCACGCTCCAGGAACGGATGCAGTCGGGTGCCCTCACCGCCCGCGCTCTCACCGAGGCGTACCTTGCGCGCATCGAAGGGCTGGACCGCCAAGGCCCTGCCCTGCGTTCCGTCCTGGAGACAAACCCCGATGCCCTCGCCATCGCGGCCGCCTTGGATGAGGAGCGGAAGGCGAAGGGTGCCCGCGGCCCCCTGCACGGCATCCCCGTCCTCCTGAAAGACAACATTGGTACCGGGGACCGGATGATGACCACGGCCGGATCCTTGGCCCTCGCCGGTAGTTACTCGGCCGAGGACTCCTTCCTGGCGAAGCGACTGCGCGAGGCGGGCGCCGTTCTCCTCGGAAAAGCCAACCTTTCCGAGTGGGCGAACTTCCGATCGTCCCACTCCAGCAGCGGCTGGAGTGGCCGCGGGGGCCAGTGTCGGAACCCCTACGCTCTCGACCGCAACCCCTGCGGCTCCAGTTCCGGCTCGGGAGCGGCGGTATCGGCAAACCTTTGCGCGCTGGCGGTGGGGAGCGAGACGGACGGCTCCATCGTCTGCCCCTCCTCGGCCAACGGGATCGTGGGCATCAAGCCCACGCTCGGGCTGGTGAGCCGCGCGGGCATGATCCCGCTCGCCCACAGCCAGGACACCGCGGGCCCCATGTGCCGCACGGTGGCGGATGCGGCGGCGCTCCTCGGCGTCCTGGCCGGGGTGGATCCCCGCGACACCGCCACCGCGAAGAGCCGCGGCCACGCCGCCCCTGACTACACGAAGTTCCTGGACCCCGAGGGGCTGCGGGGCGCGCGCATCGGCGTCGCCCGGAAGATGTTCGGCTTCAACGAGGCCGTGGACCGCCTCCTAGAGGACGCGCTGGCGGAGATGAAACGCGGCGGCGCCGTGCTGGTGGATCCCGCCGACCTCCCGTCCAGCAGCCAGCTCGAGGAGGCCGAACTCGAAGTGCTGCTTTACGAGTTCAAGGCCGATCTCAACTCCTATCTGGCGGGCCTCGGCCCACGCATCGCCGTCCGAACCCTCGCCGACATCATCGCCTACAACGATAGCCACCGTTCGGACGAGTTGCCGTACTTCGGCCAGGATCTCCTCGTGAAAGCGGAGGCGAAGGGACCTTTGACCACGCCCGCGTACCTCAAGGCCCTGGAAAAGAGCAAGCGACTCGCCGGCAAGGATGGCCTGGACGCCACGATCCGGCGGCACGGGCTGGACGCGATCGTGGCCCCCACGGGGGGACCGGCCTGGGTGATCGACCTCGTGAACGGTGACCACTTTTCCGGAGGCAGCTCCACCCATCCCGCGGTCGCCGGCTACCCGAACATCAGCGTGCCCGCCGGTTTCATCTCCGGCTTGCCGGTCGGGATCTCGTTCATGGGACAGGCCTGGAGCGAGCCGACGCTGCTGAAACTGGCCTCCTCTTTCGAGCACGCCACGAAGCACCGGCGGCCGCCCCGTTTCCGCCCCCACGCGGAGGTCTAGCTTTCCTCTAGCGCCAACGCATCGCTCGATCGTCGTGTCCTTTCTGAGCCCGGAGGCGTTTGTGCTCCTTGTTTGGACCCGTTCCGGCGGCCGCCCGTGCGATGCTCGCAAAACGGACTCTACCGGGGCAAGGGTTGGTGGGGCCCGTACGCCTTCTTTGGGTGTCGGGGCGTGCTCACGGGTCTCCTGTGCCCGAGATCAACTCCCGAGGGGGGAAGCCTGAATTGATTGGCTTAGGTCCTCGCCAAATTGCGGCCGATCTCAGACTTGTGAGGACCGAACTGCCGAGACGGTGCTTTCGGCGTGAGAGTATCGTATACTCTGTTGTCGAAAAACGTATCAGTTAAATAGGACTGCGGCACCCGGGGGCGTGTCACTGTGATGGGAAAGCCACTGCGGGTCCTCATCGTGGACGATGCCGAGCCGGACGCGCTCCGTATCGTAGCGCTCCTCCGCGGCGGTGGCTACGAGCCCGCGTTTGCGCGGGTGGAGACGGCGCCCGGGCTCCTTGCCGCCCTGCCCCGCGAAGACTGGGACGTGCTGGTCACGGACCACGAGCTCCCCCAGTTCGGAGCGCTCGAGGTTCTGGAGATCCTCCACGCCCAGGAGCGCGACCTGCCCGTGATCGTGGTCGCCGGCTCGGTGAGCGACGAAGAGCTGGTCGCGGTGATGCGCGCGGGGGCCCAGGACTGCCTTGTCAAGGGCAACCTGGGTCGGCTCTGCGTGGCCGTGGACCGGAGCCTGCGCGACGCCGAGGAGCGACGGGCCCGCCGAGAGTCCGACCGCCGGCGGAGCGAAGCCGAGGAGCGGTACCGCACTCTGGTCGAGGAGATTCCTGCCCTCACCTACATTGCCTGGGCGGACGACAAAGGCAGCACCATGTACGTGAGTCCCCAGATCAAAGCCATGATCGGGATCTCCCCCGCCGAATGGCTGGCGGAGCCTGAATCCTGGTCGAAGCACCTTCACCCTGATGACCGAGACCGAGTGCTGGTCGAGTACCGGCAGGCCTGGTCCACAAACAAGCCCTTTCTGGCCGAGTACCGGGTCCTCGACCCCGACGGCCACGTGGTTTGGTGGCGGGATGAAGGCCGCTTGATCCCCGCCAGCAACGGCCGGCCCCAGTTCGTGCGCGGCTTCATCCTCGACATCACGGAGCGGAAGCAGGCGGAAGAGACGATCCGTCACATGACCTACCACGACCAGCTCACGGGCCTGCCCAACGGGGCGCTCCTCCACGAGCGCCTGCGGCTAGCCATCCTGGACGCTCGGCGCGAGCGGCAGCCGTTGGCCCTGCTCCTCATGAACGTGGACCGCTTCCGCGAGATCAACCACACTCTCGGGCACCAAAACGGGGACCGCGTCCTCCTCGAGCTGGCGGAGCGGCTGGGGGACGTGTTGGGCGAGCCGGACCGGGTGGCACGCCTGCGGGGGGATGAATTTGCCCTCCTCCTCCCGGGAGCGGACGCGAACCTGGCCCGGCAGGTGGCGGCGAAGGTCTTGAAAGCCTTGGAGCAGCCGTTCGTGGTGGAGCGACTGCCGATCGAGATCGGAGCCAGCGTGGGGATCAGCGTGCAGCCCGACCACGGCGACGAGGCCGAAATCCTCCTGCAGAGGGCGGACATGGCCATGCAGGCGGCGAAGCGCTTGACCGGTGGCTGCGTGGTGTACTCGCCAGAATGCGACCCCTACGACCCGCGGCGCCTCGCTCTGCTCGGCGAGCTGCGACGCGCCATCGAAGCCGACCAGCTCGTGCTGCACTACCAGCCCAAGGTGGACCTGAAGACGCGAGCGGTGGTCGGGGCGGAGGCGCTCGTGCGCTGGCGGCATCCCAAGAGGGGCATGGTCCCCCCCGACCAGTTCATCCCCCTCGCCGAGCAGGGCGGCCTCATCAAGCCCCTCACGCGCTGGGTCCTGGACCACGCCCTCAGCCAGTGCGAGGCCTGGACCCGCGAGCGCCCCAGAATCCCGGTGGCCGTCAACCTCTCGGCCCGCAACCTGCACGATCCCCAGCTCGTGGAGCAGGTCGCGGGCCTCCTGGCCTCGCGGGGCGTGGCGCCCGAACTCCTGCAGCTGGAGCTGACGGAGAGCGCGGTCATGACCGATCCGGTGCGGGCGGGGGAGATCCTGAGCGTCCTGGAGTCGAGCGGGGTGGGAATCTCCATCGACGACTTCGGGACCGGTTACACTTCTCTCGCCTATTTGCGCCGCCTGCCCGTCTCCGAGCTCAAGATCGACAAGTCGTTCGTCATGGGCATGGCCCGCGGAGATGAAGACACCGCGATCGTCCGCTCCACCAACGACCTCGGCCACAACCTCGGCCTGAGCGTGGTGGCGGAGGGCGTCGAGGATGAGTCCACCCTCAACCTCCTGGGCTCCTTCGGCTGTGACGCGGCCCAGGGCTTCTACATGGGCCGGCCCATGCCGCCCGATGATCTCGCCCGGTGGCTCCGGGAGTCGCCCTGGGGTGGACACCCGGGCAACAACCGCACCTGATCTTCGAGTCGCCGAGAAGCCCCCCCCACCGACAGAACGGAGGGTCGGCTCAACGCCCTAGGAAGGCGTCCTCAACGCCAAAGAAAGCCGGTTTGGCCCGGTAGCCCTCATCGAAGAGGAGGGGGTTATCGGCGCCGAAGAAAGCGTCGATCCACGAGTGCTTGTCGCTGAAGCCCCAGAAGGTGACCGCGTGGCAGCGGGCCTCAGCCGCGCAGACGGCCACAATGTCATGGAACACGTGCTTTTGGAGGTCGAGCCGCTGGGCGGTGCTTCCGGGGGCAGTCCGGATCCTGACGTCCATCTCGCTGATATTGACCAGGAGTCCGAGAGCGGCGAGCCGCTGCATGTTGGCGGCGATGTCGGCGGGCTGGGGATACGAAGTCGCGTCGACGTGCATTTGCATCCCCACACCGTCGATGGGCACGCCCCCCTGCTTGAGACCCTGGACGAGTTCATAGACGCGGTCCGACTTGAGCCCTTTCCCCTCGGCGTCATACTCGTTGTAGAAGAGAAGCGCGCCCGGGTCCGCTTCGCGGGCCGTGCGGAAGGCGGCCGCGATGTAGTCGGGACCGAGTCCTCGGGAGAAGACCGTATCCCGCAGCCCGGAGCCGTCGGTGGCGATCGCCTCGTTCACGACGTCCCAGGCGGCCACATGGCCTCGATAGTGGCTTGCGACGGTGCGGATGTGGTTGGCCATGGCGTCCCGAAGCTCAGGGGGCGACAGGGTGCCGACCCATGGCGGCGTGGCGCCGTGCCACACCAGGGCGTGGCCCTTAACCCTCATGCCGTTCGCCTCGGCAAAGGCCACGATGGCGTCACCTCCCGAGAAGTCGAAAACACCCTGCTCCCGCTGGATTGGGTCCCACTTCATCTCGTATTCGGCGGTGAGATAGCTGAAGTGCCGGCTGAGGGTCGCGACGTAGTCGGGCTCCGAGGCAATGTAACCCGACTGGACGGCCGCACCCACCCACTTTCCTGCCCCGGTTGCAGCGTCGCGGAGCGGACCGACGCTGGCGGCTGGGGGCCCGGACGTCGGCATCGGAGTCGACGCGACGCCGTCACCGCCCCCGCCGCAGGCGGCGAGGGCGGTGACGAGCGCAAGAAGCATTCCCAACCGCGCTCCCCTCACGTTAAGGCTCATCGCTACCTTGGTCCGGAGCATCGGTCCTCGGGGGAACTCTCCTCCGTCCGGTTGGGATCCGCAAGGGCGCCATTCGCTATTCCTGCGCGACGCACTGAGCGGTTCCGAATCCGCTAAGTGATTTATTCTATTGTGATTAATGTGGTGGAGGCGGCGGGAGTCGTGTTCTTGTGTATTGTTGAGCCCACGTAAGTTACGGCAGCGCAAGAAACGCCAGAAACGCTACACCCTATAAAAAACCCTATAAGACACACGTATCACACACGCGGCTCGCCACAGGTAGACGACCTCCAATTTTATTGGTATTATCAAAATGGTTGGAGGGTATTACAGGATGCGCACGATAACGCTAAAAGTCCCGGCCGGCTTAGCCGCACGAGTCACTGCCGCGGTCCGAAGACGCGGCGTGAGTACCTCAGCTCTCGTGCGCGAGGCGCTCGAGGACACGCTCGAGCGCGAGCTGGGCTCCCGAGCCAGCTCCTGTCTTGAGTTGACGCGGGATCTTCGAGGGTCCCTCACGGGTCCACCGGACCTTTCATCGAACCCGTCACGCCTCAGGGGCTATGGCCGTTGAGGACGGTCATTATTGACACGGGACCCCTTGTCGCCTTCCTCAACCGCCGAGATCGCCACCACATCTGGGCCGCGGAGCAGTTCGGGGCCCTCGCACCGCCGCTGCTCACCTGCGAGGCTGTCCTCTCGGAAGCGGCCTACCTAGTGCGCGGCCTGGCCGGAGGGCCCGACGCAATCCTGGAATTCGTCGCCCGCGGCGTCGTCAAGCCGACCTTCCGGCTCCAGGAGGAAGTATCCTCGGTGAAGGCGCTTATGAGACGGTATGCGAGGGATCTTGCGGATGCATGCCTCGTGCGGATGTCTGAGATGCACTCGGACTGCGTCGTGCTAACGATCGACAGTGAGTTTCGCGACGTGTACCGTCGTCATGGCCGCCAGGTGATCCCGACGCTCCTGCCACCGTACGCGAAGCGTCGGCGACGCTAACCCCCGCACTCCCCCCGCCCATCAGGGCTGTACGCAGCACCCGGTTACTCTCTGGGCCGCGCCGCTCATCACTGTCCGGCCTCGCCAACCTAGTTCGAGGAGCTGGCGCGCCAGGACGATTCCTTCGCGGCTTTGTCCCATCGTTCACATCGGAGCGCTTGACCGAACGCGACGCCCGGCAGCCGGTTGCGACTGAGCAGAGGCTGCCCAAGGCTATTGGACCTGACTCGGCGTCGGTTCGTGGTAGCTTGGCCTCCTGACTCGCCCACATGACGGGCGCTACGGCCCGGAGGGCCGGAAGTAAAGCACGTGGAGCGTCGAGACCCCCGCCGACGTTTGGCGGACGCCGACACGCACAGTGGTTCTGAATCCGGTAAGTGATTGAGTCTATTGCGATTAGTATGGTGGAGGCGGCGGGAGTCGAACCCGCGTCCGGAAGCGCGCCTGCGAGAGACTCTACAGGTTTAGTCCGACCTCGAGTTTCGCCTCGGCGTGAAGGCCGGACGCAACCGCCTTCGGCTAGTCCGATTGATCTCGCCTTTGGCCCCCGGACCGAGGGCTCGAGGCCAGCCCACTTTTATGACGCTCTTTCCAAAGCCCGTGGGCGGGGCCCTGGGAGAGCGGGTTGCCTAGGGTTTAGTTAGGCAGCCAATGCCAAGTTATCGTTGGCAGTTGTGTCTTTCCACCGGATTTACGAGCCGGTAGCACGCTCGACCTGCATCTCTCGGGGTCACCGTTCCCGTCGAAACCGTGACGCCCCCCTCCATGTCTCGCATCTTGTAGTCTAACACGGGCCGGGCGGCTATGGAGAAGGGACGTGTAAGCCTAGCTCCTTCACATACTTCTCTCCGCCGGGGCCGTTGAGCTTCCAATAGGCGAGCCGCGTCGAACCCAGCAGCACCGCTTCCTCGCCGTTGGGCCCCGTCTGCCGAACCAGCCGGTAGGGTGGCTGGGCCTCGAACGCGAAGGTCAACTTCGCACCCCCCTCGACCTCGATCGTCCAAGCCGTGACCGGCAGACGGCCGGCGGGGACGCTCACGGCCGAAACCGCGGCCGCACGGCTGATCGTAGCCCGACCCCAAACGAGCGGACGATGCTCCAAACGCGCGTGAAAAAGGCTGCGCAGGAACGGCACAGTGCGGGTCTCCCCCGGGTTCAGGTAGGGGCCCTCCCAGCCCCGGAGGAGGATGGGGAGCGCATCTTCGAATACGCCGCCCGCGGGCAGGGGCAGATCGTCCACTCCATCCGCCTCGCCGTCGAAATAGCTGTGAAAAGTGCCTGCGACCTTACCGCCGCGGGGCAGGAGCTGGTGGTAAGTGTGGCCGCACCATTCCTGGCTCGACAAGCTCACCTTCGCCACCGGCCAGGCCGGGGCCACGCGGGCAAAGGTGGATGTCATGACCTTGTAGTCGTAGATCCCGGTTTGAAAGTGTCGGATCGCGTTCAGTTTCATCACCGGATAGACATCCGAGGCCGGATGCCGGCCGGGGTCCGCCTTTACCCTAGCCGTGTCGCTGAAGTCCTCGGTCACGTAGATCAGGATGGCGGTGCCGGCGCGGGGGGCCCCATACCTCGGCTGGGTGAGGCGATAGCCGTTCAGTTCGGCCCGACCGTCGCCCCAATGGGCCCAAAAGTCCTGGGCGGCGGCGGGGGCGGCCAGGGCCAGTGCGATGACTCCGATCGAGACGCGCATGAGCACGCTCCTCCGCGTCCATCATATAGTCGAGCCTCGCGGGGCGGCGGGGGGTTTCCCCTCGCCGCGCAGTCCACGCTTAGGGCACAGGTCGTCGAGCGGGCACTCCCTGCAGCGGGGACGGGGGCGGCATAAGTCCTTGGCCAAGCGCACGATCTGCGCGTGGTAGTCGTTGAAGAGCGCTGCGTCCTGGGGCATCCGCTCCATGAAGACGCGTTGGATGTCGTCGTAAGCCTCGTCGCCACGGAGGAAACCCAGGCGCCTGAAGACCCGACGGGTGTAAGCGTCCACGACGAAGAGGGGCCGGCCCGCGGCGTAGAGCACGATCGAATCCGCCGTCTCGCGGCCAATGCCATGAACAGCGAGGAGCTTGCCGCGGAGCTCAACGGGTTCCATGTCCTTCATGGCCTCCACCGACCCCCCGAACTCCGAGCCCAGAAAGGCGAGGAAGGCCGCGATGCGGCGAGCCTTGACATTGAAGGTGCCTGACGAGCGAATGAGGACGGCCAGGCGCGAAACGGGGAGAGATCGAAGCCGGGGATAGGAGAGCCGGCCCTGGGCGCGCATCACCGCTAGCGCCTTCTCGGCGTTGCCCCAGGACGTGTTCTGGGTGAGGATCGCGCCCAGGCAGATCTCGAAGGGCGTCTCTCCCGGCCACCATCCGGCGGGTCCGAAGCGGGCGGCTAGACGCTCATAGACTTGGAGAAGCGATTGGCTGGTTATCTGCTTCCTCTGCCGACGTTTCTGCGGCACACTAGAGGAGACGATAGCTCCAACGGGGACTCTACCGTGAGCCACTGTTGACAGGCGCGCTTCACGTGCCGGATAATGAATTAACGTCTAAGTCAACGTAAAGTCGGTGATTATCGGCGATACGCCGAGGTGGAGATGAGCCTAGAAGACGCCCTTAAGGCAAAGACCCTCGCGCTCATCAGCCAACAGATGGCCAACTGGGTCGTCGAGATCCAGCGCTTCATCGGCGAACACCAGGCAAACTTGGTCCGCTCGCTGGATGAGCTGCAAGAGATGGCGGCCCGTTACGACGAGAAGATCAACGAGGAAGAGATCGGGGCCGCCATGGCCGAGGTCGTCGCCGCCCAGCCCCCGGCCGCCGCCCCCGCTGGACCGAACTACGCCAACCTTCGGGCCTCCCTCCTGGAAATCGAAAAAGGCGCGAACCTCTCCGAGGTGCTGACCTATCTCGTGAACGAGGCCGGGCAGTACGTGGATCGCGCGGCCATGTTCATCGTCAAGGGTCAGAGCGCGATCGGGTGGTATGCGCGCGGCGCACAGCCCCCCGAGGTCATCAAGTCCATCAACGTGCCCCTGAACGCGGACACCGTCTTCCGCCTCGTCCACAACTCACGCCACGCCTTGCGCGGTCACATCACCCAGTCACCGGGCACCTCCCAGGCCCTGGCCCGGCTGGCCGGCGACCCCCAGGGCATTCTGGCCGTCCCCTTGATCCTTCGCGAGAAGCTGGCCGCCATCCTCTATTGCGACTCCTACCAGGAGGAGATCCCGGCGGCGGACGCCGACTTGATCGAGATCCTGGTTTCCTTCGCGGGGAAGAATATCGACCTGCTCTCCGGCGCGCCCAAGCCCGCGACGGGCACGGCCACCACCGGCTCCAGCACGGACCGCGCGGCCGCGCTTCGGGCCGCGGGCGAGGAGGCCCGCGAGCGGGCGCCAGTGCCCCGGGCGGCTGCTCCGCCCCCTGCCCCTCCCGCCGCCGAGGGCGAGGGAACTTCGACCGTGATGTTCAGCGCTCAGAGCTTCGCGGCCATGAAACAGCAGGCCGCCGCGCCCGCCCGGCCCGCCGCCGCGCCCGCGCCTCGCCCGGCCGGACCGGCCGCGCGCCCGGTGTCGCCGGATGACCAGAAAGCCCACGAGGACGCCAAGCGCTTCGCCCGCCTCGTGGTCAGCGAGATCAAGCTTTACAACGAGTCGAAGGTGAACGAGGGGCGGCGCCACAAGGACATCTACGAGCGGCTCAAGGAGGACATCGAGCGCGGGCGACAGATGTACTCCGACCGGGTCGCGACGCACGTCCGTGAGTCGACGAACTATTTCTACGAAGAGCTGGTCCGCATCCTGGCCGGGGGCGACGCAGCCGCCCTTGGTCCCATGTAGCATCCCCCCCCGGCAACCAAAGTGAGCGCCCCGCTCCTCGGGCTCCTGGCCATCCTCGCCGCCGTTCCCGACGTGCCGGCCCCAAACCCGCCCTCCAACTACTGGATCGAGGCGAAGCCGGAAGGGCCGGCCGAGGCTGCCCTTCGCGACGCCCTTGCCCGGGGCGGCTTCGGAGGCCCGGCGGCGGCGGTCGATGCCCTGAGGCAGGTCTCAGCCAGCTACCCGGGGACGGCGGTCTCGGGACTGGCCCAGCTCGCCGCGGGCCTGGCCCTGCTCGAGGGACCGCGGCCCCGGGAGGCCATCCCCTTCTTGACCCACCCCGATGTCCAGCACACCCTTCTCCCCGATCACGCGCTCTTCGCCCTCGGACGGGCCCAGGAAGCCGCCGATCAGCCAACCGAGGCCGCCCAGTCGTATCTGGCCGCCGCCCATGAGGGGCCCAAGACTGCTGTCGCCTGCGCGGCCCTGCTCCGGGCCGCGGACGCTCTCGCGAAGTCGCGCCGGCTCGACCAAGCCGCGGACACTCTCGACCACGCCCTCGTCGCCTGCCCCGACCAGGAGCCGCACGTGATGGAGCGTCTGGGCGAGATCCAGGAAGAGCGCGGGGCCCGCAAGGCGGCGGCCGAAGCCTACGACCGGCTGGACAACGACTACCCGGCCTCGACCCCCGCCCACGACACCGCCCCGCGCCTGCGGGCCTTGGCCTCCGTCTTGCCCGCTCCCGCTCCCGAGCGCCTAGGGCGCGAACTGAGGAAAGCTTGGGCTCTCTCCGAGGCCGGCCGGAATTGGGAGGCGGTCGGTGTCCTCCGGGCGGCCCAGGCCCTAAAGCCCAGCGGCGACGACGGCGAGCTCCTCCACGTCCGTCTGGGTCTGGCCCTCCTGGCTCTCGGACGCTACCGCGAAGCGGAGGCCTCGCTGGCCGGGGTCGGCCCGAAGTCCCCGTACGCAGCGGAGGCGGCCTTCGATTTGGCGAGGCTCAGCGCCCGGGCGGGACCGGCTCTCGATGTCTACGAGTCCGTGGCCGAGCGCTTCCCGGATACGCCCTGGGCGGAGGAGGCTTTGCTCGCGCTCGCTAACCACTACCAGCGGGACGCACGCGACGAGGAGGCGCTGCCTTTCTACCGGCGCCTGCTCGCGGAATACCCCGGGGGCCGCTATGTCGAGCGCGCCACCTGGAGGACGGCGTGGGCCGACTATCGGGCTGGTCGGTACGAGCAGGCCGCCCAGGCCCTGGAGCGTACGGCCCGTCTGCGCCCGCCCGGCACCCCTACCCCCGGCTTCCTCTACTGGGCCGGCCGGTCGCGGGCGGCGCTTGGCCAGACCGAGCGCGCGCGCCTGCTCTTCGAGGAGACGGTCCAGCGCTACAAGTATGCCTACCACGGCATCCGGGCTCGGGAGTGGCTGGCCCGGCTGCCCCCGGCTACCGCCTCCCTCCCCTCCCCGGTCCTGGCCGCGGACGCTCCCGAACCCGGCGAGGGCCTTGGCGAACCCGCGGCCACCCGCGTGCATCAGCTGCTGCTGATCGACCGGCTGGACGAGGCGGAAGAGGAGCTACACGCGCTCCCCTTCTCGCCCAGGGCGGAGGGCACGATCGCTTGGATTGAATGGAGGTGCGGCCGCCTGCGTCCCGCCATCACGGCCATGAAGAGAGCCTGTCCGGAGTGGGTGGGTGAGGCCGGGGACCGCCTACCTCCCGAGGTCTGGCGCATCCTCTTCCCGCTGGGGTTCGGGGACACTCTTCGGGCCAAGGCCGCGGAGGAGGGGCTGGATCCCGCCCTTATGGCCGCCCTCATCCTGCAGGAGTCCACGTTCGACGCCCAAGCCCTGAGCCGCGCGGGGGCGCGTGGCCTCATGCAAGTGATCCCCGCCACCGGCCGCAAGCTGGCCCGGGACCTGGGCGTGCGCTTTCGGAGCGCCGCCCTCCAAAACCCGAAAACGAGTATGGACTTCGGGGCCCGCTACCTCCGGCAGATGATGGACCGCTACGACGGCCAGACGGAGCGCGTGCTGGCCGCCTACAACGCGGGACCACACCGGGTGGACGCCTGGACGGCCTCCCGTCCCGACATGTCGGCGGAGGAGTTCGTGGAGAGCATCCCCTTCACTGAGACGCGTTACTATGTCATGAGCATACTGGCGGCACGGGAGCACTACCGGCGCCTTTACGGACTGGAGATACCCACCCACACCAGCAGCACGGTGGCGGGGGGTGCCCGCCCATGAGTTTTCGCATCGGAGACTTCAAGGAGCAGATCGACCCCGGTATCTTGAAACGCGAGGGGGCGGGCCGCCGCGGCAACGGGCGGGGCCTGGATCAGTTGCGCCCAGTGACCATCACCCCGCGCTTCCTGAAGCACGCCGAGGGCTCCGCCCTCATCGAGGTTGGTGATACCAAGGTGGTATGCACGGTGAGCGTGGAGGACCGGGTCCCGCCCTTCCTAAAAGGCAAGGGCGAGGGCTGGATCACCTCCGAGTACGGCATGCTCCCCCGCGCCACCACCAGCCGCGTCCAGCGGGAGTCCGGCAAGGGCGGGCCTTCCGGCCGCACCCACGAAATCCAGCGCCTCATCGGGCGGTCCCTGCGGGCGGTGGTCGACCTGAAGGCCCTGGGTGAGCGAACCCTCTGGGTGGACTGCGACGTCATTCAGGCCGACGGCGGGACCCGCACCGCCTCCATCACGGGGGCTTTCGTGGCCCTGGTGGAGGCCCTCCGTCACCTGAAGAGGCAAGGCTCCATCCTGGAGCTGCCCGTGACCGACTTCGTGGCCGCCACCTCCGTGGGCAAGGTGGGCAGCGAGATCTTGCTCGACCTCGCCTACGAGGAGGACTCGGTCGCGCAAGTGGACATGAACGTCGTGAAGACGGGACGAGGTCGGTTCGTCGAGGTGCAGGGCACGGCCGAGGACACGCCCTTCACCGACGAGGAGCTGCGTGATCTTCTCGCCGCCGCCGACAAGGGCATCAAGGAGCTGATCGCCCTTCAGAAGAAGATCCTCGGTGAGGTCGAGCTGAAGAAGGCGTAGCCGCGGCTTCGTTCCGGTCCGACTTGCCGCCGAAACGACCCTGCGGCCAGCGCCCGCCTCGCGAATCTCTCCCCTGCGGGCGGAAGAGCCTTCTCGGCGCCCTTCTAGGAGCCCCCCGGCGCGGGGGGAGAGGGGCGGCTGGCCGTGGTCAGCGGCTGGGCGGCGGGCCGCCCGAGCAGAAAGCCCTGTAGGAGATCGCACCCGAGCTCGATCACGGCGTCGCGGTCGGAGGCGGTCTCGATGCCTTCCGCTACCACCAGAATGCCCAGGTCCCGGCACACGGAGCACACCGACCGGATGAGCTTCTGCTTCACGGCCTCGGCGTGGGCCCCGCGCACGAGCTCGATGTCCAGCTTGACCACCTCCGGTTCCAGGGCCGCGAAGGTGTTGAGGCCGGCGTAGCCCGCTCCGAGGTCGTCCACGGCGATACGGAACCCCATTTCGCGGAGAGTGCGGATGCGGGTCCGATAATCAGGAATCACCTCCAGCGACGCGCGCTCCGTGATCTCCAGCACCACATTCTTGGCGCGCTTGGTGAGGGGGGCCTCCGCCGACAGAAGGAGCTCGTCGCCCAGGTCCAGGGTGTGGAGGTTCAGGAACAAGCTCAGGCCGGGTGCGGCCTCCGCCATGTCCGCCGCCACCAGCCTCCGAACCTCGCGCCCCACGTCGATCACGCGCCCGAGTTGCTCCGCCGCCTCGAAGATCGCTCCCGGGTGAGGGAGGGAGGCCTCCCGCGACCGCACCAGCGCCTCGAAGCCGAAGGTGCTCCCGTCCTTGGCGCGCAGGATCGGCTGGTAGGCCATCCAGAACTGCCCCACGGCTCGGGTGAGGCTCGCCTCCAAACCCGCGCGGTCCGCGACCGCGGAGTTATGGCTAGTCAGGTACGCCAGTGCCTCTCGGCGGAGGTTGGCCATGCGCCTCAGGTGGAGGGCCCGCTCCACCGCTCCCTGAAGGGCGCCGATGCTGACCGGTTTCAGCAAGTACTGCACGGCCCCCCGCTCCAAGGCTTGGATCGCGGTCTCCAGGGTGGGATTGCCCGTCACCAATACCACCGGCAGATCCGGGTCTCGCTCATGAACAGCTTGCAGGAGGTCGACGCCGCTCATGTAGGGCATCGTGATGTCCGAGACGACGACGTCGAAGCTGCCGTCAGAGAGCAAGGTGAGCGCTCGCCTTGCATCCCCCGCCATCTCCACCTCGTAGCCGATGTCACGCAGAACGTCGCCGAATACCTCGAGGAGGTTCGGCTCGTCATCGATGACAAGGACGCGTCCGGTCATGCCGAGCCCAAGTGGAACACCCCGCCCTCCATTCCGCCGCGAGTATAGCGCGACCGCGACCCTTCAAGTCCGGCCGCACGCGAATCGCCCCCGCCGTCGGGGTCAGGGGAGGGTGGCCAAGAACTCGCGCAAGCGGAGAAAGGCTTTGCCGCGGTGGCTCACCCGGTCCTTGTCGACCCCCGACAGCTCGCCGAATGTCTTCCCGAGGGGGGGATAGAGGAATAGGGGGTCGTAACCGAACCCGTTCGTGCCGCGCGGCTCCTCCGCGATGCGCCCGTCTACCGTCTCCTGCACTCGAAACAGAATTGCGTTCCCGCGGGCCACCGCCACCGCGCTCGTGAAACGAGCCCTCCGCCCATCGGGCGGCACGCCCCTGAGTCGCTGCAACAGGAGGCGATTGCGCGCGTCGTCAGTCGCGCCTTCTCCCGCGAATCGGCTTGAGTAGAGGCCCGGTCCCCCGCCCAGCGCGTCCACGCCGAGGCCGGAGTCGTCGGCCGCGGCCAACCGACCCGAGCGTCCGGCATAGTAGAGGGCCTTGAGGATCGCATTCTCCATGAACGAGGATCCCGTCTCCTCGGGTGCCTCCCGGATTCCCAGCTCCGTCGGACTCAGCACGCGGAAGCGCAGGTCCTGCAGGAGTTGCCTCATCTCGCCGAGTTTTCCGGGATTCTGACTGGCCAGCAGGAGGTCGGCGGTCACGGTCGCGTGCTATGATGCCTGAAAAAGACGGGGCGTGGCGCAGCCTGGTAGCGCACCTGCCTTGGGCGCAGGTGGTCGCCGGTTCAAATCCGGCCGCCCCGACCACTCGATTCTTGTTGGTCGTCAAGTACTTGCTCCTGCCGGCGAAACTACTCGTGCTCTCGCTTTTGTTCCGATCCACCGGCTCACGCGTCCAAAAAGCCGCGCAGCCTGCAGGCCGCGGCAGAGGGCCGGGTTCAGTGCCACGAACAGGTCAAAAAAGCGCCTGTCAGAGTCGCTCGTAACATAGTCTGTTCTTACCCCGCTATCAGTTGTCTTCCCGTGCTGGTTGGTTGGCTGTTCACCTTTCTGTCGCCCATCGCCTCGGCTACTCGACGACCCGCGACACCGCGAAGCGCTCATGCACTACCGGGCGGGGGAGGACTCGATGACCGCAGAGAGGTGGGCGGAGGCAGTGCTCGAGTTCAAGCAGGCGATCAAGCTCGACCCCCTGCTCGCCCTGGCCCACTATGACCTTGGCCAGGCCTACATGGCATTGAAGCGCTATCGCGATGCGATCAACTCTTACTTGGGAGCGCGCCAGGCCTTCAGGGAAATCGCGACCCTCGAGCAAACCGACCGAGTCAAGGCGAACCAGGAGCGCGACGATCAAATCCAGGAGTTGAGACAACTCCTGATCCGGTGGCGACATGCCGGGTCCGACCTCATGCAGCTCAAGATCCAGGCTCAGATCGACAGCCTAGAGTTAACAGAGAAGAAGGGATTTGAGAGAGGACTCGAGACTCCAGCGGAAGTCTCCATGGCCCTGGGCAGCGCCTACTACCGCTTTGGCGCTATCCCGGATGCCGAGCGCGAGTACCTAGCGGCCATTAAGGTGAAACCTGGCTTTGGTGAGGCTCACAACAACCTGGCCGTGGTCTATATGCAGACGGGCCGCTTCGACGAGGCTACGACAGAGATCCGGCTGGCCGAGAAGCCCGGCTTTAAGGTCAACCCCAAGCTCAAGGAAGACCTTGAGCAGCGGTTGAAAGGAAACTAGCGTGGCCGGAGCTACCACTGGTTCACATGAGGGGACACTCCATCCGCCCTCCTGGCGTGCAAGGCACCCGCCCGGAGGGGTCACTGGTTTGCCGGCGAGCTGGCGCAATCACGTGGCGCTGGCGTATCTCGCCCGGGCGCTGTGGCGTCAGGCCCGCGCGCGTCCCGCGCGCTTTGCTTGGCATGCTCAGGCTCTGCCGTCGCATATACAGAGCACGCCTCTGCCGAGACGAGGAAGTCAACGGCCAGGCGCGCTTGCGCGCGCCCAACTAGCCCCCCTGATCACCTAAGGTCCGGAGCCTCGGCCACTGGCCACAACTTCCGGGGTAGGTACGCGAGACGAGCGGCTGCCCCCGCAACGGGAGCAGCCGCTCTACAGGATTGATTCGACGCTAATTGCGGTCCAGCGCCAGGCCCGGTAAGACACGGGTGTGCTCGACCCGGACCGACGTCAGGTCCTCAGGGTCGAGTCCCAGGGCCTTGAGGATCGTGGGCGCGACCTGCGACGTGGCGACCGGGGTCTTCACAACCCCGGCCTCCAGATCCGGATGGGAGACGATCAGTCCGACGTTGGTGTC
>Ga0210399_10000540_pt1 | contig 30168 bp, 25 predicted proteins | sample IncBWC14MmetaG_FD_150865 | JGI IMG/M metagenome (GOLD analysis project Ga0210399, IMG submission 150865) | Forest soil microbial communities from Barre Woods Harvard Forest LTER site, Petersham, Massachusetts, United States - Inc-BW-C-14-M | ecosystem: Environmental > Terrestrial > Soil >... | reverse complement strand
GTTGCCATTGGCCTTTGAAATTATAGCTTATTACATTCGCGATCGGATTGTGCTGTCAAGACAAAAGTTATAGATCATTACATCAAATGTCGCCGCGCCCGGTCCGCAAGCCGCAAAATGCCTATCATCACGGGGATCTCAGGGATGCCCTGGTTCAGGCCGCGCTGCAGGACGTCGAGAGCGGCGGTCCCGAAGCCGTCAATATCAGCGCCCTTGCCAAGAAGCTCGGCGTCTCGCAGCCGGCGCCGTACCGGCACTTCGCCGACCGCGAGGCGCTGCTCGTGGCTGTGACGGCGGAAGCCTTCCGCCAGTTCAACGTGCTGTTGCGGGACGAGATCGAGAAGCCCTCGAAACGCTCAAAGCTGTCGCGGCTGGCGCAGGCGGCGCTTGCCTTCGGCCTGCGCCGTCACGGCGTCTATCGCCTGATGTTCGCCTCCCGCACGATGGCGTGCGCGCCTGAGGACAGCGATCTGCACGACGCGGCGAGGGAAACCTATGCCCTGCTTCTCGAGGCGATGGAGGCGCCGGCCGCGGGACTTGTGCGCGAGCGGCATGCCTTGCAGGTCTGGGCCGCGCTGCACGGCGTGGTGATGCTGGCCGAGCAGGGGCTGCTCAGCGGCAAGCTTGCCGAGATCACCCGCGAGCAGCTGGTCGACGATATCGTCGAGCAGACCCGGATGAGCCTGACGCTGGCCGTTCAGGCGGCCGGGCCGTCATGATTTTGGCGGGCGCGGATCGATCGGCGCGATGTCGCGCAGGCCCAAAATATCCTCCAGCACCTTGGCGCCGGCGAGCAGCGGCGCCTCGCCGCGCGGTGGTCCCACCACCTGCAGGCCGACCGGCAGGTCCGATGCCGTGAAGCCGCATGGCATCGACAGCGCCGGGCAGCAGGCCAGCGTGATCGCATAGACGATGCCGAGCCAGTGGATGTAATTGTCGAATTTTTCAGCCCCGCATTCGGCGACATAGCGTTGCTCGACCGGAAACGGCGGAACGATCGTTGCCGGCGTCAGCAACAGGTCGTAGCTTTCGAAGAACGCGCGCGTGCGCTCGGTCATCGCGAGGCGCTGCGCCTCGGCGCGCGCAAGCTGCTCGACGCTGAGCTCGAGGCCTCGCTCGATGTTCCAGATCACCTCGGGCTTGAGCAGGTCGCGCCTGGTCCTGAGCAGCTCCGCCTTGGTGATCGCGAAGTCGAACGCGCGCAGCACGTGAAAACAGTCGTGGGCTTCACGCAGATCCGGGTGTGCTTCCTCGACGATGGCACCGGCGTCCGCGAAGCGTGCGGCGGCCTTGCGCGTCAGCGCGACGATTTCGGGATCGACCGGCGTGATGCCGAGATCGGGCGAGTAGGCGACCCGTTTCGGTGCCTTGCCGGATCGCGCCGATGACAGGAACGATGTCGGCAGCGCCGGAAGCGACAGCGGATCGGCCGGACTTTCGCCGCTCATCGCGTCGAGCAGCAGGGCGAGATCCTCGATGTTGCGGGCCATCGGGCCCTGCACACCAAGCGTGCGGTTGACGCCGAATTTCGGGGTGTGCGCGACGCGGCCGATGCTCGGCCTCAAACCCACGACACCGCAGAAGCTCGCGGGATTGCGCAACGAGCCGCCCATGTCGGAGCCGTGCGCGAGCCACGCCATGCCGGTTGCCAGCGCCACCGCGGCGCCGCCGGACGAGCCGGCCGCCGATTTCGACGTATCCCAGGGATTTCGCGTCGCGCCGAACACCTCGTTGAAGGTGTTGGCGCCGGCGCCGAACTCCGGCGTGTTCGATTTCGCGTAGATCACCGCGCCGTTTCGCTCCAGGTGCTCGACCAGGACGTCGGACCGATCCGGGATACGGTCCTTGTAGATCGGCGAGCCCTGGGTGGACAGGACGCCGGCGACGTCGGTGAGGTCCTTGATCGGCACCGGCAGCCCTGCGAGCACGCCGCGTTCCGACACCACCTTCTGCATCAGTACCTCGGCGTGATCGCGCGCGCGATCGAAGCAGAGCGTCGGCAGCGCGTTGACATGGACGTCGACCTTGCCGATGCGCGCCTCCAGGGCGTCAAGCAGATCGAGGGGCGACACGTCGCCGCGCTTGAGTTTATCGACGATTGCGCAGGCGCTCTCGCTCACCAGACCTTGATTTGGCAACATCATCTCTCCCGCTCATGGCACTATCTCAAGCTGTAGACCAATCCAGCGGAAGCTGACAACGCAATGAGCTGCGACGTTTTGGCATGACGGTGCCGTCTGGCGCGCCGGGCAGGCGGGATTTGAGCAGGAGGAGCTGGATGCCGTCATTGCGAGCAAAGCGAAGTAATCCATTGCCGCCACACGGAGCAGGACAGATGGATTGCTTCGGCGCTGAGGCGCCTCGCTATGACGGTGGCAGAGGCTAACCCCATCCCGCAGCGATTCCGCCATCGACGGTAAAGATCACGCCCGACGTATAGCCTGACCGGTCGGAGGCGAGGAAGGTCATCAGGTCGGCGATCTCGCGGGCATGTGCGGGGCGGCCGAGCGGCAGGCCCTTCTGGAATTCCTTGTAGCGGTTCTCGTCGCCGAACTGGTGTTTGGCGCGGGTTTTCAGCAGCGTGACATGACGGTCGGTGCCGACCGGTCCCGGATTGATCCCGACCACGCGGATGTTGTCGGCGAGACTCTTTCCGCCCAGCGCGCGGGTAAAGGCCATCAGCGCGGCATTGCCGGCGCTGCCGCAGATGTAGTTGGCGTCGAACTTCTCGCCGGCCGCGCCGATGTCGTTGACGATGACGCCGCCGCCACGCGCCTTCATCTGCGCATAAACCGCACGGGTCAGATTGATATAACCGAACACCTTCAACTCCCAGGCATGCCGCCAGGTCGCCTCGTCGATCTTGTCGATCGAGCCGCCTGGAATATCGCCGGCATTGTTGACCAGGATATCGATGTCGGCGGCCTCCGTTGCGAGCCGCGCGACATCGTTGCCGTTGCGCAGGTCGACCACATGGGTGGTCGCGTCGATCTGATGCGCGGCGCGCAACCGCTCGGCGAGCGCCGCCAATAGCTCGCCCGAGCGCGCGGCAAGCCGCAGATGACAGCCTTCCTCGGCGAAGGCCACGGCGGCGGCCGCGCCAATGCCCTTGGATGCGCCGGTGATGAGGACGCGCTTGCCGCGCAGATGCAGGTCCATGTCTGTGCTCGCCTTGGAAACGGGGCGGGATTGCGCAGGTGTTAAAGCGCGCGGGAGGCGTGCCGGTCAACACTGCACTGCAGCGTTGCGCTCGAATGAAGTTTGGTCCATTGCAGGGAGAAGGGGCGGGGCACCTGCGGACCCATTGGCTTTAAGGAATCTCTCGATGAACAGCGCAAGGACACCATACCGGATCGCGGTCATTCCCGGTGACGGGATCGGCAAGGAAGTGATGCCGGAGGGCCTGCGCGTCATCGAGGCGGCCGCCAAGAAGCATGGCGTGACCGTGCAGTTCGATCATTTCGATTTCGCCTCTTACGACTATTACGAAAAGCACGGCGAGATGATGCCGGAGGACTGGAAGGACAGGATCGGCAAGCACGATGCGATCTATTTCGGCGCGGTCGGCTGGCCGGCGAAAATTCCGGATCACATTTCCTTGTGGGGGTCGCTGATCAAGTTCCGGCGGGAGTTCGACCAATACGTCAATTTGCGCCCGGTCCGGCTGATGCCCGGCGTGCCCAGCCCGCTCGCGGGCCGCAAGCCGGGCGACATCGACTTCTGGGTGGTGCGCGAGAACACCGAGGGCGAATATTCATCGGTCGGCGGACGAATGTTTCCCGGCACCGAACGCGAGTTCGTCACCCAGCAGACGGTGATGACCCGGGTCGGGGTCGACCGCATCCTGAAATTCGCCTTCGAGCTCGCGCAGTCGCGGCCGAAGCAGCATTTGACCTCGGCGACCAAGTCCAACGGCATCTCGATCACGATGCCCTATTGGGACGAGCGCGTGGAGGCGATGGCGAAAAACTATCCGACCGTGAAATGGGACAAGTATCACATCGACATTCTCACCGCGAATTTCGTGCTGCATCCGGACTGGTTCGACGTCGTGGTCGGCTCCAATCTGTTCGGCGACATCCTGTCCGATCTCGGTCCGGCCTGCACCGGCACCATCGGCATTGCGCCGTCGGGCAACATCAACCCGGAAGGCGATTTCCCCTCGGTGTTCGAGCCGGTGCATGGCTCGGCGCCCGATATCGCCGGGCAGGGCATCGCCAACCCGATCGGCATGATCTGGTCCGGCGCGATGATGCTGGAGCATCTCGGCGAGAAGGACGCGGCCCACGCGATCGTCGGCGCGATCGAGCGTACGCTCGGCGAGCGCACGCTCAGGACCCGCGACCTCGGCGGCAATGCCGACACGACCGCCTGCGGCAAGGCGGTCGCGGAGATGGTGGAGTAGTTCCGTTATTGCGAGGAGCAAAGCTCCGAAGCAATCCAGAGTTTCTCCGCGGTGACCGTCTGGATTGCTTCGCTTCGCTCGCAATGACGACGCGGCCCGACGGTCCATCAGCCCCGCACGATCCTTCGGCAATGCTCCCAGGCGGCGTGGATCAGGTTCTCGCTCGCCTCCGGCGTGCGGAACGCCGAATGTGCCGACAGCGTGACGTTGGGAACCTTGGTGAGCGGATGATCGCCGGGCAGCGGCTCGATGTTGAAGACATCGAGCCCGGCATGGCGGATATGGCCCGACATCAAGGCCTCGATCATGGCATCCTCGTCGACGATCGCAGCCCGCGCGGTGTTGACGAAGATGACGCCCGGCCGCATCGCCGCGATTTTTTCGTGCGACAGGAAACCTTTCGTCTCGTCGTTGAGCAACAGATGCAGCGAGACGACATGGCTGTCGGCCAGCAGCTTCTCGAGCGTGACGAACTCCACACCCGGAAAACTCCTGGGCGTGCGGTTCCAGGCGATCACGCGCATCCCGGAGCCGGTGGCGATGCGGGCGACCTCCGCGGCAATCCCGCCAAAACCGATCAGGCCGAGCGTCTTGCCGGTGAGCTGCATGCCGTCCTCGCGCAGCCAGTTGCCCGCGCGCATCTCGCGGTCCATCTGCGCGATGACGCGGGCGGAGGCCCACATCAGGGCGATGGCGGATTCGGCGACAGCGGTGTCGCCATAGCCCTTGATCAGGTGCACCGCGATGCCGAGCTGGCCAAGTTCCTCCGGGTTCATGTAGCTGCGCGCGCCGGTGCCGAGAAACACCACATGTTTCAGGCCGGTGCATTGCTTGGCGATCTCGGTCGGCAGCGCGGTGTGATCGACCACCGCGATCTCGGCGCCGTCGAGGATTTTGGGCCATTGCTCGGGCTTGATGTCGGGATTGCGGTTGACGCGGACCTTGGGGTCGCCGGGCTTTTCGAGGCGCTCGAAGATGACGGCCAGCGATTCATTGGCGTCGACAAAAACACCGCGCACGGGGGGCTCCATTGCTTGACTTGACGAATCAGGATGCGACGCCGGCGAGCGCCAGCACCGTGTGCATCAGGACGTTGGCGCCCGCCGCGCAATCTGTCTGCGTCGCGTCCTCGAGCTCGTTGTGGCTGACGCCGTCCTTGCAGGGCACGAACACCATCGCCGTCGGGATCACCGTGTTGAGATTGCAGGCGTCGTGGCCGGCGCCCGAGGTGATGCGGCGGTGGCTGAAGCCGAGCATCCCCGCGGCGTTCTCCACGGCATCCACCAGCTTCGGGTTGAAATGCGTTGCCGGCTTGCGCCAGATCAGATCGAGCGTCGCCTCGACCTTGCGCCGCATGGCGATGTCCTTGACCGCCGCACGGAGATCGGCGTCCAGCGCGTCCATGATCGCATCATCGGAGGAGCGGCAGTCCACCGTGAAGGCGATCTCGCCGGGAATGACGTTACGCGACGGCTTTGCGATCACCGCCTCGCCGACGGTGCCGACCGCGTTGGGGCCATGCCTTTTCGCAATCGTCTCCACCGCCAGCACGATCTCCGACAGCGTCGCCAGCGCATCGCGTCGCAGCGGCATCGGCGTCGAGCCGGCATGGCTCTCGAAGCCGGTGATTTTGCCGTCGTACCACAAGACGCCCTGGCCGGAATCGACCACGCCGATGGTCTTGCTCTCGGCCTCCAGGATCGGGCCCTGTTCGATATGCAGTTCGACGAACGCGCTGAGCTTCTGTGCGCCCACCGGCGTTGCGCCGCGATAGCCGATCGTATCGAGCGCCTCTGCCACCGTGATGCCGTCATGATCCTTCCGCGACAGAATGTCGTCGGTGCTGAAATCGCCGACATAGGCGGCCGACGCCATCATCGCTGGCGCGAAGCGCGAACCTTCCTCGTTGGTCCAGTTGACGATGCAGATCGGCGCCTCGGTCTCGATCCCGGCATCGTTCAGGGTGCGCACGACTTCCAACGCGGCGAGCGTGCCGAGCACCCCGTCATACTTGCCGCCGGTCGGTTGCGTGTCGAGATGCGAGCCGAGCCCGACCGGCAGTTTCGACATGTCCTTGCCGCGGCGCAGGCCGAACATCGATCCCAGCGCATCGACATGGACTTCGAGGCCGGCGTCCTCGCATGCTTTGCCGAACCAGTCGCGCACCTGCTTGTCCTCGGCCGACAGCGTGAGCCGTCGCACGCCGCCCTTGGGCGTCGCGCCGAACTGCGCGGTTTCGTGAATGGTGCCCCAGAGACGGGCTGAGTCGATCTGCAGGTTGGAGAGGGCTCGGCTCATGCGGCTGTCTCGCTCTTCGTTTGGCCCGGCTTCTCCGTTCAATGGCCCGCCGGCGCGGCGGCGTCAACCGGATGGCTACCTTGCGCGATCTGCGCGGCGAGCCCGGCGACGCGCTCGACTGCGATGCTGTCGGGGGAGGCGAGCCAACTCGCCGTGAAGGTGAGCGGCTGCATGCTGAAATCGGTAGCGAGAAGCTGCAAGCGGCCGTTGGTGAGCTCGTTCTCGACGATCGCGGCGGGAATCACGGCGATGCCGAGACCTTCGGTCGCCATGTGGATGACGGTTGCCAGCGACGCACTGGCGTGCAGCCGGATCGGTGGCAGATCGGGCCGGTTGAACAGTGCGCGGACCGCCTCATAGGGTTGGGTCTTGCGCGGAAAGGTGATGATCGGAAATCTGGCCAGCTCGTTGAGCGACAGCGGCGCGCTGCCGAGGCCGAGGGCAGGGCTTGCGAGAAATCCGATCGGATAATCGCGGAGCACCAGGTTGCGCACGCCCGAGCCGGCGAGCGGCCCCACCACGAAGGCGAGCTCGATCTCCTGCGCCAGCAGCCGGGCGCTCAAATTCGGCGTGATGTCGACCTCGATTTCGAGCGACAGATTGGGATAGGCGGCATTGACGCTCTTGATCAGGCGCGGCAGCCAGGTGTGCACGATGGTCTCGGCGACGCCGAGCCGCAGCGCGCCCCGCATCGCCCTGATGTCGCCGACCTCCGCGATCATCTGCGCCCGCAATCCGATCAGTTTTTCGGCGTAGACCATCATCTGCCGGCCGCTCGACGTCGGCGAGGCGGCGCGATGATCGCGGTTCAAGAGCTTCACGCCCATCTCGCGTTCGAGTTGGGCGATGCGCTGGGAGATCGCCGGCTGGGTCGTGTTCAGCCGCTGCGCGGCGCCACGGAAACTGCCGAGCTTGACCACCCAGAGAAATGTCTCGATTGACCTGAAGTCCGGCATGCCCAGGGTCTCCCGTTCGATAAATTGTGCTTATCAATCATGATCAAAAAACACGATTAGACTTTATAGGTTAGCTGGGATTGATTGTTCTTGTCGAGATTGTAGGCATGTCACCCCAATGACTGTTTTTGCGGCAGAGCAGCAAAGTTCGGACATCGCCGTCCTTCCCAGCCATCAGGCCCGGCTTGAGTGCCGCGCTGGCATGGCAAGCACCACGGCCGGCATCGCCAACGGCTACGTGCAGGGCAATCTCGCAATCCTGCCGGAAAAGCTCGCGGGCGCCTTCCATCGCTTCTGCCAGCTCAATCCGAAACCCTGCCCGATCATCGGCATGTCGGATGTCGGCAACCCCAGAATTCCCGCGCTCGGGGTCGATCTCGACATCCGCACCGACGTGCCGCGCTATCGCGTCTGGCGCGACGGCGAGGTGGTGGAGGAACCGACCGACATCCTGGCGCATTGGCGCGACGACCTCGTCGCCTTCGTGCTCGGCTGCTCGTTTTCGTTCGAGGAAGCGCTGATGGCGGAGGGGCTGCCCATCAGGCATATCGAACGCAGGGTCCGCGTGCCGATGTATCGCACCACGATCGCCTGCAGCCCCGCCGGTCCGTTCGCGGGACCGATGGTGGTGTCGATGCGCCCGTTCAAGCCGAAGGATGCGATCCGCGCGGTGCAGATCACCACGCGCTTTCCGAACGTGCACGGTGCGCCTGTTCATCTCGGCCACCCGCATGCGATCGGCATCGCTGATCTTGCAAAGCCCGACTATGGCGATCCCGTCCCAGTCGAGGCCGACGAGATCCCGGTGTTCTGGGCCTGCGGCGTGACGCCGCAAGCGGTGATTGCAGCCGCCAAACTGCCGTTCGCGATCACGCATGCGCCAGGATTGATGCTGGTGACTGATCTCCTGAACAGACAATTGGCGGTGCTCTGATTAGGCAACCTGTGCCGTTTCTTGAGGCTTTACCGAAAGCTTCAACCGTTTCATCGATGAGAGCCGATCAACAGGGGATTTTGTGATGACCATCAGCCGCCGAGATGTCTTGCTGGGAGGTGCGGCGGCCGCCGCCTTGGCGCCGATCGCGGCGCGCGCCGAGACCTCCGAGGTGGTGATCGGCCTCATCTATCCGTTCTCCGGCGCCAGCGCCCAGCAGGGCGTCGATGCCCAGAAGGCCTATGAGACCGCGCTCGATGTCATCAACAAGGATTTTGATCTCGATCTGCCGCTCGCCAAGGGCGAGGGCCTGCCCGGCCTTGGCGGCGCGAAAATCCGCCTGGTGTTCGCCGATCACCAGGGCGATCCGCAAAAGGGCCGCGCCGAAACCGAGCGCCTGATCACGCAGGACAAGGTCTCAGCCGTCATCGGCACCTATCACAGCGCGGTCGCGGTCACCGTCAGCCAGGTCTGCGAGCGCTACCAGATCCCGTTTTTGTCGGCCGACAATTCCTCGCCGAGCCTGCACCGCCGCGGCCTGAAATTCTATTTCCGCGCCGCCGCCCATGACGAGATGTTTTCCGCCGCGATGTTCGACTTCTTCGATGCGATGAAGAAGAAGGGCACCAGGATCGAGACGCTGTCGCTGTTCCACGAGGACACCATCTTCGGCACCGATTCAGGCAACGCGCAGGCCAAGCTGGCCGGCGAGCGCGGCTACAAGGTGGTGACCGACATCAAGTACCGCAACAACTCGCCCTCGCTCTCGGCCGAGGTACAGCAGCTCAAGGCCGCCAACGCCGACGTGCTGATGCCGTCCAGCTACACCACCGACGGCATCCTCCTGGTCAAGACGATGGCCGAGCTCGGCTACAAGCCGAACGCCATCGTGGCGCAGGATGCAGGGTTCTCCGAGAAGGCGCTGTATGATGCGGTCGGTGACAAGCTCGAAGGCCTGATCTCGCGCGGCTCGTTCTCGCTCGACCTCGCCGCCAAGCGGCCGATGGTCGGCAAGCTCAACGCGATGTTCAAGGAACGCTCGGGGAAGGATTTCAACGACCTCACCTCGCGGCAGTTCATGGGGCTGATCATCATGGCGGACGCGATCAACCGCGCCAAGTCGACCGACGGCGACAAGATCCGTGAGGCCCTGGTCGCGACCGACCTGCCGGGCGAGCAGACCATCATGCCGTGGAAGCGGGTGAAGTTCGACGAGATGGGCCAGAACAACGACGCCGACCCGGTGCTGCTGCAATATGTCGGCGGCAAGTTCGTCACCATCTTCCCGCCGCAAGCCGCGATCGCCGACGCCATCTGGCCGATGAAGTGAACGGCCGGCGGGTGAGGGGACGAAGCACGGTGACGACCACAAACTTCCGGCGTCTGATGAGTTTCGTCATTGCGAGCGAAGCGAAGCAATCCAGCGCCCCGCGCGCGACGCTGGATGGCTTCGTCGCTTCCGCCTTCGCTCTTCGAGCTACGGCGGACAAGTCGCGCCTCGCAATGACAGCGGATGTGGTGCATGCATGCTGACCGCAGAAACCATCATCCAGAGCCTCGCCTCGGGCCTGCTGATGGGCCTGCTCTATAGCCTGATCGCGGTCGGTCTCGCGCTGATCTTCGGCCTCATGGACGTGGTGAATTTCGCGCACGGCGAATTCCTGATGATCGCGATGTACGCGACCTTCTTCCTGTTCGCGTTCTTCGCACTCGATCCGTTGTTGTCGGCGCCGCTGGTCGCAGCCGCATTGTTCGTGTTCGGCGCCGCGGTCTATCTGTTGATCGTGCGCTTTGCGGTGCGCGCCAAAGCCAATGCCGGCATGGTGCAGATCTTCTCCACCTTCGGCCTTGCGATCGTGATGCGCGGGCTGGCGCAGTTCTTCTTCACGCCGGATTATCGCAGCGTCACCCATTCCTGGCTCGGCGGCAAGACCGTCTCCGTCGCCGGCGTCTTCCTGCCCGAACCACAATTGATGGGCGCGGCGGTCGCGATCGCGGCGTTCGGCGGGCTCTATGTCTTCATCAACCGCACCGATTTCGGCCGCGCGCTGGAAGCGACCCGTGAAGATGCCGGCGCCGTCGCGCTGGTCGGCATCGACAAGAACCGGGTGTTTGCGCTCGGCTGGGGCCTCGGCGCCGCGCTGGTGGGGCTCGCCGGCGCGATCATGGCGATGTTCTTCTACATCTATCCTGACGTCGGCGCGTCCTTCGCGCTGATCGCCTATGTCACGGTCGCGCTCGGCGGCTTTGGCAGCGTGTTCGGCGCCTTTGCCGGCGGCATCATCGTTGGCCTGGTCGAAGCGGTGACGGCGCTGGTGCTGCCGCCGTCGCTGAAATCCGTCGGCATCTACGCGGTCTATCTGCTGGTCGTGTTCATCCGCCCGCGCGGCCTGTTCGGATCGATGTGATGGACCGGCAATTTGCCCAGCGCCGCCGCCGCGATCTCGTCGTTGCCGCGGGTCTCATCGTTCTCGCCGCGCTGGCGCCGCTGCTCGTCAAGGACGTCTATGTCCAGAACATCATGGTGCTGACCCTGATGTATGCGGCGCTGTCGCAGAGCTGGAACATCCTGTCCGGCTATTGCGGGCAGATCTCGCTCGGTCACGCGCTCTATTTCGGGCTGGGCGCCTATACCACCGCGCTGCTGTTCACCCGGTTTGGTGTGCTGCCGTGGTTCGGCATGTTCGGCGGCGGGGTGATCTCGGCACTGATTGCCATGGCGCTCGGCTATCCCTGCTTCCGCCTGCGCGGGCATTATTTCGTGATCGCCACCATCGTGATCGCGGAGATCGCGTTGCTGCTGTTTCAGAACTGGACTTTTGCGGGCGCAGCGCTCGGCATCGACATCCCCGTGCGCCATGACTCGTGGCTCACGTTCCAGTTCACCCGCAGCAAGCTGCCTTATTTCTACTTTGCGCTCGCGCTGGTCGCCGTCGCCTGGTTCGTGACCTGGTGGCTGGAAGATTCCAAATGGGGCTTTTGGTGGCGCGCGGTGAAAGACAATCCCGAGGCGGCCGAGAGCCTGGGTGTCGTGGTGTTCGATTCCAAGATGGGCGCGGCCGCAGTGTCGGCGTTCCTGGTCGCGGTCGGCGGCAGCTTTTATGCCCAGTTCGTCTCCTATATCGATCCCGAGAGCGTGATGGGCTTTCAGTTCTCGCTGCTGATGGCGCTGCCCGCGGTGGTCGGCGGCATCGGCACGCTGTGGGGACCGGCGCTCGGCGCCGTGATCCTGATTCCGCTCACCGAACTGACGCGGTCCTATATCGGCGGCTCCGGACGCGGCGTCGATCTCATCGTCTACGGCTCGCTGATCGTGCTGATCTCGCTGGCGCGGCCGCAGGGCCTCGTCGGCCTGTTCGCGCGCCGGAACAAGGCATCTGCGCGATGACCGCGTTGCTCGAAACCCGTTCCGTCACCCAGCGCTTCGCGGGCCTCGTCGCCAACAGCGATGTCTCGATCTCGGTCGACCGCGGCGAGATCGTCGGGCTGATCGGCCCAAACGGCGCCGGCAAGTCGACATTGTTCAATTTGATCGCGGGCGTGTTTCCACCGTCCGAAGGCGCGATCTGGTTCGACGGCGCGGACGTCACGCGGCTGCCGGCCGCGGAGCGCTGCCGGCGCGGCATCGGCCGCACGTTTCAGGTGGTGAAGAGCTTTGAGACCATGACGGTGGTCGACAACGTCATCGTCGGCGCGCTGGTTCGGGCCACGCATATGCGCGACGCGCGCCGCAAGGCGCACGAGGTGCTGGAGTTCACGGGGCTCGCCGCCCGCGCCGGCGTGCCGGCGAGCGATCTGGTCCCGGCCGAAAAGCGGCGGCTCGAAGTCGCCCGCGCGCTGGCGACCTCGCCAAAGCTGCTGCTGCTTGACGAGGTCCTGACCGGGCTGACGCCCGCCGAGGCGCGGACCGGCGTCGAGTTGGTGCGGCGCGTGCGCGACACCGGCGTCACCGTGCTGATGGTCGAGCATGTCATGGAGATCGTGATGCCGCTGGTCGATCGCGCCATCGTGCTCGATCTGGGAAAAGTGCTGGTCGAGGGCAAGCCGTCGGACGTCGTTCGCAATCCGAAAGTGATCACAGCCTATCTCGGGGATCGTCATGCTGTCGGTGCATGACCTCACCACGGCCTATCAGGGGCTGGTCGCGATCTCCGCGGTCTCGATCGAGGTCGCGAAAGGCGAGATCGTGTGCGTCGCCGGCGCCAATGGCGCCGGCAAGTCGACGCTGCTGAAATCGATCGCCGGCGCCGAGCGCCCGCGCGCCGGCACCGTCACCTTCGACGGCGCGCGGATCGACGGACTGGCGCAGCATCTGATCACCGCGCGCGGCATCGCCTATGTGCCGGAGAACCGCAGGCTGTTTCCGCGGCTCTCGGTGCGCGACAATCTGAGGCTCGGCAGCTATCTCTATCGCGGCCACATCGATCGCGAAGGTCCGCTGGAACTGGTGTTCAAGCTGTTCCCGCGGCTCGCCGAGCGGCTGGAGCAGCGCGCCGAAACGCTGTCGGGCGGCGAGCAGCAGATGCTCGCGATCGGCCGCGCGCTGATGACCCGTCCGCGGCTCCTGATGCTGGACGAGCCGTCGCAGGGCATCATGCCAAAGCTCGTGGACGAGATTTTTGCCGCGGTGAAGCGCATCCGTGACGTCGGCATGACGATCCTGATCGTCGAGCAGCGGATGGCAGAATGCCTCGACATCGCCGATCGCGCCTACATCCTGCAAACCGGCCGCGTGCTGATGCAGGGCGCAGCGGCCAACATCAAGACCAATCCCGACGTCCGCAGGGCGTATCTGGGGCTGTGAACAGCATCCGCCGATCACACGTGCTCGGCAAGCGCTATCGAAGCTGCTCGACCTTCGCTGCCAGGTCCGGATAGCGGCCGACCCTGTAGACAGCGTTGCTGCATTTGAGAACCCAGACCTCGTGATCGGGCTTCGAACGCCTCGCGTCCTTGATGGCGCCAAGCGCCTTGTCACAGGCAAAGCCCTGGGTGCGGATTTGTGCCGCCAAAATGCTCTGCACCGTCTCGGCCTGTGCGGCAGACAACGTCAAGCCTCCACCCGCATCGCCGACAATGAGAATGACGATGATGAGCCCTGCGAACTTCAACATGTGTCACCTCCCATAGAATGAGCAGGAACCATAGGGTGGGCAAAGCGAACCGTGCCCACCGACAAATGCGCCACTGCGGCATGGTGGGCACGGCGCGAAGACGCGCCTTTGCCCACCCTACAGTTCATGACTCGCCAGCTCCAGACCGAACACCTTTACCAGGTCCGCGACCTGGGCCTGCGATAGATAGCGCGGGTTGAGCCCGCGCAGCAGCAAATAGAGTTTCGCCGTCTCCTCCAGCTCCTCCGTCGCGAACACGGCGGCCTCCAGCGTCTCGCCCGCGACGACCGGACCGTGATTGGCGAGCAGCACGGACGAATATTTGCCGGCGAGCCCCTTGATCGCGTCGGCGACGGCGGGATCGCCCGGCCGGTAATAGGGGACGAGCGCGGTGGCGCCGCATTTCATCAGGTAGTAGGCGGTCATCGGCGGCAGCGCCGCGCGCGGATCGATCTCGGGCAGCATCGACAGCGCGACCGCGTGCGTGGAATGCAGATGCACGATGGCGCGGGCGGTGCCGCGCGTTTGGTACAGCGCGCTATGCAGCGGCACCTCCTTGGTCGGCGCGTCGCCCGAGACGAGGCGCCCGTCGGCATCGAGCCGTGTCAGCTTGACCGGGTCGAGGAAGCCGAGCGAGGCATTGGTCGGCGTCACCAGATAGCCGCCATCGTCGAGCCGCACGCTGATATTGCCGGACGAGCCCGGCGTCAGCCCCCGCTCGAACAGCGAGCGGCCGAGCCGGCAGATGTCCTCGCGGATGCTGGATTCCGACATGGCGCTATTCCTTTTTTGGCCTTGTCTCATGCTTTGGCAGCGCGGCCAAGCCGTGATACCGAGAAGGGAAAGGCCGGCCGACCGGCTTCAAGGGAACGCACAGGGGACACGCCGCATGGCAGAGACTGCAAAACCGCGCGCCGCCGTCATCGGATTGGGCTCCATGGGGTTCGGCATGGCGACCTCGCTCAGGCGGGCCGGGCTCGAGGTCACCGGCTGCGATGTTTCGGCTGATACCGTGGCGCGCTTCGTCGCCGAGGGCGGCCAGGGCGCCAAGACGCCGGCGGAAGCGGCGCGAACGGCCGACATCGTGGTCAGCGTCGTCGTCAACGCCGCGCAGACCGAGGCGGTCTTGTTCGGCAAGGATGGTGTCGCCGAGACGCTGCCTAAGGATGCCGTCTTCATCTCCTCCGCGACCATGGACCCGGAGGTCGCGCGCCGCCTTGCGAAACAGCTCGAGGCCACAGGGCGCCATTACCTCGATGCGCCGATTTCGGGCGGCGCGCAGCGCGCCGCGCAAGGCGAGCTCACGATCCTCGCCTCCGGCAGTCCGGCAGCCTTCGCCAAGGCGCGGCCCGCGCTCGATGCCATGGCCGCAAAACTCTACGAGCTCGGCGATGCCGCGGGGCAGGGCGCCGCCTTCAAGATGATCAACCAGCTGCTCGCCGGCGTGCACATCGCCGCCGCCTCAGAAGCGATCACCTTCGCGGCCAAGCAGGGCCTCGACATCCGAAAAGTCTATGAGGTGATCACGGCCTCGGCCGGCAATTCCTGGATGTTCGAGAACCGCATGCCGCACGTGCTCGATGGCGACTACACCCCGCGCAGCGCGGTCGAGATTTTCGTGAAAGATCTCGGCATCGTCCAGGACATGGCGCGTTCGGCACGCTTTCCGGTGCCGGTTGCGTCCGCCGCCTTGCAGATGTTCCTGATGGCGGCGGCTTCCGGCATGAGCCGCGACGACGATGCCTCGGTGGCACGGCTCTATGCGCGCGTCACCGGCACCCGGCTGCCGGGCGAAGGCCAGTAAGAACAAGAACGCTTGAGGACCGACGATGCCCCATTTCGCCGCCAATCTGACCATGATGTTCACCGAGGTGCCGTTCCTCGACCGTTTTGAGGCCGCGGCGAAGGCCGGTTTTGCGGCCGTCGAGTTCCTGTTTCCCTACGACCATCCGCCGCAGGAGGTTTCCGCGCGGCTGCGCGGCAATGGCTTGACGCAGGCGCTGTTCAACCTGCCGCCGGGCAATTGGGATGCCGGCGAAAAGGGCTTTGCGGCGCTGCCGGACCGTTTGGCCGACCTGCAGGCGAGCCTGAAAACCGCGTTGCCTTATGCCGAGGCGACCGGGGTGAAGCGCGTGCATCTGATGGCGGGCATCGCCGATCGCAGTGATCCCGGCGCCGTCGGGGCGTTCCGCAAGTCGATCGCCTACGCAGCGGAGTTTTTTGCGCCGCACGGGCTCGACGTCGTGATCGAGCCGATCAATCCGCGCAACGTGCCCGGCTATTTCCTCAATGATTTCGGTTTCGCGGCCGATCTGATCCGCGAGCTCAAAATCCCCAATCTGAAGCTGCAGTTCGACATCTATCACTGCCAGATCATTCACGGCGACGTCACCATGCATCTGCGCGCGATGATGCCGATTACAGGTCACGTCCAGATCGCCTCGATTCCGTCGCGGCATGAGCCCGACGGCGAGGAGCTGAACTATCCTTATCTGTTCGCCGAGCTCGACCGGCTGGCTTATGGCGGCTTCGTCGGCTGCGAATACAATCCGCGTGGCAAGACCACAGATGGTCTTGCCTGGTTCAAGCCCTATGCCGGAGTGAAACCGTGACTCTGAAGCTGGGCTGCATCGCCGACGACTATACCGGCGCCTCCGACCTCGCCAACACGCTGACGCGGTGCGGCCTGCGCACCGTGCAGACCATCGGCGTCCCCGCCGACGACCTCCTGCTGCCCGAGGTCGACGCGGTCGTGGTGGCGCTGAAAAGCCGCTCGATCGAGGCCGCCGATGCCGTGGCGCGCTCGCGCGCGGCGGACAAATGGCTGCGCGGGCGCGGCGCCTCGCACGTGCTGTTCAAGATCTGCTCGACCTTCGATTCCACCGACAGGGGCAATATCGGTCCGGTGACGGACGCGCTGCGCGCGGATTGCGGCGCAACAATCGTGCTGGTGACCCCCGCCTTTCCGGCGACCGGCCGCACGGTCTACCAGGGCAACCTCTTCGTCGGCTCCGTGCCGCTGAACGAAAGTCCGTTGAAAGATCATCCGCTCAATCCGATGCTCGACTCCAGCCTGGTTCGGGTGCTGGCGCGCCAGAGTGTCGGCAAGGTCGGCCTGGTCGACCTTGCGGTGGTGGCGCGCGGAACGGATGCCGTGCGGGCGCGCCTTGGCGAGCTCGCCGCGCAGGGCGTCAATGCAGCGATCATCGACGCCGTGTTCGATGCCGATCTCGAAACCATCGGCGCGGTCGCGCTCGATCATCGCCTGTCGGTCGGCGCCTCCGGCATCGGGCTCGGGCTTGCCCGCGCGCTGGTCGCCTCCGGCCAGGTCAAGGCCGCAACCGACGATGCGCGGGCGATGGAACCGGTCGGCGGGCCGGCGGCATGCCTCGCCGGCAGCTGCTCGCAGGCGACGCTGCAGCAGATCGCCAACGCGGAAGCCGCGATCGCCGTGCTGCATCTCGATCCCGAGCGCGTCGTGGCCGGCAAGGATGAGGCGCAACGTGCGCTGGCCTGGGCGTCCGCGCGGCTTGCGGATGGTCCGGTCCTGATTGCCTCCAGCTCGGCGCCGGATGAGGTGGCGCGGCTGCAGGCGCGCCATGGCCGCGAGGGGGTGGGTCATGCCATCGAGCAGGCGATGGCCGATATTGCCGAAGGCCTGGCACAATCGGGCGTCCGACGGCTGGTGGTCGCCGGCGGCGAAACCTCGGGCGCGGTGGTCGATCGCCTCGGCCTGCTGGGCTTTCTGGTCGGCGCGGAAATTGCCGCCGGCGTGCCGGTCCTGCGCACGGTCGGTACGCGCGCGGGCGACATGCTGCTCGCTTTGAAGTCAGGCAATTTCGGCGGGCCAGCGTTCTTCACCGACGCGCTCGCGCTGATGCGCTGAACACCCGTATTTCTCCGGTTCGCTTCGACCGAGCAGCGGTAGAGTGCTGCCATCTCAGCTTGCCGTGGAACCTCCGATCAGAACGAGTTGATACGACGAGCCTACGCAACTACCAGTGACTTCTGCTCCGGCCGTGCTAACCTCTCGCCTGGGTGTGTGGCGCGAAGTTGCGTTGGCTGTTGCGTGAGGGTGCGATGCGTTGGTCGGGGATGATCGCGATTGCGTTGCTGTTGCTTGCGTCTGCTGCACGCGCGCAGCAGGTGCAGGATTGGCAGGTTTGCCAGGACAAGGAGCGCACGACGCTCGGCAACCATGTCCGCGGCTGTACCGCGATCATCAGGTCCGACCGGACCTCCTCGAAAGACAAGGCGGTCGCCTACAACAACCGCGGCAACGTCCTGAGGGACCGGGGCGAGCTCGACCGCGCCATTGCGGATTTCGACGCGGCCATCCGGCTCGATCCGAAATCGGCGGACAGCCACATCAACCGCGGGATTGCCCGGTACCGGAGGGGCGACCTCGATCGCGCCATCGCCGACTATGACGAGGCGATCCGGCTCGAGCCGGACGACGCCTACGCCTACAACGACCGCGGCCTTGCCCTGCGCGCGAAGGGCGATCTCGACCGGGCGATTGCCGACCACGACCATGCAATCCGGCTCGATCCGGACGGCGGGTCCGTCTACACCAACCGTGGTCTCGACTGGGAGGACAAGGGCGATCTCGACCGCGCCATTGCCGACTTCGACAGTGCCGTCCGACTCAATTCGAACGATGCGCTGGCCTACAACAACCGGGCGCTCGCCTGGCAGGCGAAGGGCGACCTCGTCCGGGCGGTCGCCGATTATGGCGAGGCGATCAGATCCGATCCGCAATTTGCCAGCGCGTACAGCAATCGTGCGAAGGCCTGGGAGAAACGGGGAGATTTTTCGCGCGCGATCGCGGACACGCGCGAGCTGATCCGTCTCGATCCGACGTCCGCCGCGGCCTACTTCCAGCGCGGACGCCTGCTGCTTTTCTCGGGGCAATTGCCATCGGCGCTGGCCGATCTCAACACCGCGAACGAGCTCGCGCCGAACGACGCCTATGTGGCGCTCTGGCTCGACATCGTCGGTCAGCGCAACAGGCTCGTCAACCGGCTGGCCGACGCGACCAAGCAAGTCGACATGAGCAAATGGCCTGCGCCGATCATTCATCTCTATCTCGGCGAGTCGTCGCCCGAGGCCGTACTTGCCGCCGCTGATGATCCCAATCCGAGAACCAGGGACAGGCAGATCTGCGAGGCGAATTTTTATGGCGGCGAACTTGCCTTGCAACGCGACGCGAAGGGTGAAGCGACGCGGCAGTTGCGGTTCGCGGCGACGCATTGTCCAAAGGCGTTCTTCGAATCCATCGCCGCCAATGTCGAGCTCAAGACACTCGGCGCGCCTCCGTAGCCTCATCGATCAGACCGCAATAGCGATTGAAACGCGTCGCGCCTCGGTCGTCGCGACAGCGGAATGTTGCGCCGATCGCGCGAGCATGATCGGGTGTGCCCCCGGCGTCACGATCTGGTAGAATCTGCAGTAATCTCAACTAAAAGATGCTCCATCATGTGTGGAGGAACTCGCTCGCGCGGGTTCCGCTGACCGATCGCGCCGCCGTCATGCCATAATCCCAACTACGCTCTCGCCTCGCCGCAAGATCAAGCCTCGCTCGACGTTTCATAAGTCATTCACGGCGGAGTTATTGGCATGGCGTTGCTCGCATCGCGCAGGAGTCTTGTGCTGTCGGCTGCGGCTGCGGCAATGGCGTTCGGTCTCGATGGAACCCTCACTGTCGCCGAGGCGAGGCATTGCAGGCATAGGTCGCATAGGCATGCGCCCGGCCGGCATGTGTCCGACCAGCATGCGCCGCACCAGCGCACGCCGGATCCGGCGCAGGGTTATGATCGCACCAAGGTCGGCGATGCGGAAATCACCGCGATCTATGACGGGGTCTGGGAGAAGCCCCACGATCAGGCCTACTTCAGCAATGCGACGGTCGGCGAGACCAAGCAGGCCCTGGCCGCGGCCGGCTTCACCACCGCGTTCGTGACCATTCCGATTGCGACCTTCGTGGTCAGACTGAACGGCAAGACCGTGCTGTGCGACGCCGGTGGCGGCGATCAGGTGCAGGGTTTCAATCCCGACTCGGTCTTCGTGTCCGGCAAGACGCTCGCCAATTTGAAGGCCGCGGGCATCGATCCTGCAGAGGTCGAAACCATCCTGGTCTCGCATTTTCACCCCGATCACATTTTCGGCCTGCTCGGCAAGGAGACCAATGCGCCGGTCTTTCCCAATGCCGAGATCATCGTCTCCGCCGCCGAGTACAAGTTCTGGACCGATCCATCGCTGACCGGCCGGCTGCCGCCCGGACGGCAGCCGCTGGCCCGTCGCATCCAGACCGTGATTCCACAATGGAAGAACGTGCTGCCGGTCGAAGGCGAGGACGAGGTCGTGCCGGGCATCCGCTTCGTCAGCGCGCCCGGACACACGCCGGGCCACACGGCATTCCATGTCAGTTCCGGCGCGGCGCAACTGATGATTTCCAGCGACACCGCCTATGTGCCGGCGCTCTGCGCGGCGCATCCGACCTGGCACGGCGCATTCGACCAGGATGCGCCGCTTGCCGAGACGAGCCGCCGCAAGCTGCTCGACCGGGTGATCGCCGACCGGATGCTGATCTGCGGCACCCACTTTCCCTGGCCGGGTTTCGGCCGGATCGCGCGTGACGGAACCGGCTATGCCCTGGACGTTGCCCACGTGTGACGCGATGAGTGCTCGGCCATCGGCCGTGGGGCGACCATGAAGACGCTGTATGACGTTCTGGGCATCCGCGCCGACGCCGATCCCGAGGCCATCAAGCAGGCGTTTCGTCGCGCGGTGAAGGCGCATCATCCCGATATCAGCGGCGGTGACGCAGCGGCCGACCAGCGGATCCGGAGGATCATCGCCGCCAACGAGATCCTGCGCGACCCGGAGCAGCGGGCAGTCTACGACAGGCAGCTCGCGCTGGAGTGCGAACAGGCGCGCTCGGAATGGCGGGACGCCATCCTTCGCTCGGCCTTGGCCATCGTGGCTTTGAGCCTTGTGCTGATCGGCGCGGGTGAGATCTGGATCGCGCTGACCGCGGCGCCGGCCGACCGGGGACGCTGGACGACGCGCGAGGCGGCCGAGGTTGCGACAATTGCATCGCCGCAGCCCGGCCCGGCTTTGGATCGCAGCAGCGATGTGTCTGTCGCGACGGGCCCGTCGCGCGAAGCCGGACCGGAAGCACCGATTGATGCATCGATCGGCGACGCGTTCGCGGCCCTGTCGCCCCCGATCTCCGACCAGACGTTCCGCGACCGCGTGATAGACTGGGCCGGCAAGGTCGATCTCGATCGGGACATTGCCGACCTCGACGAGGCGATCCGGCTCGCTCCGAACGATGGGGAAGCTCACCGCCGCCGCGGCAACCTCTGGGGGCGCAAAGGCGACACGGATCGGGCACTGGCCGACTACGCAGAGGCGATCCGGATCGATCCGAACGACATTGCGATATTCCACGATCGCGGCGTCATGTGGCAACGCAACGGCGAACTCGACAAGGCGCTCGCCGATCTCGACCGCGCGGTGCGCATGAGCTTTGCCGACCCCGCGGTCTATAGCGACCGCGGCGCCGTGTGGCTCGAGAAAGGCCGCTACGATCGCGCGCTTGCCGATTTCAACCAGGCCCTGAAAATCGATCCGGGCCTGGCGACGGCCTCTGCCCGTCGCGCCACGGCGCTCGATCGCAAGGGCGACCAGGAACGGGCACGCGCCGACCTCGAGCAGGCGCCCCACCTCGATCACCCCCCGCTTGTCGACCGGACGGACGGTGCGCCTCCCTCCGTCGAGGGACGCTGAGGCGTGGATCAAGGCGGATGGCGATTCCTGGCCGCGGTTCGTGCCGCATGAGCTGAGACGGTCTTATTTCACCGGCATCGCCCCGAAAAAGGCCGCCTCTCCCGGACGTGAGGGCGGCCATGCGGTCTTCGGCCTTGGCGAGGGCCGATCGGTTCGGTTAAATCCGCTGCAAAGACAGCTGGTTCCGGGCGCCGCGGCCCGGTCGAGGAAACGACCCCATTCATGATCGCATTGGTGCGCATCGCGCTGAGCCGGCCCTACACCTTCGTGGTGCTGGCGCTGCTGCTCCTGATCATCGGGCCCTTGGCCGCGCTGCGCACGCCGACCGACATTTTCCCGGACATCCGCATCCCCGTGATCGGGGTGGTCTGGCAGTATACCGGCCTGCCGCCGGACCAGATGGCGGGCCGCATCACGACGCCGTTCGAGCGCGCGCTGACGACGACGGTCAACGATATCGAGCACATCGTCGCCAACTCCTATAACGGCTTCGGCATCGTCAAGATCTTCTTCCAGCCCAATGTCGACATCCGCACCGCCAACGCCCAGGTCACCGCGATCTCGCAGACGCTGATCAAGGCGATGCCGCCCGGCGCCACGCCGCCTCTGATCCTGAACTACTCGGCCTCCACGGTGCCGATCATCCAGGTCGCGCTGTCGGGCGAGGGGCTCACCGAGCAGAACCTCGCCGATATCGGCATCAACCAGCTGCGCACGCCGCTCGTGACCGTGCCCGGCGCCGCGATCCCCTATCCGTTCGGCGGCAAGCAGCGCCAGGTGCAGATCGATCTCAACCCGACGGCGCTGCAGGCGCGCGGCCTGTCGGCGCAGGACGTCGCCAACGCGCTGGCCGCCCAGAACCTGATTACGCCGGTCGGCACCCAGAAGATCGGCCCCTTCGAGTACAACATCCAGCTCAACAATTCGCCGCTGCGGATGGAGGAGCTCGGCGACCTGCCGATCCGGGCGGTCGGCGGCGCCATGGTCTATGTGCGCGACGTCGCTTCCGTGCGCGACGGCAATCCGCCGCAGACCAACATCGTCCACGTCAACGGCAACCGTTCGGTGCTGATGATGGTGCTGAAAGCCGGCGCGACATCGACGCTCGATATCATCGCCGGCATCAAGCGCAAGGTGATCGAGGTCCGCGATCAGCTGCCCGACGCGCTCAAGATCGGCTTCATCGGCGACCAGTCGCTGTTCGTGCGCAGCGCGATCACCAGCGTGGCTTATGAGGGCATCATCGCCGCGCTCTTGACGAGCGTGATGATCCTGCTGTTCCTGGGCAGCTGGCGCTCCACCGTCATCATCGCGGTGTCGATCCCGCTCTCCGTGCTCGGCGCCATCATCATGCTGTCGGCGATCGGCGAGACGCTGAACATCATGACGCTCGGTGGGCTCGCACTCGCCGTCGGCATTCTCGTCGACGACGCCACCGTCACGATCGAGAACATCAACTGGCATCTCGAGCACGGCAAGGACGTCGAGCCCGCGATCATGGACGGCGCCCGGCAGATCGTGACCCCGGCCTTCGTGTCGCTGCTCTGCATCTGCATCGTGTTCGTGCCGATGTTTTTTCTCACCGGCGTGCCGCGCTTCTTGTTCGTGCCGATGGCGGAAGCGGTGATGTTCGCAATGATGTGGTCCTTCATCCTGTCGCGCACGCTGGTGCCGACCATGGCGAAATATCTCTTGAAGCCCCACGTGCCGCATGCCGAAAAGGCGCCGACGCGCAATCCGCTGCTCCGATTCCAGCGCGGCTTCGAGGCCAGGTTCGAACGCGTGCGCGGCGTCTATCGCGCGCTGCTGACGCTTTGCATGCGGCGGCGGCCGCTGTTCCTGACCGGCTTCCTCGGCTTCGTCGGCCTGTCGTTCCTGCTCTTCCCGTACCTCGGACGCAATTTCTTTCCCTCGGTCGACGCCGGCTCGATCCTGATGCATGTGCGCACCCAGATCGGCACGCGGGTGGAGGAGAGCGCTGGCCAGTTCGCCGAGGTGCAGAAGGCGATCCGAAAGATCATTCCGCCCGCCGAGATCGAGACGCTGGCCGACAATATCGGCATGCCGATCTCCGGAATCAACATGACCTACAACAACACCGGCGTGATCGGCCCGCAGGACGGCGACATCCAGATCAAGCTGAAAGAAGGCCACCGGCCGACCGAGGACTACGTGCTGGCGCTGCGCGAGGAGCTGCCGCGCGCTTTTCCGGGCTTGACCTTCGCCTTCCTGCCCGCCGACATCGTCAGCCAGATCCTGAATTTCGGCGCGCCCGCGCCCATCGACCTGCAGGTCCGCGGCGCCGACGTGAATGCGAATTTCGCCTATGCCGGCAAGCTGCTCGGCGGCATCCGCCGGATTCCCGGTGTCGCGGACGCGCGCATCCAGCAGTCGATCTCCAACCCGACGTTCAACATCGATGTCGATCGCACCCGCGCACAATATGTCGGGCTCACCGAGCGCGACGTCACCAACTCGCTGGTGATCAACCTTGCCGGCAGCGCGCAGGTGGCGCCGACCTACTATCTCAATCCGGACAACGGCGTGTCCTATTCGATCGTGCTGCAGACCCCGCAGTTCCAGATCGATTCCTTGAGCGCGCTGCAGACCCTGCCGATCACGGCGGCAAGCACGGCGATACCGCCGATCCTGGGCGGCATCGCCAACATCACGCGCGCAACCTCGAGCGCGGTGGTCTCGCAATACGACATCCAGTCGATGGTGCAGATCTACGCGACCACGCAGGGGCGCGATCTCGGCGCGGTCGCCAGTGATGTCCGCGCCCTCATCGCCGACACCGCAAAGCAGGTGCCGAAGGGCAGCTCGGTGGCGCTGCTCGGCCAGGTGCAGACCATGTACGCGGCATTCACCGGGCTGCTGCTCGGGCTGCTCGCCGCCGTGGTGCTGATCTATTTCCTGATCGTCGTGAACTTCCAGTCCTGGTCGGACCCGTTCGTGATCATCACCGCGCTGCCGGCCGCGCTCGCCGGCATCGTCTGGATGCTGTTTGCGACCCATACCACGCTGTCGGTGCCGGCGCTGACCGGCGCGATCATGTGCATGGGGGTTGCCACCGCCAACAGCGTGCTGGTGATCTCCTTCGCGCGCGAGCGCTATGCCGTCACGGGCGATCCCGTCACCGCGGCGATCGAGGCCGGCTTCGTGCGCTTCCGCCCGGTGCTAATGACGGCGCTCGCCATGATCATCGGCATGCTGCCGATGGCGCTGGCGCTCGGCGAGGGCGGCGAGCAGAACGCGCCGCTCGGCCGTGCCGTGATCGGCGGCTTGATCCTCGCGACGGTCGCGACCTTGATGTTCGTTCCCGTGGTGTTCAGCATGGTGCACCGGACCATGGAGCCGCGGACAGATGTGACGTCGGAGGTCACACATGGGTGAGGCGCGCGTGGCCATCTCGGTGCGGAAGCTCGGCTTGTTTGCGCTGGCGGCCGGCCTTGCGCTGGTGCTCGTTGTCGTCAGCGGCATCAGGGCGCGCGAGGAGAGCGAGGCAAAGCTCAGGCAATGGACCGACGAGCAGGCGATCCCGAGCGTGGCGGTGATCCGGCCCGATGCCAGGGCGTTGCAGGCGAATATCGATCTGCCGGGACGGCTGGAAGCCTATTATCGGGCGCCGATCTTTGCGCGCGTGAGCGGCTATCTGAAAGGCTGGAGCGCCGACATCGGCGCCAAGGTGAGGCCGGGACAGGTGATCGCCGAGATCGAGGCCCCCGAGCTTGATCAGCAATTGTTGCAGGCGCGTGCCGATCTGGCGAGCCAGGAAGCCAGCGCCAGCCTGTCCGAGGCCACGCTCGCCCGGCGCAAGACGCTGGTCGCCTCGAATTTCGTGTCGATGCAGGAGATCGACGAGCGCACCGCCGATCTCTCCAACAAGAAGGCGGCGGTGAAGGCCGGCCAGGCCAATGTGGAGCGGCTGGAGGCGATGACCGGCTACAAGAACATCACAGCGCCGTTCGACGGCGTGGTGACCGCGCGCGACACCGATGTCGGCGCCCTGATCAATGCCGGCGGCGGCTCGGGGCCGCCGATGTTCGTGATCTCCGACATCTCGCGGCTTCGGGTTTACGTCAACGTGCCGCAGACCTATGTGCCGGCGATCAGGATCGGCGCGAAGGCGGTGATATCCGTGCCGGAATACCCCAATCGCACGTTTCTGGCGACCGTCGAAGCCTCATCCCAGTCGGTCGACGTCGCCTCGGGCACGACGCGGATGCAACTCGTGCTGGACAATGCCGGCGGCGAGCTGTTGCCGGGCGGCTACGCCAGCGTGCGGCTCAATCTGCAGCGCGATAGCGCGCCGCTGCACATCCCGGCGAGCGCCGTCATCTTCAACCAGAATGGGCTGCGCGTCGCGACCGTCGGCGCCGGCGACAGGGTGGTGTTCAAGACCGTGACGATCGCCCGCGACCTCGGGCGCGACATCGAACTGGCTTCAGGCCTTTCGCCTGACGATCGCGTCATCGCCGCGCCGCCCGACGGCCTGTCCGACGGCGACCAGGTGCGGGTCGCGGGGGCAAAGGACAAGCCCGAGACGATCTCTGCGCGGCCGGACGGCAAGGGGTAGGGGCGACCGGGCCACCGGCCGAGAGAGATACGGTCTCATCCCACCCGCCATTCCGGCACGCCGTCGTCCGCCATCGCGATGCCGCCCAACGAGCCGACCGGCGTGCGGTCGATGTCCATGAGATGCGAAAGCGTCGCTGCGTCCCCGGCTGGCACCCGCGCCAGCGTGCGCGTGTGCTGTTCGGTGCGCAGCATCACCACGCCGTGCTCGACCTCGCCGTTGCGGCCGAACAGCACGGTGAAACTCTCGACCCTGCCCTTGCCGTGCGCCTCGGCGACGAACACCGGAACGCTGCGCCTGTTGCGATCGGCGTCCGCCTGCACGCTCGTCTCCTGGGCGATCGCCGCGCGGGGCGCCTCACCCGAAACCACCAGCGCATGATGTTTTGTGACGAAGCCGCCCTGGCCATAGAGCAGGCCGAGTTTTGCGCCGGCGCGAAGCCTGCGCACCATGGCGCAGGCCGCATGCGTCATGTAGCTGTTCAGCGGCGCGCCGAAGAAGGTCAGCCCACCGGTCACGGTCGGCTGCACCTGCGCCGAAAGGCCCAGCGTGCGCCGCGCCATCTTCGGCACACAGGGAAAGCAGCTGTAGAGCTCGATCGCATCGAAGGCTCGGCCGTCGCCGCCAATGAGATCGAGCACCGCCTTCAACACCGCGTTCTGCGGATGGCTCTCGTAAAACTGGTCGCGGATCAAATAGTCGCGCGGCTCCTCGGCGGAGGCGCCGCCGAGCGGATAGACCAGCCGCTCTTCGGCAATGCCTGCGGCCCGCGCGCGGGCGAGGCTTGTGAGCAGCACCGCCGCGCCCATGTTGACGGAGGGATTGGCGACCATCAGCTTGGTATAGGGCCACGCGATCAGCCGGTTGTCGGGCGAGGGCGTCGTGATCTCATGGGGTCCAAAGCACCGCTTCAGCCAGGCATTGGAATTTTGTGCTGCGGCGTCTGAATAGCGCGACCACAATGCGCCTGATTCCGCCATCGCCTCGCGCGGGCTCTGGCCCCAATGCGCCGACGTCGCGGCCTCATAGAACGGATAGACGGTGACCGGGCGGAACACGCCGAGTTTCACCGCGAGCGGTTTCTGGAACACGGCACCGCGTTTCGGTTCTTCGACGTCGCGGGCGAATGGCGTCCACGGCAGCTTGACGCCCGATCGCTCTGCCTTGGTTGCGGTCGACTGCGCCTCGGCGCCGCAGACCGCGGCGACCGCGCATTCGCCGCGCGCGATGCGTTGCGCCGCTTCGTGGATGTAGCGGATCGGGCTCTCGCCGCCGACCGGGCCGTAAGCGCAGTGCGCCGGCTTGATACCGAGCCGCGCGGCCAGGAGCTGCTCCGGGTCGCGGTAGCGCCAGCTCAGGAAATTGACCACATCGAGCGAGCCGAGCTCGTGCAGCAGGGCGCCGCCGCTGTCGGCTTCCGCGCGCTTGAGCGCCTGCTCGAGGAGGTCGAGAGGTTCGAGACCGGCGGCAATGTCGTTCGGTCGATCGACGATCTCGCCGACACCGACGATGACGGGAATGCGGTCGTCTGAAACGGAGCTATTGGCCATTGCGCATCATTGTCGTCGTCTTCTCAGGTCTATCCCACCGTCATTGCGAGGCGCTTTACCGCCGAAGCAATCCAGCCTGCATCGCGGCAACAGTCTGGATTGCTTCGCTTCGCTCGCAATGACGGAGGGCTGGACGGCTTCGCTCGCAATGACGGCTACTCCTCCACCAGCGCATTCATGTGCTCGACGGCGTCGAGAAAATCCTCCTTGAACTCCTGCACCACGCTGCCTGCCGATTTCACGCTGTCGATCAGCCCGACGCCCTGGCCGACGAAATAGGACACGAGGTCGCGTGCCTTGGCGTTGCCGCTCGCCGCGGCGCGGTCGATCGCATGGAAGGCGTCGCGGCTGATGATGCTCTGCAGCGGCATCGGCAGCGCACCGGGGCTGTCGGGCGCGCGGTCCCAGGCGTCGGTCCAGACCGAGCGAAGCTGCCGCGCCGGCTTTCCGGTGCGGCCCTTGGAGCGCACGGCATCGCGCGAGGACGCCGCGATCATCTTCTCGCGAAAAATCTCTGACGTCTCCGACTCTGCGGTGGCAAGCCACACCGAGCCGGTCCAGGCGCCGGCGGCGCCCATCGCCATGCAGGCCGCCATCTGCCGCCCGGTCATGATGCCGCCGGCCGCCAGCACCGGCACGTCGCGGACCTGCTTGATCGCCTTGATCACTTCGGGCACCAGCACCAGGGTGGAAACCTCGCCGCAATGGCCGCCGGCTTCCGTGCCCTGCACGACCAGGATGTCGACGCCGGCTGCGACCTGGCGCAGCGCATGCTCCTTGGCGCCGACCAGCGCCGCGACCGGCACGCCATGCGCCCTGCCCATCTCGATCATCTCCTTCGGTGGCACGCCGAGTGCGTTCGCGATCAGCTTGATCGGATGGCGGAACGACACCTCCAGCATCTCGATGGCCCATTGTGGATCGAAGGGCTGGGCCTGGTTGTCGGCGACCGGGGGCGCCGCAAGCTCGATGTCGTATTTTTTCAGGAGCTTTTTGGTGAACTCGCGATGGGCCTCCGGGACGCGCGCTTCCAGGCTCCTCCAGGTGACGTTCTTTTCGCCCGTGGTCGACATGTTTTCGGGGATCAGCACGTCGACCCCATAGGGCTTGCCGTCAGTATGGTCGTCGATCCATTTCAATTCCTGCTCGATTGTGTCGGGCGAATGCGCGGTGGCGCCGAGCACGCCAAAGCCCCCGGCGCGGCTGACCGCGGCTACCACGTCGCGGCAATGGCTGAACGCGAACAGGGGAAACTCGATGCCCAGCATCTCGCAGACCGGCGATTTCATCGGCTCACTCCCTGGCAGCGTTTTCATCCCTGCTGCTCATTTTGCCCCGCACGGCAAAGCCGCGCGTCACGCTAGCCCATCGCGGCTCGCCGAGCCAAGCGCCTTTCGGCCGGATGATCTTGTGCCCAGGCGTCGGGAATATCGTGCATTCCGCACCACAAAATGTAGCCGTTCGCTAGAGGCGTGGCTTGCCTGTTGCGCTTTCCTTGGGCGTGGACAATGCTGGCTGGCCTTCGGGACGCGGAGCGGAGAATGAGTTGGAAGACGGAAACGATCTTCATCCGGCCGGCCAGGCGTGATGGCGGTCCGGAGAAACTCGTGACCGATCTCGGCTATCAAGACCACCGCAAGATCAGCGAGACGCCGATTTCGGGCGCCGGAGTCGGCAGTGTCTGGATAGGAGCCGCTGGGGATTGCGTGATTATTTACACCCGTTTCGCAGCGCACTTCTTTGGGGCCGATGATGACGAGGAATTCAACTCTTTCAGGAGTGCATTGCTTCGGCATTTTTCCGATGCGGACATCACGCCCTTATTCCTGGACAACAGGTCCGGCGCTTGGGGTTTTGCGGTTTTCCGGCACGGGACTTTGATCCGTTGCCAATATGGCGAAGACGGAGCGGTGATGGGCGATGAGGGAGCTCGGTTACCTGCGGAAGAAGCCCATCTCGCAAGGTTCGAACGGCGGAAAGTGAACGGCGAGGTTCTCTACCGTGACTCTGAAAACCCCGGCGCGGGTGACCTGACGGTCTCCGACGTCGGCTGTGCTCTCGTGGTGGAGATGTTCCAGTCGTTCACAGGCCTGCATTTTGACGACGTCGACGGCTTCGGCATTGGGGCTAATTTCTGGCTGAACGAAAAGGAGCAAGAAAGATATTCCAGGAGCCGTGCAGGTCTTGCTGCGGTCTACACAAGCTCTTCGGTGCGTCCGTGGTGGAAGTTCTGGGGTTGAGCGGTGGTCCTCCTACGATGGTAGCCAACACAGGCGTCGAGCGAGGGCACCCGTGAGCGATACGACCCGAGGCGATCTGTTGGCGACGGGTGCGGCGGCAACCGCGATGGCTGCCGCATCGCGCGCGCTTGCGCAAGACACGCCTTTGCAAGAAACCCATCAGAAAGGAGCCGCCATGAGCTTCTACGAAGAAGGCCCGGTCCGCATCCATTTCGAGGAGGCAGGCGCGGGCTTTCCGCTGCTGATCATCGCCGGCGGGGGACTGAATTCGACGATTGCGGGGCTCTCGAGCGAAGGC
>Ga0210399_10000539_pt1 | contig 30293 bp, 22 predicted proteins | sample IncBWC14MmetaG_FD_150865 | JGI IMG/M metagenome (GOLD analysis project Ga0210399, IMG submission 150865) | Forest soil microbial communities from Barre Woods Harvard Forest LTER site, Petersham, Massachusetts, United States - Inc-BW-C-14-M | ecosystem: Environmental > Terrestrial > Soil >... | reverse complement strand
GGCAGGTTGGATTGGCAAAGGCTCCCAATCTCTCCGGGCCCTGGGTACGGTGCACGGATCAGAATCCCCTGACGGTGGAGAAGCGTTTCATCGAGAATCCAATTGTGACTAAACTCGAGGACGGGACCTACGTCGCCGTCTACGATACAGACGCGCCAAATGCGATTGGCTACACATTTTCCGTGGACGGGGTTCACTGGTCTCCAGGCCAACATTTGCGGGTCCAGGAAGGCAAAGGAGTATGGGCGACCGAGGTGCGGACCCCGCTGGGCCTGATTCCAGAGGGTAAGGATTCGTTCACCTTGTTCTACACCGCCAACGAGAAAGTTTCAGGGATGCAGCCCGATGGGAACGGGATCAACACGACCCCGGGCTCGATGGGGCTGGTAGAAGTGCGGTTGAAGAAGAAAGAAGTGGCCAAACTTCGGCGATAGGCAGGACGCGTCACGGCTATACAAGAGGCGTGGTGGAATTCCACACAAGATATTTAGGAGGGGGATTATGCTAACAACCAGAACTGGTTCGCTGGTAGCGGATGCTCGTTCCATCACGAGAGCAGCGCTTGATCTAAGAGCGATGTCGAGGAGAATCTCACAAGTCGCCGGGTTGTCATTGGCGGTTGTGGTGGTGCTCTTTTCGCTTCTGAGCTCGACGGCCTTCGCGCAGTCGACGACGGGTTCGATCTACGGCCAAACCACGGATCAATCGGGCGCAGTTGTTATTGATGTCGAAGTAGCCGCCGTCAATCAAGCCACCAGCGTGAGCTATTTTGGCAAATCAGACGGGCAGGGGAATTACGCGGTGTTCGGGCTTCCACCTGGCATCTACGACGTGACGGTAAAAAAGGGTGGTTTTAACACCGCAAACATTAAAGGCGTCCGCATCGAGATCGATCAAAAACAACTCCTCAATTTTCAAATCAAGGTTGGCGCAGCCACCGAGGTGATGACAGTTACCGCCGCTCCGACCATGCTCCAAACCGAAAGTGCGGAGACCGGCGAAGTCATTCAGTCGCGCGACATTCTCGAACTGCCCCTGCTGGGCCGCCGTTTCTACGACCTGACCGAGTTGACTGCTGGAGTGACTCGGCAGGGCGGAAGCCTTAATGCGTTCAATTTCTCGGTGAATGGCCAGAGGGAATACGCCAACTCGATCCAGATTGACGGCGTCGAATCGACCACTAATCGCACCCAGGATATTACTGCCACACCAAGCGTCGATTCGATCGAAGAGTTTAAGGTTGCCACCTCCAACTACGATGCGGAGTTTGGCCGGTCTGCAGGCGGCGCAGTCTCCATCCAGACCAAGTCGGGCTCTAACCGCTGGCACGGCGATGCCTATGAGTTTTTCCGTCCCAATTTTACCGCCGCCAAGCAGTACGGTTTCTTTGGGACTCACGTTCCACCTTCGGTGCTTAAGCAGCACAATTACGGCGGCACGTTGGGTGGTCCGATTAGAAAGAACAAAACCTTCTTCTTCATCTCTTATGAGGCCACGAAGTCCAGTTTCGCGAGCGACGGAGTGTTCCAAACCTTACCCATGAGCCAGATCAAGGTTCTGCCTGATGGATCAGTAGATTTGTCGGGACTGATCGATCCTCTGGCTGGAACGCCCAATGTGCCCGCAGGTCAGGTCATCCCCATTTTCGATCCGGCAGTCTCTTTCGCGAGCTACGGAGGGGTAGCCAAGCAGTTCACCGGGAATATCATTCCCGCAAACGAAGTCAGTAAGGCCGGCCTGAACACTGTGCTGAATTTCTTTGCTCAGCCCAATCTTCCCGGAACCGACAATGGCTGGTTCAATAATTTTCAGTTTCATTACCCGAACCTGTTCCATCAAAAACAGGCTGACGCGCGGTTTGACCATAGTTTCTCCGACAAGGATCACCTGTCCGTTGTCTTCCACTACAACGACTCCCAATCTCTGACAGACAACATTTACTATGGTCACACGGTCGTGCCCGGCGCCGATGATACTGATTTTGCAAACAATCAGCTTTCCGGAGCGCAGGAATACGCTGTAACCGAGACCCATTTCTTCTCCTCCCGTTTCATCAATGAACTCCGCTTCGGATACACACGCTACTATATCAACCAGTACAGCCTTCTCAGCGGTCATGACTACAGCACGCAATATGGGATGGGCAATATCGCGGTTCCGGGGATTGCGGCAACGAACGCATATCCGTACGTCGACCTTTATTCAGGCTATTTCACGGGCGGATCGAGCTACAAACCGTTGCTGCTACAGGACCACAATATCCAGATTTCCGACAACGTGGTCCTGAGTGGAGTGGGCAAGCATGAATTCAAATTCGGTGGTGATTTCCGACGCCTGAATTCTTTTCCCTACTTCACCATCTTTCCCACAGGCTTCCAGTATTATGGCGCGTATTTTTCGCCTTCAACCAGCGATCCAACATTTGGTTATTTCAACCCCTATGCTTGGTTTCCCAACGGTGGTTCGGACATTTCGGATTTGCTAGTGGGACTTCCTTTCGCTACCGACATTGGACTTCAGCTCACCAGTCCGCATACGCAGAGCTGGGAGATGCACTTCTTTGCACAGGATACGTACAAAGTAACTCCCCGCTTAACCCTGAACTACGGGCTCCGTTATGAGTACCAGGCTCCATACACGGATGCTCACAACTCGTCCTCAAATTTTGATCCCACGGCGGTAAACCAGCCCGGAGAGCCTCTAGGAGCTATATTGGTGGCCGGTGCCGGCTCGAATTCCAGGTCGCTGATTAATTCCCGCTGGAACGACTTCGCGCCCCGAGTAGGTTTCGCCTTCCAGATCGCACCGAAGACTGTACTGCGCGGCGGTTACGGAATTTTCTATTCTCCCGAGAACGACGGGAAAGAAGATCTCCTCGCGCGGAACTATCCCTTCTCAAATCTCAGCAGCTATGAGGATTACTACTATTTCGGTCCTCCTCCGTATCAAATAGACGCAGGCATTCCGCGCAGCGCCACCATACCCTTTAAAGGTATGGCACAAATTGATCCGGCGGTCATTCCCAACGGCTCTCTTTTGACCACGTATTACGTGAATCCCAAGATGAGGACAGGGTATTCGGAGCAATACAACCTGGCATTGCAGAGCGAACTGGGATCTAACTTCACTCTCGAAGCTGCAGTGATCGGTACCAAGAGCCACCATCTCTCTTACGAAATCGGCGACATCAACTTCAACCTCGCCACCCAGGCGGAAGGTTTGATCAACCCGAACCTTGGAAAGATCCAGGGCCTGACCGACGCTGGTTGGGGAGAATACAACGGACTGCAAGTCAAGTTGACGAAGCGCGTTTCCCATAACCTGAACTTCCTGGCTAGCTATACCTATTCCCACGGTCTGGACAACGGCCCGTCACCGTTCAACTTGGGCCTTAACAGCAACTTCCCGCAGAATCCCTATGACCTGAATGCGGAGGTTGCCTCTTCGGATATTGATACCCGTCATAGTTTTGTATTGAGTGGGCTGTATCACTTGCCGCTCGGGCGTGGACAGGCGTTCTTCGGAAATGTTGGCCGCGTTGCGGATCTGCTGGCAGGCGGTTGGCAGATCAATGGGATTCTTTTCATGCACACGGGAAACCCGGTGAATGTCGTGCGGGGAGCACCGATCGGTACCTGTCCAGGCGTCAGGCCAAACCTCGTTGGTGACCCGACAATTCCTCGCTCCCAGCGCACGCTCGTCAAGTACTTCAACACAGATGCCTTCTCGAGCGCAAATCTCACCGGTTGCGAACCAGGGGATGCGGGACGAAACCTGATCACCGGTCCGGGATATATCAACCTCGACTCGTCCATCTTCAAAGAGTTCACGATCAAGGAAGGAATCCTGCTGCAAACGAGGTTTGAGTTCTTCAACACTTTCAACACGCCGCACTTCGAGAACCCGGACGGCGTGGAAAGTGACGGAACCTTCGGGCAGATCCCCGCAAGGGTCGGCAACAATATGCGCATCATGCAGGTGGCCGCGAAGATTATTTTCTGAGCTTGCACCTTCTTTTAGGGCTGGCAGTTATGGCGCGCACCCGGGAATTGGAGTTTACAATCTATCCTGACCTTTAGGTCCAGTCGTTGTCGAGGAGCGGTGGGTCACATCGAAGCGTGGAGCCGTCGGCTGCGGGTTCTGGTGCGTGTCGCTGAGCTATGCGTACTCGCATCTGCGCTAAACTGCTGGGCCGATCCCGTCCTTCCCACCCTCATCAGTGACCACATGGTCCTGCAGCAGGGACGGGAGATTCATCTCTGGGGCAAGGCGGATGCGGGTGAGTCGATCACCGTGAGCCTCGCCGGCCATTCGGCGACCACGACGGCCGACACTCTTCACCACTGGAGCGTTCGTCTGCCGGCCTTGGCGGCGGGCGGACCGTTCACGCTCACGGTGCAGGGAAATAAGAGGATCGAAATAAAAGATGTGCTGATCGGAGAGGTGTGGGTCGCCTCCGGTCAATCGAACATGACGTTCTCGCTCGATGGCGCCGAGGGCGCGGCCACAGAGGTTCCTAAAGCCGATTACCCGCAGATCAGACTGTTCACCGTCCCCAGGAAGATTGCGTTATCGCCGCAGGAAAATACGCTTTCGGCCCGCTGGAAGATATGCACTCCCGATAACGCGAAGGGTTTTTCGGCCGTTGCGTATTTCTTTGCGCGCGACATCCACGGCAAGCTGAATGTCCCCGTCGGCGTCGTCGAGAGCGCCTGGCCTGGAACTGCAATTGAAGATTGGATCGCTCCAGAAGCGTTGCAGGCCGACGCAACATTGAAGCCAGTTCTTGACGAATGGCAACGCGCGACGCCCGCTGAAAAACAATTCGCCGAGAATTCCCTCCCCTTCGAACTGCAATTCGATGATTTCGAATTGCTTCCTATAACGCCGGGTTCGCCCAGCACGCTGCTCGCGAACTTTGACGACGGAACCGTCCGCCTGTCCACGGGTGGGTCATTTTCATACAACTGGGAAGACGCGCCGGATGCGCCGTTCGAGCTCGTTTCGCCAGGCCGAGGAACAAGTGGGTTCGCGGCCCGCGTCGCCGGGCGGCTCGATGGTACGCAGGATTCGACTCTGTCGGCGCGCTACAAACTGGATGGCTCCGCACTCGACCTCAGCACTTATGTCGGCATTCGCTTTTGGGTGCGAGGCAAAGGTTCTTTTCGTTTTCGATCGAAGCAACCCACCGTCACCGACTGGGATGACTATGCCACGCCGGTAACGAAAGCATCCGCTGACTGGCAGCCGGTGACCGTGTGGTTCCGCGACCTCCGCCAGGACGGCTGGGGCGTTACGCTGCCCTTTACGCAGGACGCGCTCTCGGGGTTCACGATCGAAAGCCTGACGACTTTAGAATATTCGCCAATCCCCGTCTCCGGCCTTTACGAAGGCATGATCACGCCTCTACTCCCGTCAGCATTTCGCGGTGCCCTCTGGTACCAGGGAGAGAGCAACGCGCTCAAGGCCCACCAGTATCGGAAGCTGCTGCCCGCGCTGATCGGCAGCTGGCGCGACGGCCTGCACGACAAAGATCTGGAATTCTTGATTGTGCAGCTGCCGAATCACGGCGCAACGCCCGACCAGCCGGGCGAATCTGCGTGGGCCGAACTGCGCGAGGCGCAGCTGATGACGGTGCAGCACGTTCCGCAGTCCGGGCTGGCCGTCACCATCGATGTCGGTGATCCGAAGGATCTTCATCCCCACCGCAAGCTGGAAGTCGGGCAGCGGCTCGCGCTGTGGGCGGAGGGTACGACTTACAAGCAGCCGATGGAATATTCGGGACCTTTATATGAGTCCATGCGGATCGATGGCAGTGAGGTTCGGGTGCGCTTTACTCACGTAGGTTCAGGTCTTCAGGCGCCTAGCGGCACGGAGTTACATGGTTTTGCCATCGCCGGTGCGGATCGAAAATTCCATTGGGCCGAGGCCCGTATTGTCGGCGACGCGGTCGTAGTATCCAGTCGAGATGTGCCCGATCCCGTAGCGGTGCGCTACGCGTGGGCGGACAGCCCGGTGTGCAATCTGTTTAATAAGGACGGCTTGCCAGCTTCGCCGTTCCGGACTGACGATTGGCCCGGCATCACCGGGCAGTGGTAAATCAAGTTCTGTTTTTCGCAACCTGATATGAAGCATTTCCCCATCGTCTCTAAACTCATGCGAATCTCCCGTGCAGCGTTGCTTTTGCTGCTGGCCGCCGGCTTTGTGCTTGCCACGTCGTCTGGAAGCGGAGCGCAGGAGTGGAGTCCGCAGCGCCTGGGTACGCCGCTCCTGCGCGATCCGATCTGGGTCTACAACAACTGGTCAGCTTACGATGAATTGTCGGACCGCATTCCTCTCACCGAAGAACTGGCCATGCGGGAACTGGCACAGATTGTACGTCTGCGGCAATTCGGAGTGCATTTCGACTATTACATGATGGACGCGTTCTGGTTCGATCCCGATGGCGCCTACCGCCAGTGGCGAAAGCCAAACTGGCCGAACGGCCCTGACCGCTGGATTGCCGAGTGCCGAAAAAATGGAATTCTGCCTGGACTCTGGTTCAGCACGAACACGCTGGTTAAGATCAACGCCGCACCGCAGTGGCAGAATTCTTTGAACAAAAGCAAAGGGTCGATGTCGTTCTATGAAGGCGGGTTCCTCCCCGACTTCATGACGGTTCTGCAGTACTGGTATGACCACGGCATCCGCATGTTCAAGTTTGATTTTGTCGATTTTGCGGCGGCGACTCCGGATGCTGAAAAGACCCAAACGCCACAAGAAATCAACCTCTTCAATCAAAATGCATTCCGTGAGGCGCTTCGAAAGTTCCGTCAAACAAATCCTGACGTCGTGCTCGAGGGTTTCAACGGTTTCGGTGGCGACGTCGAGTCCACCGATTTACCTTTGCCCTTTCAGCATCCAATCGATGTGCGCTGGCTGGAAGTGTTCGACGCTTTGTATTCCGGCGACCCCCGCCCATCGGATGTTCCCGAGATGAATTTCTGGCGCTCCATGGACATTTACAGCGACCACATGGTGCAGCAGTACGAACGAAGCTTTCTTCCGCTGGAGAGAATCGACTCGACGGGCTTCATGATCGGCAACACGGGAACCATCTACTATCGAAAAACGAATGCGTGGCAGGGAATGTTGCTCCTGATGGTGGCACGCGGCGGCTGGATTAATACCATTCACGGCAATCTTGAGTTTCTCGATGACCAGAAAGCACGCTGGTTTTCCAAGGTGCAGTCGATGTTCGCGCCACTACAAGCCATGGGGAGAACGAAGACCTTCGGCGGAATGCCGGGAGAAGTTAAGCCCTATGGTTTTGGTTCGGTCGATGCCCAGGGAGCGGTGCTTACTATCGTGAATCCGGGACAGACCGTGGAAGAGATGGAGATGCCATTGTTATCGCGAGTGCAGCCCCCGATTGCCGGCGGGCGCATTCTTTTTCGTGATGCCGGATTCAACCCTATTTTGACTGGGGACAAGATTAAATTGGGCCCGGGGCAGATGGCTGCGGTTGGATTCGGTCGTTACGCCGACGCAAAGTACGATCTCGGGATTCAGGAAGACGTACGAATTCCACTGACGATCCGCCCGGTTGCAGCACAGTTCCAGTCTGATGGCAGCAATGCAGTCATGGCGACGACCGCGCCTCCAGAGTCGGGCGATCTCAGAATTATCCTGCAACAACGAGGAAAAGATGGCCGCCTGATGCGGAGTTGGCCGGGCGGGCCGCCTGACGGTATCTCGATGGGCAAAGTTCTTGTATTGCAGGCCACCCAGCGCGGGAAAAGTATCCCGATCGAGATCAACTACGACAAGCTGATCTGGAGCGGGCTCTCCTGGGCCGTGGGTGAGATCCGTCATGATGCAATGCACGCAGGGGAGCCGCTCACAATTCGATGCTCGTCGACCGATAAAAATCTTGTCACCCTAGATTGCCGCCTTTTCGCGGTGCAATATTAAGCTTGCGGTTTTGCACAAGCGTTGCGCATTCTCAAGGGACCCTCTCGATCACAACGACATGTCACACGAACCTAGTGCAGCATTTCTCGAAATAAGGTCGCTTCGACTTGCCTTGGTTAGCATGCTCTTCTGTGCGATATCCTGCGCTGCCCAATCAGCATCTCGCGGAGCAACCTACTTCGTAGATTGCGGTAGCAATATTCACAAAAGCAACGGCCACTCCGCGGCTTCACCTTGGACCACGCTGGAGCAAGTGAACGGACACACATTCGGCGCAGGGGATGAACTGCGCTTCAAGCGCGGCAGCATGTGCGACGGAATACTGTGGCCCAAAGGCAGCGGTGCGGATTCCGCGCCGATTCGCATGACCGCCTACGGCACGGGAGCGCGTCCGAAGATCGTTGCGGATTCCACCAACGAGGAAGTGCTGAAGTTGTTCAACCAGGAATACTGGAACATCGACTCTCTCGATCTATCTGTGGCCAATACGTTCGGCGTGTTCATCAGCGGGGACAAAGGCATCCTTCATCACATTCACCTCACCAATCTCTTGGTCCACAACGTCGGCGGGGCGGAGATGAAGCACAAGGAGAGCGGGTTAGTGGTGATTTCTCCGGGGAGTATCGACCAGCGCTTCGACGATGTGCTGGTCGACAGCGTCACCGCTTTCAACACCCAGGAGTGGGTTGGCATCATGGTGGGCGGTGGCAATTTTGGCTGGCCGCCGGAGAGCACCTGGAGCACGCACGTCGTTATTCGTAACTCAATCGTGCATGACGTTCAGGGAGACGGCATCGTGCTCTTTCGCGTGCGCGATGGCCGAATCGCTTCCAGTGTGGCATGGAATACCGGCATGCAGGTAACCGAAAGTATGGGAACTCCAAATGCCATCTGGACGTGGATGTGTCGCGACTGCATTGTCGAGCAAAATGAAGCGTTTCTGACTGACAGCCCAGGCGTGGACGGTGGCGCCTTCGACATCGACTATGGCAACACCAATAACTCTGTGGTCAATAATTATGGACACGATACTCAGGGATATTGCATTGCGGTCTTCGCCGCCGGGTATATAACCCATCACAGCGAAGTGCGGGGCAACACCTGCCTGAACAACGCGCGCAGTCCCAGGATGGCGCAGTTTCAAGGGGCCATCTTCCTGCATACCTGGAATGACGGAAAGCTTGAGGGGCTGGTGGTTGAAAACAACACGGTCTACTGGAATCCACCAGGGACTGCTCCCGCCGTAATCAATGACGCGGTCTTTCAGGGCGAGGGAATCTTCAAGAACAACCGGATTTACTCAACCTCGCCGTGGATGATTACCAGCGACCGGGCTCTCCATCTCGAAGGAAACGAGTACAGCCTTTACTCGTATGATGGGGTGTTGGACGGAAAGTGGAACTACGGGGACCGAATGTTCCAAGGCTTTGCAGACTATCAGGCTCAAAGCGGACAGGACACCGGAAGCAGCTTTCGCCATGTCGCGGCGCCAAGTACCGACCAGATGTTTTGGCCGCAAGCCGCTGCCGAGACTTCGCAACCGGAAAACGCATATCGTGAGCTACTTTCAAAACCGCTGACCGGCATCGACGGCGGTGCCGAGCCGCTTCTGCGTGGCAAGTGGACGATTTACGCCGTGCTCTCAGGCAAGCTTGACTCTGACGGTTTCCTGAACGAAACGAGCCGCGGGCGATTAACCATCCTCAAAAGCCTTGCGGCACAGTTTCATGGCAATGGACTGAAGACGGTAATCGCTTTGCGTCAGCTTCCAGACAATCCTTCGGAAAAAGAATCCCTGGCCAACGCAATCTCTGATCTCAATTTCGATACCGCCACATTCGTTGCAGCGCCGATTACGGAAGGAAACACGTCGGAGGATCCGCTGCTGCTGTTTCTGTCGCCCGCGGGCCATGTGATCCACGCCTGGCGCGGCCCAGCGGGCGCAGCCGAACTGGGCATTGCAGTCCGCCAAAAGTTGGGCAGCCCTGCCTACTCGCAAATCGGTGACACCAAGTAAGATCGAGTCTTCGGCCGTTACCGCGACGATTCCCAGCAAGCAGACGGTTCCGACATCAATCCGGGCGAGGGGAGAGGTGACCACACTCTTGACGGGATAGGAGGTAGGAGAAAAAAAGTCCGTCCTGGATAGTGGCGAGAGAGTAAACAGGGGGCCGGGCGGGGCGGGGGGGCGCGGAGCGCGCTTGGGGCGCTGGCGGTGGGAGGCGCGATTTCGGGGAAGAGAAGGATTCTGAGTGTAATCGGCTGTTTTCGTCAGTTGTCCTTGCCCACGGTCCATCGCACTCTTACAATCGCCTCGCCATTCTTTTCGACCAGGAGGACAAGCCCGTGACGGCACGCTTTCTTAGGTCTCTATTCGTTGGAATCATGATGAGTTCAGGACTTATCTGCACCTCAACCGCGCAAAACAACGTAGTGCTCGGTCCCGGATACGAGAAGGGGCAACAGAGCCGTGACAAACTTTCTTTCGCAATACCCCAAAGCTGGGTCGAGGACAAGGATGCCGAGACAAAGCTTGGCCTGTACCGTGTACTCGTACCTTCGGGGGCAAAACTGGAAAACGCAAACAAGGTCATCACAATTGCATTCCAGAAAAAAGACAGCAGCAAACCCGGCCTCGACACTCTCCAAGCTTTCTTCAAAGCTGACCTGCAAGACACGTTGACTCAATTCCCCGACGCCCAGTTTGCCAGATGGCAGCCCACCAAGCTGGACCCGGCCAAAGTAAGTTTTATGGGCCTCGAAATGTACGGGAAAAAGAAAGGCAAGCCGTCTCCGCAGCACTTCATCGTAGTGGAGGTCTCTGATGGTTTTTTCAGCGTTTCTTTAACCGTCGCTAGCAGGGATGATCTCAAACTCCCCATCTACGATGGTTTCTTCAACAGCTTGGCGATTGAATCTGCTCAGTGATCGGTCAGTTGGCGTAACATCGCCATTTCACTCAAAATGCCCCGGCAGGGGTTCTGAGTGTAATCGCCTGATTTCAGCAGTTACCAATGTTCCTCGAAACGCGAATCGGTCGCACAACCGCCGCGCGGAACGGACAGTATCAGTCGAGGTCAATTAGCCCATACCACCGCGTCTAGCGGTGTTGGCGGGGATAGGATCGGTAGCTGATACGGTCGGTGTCATGGTCAAACTCGGCTGGCACGCCTCGGGTCACCCCTCTGTGATCGCCCATCGCTTTCAATGCGATGGTATAGTACCTTCCTTTTTCCGCTAAATCGTCCCCTTCAGCAGTGAAAGTCTGGAGCATGCATCTGAACAGCTCCAGGCTGGCGAAGGGATGGATCGTCGTAACCGTTTTGATGGTCTTCTCGTCTTGAGTATCTTCTTCGGATGTGACCGTGTCCGTGCGATTGTAGATAATCTCAATGCGGATATTGGCGTTGTGTCGTTCCGAAGTGGTGTAGTTGAACATTCGATGTACGAATATGTCTCCGCCTGACTCTGACCCTGCGGGAACGACCGCGGCGAGAGCGTCATGGGCGGCGATCTCGTCCAGCGCGCGCAGGAACTGGTCGTCGGTTTCGAGGCTGCTAAGCCTACTCGGGATGAAAGAGATCTGTTCGGTCCTGAAGTTGGCGATGTAACCGGTGTCCCCCACAGAGATTATGACGTCGCAATAAGACATATTCGTTTCCTCGGGTAGGCGCCGCGATGGGCGCGTAAAATACTCCCGTCGAGGGAGTTGCTGCTAACTTACAGGCCGACCATAGGAGGGCACTCGGTTGTCGGCTTATGGATGTGGGCTTCAAAGGCCCCTATTCCTTATGTGCTGTCCACTTTGCCGTCGTTCCCTCCTGCTTGTCCTCGACATCCAGGGTCAATGTTTTCCCGTCGGATGAGACCGTCATCTGCCTCACAGAAATGATCTTCCCGTCGAGCTTGTCGGTTTCCTCGATGGTGTGGTCATCAATTTTCTTGAGCGAAACGCTCGTGGTGCCTGGATCGCCCTTGTAGGGATAGTCCTTGCCGTCAAATTTCGCTGTATAAGAGTCGCCCGTCCCAACAGTCATGCTGAGGCCATCTGCAGTTGCCTTGAAAGTTGCCGCCGTCATATTGTCGGAGGCGCTGTCAACCTTTTCGAACTGCCATGAGCCCGAAGTCCTGTTCGCGCCGGCCGGAGCGGGAGCCACTCTTTTCGAGGTGTCCGCCCCGCTGGTTTCGTGCCCGTTGTCCCATGCGGTCCACTCTGATTTCAACGTGTTTCCATCTTCCGATGCGGTCTCTTTGGATCTAGACACGATCTTGCCGCCCTTCTTCGTGACCTTTTCGATGGTGTGGTCGTCGATCTCGCGGATACTGATCGTGTCGGAATAGGGCGAGCCTTTTCGCTCGTGATCTTTCCCGTCAGCCTTGACGGTGAGCTCGGGATTGCAATCGCAGTGATACACGCCTTTTTGCAGAGACTGAATGAACGGCTTGCCGCCAAACTGCCCGTTTTGCACGTCAAAGCGCCAAGTCCCGTTGAACGCGTTCTGCGCGAAAAGCACCGCGGACGCGAAGAACATCACAATAGCCATCAGCTTTTTCTTCATGGTCGAACTCCTTTTCTGAGGCAAAGCCTCCCTTTTCGCCGGTGACGTTGCCGTAACCGACGCAATCATCTTCTGCCGCGAACGCGGCACGGTTTCTCTACTCCGACTCTGATGGAGTATTTAACGTTTGCCGTTTTTATCTTTTGCATGTCGGTCGCAGCACCACCCAGAGTGATGACGGATCCGACCAGTTCCACGACCGAGTCAGTGAAGTGAATTTCTGAGCCCTTAAATTGCAGCGGTTGAAGGGTCTTCACAGTGAAACCAGGGAGGAAGGAGTAACTCGCTGAGCAGCTTCTTTTGGGCCGCTGACGGGCAGCTTCTGGTAGTCGTCGCCATCCACAATGAGTAGCGTCTTAGCCATCTCCACTCCTCCAGTACTTGTTCTCGGACCTGCCCACGTTTGAGGGCCGATTCCATGCGGCACTTGCCGCCCTATTGTCTAAGGCGCAGTGCGCCAGAAAAGGAGCTCAAATTCTTTTGGCCGGTCTGAGAATTTTGGGCGCCCGAGTACGGTTCGAGCCGCGATTGACTTGCCGTCGCCCGGGCGGATACCCGGAGCTTAGGGCTGTTTTCGTATCGGGGGACTGCACATTCAAACTTCCGCAAGGCGCATCGCTTTTGTCAAAGCCATTTGACCGGCAACGGCTGTTATCAGCGGTGAGAGAAGCGCTCCAGTGAGAGCTTCCTTCAGCTCTGAGTCCTATTGCCGCTTCTGAAATATCTGAATGACACCAACTTGGGCGAGATTATTCGGTTTGCTTCCGCTCTGGGAGCGCACCATCGCAATCAGTTGGTGAAACATCGCCATCTCTAACAATGTCGGCGAAGTCAAGCACTATGTACGCAAACTACCGCATGCACTCGTGGAAGAGCGCCATTTCGCTCTGGTGGATGGTTTGCGCTTTTCAACCTTGGGCCCGCTTCTAATCGTTTGGGATCAGGACTCAGTCCAACCCAGCCATCTCTTCGATCCCCAACTGCGATCATGATTACTTGTTCGAACTCCCCTGGTTTGGGGAGGGATGCCCAATCATTACGTCGGTGGTTTTACTGCACACCATGGGGATGTCCGGGCGCTCCCGCGTGCGAACCGAGCTTGTTCCTCTGGCCGTAGTCCAACCCCTGACGCCACATCCAGTACAGATGCACCGCCCGCTTATCGCGTCCTAGACCTGCAACAGAAAATTCAACAATATGCGACATCCGGTTATCCCCACGGGGCTTCGAATGGAACAGGGAATTCTATGCCAACTGCTTTGTTTCCTTGCGGGCTCCCATGACTCGGCACACGTTCCCGATCACGCACCCACCCCCCCAACAGGCCCGCACCACCCCGCGCCGCCCCCTGTTTACTGGTTCGTTACTATGGAGGACGGACTTTTTTTCTCCTACCTCCTACCCCCGCGCGCCCTTGACGGGATAGGAGATAGAGACGATGAAACGACACACCTCTGTTATCTAGATGATAAACATTTGGAGATATTGGGCATGATGTGACGCGAAGCCGACGAGGGTGATGGGGCCCCTTTGTTATGATCCCGGCAGGCAACTCTTCTGCGCCGTTGACAGACATGCCAACACATGGGATGCTCTCACGCATTCGCTGACCAACATATGAAGAGAAGGCTGACAGTGTTCGCGGCACTCGTAGGCTGCGCGATCATCGCGGCGAGTTGGGGACTATCTACCATACTGAGACGGGACGTGAAGCTTGTCCAGAACATGCCTCTCAGTTCTGCAGTGCTCTTCGAATTGCAACTCAAGCTCTTACAAATTAGCCAAGCAGCCTCGCATCTTGGCCCAGGGCAAGACCCTTGCGAAGTGAACTTTGATGCTGTTCCTGATCGGTTCCACGTCAAGTACTCCGTCAACCTAAAAGCAGCGGCGACTCTACCAAAGGACAAGGACGAATGTGAGTCGAAGTTGGTGTTTTACGGCACAGCGTTCGTGGTCTTACCTAAGGAACGAGTCACCGTGAAGCTCACAAAGACTCAACCTTCTCAGGAAGTGGTGTTTAACATCATGCCCAAAGAGGCTGGCAAACAAGCGATAGTCTACGGGACAGAGGACAAACCTAAAGGGGCGACGCCCTTGGTGTTTCAGTATTCGTGGATCAACCCAGCGCTATCCATCTGGTTTCCGGTGCTTGCAAGCTTATTTGGTGGGATGTTGACCGTTCCATGGTGGCTGCGATTCTTTGGCATTCCTCGTTCCAAAGAGGACGATGATGAGGACGAGGATAATGGTGTGAAGAAGTCGGAGAAGCCAAAGCCCAAAGGCTCCAAGAAACGCAAGGTTCCGACGGTTACTTAATGATCGAGGACAACAGGCCGAATTTGTACAACAGTGACCCGATGACTGTCAAAACCGTCGATCCCAACGTGAGCCACTTGGTGATTCGAAAGATGGTCTCGCCCGGCTCGGACTCGTTTCCAGTTTTCTTTCAGGATCGCCTGCCGGTCTTACTCTCTTGCGACCACGGTGTCGTAGAGTCCGTAATGTGTAAGCCCTTCATGGCTCTCGATGCCCGTGTAACGCAGTGACGCATCCTCGTAGCGGCGAAACGCGAACACGGCCTGATTCATCTGCTCGGTATTGAACACCTTGAGGTTTACGAGCAGGTGGAAATCCTTCACCGTCAATCCAGTAACGGCCAGGAACAAGTCCGGCTCCAATTTTGTGATCACATCTTGCAGTGTGTTCTCGCGAAAATCGGTGAGGTACATGAACGCAGGGATGCGCGTAGCGAACTTGATCAGTTTTTCTTGCACGAGCTTGCGCTTGGACTTGTACTCCCTTTCCTCATCGGTGAGCTGCTTCTTCTCTTTCTCGGTCAGCTCCTTGCTTTTAGCTTTGTTCTTGAGTTCCTTGACCTTCTCACTCTTGTTAATGATGGTCTCGATGATGTTGTCGCCCAGCGCACGCCAGCCCTCGATGCGTTCTACGGCGGCCATTGCTTCGGCGTTATCGAGGACTCGGCGCAGCGTATCGTTGTCCACGTTCACCAAGAGGGCACTCTCCCACTTGCGAGCAAGCAGCGTGGCTGAGGTGCCAGCCATCGCGATATCCAAGATTCCGCCAGCGTCGATCTGGGTCATGTTCGCGCCGTCGTAAGCCAGTACCGGCAGGAACGACACGAGATCCCTCACGGCGTTTTCTGGATTCGATTCGTTGGGCGAGAGTCCTATGCCGTATTCCGAGAGCTGACGAAGCGCACGCGTGGGGGCAAAGTCGAACACAAAGCAAGCAGGTTTGAGGATTTCTTCCTGGTTCGGGTCGTCACCATTCGGGTTCTTAATAGACCACGGGGACTGCACGCGGAAGGCAGCTTGAAAGTAAGTCTCAGGGCTTTTCAGATTACGCAGCATCAGGATCGAAGACCATTGCGGTACAGTGATGCCAGTGGTGAGCTTGCCGCATGACAACGTGATCGTCTTGGTGTCGAATCCGCTCCCGATTGCCTCGCGCACGGGCGGCAGTGCATCCAGACCAATACCGGCAGACGCGCCAGCCGCCACCACAACCTCATACTCGTGCCAGAAGATGTTGTGTTTCTCAGCCAACAGGTTAGCCATCGCGTGACAGGCCGCCACGTTCGGCAGAAACCAGAACGAGTGCTGCAAGTACGGCAGCAAGCGCACATCCGAATAAGGGAACGGCGGCGGTGCGCCCGTCTTGAGACCCTCGACAAACTTAGGCAGGTTCTGGCCTCGGATAATGTCAAGCCACTTTTGTACGTCGCTCTTGTGCTTGAACTGCGCTCCTTTTCCCGTGCCTGTAGCCGCAAAGAATTCGTTGAGATCGAACTCGTCGAACTCTCCGGCACTCGCGACCGTCAGCAGTTCGTCCGGCATTCGGTAAGTCAGGAGCCGCATTTGCGGCAGGGCTCCATAGGGGTTCCACTTGCCGGGATTCTTAGCGGCAAAATCTTCCTTGGCGCGCTGTTCGTCAGTGTAGGTCCAGTTGAAGATCTGTTCTTCGATAAACTCGCCTGTGGCGAGCGCCTTGAATGGTGTGCCGGAAAGGTAGAGGTAGGCTTTCGTGGTAATGGGGAGGAACTCAATTTCTTTTTCCGAAAGCACGACGAGGTCTTCGTTAACACCTTCAAGGTCAGCGACGTATCTGAGCTCCTTCTTTGCGACGGCTTCTTCCTCGCCCTCAAACAGTTCTTTCGCAGTATCTCGCCATGCGCCGAAGTGGTACTCGTCAAACACCACGAGGTCCCAAGGTACCTTGTGTATCCATTTATTCTTTGGCTTGATATTTCCCGTGATGGGGTCACGCCCCAGAAGGTCCTGAAAAGAGCCGAAATATACGAGCGGCTTCCGTGGTTTTATTTCCGTAGGATCAAGGTCGGAGTTGCGCGAGAGGTACTGCCAGCCGTCAAAATCTACATGACTTTCGAGGTCGGTCTGCCACGCATCCTCTACCGCAGGCTTGAAAGTCACGACGAGTACCCGCTTGGCGCCGAGCTTCCTGGCGAGCTGATAGGTGGTGAAGGTTTTGCCGAAACGCATCTTCGCATTCCACAAGAAGCGCGGGACGGCGTGCATGTCTTCCTCCCAACGCGAATGGAAGTAGGCGTGCGTCACCTTCACCGCTTCGGCCTGTTCGCGGCGCATCTGAAATTGTTCGCTATGTGTGCCGGTGAACGGTTGGCCCGTGCGTATTTCGGCGAGCACGGTCTTTAGGTCCTGGAGAGAGCAGCGTACCCATTCCAGTTCGGGGTTCGCGAACTTCTTCCTAACGAGTGCCGCGCGCACCTCGTAGTCGGTGAAGATGGTGCCGTCGTCGCGCTCGGCAGATTCGTCTAGTTCAATCTTGTAGTTCTTGATCGCGGCGGTCTTTAGCTGCTCAGCCACGCGCTGCTTTATATCGCGCGTTGTCTGTCCAACTTTAAGAAGGCCCATGTGAGCTTTGTCGTCGATTGAGTAAGCATAGATGCGCGGCCGCGCTTTCGGCTTGGGTGTAAGAACTTCCTCGATGGTGGGCTTACTCATCATTAGTGTCGCCTAGATCCATGGGACGCACGACCTTCTCTATGAACGCAATCTCGTCCTTCGTAATACCGTATTTTTTATAAAGCAAGTCGTCTGTCCATAGTCTCGTCCACTTCTGAGTTGGCACGAAGGTATAGACCCTGCGGGTGGTGTTGTGAGAGGGTTTGTGCAGGAGAATTAGGAGGCGAGTTAGCCGACAGGAGAGGTAGGACAGGACACTTTCGGCCTCGAATTTCGAGGCGAATGGGCCAATGCACAAATACGTTTCCGAAGATATGCTCCCCGGCTCGCCAACGAATGGTGTACTGATAATTTTGTGCGGATAGGTATCCTTGTTTCCGGTCCCTGGAGCGGCGAAGCCTACAAAGACCTTCCACTTGTTGATGAGATTGATGCCAGTTGCAACGGAGGCTCTAGGGATGTATCCCTTCCCACCATTCTGGTAGACGAGAACATCCTTTGCGCCCTTAACGGTCTTTCCTCTCAGCGTCGAATCAAATCCGAAGGGTCTTCTCGTACTGACCAGTCGATCGAACCGAGTGCTATCGGGCAGTAACAATGAATCGGTTGGGCCGCCCTCGCGAGCGACGACCTTTTTGAGGATCGACAAGCCGTCGTTGAAGCGGACGAACACGTCTGCACCCTTCTCAAGCAGCGGACGAGTTGACGTCGAAGGGAGCTCGTCTTTGAAGTGCGTTGTGACGCGGCACGGCCCGCGATTGTCCCGGTCCCAGAGGAAGTAGCAGACACCACCTTTTAGGGCCACGCCGGGAAAAACGTCCGCCGAGATCACATAGTCCTCGATTGCACGTAGGCGATCGTCCGCAAGCATAGATCCTCGGAATTCATCTAGTCCCTTGCCACCCGTGAACCAACGGGAGGGAATAACCATCGTCAGTAGGCGAGGGTTGAGCTTCTTTGCTTGGTCAACAAAGAGGTTGTAGATCGGCATAGCAGAATTGCCTGTGCCGCCCCCGTCCGCGAGCTGGTACGGCGGGTTGCCGATGATTACGTCGAACTGCATGTGACCTCCAAAGAACTCGTTTACGCGAGTTTTGATGTCATCAGTGTGGATAAGCGCATACGCGTGCGTCTCGAGGTCATCGCCTCGGTCAAACGTCTTCTCGCCTGCCCCACAGAACTTACACCGACCTCCAACCCAAGTGTGCTCCATCCTCTCGAACCAGATGTTACCCGCATCGCTGACGAGGCTTTTGGCTATCGAGTGCGGGCCGTTGGCGTACTTCGAACAGTAGACGCTACGCCGCGCCAGCAGGCTGGTGAGGTTCGTAATCCCGACACCAAATACCTGCTTGGTTAGAATATGATCAACGCGCTTCTGGAGATCGGGAATCTCAGCTACAAGCCCATTGGTGAGCCGGCTGGTAATCTCGCGAAGGAACACACCGGACTTAGCAAACGGGTCAAGGAACCTCACCGTGCTATCCACCCACAGGTCCGCTCCCGCATTGTTCGCGGCCCAGGCCTTGGCGAGGGTATCAAGCATCCGATTGGCAAACTCAGGTGGCGTGAATACCTCGTCATTCGAAAGATTCGCTATGCAGGTTAAAACATCCGGGTTGCGTCCGCGCAGCGAAAAGCTCGCCTGACCGTTCATATGGCTTCCTCCAAGCCATTGTGGTAAGGCGAAGCAAGTTCATGCACGGTCATTGGCGGATAGGCCTTGATGGGCGTGAAGACTTCATGCTTACCAAGATGGGCGAAGAGTGAGCCTTCCTGGCTGAAAGAAGACATTTGCGCAAGAGCTTCAAAGCGGAAGTCACGCCGTTGGAACTTGCCCTTACCAAGGTATCCCCATTCGGAGAAGGTAATGGGTCGATCCTCATCGGTGAGCATCGTCAGCGCATCACCATGCACGAGATTCTGCGAAAGGACGTAGGAAGCGGCCCGATGGAGTTCATCCGTTTCATCCAGACTCAGGTAGTCGGCAAGAACCTCGAGCATGTTGGCGCGGCACTCCGCGATATTGTCCGCCAAGAGCTCAACCCCGTATGTGCACATCACCGCCAAGAGTGCATAATGTCGTCGCTCGAAGTCTGATTTCCCAAACTTTACCTCAACGGCTGCCAGCTTGCGCTGCAAGACTGGGATGAGGAAGTTCCCACTTCCGCAAGCAGGCTCCAGGAAACGAGAGTCGATGCGTTCGGTTTCGCCCTTCACCAGATCAAGCATCTTTTCGACCAGCCACCCAGGCGTAAACACCTCCCCGTGGTCTGCAACGCGCCTTTTGGACTTGATCAGATTCATAAGTGATGGCGGCTTGCCTACTAATTGCGCCAGCAGCATTGTAGGCGTTATTAGTTTATCGCGGCAGTGAAGGGCTTAGACGTCGATCTCATTGACCATGCGTAGACACCCCAACCAAACCAGCCAACTTCTCCCAGTGTCTCTTATGCGGGCGGCGGAGGCCCGAACGGATGAATGCAGCGTACGGTTGGGAGACCTGCATCGCTTCGGCGATCTCGCGAACTTTCTTGCCTCCGAGCAATGGCTGAATTCTCTGAACGTAACATTCATCCGTCAGCCAGTTCGGTAGGCTGTTCGGGTTCCACCACGTGTTCGCCACGGCGTGGTCACTTATGGTTTTCGAGATTCGAGCCTTGACTCGTTGAGCTTTGGGCCGTGCATGGCCGATCAGCGCTACCTGGGCCATGTTCTCTCTGGCAGCCTCGACCGCACAGGCTTTGCAAAAGCGATTCTTCACGCCCTCTGCGCCACAGACCTCGCAGATCTTCGTAGGGCGAGGGATGGATTTTATCTTCAACTCAAACGTGTTTCCTCTGCCTTCGCTTTTGCGGCGCTGGGTGAGTCGCGTCGGAAGAATCTGCTCGCCCTTTGCCGAATTGGATGAAGAATTCCAGAGGGCTTGCGCCACCCATTCGGCGACAGGTGCTGCAAGCCGACGCCACGTGTTCCCAGTTTCGCAGAGCTTCTTAGCTAGTGGCGACCCGATACGGCAATTTCCATTTCTGTCTTCCCAAAAATCTGCCTTGCTGAACCGTTCAGTCTGAATCCAATTCAACATGAAGGAGTCAACTGCCGGTCTGAGAACCTCTTGAAGATCATTCGCAAGACTGGAGCGGTTCGGTGCATCACAATGCAGAAGCCCAATCTCTGGGTCGAGACCCATGGCAATCAAAGCTATACGGCACTCCGCCTCACAAAGCCCATGGATCAGGTTCATGCAGGCGTTTGGCGGATTCGCAGCTAGGCGTGGGCTGTGCGTTAACGGCGAGATGCGCGACCCGAACTGTTTCCAGTGCGCTGCCACCCGAGGCTCATCTTTGAGCGGCCAGCGGATCGGTACATCGGCCCATTGATTCCAGTACATCTTGGCTGCTAATGCCTCCTGGAGTCTGACGGCGTCGATGTCGTGAGCTTCGGCTAGTCCAGCTTTGAATCGGAGGATCCCCTCCGCTGCCACAGAATTCCCAAGCATGTCGCGTACAATTGCGGCCTGGCCGCCGATTTTCTGCGAGATAAGTTCCCTGGAGATTTTCAGCGCAGTGCCATTTTCGAGCGCCAGGCATTGCGCCCGTCGCAGCCGCACATCACTCGGAGCAGTAGGCGTCGACGCGAACAAGAGTTTCCCCCGTCCATCGAGGAAGATCAGAGATGCCCCAATATCGGCAACCAGGCGGAGCGCATCGAACGTTGCGAATCCACCACTCCCCACAACGATTATGCGTTTTAAGTTACGATTCACGCGCGACACGCGAATGCTGTGACGATCCCGTCCGACTCCCCAGTCGGCGCACAAATGTCCATGTTGGACTTGCACCCGCATGCCGTAGCCCGACATAAACAGGGTTCCGTGCTTGGGAATTTGCTCGAATATGCTTGGACGCGTTAGTGTGTGCGCAGCCGTCATGGAAGTGAGGTTTCCTTTCGGTCAGGGTCTGTCGGCTGCTCGTAACAGTCGCCAGGCCCGTTTTTGTTGCTGCAAACCTTTCACGTTAATCGCGGACGCTTCACACGCCACTCCATAGGAACCTTTGTGCTAGCGGAGAGTTCCATAAACACCTTCAAGCCATTCTCGTATGCCGCATGGAACTGCGTGAACTTGGAGGATCGCTCGACATTACACCGCCAACAACCGCAACGTTGCTCGCGTTCCGGCAACAAGCAATCCCCCTCATTGGTCACCCATAGGGGCCCGCTCCGGTCATGTTTCATGTTCCGAAGCCGCTCAATACCAGTCATCGGACTGACACTGCACATGACGCCTGCCATCCCGCGTGCCAAATAGTCCACACGAGCATCATCACCGTAGGTTGATCGTGGGAATCGCGCGTTATGCTTCATTGAAAGGAACGAGGCCGCATTCCGCACGATATGTCTTGGGAACGAAGTAGTCCCCGACCTCCGAACATCGGACAATTGAGCCCAGCGTCCGCAAGCTTTACGAACGGCGGCGTAGGTGTCAGCTTCAACCAGATCGTCCCAGACCTTGCGTCGCCTGTCCGATGCCTCGATCCCCAAAGGGTTCAATTCCCTCTGGAGTGAACGGATTTCGTCTTCCTTTTGTCTTTCTGCCCACCATAGATCGATCTTCATCGGTGGCCGCGCTCGATTCACTGGATGGCCCATTTCCGCCGTCAGGCGCTGCGTCGTCAACCAATAGTGCTGAGGCGTCATTTGCTTTAACTGCCCGATAAAAGAGCGGAGTTCCTGCCTGCTAAGCCCAATTGGGGGTGACGAGTTTGCGGGAAGAGGTGTGCCGTCTCGCAATGACCGGAAGGCTTTGTAAAACTCAAATTCCCACGTCGTCAATAGGCCGATTGCGACGGGTTGTGGTCCGCGAAGTCCCATCTAGAAACTCATGCCAAAGTATGCCAACTCAAGCTATTTTACCGTTCCTCAATGGGAGACTTCAACTACATTCTCCAGACCGAGGTCCAAATCGACCTGGTTGGAGGATGAAAAGTGAAGCGGCGATCAAAAGGTATTCCCAAAAGCAGCAGGCGTCGCCGGTCTAAACCAAGCAATCCGTGGAATATAACCACGATAGACCAGTTTTTTGCACTATCAGAACGCGACCAAGAATTCATCCTTGCGATTCCGGGAGCGGTTTCTTTGATGAAATCGGACGACATCTCCGCCTCCGCCGCAGCCCGAGCTTCGGGGATTCCTCCGAGAGTCCTTATAGATCGAGGCCGATCAGCCTTACGGAAACTCAAAAACGGGCGATATGTTGCCAAACGTAACGATGACCTGTTCCGTCCTGTGATCGTGGTCTCCGAGAATGGGCCGCTGGAGGTTGCCACGCGTAACTTCCGCGAAGCCAGCACGGCAGGCAAGCATTCCTCTGCGGTTGAGCGCTACCTAGAGACTGGCGATGACTCGGCGCTCCAACGATTCAGAGGCAAGTACATCATCGATGCGCAGGGGAATAGAGTCGCCTTGCTGACCGACACTGATGACTTGGACGAGCTGGGCTCTGCCGGTGAACTTTCGTTCGAATCTCTGTACGCGAGGAGCCGGTGATGCCGCGCAAATTGCCAAAACGTGATCCCGGCGGAGCTCATCGCCGGAGGGTCGTCGCCGCTCGTCGTGTCGGTGTCGGGGCCCGTTGCGCGTGTGGCGAGGATCGACCAGAGGCCCTGATTGCAGGCATCAGCCCGACCATTTGCGGGGCGTGCCAGCGCGCGGAGAAGGGACGTTCGACAATCGACCAGCATCACTTCGCTGGCAGGGCCAACAATCCCGCGACAATACCCGTTCCAGTGAATGACCATCGCGCCGTCTTAAGCGTTGCCCAAGCGGAATGGCCGAAATCAACTCTCGCCAACACAGAAGGGAGTCCACTTCTGGCCGGTGCCGCATGTTTGCGTGGCTTCATAGACACAATCCTCTACCTGATCGAAAAAGGCCTCCTGTGGCTGGCGGACATGTTGGAAAAGCTGGACGAGATTCTGCTGAAAAAACTTGGGCCGAAATGGTGGGCGAATACGGAATTAGAACAGTTCGCCCCAAAGAGAAAGCCCGATGCGAAATCCTGAAATCAGGCCGCTACCAGTTGCTGTCCGTGTTTTCCCGTATGCCGCCGATAAACGGAAAGAGCATCGTTGGGCGGGATCATCCCTGCTTCAACGGGGAATGCTCGTCATCCACACCGGCGAGCGTACTGGCTCTGGGCAGAAGCTAACGTTCGGAAGCTACAAGTTGATCGTTGGCGGAGAATGTCTCGAAGAAGGTTTGTTCTACGCTGATGACCTGCCGAGGCGCGAACTTCAGGTTTTGCAGGACTACGTTGTTCGCCATAACGTAGACGTACCGCCCGGTGATCACCGACGCCTGCGACTACTGGCTCGCTGTGAATTCCTGGACTTGTTCTTTCAGCTCGCGTACAAGGCGCGGTGCCACGTTGTCGGCTTTGATCTCCCCCAGGGCATTTCGCGGTTGGCATGCGAGTCCAAACCAGCACGTGGCTTCTACGCTGGGGGATTTTCATTTTGCTTGTGGTCGTACCAAGACCGTCAAGGTCGCGAGCGTACGGACGGGTTCAGACCGAGAGTTTGCATCAAGAATATCGACCGCAACCGCTCGCTAATCGGCTTCACCGGTAGGAACTCCCCGGATCAGGTGGACCTCATTCCAGAAGGCTCCACTTCAGGCAAACCACAGCCGGGTTACAAGTTTCGGGGTCATTTTCTAGACCTGAAGACGGTCGCATTTGCGCTAACCGATGAAGGATATTCGCTGGAAACAGCCTGCGGTGCGTTTGGCGTGCAGTGTCGAAAACAGCAACCTGTACGGCGCGGAGCAATTAGCCACCAAAACATTGACGACATCCGGAGTGATGGTCTGGCGATGTCTGAACTGGCTGCGAAGCTGGTAGGGGAACTGGCGCAGCACCCAATATCCGTCCCGCCCACCTACGCGTTCTCTCCGGCTTCAATTGGAAAAGGCTACCTACGAGCGATGGGCATCAAGCCCATTCTCAGGCGGCAGCCGGGCTTTCCGAAGGAATATCTCGGGTACGCGCAAACCGCATTTTTTGGTGGGAGAAATAGCGTCCACATTCGCAAAGTGGTCTGCCCGGTCGTGTACACGGATTTTTTGTCCATGTATTCCACTGTGAATACCTTGATGGGTCTGTGGCGGTTCGTTATTGCCGGTGAAATTCGCGTCATTGAGCATTGCAAGGATCAGGTCGAAGCATTCCTCCGAACACTCACTCCTGACATGCTCTTCGAGCCGGAAACATGGACGCACATGAACGGCTTCGTAAAGCTCCTCCCGAAGGGCGACGTGTTGTTGCCGATCCGCAGCAAGTACAGTGCAGCAAGCAACGATTGGCAGGTAGGCATCAACCATGTTTACGGCAAGAAAGAAGACGCGCTTTGGTACGCGATCCCGGATGTTGTCGCTTCCATCCTTGCAACCGGTCGTCTGCCTGAGATTGCCGACGCATTTCTGATTGAGCCGTCGGGAACTTTGTTTGAAGCCATCCCTACGAAGCTGCGTGGAATCGTTGAGGTTGATCCAAACCGCGATGACTTCTTCAGAGTGATCGTCGAGGAACGTCTCCGGCTGTCGTCTCGCGGCCAGCTCTCCGACATCGAAACCAAAAGGCTAGAAAAAGCACTTAAGATCCTGGCAAGCGCAACGTGCTTTGGCATCTACGCGCAGATGGATCGCCAAGGCGAGGACGACAAAGTCGAGGTCACATGCCACGGCATCGATCCTGAACCATATAAGTGCAGAATCGCCCACCCCGAATTTGGTGGTGAATTTTTCTTCGCGCCGCTGGCTTCGTTGATCACAAGCGGGGCCCGCCTAATGCTCGCATTGCTTGACCACTGCCTCTCCGAACTCCAGGGCACGTATGTAATGGAGGACACCGACTCGATGGCAATTGTCGCTACTGAGCTTGGGGGGTTGGTTCCGTGTCCAGGAGGCCCATTCGAGATGCCAGATAGCCACGCGGCTGTCAGGGCCGTGTCCTGGAAAGAAGTCGATGGGATTGCAGCACGTTTTGCGAAACTCAGCCCGTACTCGGACAAGTCCCGTTCCATCCTCAAAATTGAACGCGACAACTATGACCCAGAAACGGGAAGGCAGCGGCAGGTTTACTGTCTTACAATCGCGTCCAAACGGTACGCGCTTTTCCTCCGCGATGAGTCCGGCAATCCTGTCCTTCTCCAGAAAGGAATCAACAATCACGAAGACCGCTGGTCCGAGCACGGTCTCGGTCACCTCAGAAATCCGATGAACCCCGACAGCGAGGATCGCGGTTGGATTCCGCAGGCCTGGATCGGCATCATTCGTAGGACGCTGGGCCTCCCCACGCAACCGCTGGGGTTTGAGGATGTGCCTGCCATGGGACGGGTGCCGATTACGAGTCCGGCGGCGATGCGTTCATTGGCAAAGCTCAATCGTGGCAAGAAGTATCGCAACCGGATAAAACCGTTCGACTTCCTGTTGTCATGCCATGTGAAACAGTTTGGGTATCCACCGGACGTTGATCCGGAGAAATTTCATCTAGTTGCGCCCTATGTACCCGATCCGCAGTGCTGGGTTGATTTGCCGTGGATCGATCAATACTCAGGAACGCAGTATGAGATCACGACGGAGGGCTTCCACGGCAGTCGGGGCGTCGCGCGGGTGAAGACGTACGGGGAAGTTTTGCGCGAATATGAATTCCATGCTGGTGCGAAGAGCGCGGATGCGGCGGGAAAGCCGAGCGGCAAGCAAACCTTCGGGCTGCTGCGTCGGCGACGCGTACGGGTCGAACGAATCATCTACATCGGCAAAGAATCGAACCGGCTCGAAGAAATAGAAGCGGGCGTAATTCACTCACCGGAGAGCGTCTATACGGAATATCCAGACCCGCGACGCGATGAATGGCAGACCAGGATTCTACCCGTACTGAAGAACATTCCGATTGCGGCCCTAATGAGGGTCAGCGGCAGGTCCCGTTCGATGCTGAGGCGAGCGCTGGCTGGGCGGAGTCGCCCACGGAGAAGGAATCAGGAACTTCTAAAGTCAATCCTTCGCCGACTTGGGGTGATCTAATGTCGTAGCGTCGGGACGGTCAAGCAAGGAATTAGGACAGTCAGACCCCGAACTTCCATGTGCTGCCGTAAATTCGCATATTGTCCATTGCCGTCCATGTTCTTTCTTCCCACATGTTTTTGTTGTTAGGACCGAATTTGACATCGCCGAGCATGGACTCATAAACAGACGCCGTGATCCGAATAGTAACGTCGTTATTCAAACTGCACAGTTTAGCTGCGTAGTTCGCTGCGCGGCCTACCCAGACCAAGTCGTTGTCATTACGAACCCCAATCCGGCTAACGAGCAGTGCACTCGTGTCGATACCGATTAAATGCCTCAAATTGTAATCGGTGTTCGGGTACTCTGCTTTGAGGGCAGGCTTGATGATGTCCCAAACGGCACCATTAATCTTGAAGGCCGATCGCACAGCACTTGTGTTTTTTCGATTCCCGACGAATACCGCCATTATGCGATCACCATCGTAAGCTGTGATCGCGCCATCCTCTGACTTGATTATTCTGGCTGCACTGGCTAGATATGCTTTGTAGACCTCGGCGGCGAAATGAGGTTTATAACCATCAACCAATTTCGTGGAGTCGGATATGTCCGCGTAAAGCACCGTGCCAGTGAGATTGACGGCGTCATTACCCAGTCTCACATCTTCTGGTTCGGGGACGACGTAACCGTCTCGCTTCGTCCATAGGTCGTCATGAAATATTGTTTTGACTGCCTGTTCAAGTTCTGTCTTTAGCGGCATAGCAGCCCTGCTTTAGCTGGGAGGGCTATTCAGCGGACCTTCACCAGCTTGTCCTCTTTGAAGATGCACGTTGTTCGAAGGATCGTAGACCCGTCTTCTATTTTTTCTCGCTGTAGAGTCCACCCGTTTTTGCCTTCGAGGTAGGCTGGTTTACGGATGTCGGCATCATAAGAGAGGATCGTCTCGCCCGCGCCTGCCTTCTCCTGCAGTTTGGCCGCCTTATTAGCGGCGTCCCCGAAGAACACTATCCTCTTGTTGCTTCGGATCCCGACGCAGCCCACGACCGCGGGCCCATAATCGATTCCAATTCCCACACTCAACTGGCCAAGTCCGGCGGCGAACGATGGCCCGATCACTCTGGAGAATGCGGTCTGCAGGAACAGAGCGAAGGTGATCGCGTCGTGCACGGGGTCAACCGAGTGGTCTCCCGGGCTGCGATGAAACACCGACAAGACTCGATCCCCCGCGCAGTCCACAACCTGCCCCCCGTAATGCTTCGTCAAGCGGCTGGCGATCTCCACGAAGGTGTGCAAGAACACGAAGCTCTTGTTTTCAGGCTGCGTGGCAACTAGTTTGGTAAAGCCGTGAAGGTCGCTGTACACGAACGCCGCATTGACCCGTCGCCCTTCCATTATCGCGAGGTCGTCGATCGACGGCATCACTCTTCCGTTCTTGACCAAGACCTTCTTCCTCGTCATCGCGCCGACAAAGCTCCGGATGTAATCCATGTCAGGCACAGCGGGCGAGGGTGGCGGGGGTGGCAGAGTCGGCTCAGCGATCGGGATAGGGCGATAGACGCCCAGAAGGTTCCCGAGGCCGCTTGCTGGAGGCGTGCTGCCCAACTCGGACAGGCTCCTGAGGTTGTTCAGTGGCGGATCCTCGGATGGCACGCCAATATAGCCAAAAAGGCTGTTCGCTGGAGGCGGCTGCAGCGGAGGCAGTGACAATCGTCTCAAGCCCCCGAACTTGTTCAGGCCCAATGGTTCGTCATTCAATCCAAAGAGCCTTTTGTAGAGATCGTCTGATTCTCTGCCCATATTTCAATGCCTCCCCAACAGAAGGCCGGACGCCATGAGCACAACCCATGACGCGAAGCCCAGCCAAATCAGAGCTCGAATGTTCGTGATCGCCCGCATCTTCTCGCTGGAGATGTGCGCCAACTCGAAGATTTGGTCCGTGAGGTTACGGAGTATCAGCTCGGGCGAGGCGGCGTGCACCGCCGAGAAATATTCCTCATTGTTTTGGTGTAAGAGCACATGGTCCTGCCACATCAGCTCGCGGCCCTTCTGCGGAGATGTGAATCGCGCCCCGCGCGGGCGGAGAACCCGGTGCGCTGCCAGGAAGCTCCAGAGTACAGAGACGAGCAGCCCTACCGAGGCCAAGATGAAGAGACCGCTTTCTATCGCGACGGAGCATGGCTGTAGGTGCAACTTCGCGATTGCCTCTTTTGAAATCTGAAGCGCGCTCGCGGCTAGGAACACCATGATCGTGACAGTCGCCCCAGCCTTCGCATCCGAGGCTCGGATCAGCGACTGGTGATTGTCGAAGTTGTGGCGCGCGAACTGGATCTGCTTGTCGAGGTCGTTGCTGTCCACAGGTACTAAGACCCCAAGAACTGTTCTTGGGGAAAATATCCCCTACTTACAGTCTACTTCAATCCTCAACAACGGGAAAACCGGCGGCTAGTAACAACGTGTCGCGCCCATCGCGAAACCGTGCTAGACGATCGACTAGCCAGTAGGGTGATGCCCTGGATGAATGAACATGGGATGGACTTCTGATTGCGATGCACAGACTAATCGCGGAAAACAGAAAACTGCGCGGGGCTGGAAACCGTCTTCAAAGATTTGTACTGTCAATCAAGGTAAGCGCGATCCATGGGACGGCATCCGTGAAGAAGGCTTGCTGCAGTAACAGGGCACCTCGAATCATCTGCGGTTGGCCATTCGGTTCCACGAGGTCTATGTGCAACTGTGTTCGACGAGTGTCCAGCAACAACTTTTCGACGTCTATTTGAAATTTCCCCGAAAATGGCTTGGGGTCGAAGGGTCTCCCAATATTGCGCCATTGTTCAGGATTTATCGCCAGACTATTTATATTCTCGGTTCCCGAGAATGACGCATCTGGCTTCAGAATCTGGCGGGGCATGAACTTGCGGTTAAAGTCCTTGTGGTGAAGAGTTCCATCTTCGTGAACACTCGTATGCGGTTTCCAGGCGTTCGGACCACCTAGTAGCTTTGGGAGATTAATGTAAATGTCGCCCTGGGGTTTTCGTCGAATATCAAAAAACAGGAATTCCCCTCCTTTTCGGATGACCGTCACGGCATAGCGCAATGTATTCGAAGCCATAAGCCATTACCCGGTTTGCGAGTTTATCACTCCATAATAAACATGGAGTTGTCGACAATCGGAGCGATCAGAGTTGATTAGCTGAGATTGCGCAGCAAAATCAGCCGAAGTAGAAGGCAGCCAGCATTACGGCATAGGGCGGGCAAGGCGCACCGTTGCGCCCGCCCCAAACCCCCATCCCCGCGTCACATCATCCGCCTACCAAATCCACGTCGCATCACCCCAGATATCTCCAAATGTTTATCATCTAGATAACAGAGGTGTGTCGTTTCATCGTCTCTATCTCCTATCCCCGCGCGCCCTTGACAGCTCTAGTCTAGGCAAGCTACTATTGGCGAACAAAAGGCGAATACGCTATGGCTTCCCTGCCCTTGCTCCCGCTTCCCGACAAACCTCGTCTGATTGGCATCGCGCGCCTCGCCTCCCAGGGCGAGTCCCTCCGCGAAGGGCATAATGTCGAGTACTTTACTTTGCCCGCGAAGTCTCTGCTGAACCGTTGCGTCAGCAATCGGCAGATGCCTTTCACCTGGACCATCAATCCCTATCGCGGCTGCGAATTCGGATGCCGCTACTGCTACGCCCGCTACACCCACGAGTTCATGGAAATGCGCGATGGCATGGAGTTCGAGCAGAAGATCTACGTCAAGC
>Ga0210399_10000537_pt1 | contig 30358 bp, 26 predicted proteins | sample IncBWC14MmetaG_FD_150865 | JGI IMG/M metagenome (GOLD analysis project Ga0210399, IMG submission 150865) | Forest soil microbial communities from Barre Woods Harvard Forest LTER site, Petersham, Massachusetts, United States - Inc-BW-C-14-M | ecosystem: Environmental > Terrestrial > Soil >... | reverse complement strand
CGATTAGTTCTGGGAGAGAGGTACCAGGGCGGCGGGGGATTCGGGCATGGTGGAATCATTGCGGTGCTGTTGGACGAAGCGATGGGGAAGGTCTGCCGGTTTCGCGAGGTTCGCGCGGTGACCGCGGAACTGACGGTGGAGTACTTGAAGCCCGTCGATGTGATGAAAGAGATTGAGGTGGAAGGCCGCGAAACGGAGATGAAGGGAAGAAATATTTTTATGACCGGGGAGATTCGCGATACGGCCGGCACCGTGCTGGCGAGGAGCAGGGCGAGATTCGTGGTGATCGGACAAAGGTGATGGTGCAAGAAAAGCTTTGGCAGAACCAGACCGGCGAGAAGTTCAAGCAGCAATAGGAGAAGCGAAATGGACGCGAAGAAGGTGAATGGAAGCGGCAACGGAAGCAAGGGATCGAATGAATGGCGCGTGAAAGTCGGCTTGGCCGAGATGCTCAAGGGCGGCGTGATCATGGATGTCACCAACGCCGAGCAGGCCAAGATCGCCGAAAAGGCCGGCGCGTGCGCGGTGATGGCACTGGAGCGCGTGCCTTCCGATATTCGTAAAGAGGGTGGCGTGGCGCGCATGGCGTCGATCAAGGTGATTCGCGAAATCATGGCCACGGTGACCATTCCGGTGATGGCCAAAGTGCGCATCGGGCATTTCGCCGAAGCGGAAGTGCTGCAGGCACTGGAGGTGGATTTCATCGACGAGAGCGAAGTGCTGACGCCGGCCGACGAAGAGAATCACATCTGGAAGCACGATTACCGCGTGCCATTCGTTTGCGGCGCGCGCAATCTGGGCGAAGCGCTGCGGCGCATCGCGGAGGGCGCGGCGATGATTCGCACCAAGGGCGAAGCGGGTTCTGGAAACGTTGTCGAAGCGGTGCGGCACATGCGCGCGATCGTCAGCCAGATGAAGAAGCTGACCACGATGCGCGACGACGAGCTGATGCGCGAAGCGAAAGAACTGGGCGCTCCACTTGACTTGGTTCGCCAAATCGCCGCGACCGGCAAGCTCCCGGTGCCTAATTTTTCCGCGGGCGGGATTGCCACCCCGGCGGACGCGGTTCTGGTGCGGCGCCTGGGTGCGGAAGCCGTATTTGTCGGATCGGGCATTTTCAAGTCCAGCGATCCTGAAGTGCGGGCGAAAGCGGTTGTCAAAGCGGCGACCCACTTCGAAGATCCGAAGGCGGTCCTCGAAGCCCACGAAGAGTTGGGTGAAGCCATGCGAGGCCTCGATGTCCGGCAGATGGAAGAGAAGGACATGCTTTCGACGCGCGGGTGGTAACAACGATTGGTTTTTAGTCAGAGACGCTCGGAAATGAGAATCGAGCAAGAGGATTTGCTTTCGGTTTCGACGAGAACCGTGAGGTAGGAGCCTAGAATCGGAGCCCATGAAGTGAAGATTGGGATTTTGGCGGTGCAGGGAGATTTTGAAGCGCACGCGGCGATGTTGGCACGGCTCAACACGGAATCCGTGGAAGTGCGAAGTGCGGCGAATCTCGAGGGCTGCGATGGACTAATATTGCCGGGTGGCGAGAGCACGACACAGTTACAATTCCTGCAGGAAGAGGGCCTGGCGGAAGCAATCGCGAAATTCGCTAAGAACGGTGGAGCGATCTTCGGGACCTGCGCCGGAGCCATTCTTCTCGCTACGGAAGTTGAAAATCCCAAGCAGGACTCTTTGAAACTGCTGGACATGACGGTGTTGCGAAATGGCTACGGGCGGCAGATCGCGAGCGAGGTGGTCAGCGGGCCAACCAAGCTAAAGAGCGAACCGCTGGAGATGGTCTTCATTCGCGGGCCAATCATTGAGCGGGCCGGGCCGAATCTGAAAGTGCTCGCGGAGTACGCCGGGAAACCGGCGCTGGTCCAGCGGGATCATATTCTGGCAGCCACCTTTCATCCCGAATTGACAGACGATACCACTGTGCATCAACATTTCCTTGGTCTCGTTGCGGCGGGAAGAAAGTAAGCGGCGGGCAGCGCAAAGTCCTAATCGTGGAAAAAGAAAAGATGGCCGCCGGTCCCCGACGCTCGAGCCGGACAAGAGTTCTGTTTGTGTGCGTTGGGAACGCGTGCCGGAGTCCCATGGCCGAAGCCATCGCCCGCTATGACGCGGCGGATGTAATCGAAGCCTCCAGTGCGGGATTGAGTCCCATGGGCGTCATCGCCGAGCAAACCAAGCAAACGCTGATTCTGAATGGCTACTCCGCAAACGGGTTGAGTTCCGATGGGCTCACCCGCGAAGCGGCGGACGCCGCGGACATCATCATTAACATGACCGGCAGAGCTAGAGAAGATAATTTTTGGGATCCGGATAAAGTGGAAGACTGGATCGTCGAGGATCCCTATGGCGCTGCGCCGGAAACGTATCAGAGAGTGTTCGAGGGCATCCAGCGGCGCATCCATCAGCTGGCTCTGGGCCTGAGAGAGAAGCGCGAGAACAAGACAAGAGTAAAATAGGAGTTGTGTTGCGGCGAGAAAAAACAAGCGTATCACAAGAAGATTATCTGAAGGCCATCTGGGAGATGCTGGAAGAGGACCACACGCCCATCAGCGCGCGGCTCGCCGAGGAATTGAAAGTTACCCCTCCGGCGGTCACCGCTGCCTTGAAGCGCATGACGCGCGACGGCCAAGTGCGCGTGGAACGAAGCGGGCGGATCGATCTGACAAAACAGGGCCGCAAGCGCGCGGAACATCTCGCGCTGAGGCATCAGCTTGCGGAGATGCTGTTGACCGAAGTGATCGGGCTCTCCTGGGCGAAGGCTCACGACGAAGCGGAGCGCATGGAACACGCTATTTCCCCGGAAGTGGAAGCGCTGCTGCTCAAGCGATTCGGAGACAAGAAAAGCTGCCCGCACGGCGTGCCCATGCGCGGAGGCATCGCGCAGCTTCGCAAACAGGGCGCCGTGCTGCTCGCTGATTTGCGTGCCAAGGAATCAGGCGAAATTGTTTGCGTTTACGAGAAGGATGCCCAATTCCTGGAATTTCTCGAAGGGCTGCGCTTGCAGCCGTTAACGACCGTGGAAGTGCTGAAACGCGAGTACGACGAAACGATGACGCTGCGTTCCAAGGGGAAAACGATGCACCTCGGAAAACCTGCCACAAGCCGCATCTGGGTGCGGCGCATTAGCGCCTGAGAAGCGAGTCGCAAGTTCTTAGTTTACCTCAACGATCGAAACGACCAGAAACGAATTCTATTCATAACGCAAGGCGACCAGGGGGTCTACTTTCGTGGCGCGCCGCGCCGGAATGAAACAAGCCAGCAGCGCGGCGCCAACGAGGAGCAGTGTCACCCCGCCAAAAGTCAGCGGATCGGTGGCCGTGACGCCAAACAGCAACGACTCCACGGTGCGTGTCAGGGCCAGCGAACCGGCAATCCCCATGGCGACACCAATGAAAATAGTGCGCAAACCCTGGTTCAGAATCATCCTCAGAACGTCCCTGGAGCCCGCCCCGAGAGCGACGCGTACGCCAATTTCGCGCGTGCGGCGGCTGACCGAATAGGCCATCACGCCAAACACTCCTGCCGTCGCGAGTAGCAGAGCGGTGATTCCGAAGGATCCGATGAGAATCACGTTGAATCTCCGCGAGCCCAGCGAAGCGGAATAGACTTGCGTAAACGTCCGGAACCTCGTGGGAATTTCCGGGTCGAGGTCCTGGAGGATTCCGCGCGCTGCCGACGTTACGGACCCTGTGTCGGCATCGCTCAGCATCGTTACGGTGATCGCCGCGCGCGGCCGCTGGAACAAATTCACGTAAACGGTTGGACGCGGTGGCGCGTCGAGGCCGTAGTCGTGAATGTCGCCAACGATCCCGACGATCGTCAGCAAACGCAAGTCGCCATCCATGTTTCCAAACTCGATCGTGTGGCCGATGGGGTCCTGATTTGGCCACCGGTCGCGCGCAAGTGATTCGCTGATGACGGCAACGTGCGGAGAATCGGGGCCGTCGTGCTCGTCGAAGAGTCGGCCTCGAATCAGCGGAATTCCGAGCACCTGGAAGTATCCATCTGTGGCCACACCGAAGTCCGCATTGCCAAGGCGTTCCTTCTGCTGCAACAGCGCCGCAAAACCAGCATCGGTGTTAGGGATCTCATTCTGCGTCATGAGGAAAAACATGCCGTCGGGAAGGCCGCCCTCCATGGGCAGGTTGCTAACCGCGCCAACCTTGCGGACGCCCGGGATTTGTTTGAGGCGGTCAATCAGGTTCGAATAGAAAATTCCCTGACTTGCTTTTGCTTGGGGATCTTCCATCCACGGAAGCGAGACGTCCATGGTGACAATTCTGTCTACGCGGAAACCGGGATTCACTTCGAGCACTTTGAGCAGGCTGCGCCCAAGAAGCCCCGCTCCCACGACGAGAACTAAGGTGATGGCGATCTGCGCGGCAACGAGTATCCGGCCAACGCGCTGGCTGCCTTGCGAACCCGCTTGCCCACGTCCGCCTTCCTCAAGGCCCTCGCGAAGGTCGCCGGAGGTCGCGCGTATAGCGGTGAACGCGCCGAGGCCGGCGGCGACTGCGGTGGAAAGAAGGAGCGCGAAGAGAAGAACTGGAATATTGACGGAGACGCTGTCCAGCCGCGGCAGATTTACCGGCGCCAGCGCAATTAATCCCGTCACGCCCGCGAGCGCTCCAAGAACGCCGAGGCCACCGCCGACCAGCGATAGCAGGAAGGCTTCGGTGAGGAATTGACGGATCAGCCGTCCTCGCGCCGCGCCGAGCGCGCTACGAATGGCGAGCTCGCGCTCTCTTACCGACGCTTGCGCCAGCAGTAAATTCGCTACGTTCGCGCACGCCACCAGCAGCAGAAAGCCCACCGCGCCGAGCAGGATCAGCAGCGCCGGGCGAGCCTCGCCGGTGATCGAGTCCTGTAGCGGAAGGACAATTCCATCCTTGAGAAGATATTCGCCTTGCTCGCTCGAGGTCTCGTGAATGCGGCGGGCTATAGCGCTGATATCTCCATTCGCTTGCCGGACGGTCACACCATCGCGCAGACGGCCCACAGCAAGGTAGTTATGTGACGTCCTGCTTTGGCTTTCGCCGCCCAAATCGGTCGGCAGCCAAAGATCCACGTCTTTGGGGAAACGAAATTCGGGCGGGAGCACGCCGATAACGGAGTAGAGCGCGCCAGCAATCTTTAGGTGCAACTGCGGGAGATCCTGCCCCGACTCGAGGTGTTGTCTCCAGTATCCATAGCTGACAAGAACGGTGGGGCTGGCCCCTTTTCTTGCGTCGCTGGCGCTGAAATCCCTCCCGAGGACCGGCTGAACTCCGAAGACCTTGAGAAATTCGGGAGAGACGCCCGCGATCGTCGTGCGCGTCGGCTGCGAAGTACCCGAAACGGACACAACGTCGTCATTGTATTTTGCAATGGCTTGAAAGCTGCGGTTTTGATCGCGAAAATCGTCGAAGTTCGGGTCCGCAAGATGTGACCGATGGCCCTCCGAGCTGACCTCGAAGACGGCCATGATGCGGTTCGCATCGGTGTACGGCAGCGGCCGCAGCAAGACGCCATAAACAACACTGAAGATTGCGGTGGTCGCGCCGATGGCCAGCGCGAGCGTAAAGACCATGACGGCAGTGGCGCCGGGGTTTTTGCGGAGTTGGCGGAGACCATAGCGGCAATCGGAGACCACGGAGTGAAGCCAGTTACCAAGCCCTGCTTCGCGAACCTGTTCTTTCACTTGTTCGATTCCTCCAAGTTCTATCCGCGCGGCACGTTGTGCTTCCTCCGGCGACATGCCCGCACGAATGTTTTCTTCGGTCAGCAGTCCTAGGTGGGAATGAACCTCCTGGTCGAGGTCTACCTCCACACGATGAGATAGAAAGAGATTTCGCAAGAAACTTCGCGCTTTCACGAAGAGTGGCATGCTGATTACCTCACGACACTTCCAAAGCTTGAGCGATCGCCCAAGAAATGCGGCCCCATCGCTCGGTTTCGACTTCGAGCTGCTTCAATCCCGCCTTGCACAATCGGTAGTATTTCGCGCGGCGGTTGTTCTCGGACTCTCCCCAAAAAGAGGAAATCCAACCTTCTTCTTCCATTCGGTGCAGGGCGGGAAAGAGCGAGCCTGGCTTAACAACAAAAGTGCCGCCAGTGATCTGTTGGATCCGGCGCGAGATTCCCAGTCCGTGCATCTCACCGGCGATAAGCGATTTCAAGATCAGCAGGTCCAGAGTTCCTTGCAAAAGGCTTGTCGGTTCGGGGCTCAATGGATGTCTCCTATCGGCTTTCTATAGGATAGTACGGGTCTACGTATAGAGTGTCAATAGGAAACCGCTCGCTTGGAAAGATTACTTTCGTTCGTCGAGGAGCGCTCTGAGGCGCGCGTAGCCGGCGCGGCTCACCGGCAAGCGCGTGCCGTCGGCAAGAATGGCCAGGCGGCTGTCCTTGCCGTAAGGCTCGATGCGCACGACCCGTTCCAAATTCACGATGTAGGAGCGGTGAATGCGCACAAAGGTGTCCGGATTGAGGCCCGCTTCGAGGCCGGCGATCGTTTGCTGCTTGAGATGCTTCCTGCCTTGGCTGGCCAGCGCCACATAATCGTCCTGGGCCTCGGCGTAGTCGAGTTTGCCCATCGGAATCAGTGTGACCTTAGTGCCATCTTTCACGACCAAGCGTTCCAGGAATTGCTGTGGTGGTCGGGCCGCGGCGGAGAGTTCGTACGCGGACGGCATTTTTTCACCGAGTCGGCCTTTCGCTCGTTCCACCGCCGCGTCAAAGCGCTCGCGGCCGATGGGTTTCAACAAATAGTCGACGGCGTGGACGTCGAACGCACGCATCGCGTATTGATCGTAGGCGGTCACAAAGATGACGGGCACGTCGGTGCCAATCAGTTCGAGGACATCGAATCCGGTTAATTTCGGCATTTGCACATCGAGAAAAATCAAATTCGGTTTGTGTTCCGCGACGGCCTTTACGGCTTCCATGCCATTCGCGCATTCCGCGGCGACTTCAATCTCTTCATGGGATTCGAGAAACTCGCGAATGATGTGTCGCGCGAGCTCTTCGTCGTCCACGATGAGCGCCTTCCACCGTTTATCTGGCGAGTGGCTCACCCTTTCTCCTCGCTTTCTGCCGGAAGGGACAGGCTGATTTGAAAGAGTTCGCCTTCGGTGTCTACGCGAAGGCTGGCCTCCTTCCCGTACCGTGCTTCCAACCGTTGTTGCACATTTTTCAGTCCCCGGCCGCCCGAACGGCGCGGTGGAGCTTCCGGGTCCCACGAATTCTCGACCACAATTGCCAATCGGCCATTTTGCCGTTCCACAGCGAGCCGGATCTCACCGCCTTCCGGCAGGCTGGCGATGCCGTGTTTCACCGCGTTTTCGACGAGCGGCTGCAGCAAAAGAGGCGGCAGCAGGCAAGCTCTAGAATCTTCCTGGATGGTTTCCTGCATGCGCAACCGTTCCCCAAAACGGACCTTCTCAATGGCCACATATTTCTGGAGCAAATCCAGCTCTTCGGAAAAGCGCACCGAGGTTTTTTCGCCCAACCCCAGTGTTAACCGCAAGAAGTCCCCCAGCAAAACGCACATATCGCGCGCACGAGCTGGATCGATACTGGTCAAAGCGCTGATGGAATTTAGGCTATTGAACAAGAAATGCGGATTGATCTGGGCTTTCAGAGCTTTCAACTCGGCATCGCGCGCCAGGATGCTGGTCTCCAGCGCGCGAGCCTCCGCTTCCCGCGAGGCTTCCAAAGAAAGAATCACGTACTGAGATGCCACGGAGAGCAAATAAAGCAGGTATCCGGCGCCGAAGAGGATGGGGGCTTGCGGAGCAAACCGCCGGTCCAGACCTTGAAACGTGGATGTGGTCGACAGGAAAGCCACCAAGACCCAGCCCAATCCCATCCAGAAGTAGCTGACCAGTGCCGCAGCCAGGGAGTGCACGCCGATGAGGCGGAGCGCTTTTTCGCGCTGGATTGGGGCGCTTTTGGCCGTGTACCAAGCGGAAAGACATATAAACGCGTACACCACGCAAAGCGGGATCACGATTACAGCAGATTCCAGCCAGCTGAGATGGCCCCCAGAGGCCATCAGAAGGACAAGCGTCGCCATCAGGGGAAGCCATCCCAGCAGGTAGAGTCCCAAGCGGTTGCGCGTCAGTAGCGGGTGCATCGGGGCGGGCTCAGTTCTTGATTTCTAATCCGCCAAAGATGACGGCGCCGGTGATCACCAGCGTTTTGAGGCTGGCACTCGCGGGATCATCCACCCGGGCGGTACGCGTCTTATCTTCGACTCCACCGAAAATGGGCGCCCCGCGAAAGGCCACCTGCCAAGCGGGGGGGACGCGAACTTCCACGCCGCCGAAGATGGCGGTGATTGCCAAGGTGGCTTCGTTCGCCTGCATGCTTGCCTCGGTGAGATCCAGTTCGACGCCGCCAAAAATAGCGGTGACATCCCCGCCTTGAAAATCCTGGCTGGTCATCCGGCGCTCCAGGCCGCCGAAAACGACAGCCTCGTTTAGCGTTGTGCGCGGATCGCCTGTCGCCGACGTGGAAACGCCCGGTTTAGAACTCCACTGAAATGAGCCCCACATGACGAAGAGGCCGAAGGCGATGAGCATCATGGGCCAGAGGGCCGCCCAGCCAAAGTGGGTAATGCCCAATTGATTGAGCTGCAGGACGACGCCCGCAAACATCACGAGTGCCCCCCAGGCACGGCGCTTGGATAGGAAGTGCAACAGGCCGGTCAAGATCACGAGCAGGGGCCAGAACCGCCACAGGCTGCCAATGGAAATGATGCCCAGTTGATCGAGCAGGAAGGCCAGGCCGATCAAGATAAAGATCGCGCCCGTAGCCGCGCCGCCGCGGCCGCGGCCGCGGAGCGGTATGCCGACCACCATCGGACTACGCCGCGATTCCTGTTTTTCATCATCGCCGTCGAAGCGGGCATGAATGCTGCGATGAATCTGATCGTGAAGATTATCCGCGAACTTTTTCGGATCAAATTTGCTCTCGTCACTCACATGACTCTCCTGTCGTTCCCGCCCAACTTTTGTGCCCTTGAACCATCATCAGCGTGCTCCTGCTGCTGGAGAATCCACTCGGGCTGGGCACTTGGTGTGGCGACCGCCGAAGGCGTTTCGCAATAGCCCTATTCCAATCACGACCAGGGACAGCGGCCAGAATGATACCAACATTTGGCGGAGACCCGAGAGAAACAGGTCATGATTGAAAGTGTACGCCTGCACGGCATGCAAACCCGCGAGGCCGAGTCTTGGAAGGATGCCCAGAGTCTCGTGGGCTGAAATGCCGACGAAGTTGTTTAGACAAGCTGCTACTCCATCCAAGTTGGCAAAAAGAATAACCAGGCCGAGCGCGAGGAGACTTGCCCCGGCAATCGATTTCAGGCTCTGTAAAGATGCTTGCCGCGCCGCCATGCTGACCTCCAGAAGGGCTGTTTGCTTGCCCCAACGCGAGAATAGGGGCCCCTACGGAGGAGTGCATCCTGGATTCGGCCAAGAAGGAGGATTTACCGGCGAATAGCAACCGCGGGGAGGGGAATGGAGGGCGGGACTAGAAATCTTAAGTCCAGATCTCCGATTTTAGGCGTTTGAGGGCCCCCATCTCCGGCTAGCCAACTACACCGCCAAGTGTCCCGGCAATTCTAGTGACTGGGCTTTTTGGGCTACCGCAGCTTCAGGAACTCGACCTTGGCCTGTTGCAGGACGGGAATGCCGGGGTCCGCTTCTTTCCACAGTGTAAAGAAGTCCTGATAAGCGCCGCGGGCTTTGCCGGTGTCGCCTTCGATCACGTAGGCGCGGGCGAGGCCGAGGTGTGCGAGCGCGCCGATGGGCTCGTTTAGCACAACGCCGCGCTGGCCGAGAATTTTCTGGAACTCGGCTACGGCTTCGCTGCCCTGATGTGCGGCTAGGTACGACTCCCCTCGCACATAGACAGGATACAAAGCGGGCGAGAAGGCACCACCGCTGACTGGTGACCCGAGCTCGTAGGGAGCGGCAACCTGAAGAGCCTCGATGGCCTTCGAAGAATCGTTGTGAGTGATCGCGAGCTGAGCGCGAATCGTTGGCAGGTAATTGAACTGCACCAACGTATCCTCTGGGAAGCGTTTGCTCAAATCATCCGCCAGTTCTTGAGCACGGGGAGCATCGGCAGCCAAGCTCAGCGCCAGCGCCGCTGCAAACTGCACTTCCCGGCCCACCGAAAGGGAAAGTGCCGCCGCCACTCGCTGCCGAGCTTCGTTTGCGTTGCCGAAGAGGGCTTCACGTAAGGCGGCCGCGGCCTCGTAACCTGCTGCGGTCTCTTTCTCTTCGGCCCGCTCGGCCGAAGCCACCGCCCGACGAGAAAACTCCTCAGCCTTTCCCAGCCGCCCGGAATACGCGAATGTATCGGCCTCGTAGGACAGCAGCACTTCTTCTATTCCCGGTTTGCCTGTCGACCAAGCCACCTGCTCCGCCATGCCCGCCGCATCGTTTTGTAAGAAGGCAAGCAGGTATAGAGCGCCGCGCAGAAGAGGAGAATCAAGATTTTTTGCCTGGGCCTCTTTGGCAACGCCACGGGCCTCTTCCAAACGATTCAGATTGAGATAGGGGTAGACGAGGTAGGCATAACTCACACCGCTCGCGTCAAGGCGCAGGGTCTCGCGATTCTCCGCAAGGCGTTTGTCATATTGCCCGAGAATTCTGTAGATGCCACCCAAGTTGTCCGGCGGCACCCAGTCTCGCGGATAGGTCTGCGCCCAGAGTTCATAAGCCTGGCGCGCCTTTTCCAGGTCGCCGGTAACAATGGAATGGTAGTGAGATTCGATGTAAAACTTCTCCCGGTCGCTCGCCCGCTCGCGCAGCTCATAGGCCATCTTCGTGTTTTCCGCACCCAGGCTAGCTTCCCCGAGGTTGAAATAACTAGCTCCGAGCGCTGCGTAGGCCATCGCGAATTTCGGATCGAGCCGGATGGCTCGCTGCAACAGGGGTATGGCGGCGGCGTCATCGCCTTTTCCCACCCTGGTCTTCCAGCCCAAGCTGTAAGCCTGGAGGGCTTCGAGCGAGGGCGTGCTAGCCTGCTCAAGCGGCGTATCGAACTTCTGCACCGTGGTGAGTGATTCCCCCAGCTTCCCGCGGAGCTTCACCGCCGCCTCGCCCAGCGCTTTCAGCACGCGTTCCTTGCCTTCTGCCGTCACCTGCTCCGCGGCCAGGGCATCCCCGGTGAGGCAGTTTCCCGCCTTAAGGCCCAGAACATACTGGCTGCCCAGGCTCGCAATCGAGCCATCGAGGACCACAGCGCTCTCCGTCCGCTGGCAGAGTTCCCGGGCGATCTCCGGAGTGAGCCGGGCATCAGGCGGTTGGCCCATCATTCGCAAGGTTTGCTGGATGCGCCGGTCAGAGAGGAGGCTGAGGAAGGGTGATTGTTCGAGCTGCACCGTTAGGCCCTGGCGGAGCGTGCCGTCGAATACTGGGTCGCCGGCCGTGTTCGTGAAGTCGGCGAGGACGATGGTGTCTTTGTCGGTGAGTTTAGGCGTGCGATGGAAATAGAAGTAAGTGCCCGCGGCAAGCGCTGCAACCGCCAGGGCCGCGGGTACCATCACTTTCCACCGGGTTGCTGACCGCTCGCGGACACGGAGGTTCTCTCGGACTCCCCGGGCGCCGGTCGTTGTTGATACCCTCGACGACTCCGTATCCCGCTTCAGCCTCTGCAAATCCGCATGGATTTCTGCGGCGCTCTGGTAACGCAGCTTCGAGTCCTTCTCCAGCGCTTTCCAGATGATTTCTTCCAGCCTCGATGGGACTTCCGGGTTCACCCTCGAGAGAGGAACCGGCTCTCGGTTAAGAATCGCATCATGGATGACGGCAGCACTGTTGCCGGAAAAGGCCATCCGGCCTGCGGCCATTTCGTAAAGGACCGCGCCGAACGAAAACAAATCCGTCCGTGCATCCAGCTCCTCGCCTCGCGCCTGCTCCGGAGACATGTAGGTGATGGTCCCGATGGCCATGCCGGGAGTGGTGAAGAGCTCTCCCGTGGCGGCTGTGGCCATCTCGGGTGCGCCGGGACCTTCGGCGATTGGCGCAAGCTTGGCCAGCCCAAAATCCAGAATTTTGGCGTTCCCACGCTTGGTAACGAAAATGTTCGCTGGTTTGATGTCGCGATGGACGATCCCTTTTGCATGCGCCGCCTTGAGCGCGTCGGCAATTTCGATTCCCAGGTCGAGCAGCACTTCGAACTCGATCGGGCGGTCTCCGATGCGGTGCTTCAGAGTCGTGCCTTCCAGTAACTCCATAACCAGGAACGGCCGCTCATCTTGTTGTCCAATCTCGTGGATGGTGCAGATGTTGGGATGGTTCAAGGCCGAGGCCGCCCGGGCCTCGCGCTGAAAGCGCTCCAGCGCTTGCCGGTCGTGGGCCATGTCTTCAGGCAGAAATTTCAGGGCCACGAACCGGGCAAGCGTTGTGTCCTCTGCCTTGTACACCACTCCCATACCCCCACCACCGAGTTTCTCGATGATGCGATAGTGCGAGATGGTCTGTGGAATCATGCGTCGGGCAGGAATTCCAGATCAAAGCCCTTAGTCGGAACTTCCTTTTTGACTTCAAACACGGTGCCGATCTTACTCCATCCCGCTGTTCATCGAACAGTGCGAAGCAATTTTCATAGGGAGGGCCTCCGACGGTCTCTAGATCGCGCCAGCACTGCGGGAATTGTTTAAACGGTGCATTCAGAATCCGGCCGCTTTCCCGGCGCCTCGTTCATCATGGCCACCTTGAAGCCAGCCACCATCGATCAAAATGCCTTCCACGCGAGCGCCGACTATGGGTTTGGCTTCTTCGATGTGGTATCCGGCTTTCTTGAGCAAAGCAATCGTGTCCGGCGAAACGCCGCGCTCGATATCGAGGCGGTCGGGCTTCCATTGATGGTGGATGCGGGGAAAATCGATCGCGTCTTGCACGTTCATACCGAAATCGATGACGTTCAGCATCACTTGCAAGACGGCAGTGATGATGCGCGAGCCGCCGGGAGCGCCCAGGGCGATAAAAGGCTTGCCGTTTTTCAGGAGGATGGTGGGGGCCATCGAAGAAAGCGGGCGCTTGCCGGGTGTGATGGCATTGGCTTCGCCTTGCACAAGCCCAAAGAGATTGGGGGAGCCGGGCTTCGCAGCGAAATCATCCATTTCGTCGTTTAGCAAGAATCCGGCGCCGGGCACGGTTACCGCGCTGCCGTATCCCGCGTTGAGAGTGTAGGTGATGGCCACGACGTTTCCTTTTTCATCGACGATGGTGTAATGGGTTGTTTCCGTGGATTCCTTGCCAGCAGGGAGACCCGGGCCGAGCTGGTCGCTCGCCGTAGCCTGGATTGGATCGATAGATTCGCGGCGCTTCCGAACGTATCCGGGATCGAGGAGCGCTTCGACGGGATTCTTGACGAAATCGGGGTCGCCGAGATATTCGCTGCGGTCTGCATAAAAGCGGCGCATGACTTCCGCAAGGTAGTGATAGGTGGTTGCCGATCCCGCGCCAGCCTTTTCGTAGCCAGTACCGTCCAGCATGCCAAGCATCTGCAGGATGCCAACGCCTCCTGAGCTAGGAGAAGGCGAGGTGATGATGTGATAGCCCTTGTAATCGCCTTCGAGAGGGCGGCGCTCGACGGCCTGGTATTCGCGAAGATCTTGAAGCGTGATCAGGCCGCCATTCCTTTCCATTTCTCGTGCGATGATGCGGGCGGTTTCGCCTTCGTAGAAATCCTTGGCACCCTGACGTGCGATGCGCTCGAGTGTGCGGGCCAAATCCGGCTGCCGAAGAAACTCGTTCCAGTCGTAAAATGCGCCGCCCTTGAGGAAGATAAGTTTCGACTCCGGAAACTGGGAGAGAGACTCGGCACTGTAGCGAAGCGATTGCATCATGGAGTGCGAGACAGGGAAACCCTTCGAAGCCAAATCGATCGCTGGTTGCAATAGTTCTGCCCACGATTGCTGCCCATACTTTTTCTGTGCAAGTTCGAGGCCGCGCACCGTGCCGGGGACACCAGCGGCACGCCAGCCAATTAGGCTGTCGCGAGTCAACTTTCCGTCAGCGTCCAGATACATGTTGTGGGTGGCCTGGCGCGGGGCTTTTTCGCGGAAATCGATGAATGTTGTGCGCCCATCCGCCATGCGGATGAGCATGAATCCGCCGCCCCCGATGTTGCCGGCAAATGGATGGGTCACGGCAAGGGCGAAACCGACGGCGACGGCGGCGTCGACTGCGTTTCCACCCGATTTCAAGACGGCGACACCCACATCAGCCGCCAGGGGTTCCTGGGCGACAACCATGCCCTTGCGGGCAAAAACAGGTTCGTGAGCGTCCGTCTGCGGCCCCATCAGACAAAGACTTAGCATCAACAGAAGACATCGAACGGAGCGGGGATTTCTCATAGCAGCGGATTATAGTGCGGTCTGAATCGTTTGTCGCGGTTCCGCAAGCCAGACGCGGCCTCGGAGTGCCGGTTCGCGCGCACTTCTAGTCGGCCCAGGCAAGGGGCAGTCGGCGCCTCCAAGGCAACCTGGCCAAAGAGGGGCATCAAGAAGGGCGAACAAGAGGCTTGCAAAATTGTTTCGAACGGTCTACGTTATGCGGCACGCGTTGGGCATCCTCCTGCAAACTATCGTCCCCCGGGTTGCGAGGAGATCGGGAGCGACTTCGTCCATGGGTAGAGCTGTCGGGAAAAATGCGGAGCGCTGGCGGTGGCTGCTGTACGTGGCGCTGGCGATCGTCGGCGCGTTGCTGACCTTTGTGGGAGCCCGCGCCCAGCAGAAGGCCACCGACGAAGCTACATTCAGGAAACTGGTCGACAGTTTTTGCGCGGCTTGGAGCACCGGAACGGCGGAAGCTCCGGCGAAGTTCTACGCCAAGGACAGCGGCCTAGTTTTCTACGATGTTTCGCCTTTCGCGTATCACGGTTGGAAGGAATTTCACGACGGAGTGCAGAAGGAGTTTCTGGATAACGCCTCGGAGATCAAGCTGACGGCCGGGAAAGACCTGAAAGTGACCCGCCGCGGCATGATTGCTTGGACGATTGTCCCTATGCATTTGTTGGAACGATCAAAGAACGGTAAGACTACTGAAATGGATCTCCGCTACACCGGGATTTGGGAAAAGCGCGGCGCCAACTGGGTGCTCGTGCACGACCATCTTTCGGCGCCGGCGGCCGAAAATTAGAGTCTTGGGGAAGAGGGCTGGGCGATTCTGCCCATTGCGCAAGGTATGCTCAGGACAGTGCAGTATTACTGGAATGCATCTCGTGGCTATCGATTCAATCCGTGGAAGAGTCCCTACATCTGCTGGCGCTTTGAAACGTTTCTCGGGAAAGAAGCCGCCAATCTGACCGCCAGCAAGTTTTTCCACCTGGTCTGGAAGTACCGCGATCACATGGAACGCTTTGTCGATTGGGCCTCCGAAAGACAGCGATACCGGCGCCGCCGGCACGCCTGAAATCCTTTGGCAGCCTGCGACCGCAGGATCTCCGGTGTTGCTCCAAAAAGCTCCCCGAATAATACTGCCACGTAAACAGGCTTCAGAAGGAAATGGGGGTGGTCTCTAAGCCCTGAAAACCGCTTCTGGAGCTTATCGAGAGGTATAATACTGTCGGAGAGGAGGATCCATGGAAGAGCTGAAGATCCTCCAGAAGACAGAACAGTTGCACGAAGCCCTTTGGTGGGAAGCGGAGCCCAACGGCCGGGTTCACTGCTATCTTTGCCCTCGCCATTGCCACATCCATCCCGGCCAGGCGGGATTCTGCTTCATTCGCATCAATCAGGACGGAAAACTCTATAGCCTGGGATACGGCTCGCCTGCCGCTCTGCAAGTGGATCCCATCGAAAAGAAGCCGTTGAATCATTTTCTGCCGGGCACGCGCGTCTTCAGCATGGGCACGGCGGGCTGCAACATGGGCTGCTTTTTCTGCCAAAACTGGGACATTTCGAAATCGCGCGCCGATCAGGTGCGTTCGCAGCCTGTTCCGCCGGCTGACGTGCCGCTGCTGGCCTTGAAATATGGCTGCGAGTCCATCGCCTTCACCTACAACGAGCCCACCATCTGGGGCGAGTACATCATCGACATTTGCAAAGAAGCCAGAAAACACGGCTTGAAAACGGTGATGGTCACCAACGGCTACATCACCTACGACGCTTTCCACGACATTTTCGATCACATCGACGCGGCAAACGTGGACCTCAAAGCCTTCACCGAGAATTTCTACGGGAAGATCACGCTGACGCATCTTCAGCCGGTTCTCGAGATGCTAGCGTGGCTGAAGAACGAAACGCCTGTCTGGTTTGAGATCACCAACTTGATGATTCCGACGCTAAACGATGATCCAGCAGAAACGCGGAAGCTTGCCGAATGGATACTGACTCATCTGGGGCCGGACGTGCCCTTGCATTTCACAGCGTTTCACCCTGACTTCAAATTGCAAGACAAGCCGCGCACTCCGGCGAAGACGCTTGATCAGGCACGCCAGATCGCGCTCGAAACGGGCCTGCGCTACGTCTATGAAGGAAATATCTACAGCGAGGGCGCGAACACCTATTGCCCGAAGTGCGACGAGCTGCTCGTTCGTCGCTCCTGGCATGATGTCCTGGAGAATCGCCTCAAAACAGACGCTTGCCCGGCGTGCGGTTTCGCAATTGCCGGCGTCTGGAGCAACGATGCGAAAGGGAATCGCGTCCCGGGCCGCGGCTCTGCATCGACTGCAAAATACGGTCACTTGAATCTGTAAGTCCGGCAAACTATCGGGGATGGAAGGCGTAAAAACCCGGCCCAACGCGCAGGCCGTGATGCCATGCCACCGGAAACGCCCACCAAACTAAAGTCCCCAGAATTCCTTGCCCAATAGCTAGCGGAATGATGTTGCGGTCGCGTGTAAAGAGCCAAACCATGGCAACTCCACCGATGAAGGTAAGAGGAACCAACACCGGATTTGGCCAGTGAAGCGCGGCAAAAATTATTCCTGCGAGCAGCGAAGCCATTGCCGGGCTGCTCATAACGCTAAGAAGCCGGTTCGTCAGATAGGAATTCAGCGCCACTTGTTGGAGCAAGCAAAACGCCATATACCCAAAAAAGTGCCTGGGAACAAGGAGGTGGTGAACTGGGCGATGCAGCGCTCCGAGCGAGGCCCCTGCCAGGAAAAGTGCCGCGATGCACGTTGCGAAAACGATGGCGGACCGCTTTGTGGCGGGCCACAAGTTGTCCGCCCGCCATCCCATAGTTTTCGGAGTGTCCCCGTGGGCCAGAAAACTGGCAAGCATCCAAACAGGGAAGACCAGCCACGAAAAAAAGAAAGAAGCCTGGAGCTGCCAGATATACCAAGCGATGAAAGCTCCGAAAGCAAGCGGCTCGACAAGATTCAGGAATCGCACTGTGGAGGGCTTCATCCGGTGGTTAGTATACTCGACGCTCTTCGTCCGGGTTGCTGAGGTCGAGCAGTTGCAGTGCGCTTTCAAATAGATGATCGATTTCTCTGTCAGTCACTTCGTAGGGAGACAGCAGTTGCTTCAGGTCGAAATCGGGAAACCCGCGGTTGGTTACGCGGGCCGGCAAAAGTTCGCGCAAACGGCGGGACTCCACCGATCCCATGTCGCGAATTTCCTCGAAAACCACGCGGTGCAAGGGATCATCAAAGACGCCCGGATCGAGCAACTTGCAGATTTCCGAGCGCGTCCCGCTCTTGATCAGCACCGAGCAGAGAAAGCGCAGGGTGTTTTTCTGAAGCTGGAATCGGGCGTCTCGATCATGAACGCGCATACATTTGCTCGGTACTGCGTTTCAATCGTGAAAAACTCATAGTAAATGAGATGATAGTAGTTCCCCTAGAGTTGCGTTTGGGAGAGAAGCGCGCATGAGCGAAAAACACCGGGTCGTCATACTCGGCGGAGGATTTGGCGGCTTGGTCGCCGCCCAGAAGCTGAAACGTGCAGACGTCGGAATCAGCTTGATTGACCGCCGGAATTTTCACCTCTTCCAGCCGCTCCTCTACCAGGTGGCCACCGGGTCGCTATCTCCGGGAGAAATTGCCGCCCCATTGCGGGGCGTTCTGAGCGCCCAAAAGAATGTCCAGGTTCTTCTAGGCGAAGCCGTGGACGTTGATCCCGTGGCCAAGCACGTGACGCTCCGCGACGGCGCCACCTTCGGGTACGACTCCTTGATTGTCGCCACGGGCTCCCAAACTTCCTATTACGGAAACGATTCCTGGCGCGCCTGGGCGCCCAGCCTGAAGTCCGTGGAGGAAGCAACGGCCATCCGTCACAAAATCCTGGTTGCCTTCGAACGCGCCGAACGTGCCACCACGCCGGAGGAAGCGCGCGCCTGGCTCACCTTTGTGATTGTCGGCGCCGGCGCCACCGGCATGGAACTTGCCGGTGCACTCGCGGAGATCGCCAATGAAACGCTGCGCCACGATTTTCGTACCATCAATCCTCAGGAAGCGCAGATTATTTTGATGGAAGGGGGCTCACGGGTCTTAAGTGCTTTCCCGGAGGAACTTTCTGCCAAAGCGGAGAAATTGGTTACGCGCCTCGGCGTAAAAGTTACGAAAAACGTGATGGTGACGAATATCGATGGAGACGGCGTCACTTATAAGCGCGGAGAGACCGCCGAGCGCCTCGCGGCGAAAACCGTTCTGTGGGCCGGCGGCGTTGCGTCCACGCCGCTTGGCACAAAATTGGCGGAACGCATCAACGCGGAGACGGACCGCGGCGGCCGCATCAAGGTGAATCACGACCTCACGGTTCCAAACTACCCTGACATTTTCGTCCTTGGCGATTTGGCGAACACACCCGATGACCAAGGGAAGCCCCTTCCCGGCGTCGCGCAAGTTGCCATCCAAGGCGGAGCCTACGCCGCAAAAACCATCCGCGCCCGCCTGGAAGGGAAGAAGGCTCCGCCGCCGTTCCATTATCTAAACAAAGGCGAGATGGCTGTGATCGGCCGCGCGGCCGCGGTTGCCAATATTTTTGGCCTCCATGTTTCCGGTCTGCTGGCCTGGCTGATGTGGCTGTTCATCCACCTGATTTATATCGTGGAGTTTCAAAGCCGAATCCTCGTTTTCGTTCAGTGGGGATTCGAATTTCTGACTTTTAGCCGTGGCGCCCGCCTGATCACCGGTGAGGACGCCACGGAATCCCTGCGAACACAGGAATAGGGCTAAGACAAACTGAAAAGGCGAGCATCGTCCCTGGTCCGATGAGCGGTGTGCTGGTTCAGACTCTTCCATTCAACACTTCGCGCACTTTATGGGTGAGAGTGACCGTATTGAACGGTTTTTGCAGGAAATTCAGATCCTCATCCAACATGCCGTGATGCACGATGGCATTCGGCGTATAGCCGGAGACGAAAATTACTTTCATGTCCGGACGCTGCGCCGATATTTGGGTCGCAATCTCCCGGCCGCTAATTCCCGGCATGACCACATCGGTGAGCAGCAGGTGAATGGGGCCAGAGTGTTGCGCGGAGAATGCCGCCGCTTGCAACGGGTCGTCCACCGTCAAGACCGAGTACCCTCTGCTCTGGAGCATCGTTTCTATGAGTTCTCGAATCATGGGCTCGTCCTCGACCACCAGAATAGTTTCGTTGCCCCGGGCATCCGCATCCGTGACTTCCTCTTTCTTGCGTGGTTTCACCGCATCATGCACGCGCGGCAAGTACACTTTGAAGGTGCTACCGCGGCCGGGCTCGCTATAAACCGAGATGTAGCCCCCGCTCTGCTTGACGATCCCGTAAACCGTGGAAAGACCGAGCCCTGTCCCTTTGCCCAAACCTTTGGTGGTAAAAAACGGCTCGAAAATATGCGCCTTCGTATCGGCGTCTATGCCTTCGCCGGTATCGCTGACCGCCAGCATCACGTACGGCCCGGGCAAAGCGCCCGCGACTTCCGCCGAGAAAGCCTGATCCAAATCGGCATGTCCTGTTTCAAGCGTGAGTCGCCCTCCTTGCGGCATGGCATCGCGAGCGTTGATAGCAATATTCATGATCACTTGTTCGATCTGCCCGGCATCCGCCTTAACCATGCAGGGTTCCCCTCCAGCGACGGTGTTCATCTCGATGTGTTCGCCAATCAATCGGCGCAGCATCTGGTCCAGATTGGCAACCAACGCGTTGACGTCGAATACCTTTGGCTGCAGCACCTGCCGCCGGCTGAAAGCCAGCAATTGCCGCGTCAGTGCGCTAGCTCGTTCCGCTGCTTCATCAATACGCTTTATCTGCATCCGTGACTCAGCGGGATTGTGAGGCGATTCAAGCAGTTGATTGGTATAGCCGCGAATGACTGTTAGCAAATTATTGAAATCGTGGGCCACACCTCCGGAAAGCGTGCCGATCGCCTCCATTCTCTGCGCCTGGCGCAATTGCTCTTCCAGTCTTTTTACTTCGGTGATTTCGCGCGCATTCATCACGATTCCCGCTACTGAGGGCTCCCGGAGCAGATTCGTGGCCGAGACCTGAAGAACTCGCGAGGGGCCTTCGCCAAGCGAAGTCCGCAATTCGATCGATGATTGAGATTCGGCCGTGTCCTTCGCGCGCTCCAGAAAACTCTTCAGCGCCGATTCGTCGCCCGAAGCGATCAGCTCGAAAATGCTCCGGCCGACAAGCGACTCGTTTTGCCCCAGAGCTCGGTTGCTGGACGGACTGGCATAGCGCACCATGCCTTCCGCGTCGAGGATCAAGATAAAGTCAGAGGCATGCTCGATGATCGAGCGAAAATGCGCTTCGCTTTGTTGCAAGGTTTCGTACAAACCGCGCAGCCGGGCCGACATTTCGTTGAATACCTGGCTGAGCCGCGCAATCTCGTCGTTCCCGCCCACTTCCAGTTGCTGCTGGAATTGCCCGCGCGCCAGGGAGCGCGCCGCGGCATCCACTTTCTCCAGCCGCCCGGCAATGCTTCTGGTGACTTTCAGGCCCAGGAAACCGGCCGTGACCAGCGCCAATAAGCTGGTCACCACAAGCGTCCAGGCAGCCCGCTTTTGAGCGCGGCGAATGTCTTCTAATCCGCTCTTCTTCTCGATGTCTACAAGTGCGTCGATATCGCGAACTACGCTCTCGGAAAGATCGTTGATCACCGGCATGCGGCTTTCGATCCGTAGATTTAGGCCAAGCCAGTCTCCCGACTGCGCCAGTCCCGCCAAGCTTTCGATCTGCTCTGCAAACAAAGCTCTCACCGTTTCTAGGCTGCTGAGTTCCGAGTCGCGCTGCGAGCTCCGTGGCAGGGCCGCCAGCGCCTGATTGGCATGGCCTACATCCGAGTCAAAGCCGAACAGCAGGTTGTTACTCTCCGACGCGAACTGTGCGGCATCGCGCTTGCTCGCTAGCTCCCGCAACTCGCGCTGAAAGGTTAAAAAGTCGCTGCGGACACGCAACACGGCTCGCGCCGGTTGATCCGCCTGGAACAGATACTCAGCACGCTGGCGCATGAAGCGCAGCTGCAGCAGGGCAATTACCCCTCCCAGGATCATCAGCAAGCCAACCGACACGAAGCTCCCTACGAGCAACGTGCTGATGCTGGACCTTCTGGTTGGTGCGTCCGCCATCAATATCCTTTCAATCGCCGAGCGCGCGCCGATGCCCGCCTTTCTTCAATTGCTTCCGCCCAAAGGCCTTAAGGGTGGGATGGGCTTTCCGGGCTTGAAGCCTGTGATCTTTACTAAGTCAGCTTCGAGATCGGCCATCGCTTTCTCAGCTGTCACTTCCCCCATCAATACCGAATGCACCGCCGAATAGTAGGCCCGGGAAACCTCATCGTAGTGTCGGCCACTAATCGTGGACGGCCGGCTGGTTGCTCCACTGGCGATAATCCCCTTCAATCGCTCCAGACCGGGGCGCGAAGCGAGGTATTGGGGATCCTGATAAAACTCCGTGAGCACCGGCAGCATGGACGCATTCTGCCAGTGCCACATCTGGACATCGCGACTCGTCAGGTACCGCACGAGCTCGGCAGCTTCGCGCGGATGCGCCGAATACCTGGACACAGCCAGTGACTGGCCACCCAGCACGGACACATGCCCAGCCCCTCCGCTCGGAGGCAGGGAAGTGCTGAATTTCCAGGGTTCAGCAACATCTGGCAGTCTGGCGGCCCCATTTCCTGGCCAGACCCAATCTCTTCGGAAGGCAGCATTTCCGGAGTGCCAGATGTTCCGCACGTCGGCCTCCTTGAAAGCCAGAACACTGGGAGGGGAGATCGAACCCACCCAACTCTTCGCCATTTTCAGGGCCTTCACCGTGTGCGGATTGTTGACTGAAATCGTTCCGTCGTCTTCAATGAGCTTTCCTCCTCCTGACGAGGCCTGCCATTCTAAAGCATTGCAGGTCAACCCTTCGTAGGGGGCGCCTTGCCATACGAATCCCCAAAAATCTTTCCGGCCTTCCGCGCGCTCCCCATCCTGAATTCGGCGAGCCATGTGCGCCAATTCGTCCCAGGTTTCCGGTGGTTGCTTGAATCCATACTTTGCGAGCAGATCGGTGCGGTAGTACAGCAGGCCCACCTCCACATTGAATGGCATGGCCACCAGCCGCCCATCCACGATATTGTTCTCGACCGCTGTCGGCATTAGTAGCTTCACTGAATCGGCCGTGTAAGGCTTCAGATCGACCAGGTACTGCGCCAGCACGCCAGGCCAAACCACGTCCGTGTAGAGTACGTCAGGGGTGCTGGATTTTCTCTCCAGGGCATCCAAATAAAGTTGGAGCCGGTCTGTCATCGACTCCGGTCCGACAATAAACTTCACTTGGATCCCGGTTTTTTGTGTGAACTGCGCGAGAACGGATCGATCCGCCGTCAACTCCGGGAGTGTAGCAGGCCCCCAGCCGATGAATGTAATGGTCACTGGCTGCACGGCGCTATCAGCCGGTTTGGACTGGCAGCCGGTGAACGCCATCATTCCGGTAGCGCAAAGAACGAAAGTGACTATGCCGTCAGTGCGGACTCTTTTCACGCAGTTCGTTCGAGGCAGTCGACCCATGCTTGCAATCCGATCTTCGGATTCTAGACCCTGTCCGTCAGCCTTGGCGGCGATACCATCTCCGAATCAATCGGATGAGCATGATTCGTTCTCGGGTCGCGTTCTCGAAGCGTCCCTTGCTGAAGAGCGCGTCTCTTGATATCGGGATTCTATTAGAAATCCGCTTGCGCCGCAGCTTCGAAGTCTCTTTCCACAATCGTAACCGGGTCTTGTGTTCTTGTAGGAAGGGATAAATTCAATCCTCGCCTGGAAGGCCTGGAAGTTGATGGATGGCCCCGCCGGGTGACGGGTGCTAGAATCTTCCCGTCTCAAAAGGTTCTTTTCCGGGACCGATACAAGTTCAACACTGCACTGGAAATGGGCGGAGGAATCAGCAGTGAAGACTCGCAAGAACCGGCTCACGCCACAGCGCCAACTTGCCAAGACTATTCTTCTATGCCTAGCCGTCGTTTTCTTTTTCGGTCTGGGGAATTCCCGGGCCTGGCCACAGTCTGATGCTCCGGACCCGGCAGTCGAGCGCGGTCGCAAGAGCTTCGAGCAATCCTGCGGATTTTGTCACGGCCCTGATGCCACCGGCGCCCGCGGCCCCGACCTGGTCCGTTCGCCGCTGGTGGCTCATGACGCGAAAGGTGACAAGATCGGCGAAGTTATTCGTCTCGGCCGTCCCGATAAAGGCATGCCCGCGATGGCGCTGACCGATCCTCAGGTACTGGACATCGCCGTTTATCTTCACGCGCGTGCTGCCGAAGCGCTCAATTCGAACGGCGTCCCGAGCAAGTATCCCCTTGAGAAGCTTCTTACTGGCAATCCGGTGGCCGGAAGGGCGTTTTTTGACGGAGCCGGTGGCTGCAAAAGCTGTCATTCTCCCTCGGGCGATCTGGCCGCCATAGGGATTAAATACTCTCCTGTTGACCTCCAATCTCACATGCTTTATCCCCGGGGCAAGCACACCGTCGTGGTTGTTACGCTGCCCTCTGGCGAACAACTCATGGGTCCGCTGGCACACGCCGATGATTTTGTGATCGCGTTGCGCGACGCCACCGGTTGGTATCGGTCTTTCTCGCGCGGTCTAGTGAAGGTGGAATTGCAGGACCCCTTGGCCGCCCATCGCGATCTGCTCGGCAAGCTCACGCAGGCGGATGTTCACAACCTCTTTGCGTACCTGGAAAGCCTTAAATAGAGAATTCGGTCGCGACAAAATCAGAAGGATCAGAAGGCGGGAGTGGGAATGCTCTCAGGGTTGCGTGGAAAGAACAAAAACGGGTGCTGCTGCGAAACCCCTCTTCGGAGGAACAATGGTTCGCCTTCTTCTTTCCATTCGCTAGCCCTCGTCCTACTCTTGGTGTTCATCCTGGCGCCGGATGCGCCGCAAACCGCGGCTCAAGAACTCGACCCGTCGGCACTGTTGAAGCCCGCGACCGATACCTGGCCGACTTATAACGGCGACTATTCGGGAAAGCGCTTCAGCTCGCTCGACCAGATCAACGCCGCAAACGTAGGCTCTCTCACTCTCGCCTGGGTCTTTCATCCTCACACTTCCACCATCAAATCGACTCCTCTTGAAGTGAAAGGCGTTCTTTACTTCACCGTTCCCGACAATGTTTGGGCCGTGGACGCCCGCTTTGGGCGTGAGATCTGGCATTACCATCGCGAATCCGAAGGCGACCACATCGGCAATCGCGGCTTGGGCATGTACAAAAACTGGCTTTATTTCACCACGCCCGATTCGCACTTGGTCTGTCTCGATGCCAAGGATGGCAGCGTCCGCTGGATCGTCGAGCTTGCCGATCCGAAGCTCGGCTACTTTGCGACCATGGCACCGCTCGTCGTACGCGATCACGTGATCGTCGGCGTTTCCGGAGATGTCACCGACGTTCGCGGTTTCCTCGAATCTCTTGATCCAGAGACCGGAACGATCCAATGGCGCTGGTACACCGAGCCTGATCCCGGCCAGCCCGGTTCTGAAACTTGGCCAAAAGACACCGACGCTCTCCTCCACGGTGGCGGCATGACCTGGATGACCGGCACCTACGACCCGGATCTCAATCTGCTCTATTGGGGTACCGGCAATCCCAACCCCGTGCTCGCGGGCGACGCCCGCCCCGGCGACAATCTCTACACCTGTTCCATCGTTGCCCTGAATCCTGACACCGGGAAGCTCGCCTGGTATTTTCAGCCGTCACCCCATGACGTGCACGACTGGGATGCCGTCGAAACTCCCGTCCTGTTCGACGCAGAATTCAATGGCCAGCCGCGCAAGCTCCTCGCGCAAGCCAGCCGCAATGGTTTTTTCTTTCTACTCGATCGCACCAACGGACAGCATCTGGTCACCGCCCCCTTTATCGATCAGACGTGGGCTAAGGGTGTTGACTCTCGCGGCCGCCCCATCGCGAAGCCGGAAGCCACGCCAAGCCCGAACGGCGCGCTCGTCGAGCCCGGCTCCGACGGCGCCAGCAATTGGATGGCGCCCAGCTTCGACCCCCAATCGGGCCTTTTTTATGTCAACGCCCGCCGCATCTTCAGCATTTTTTATCTTACCGCGACGGGCAAGGCCGAAGGTTGGGCAGGCCGTGACATCAACCTGTGGGCCAATTCCACCCTGCGCGCACTCGACTACCGCACCGGCAGAGTGGTCTGGAACCACGAAATCGGCAACGGGGAAAGTATCTCCGGAATCCTCACCACCGCCGGCCACCTCCTGTTCAGCGCCGATAATTCCGACAATCTCCTGGCTCTCGACCCCGCCACCGGCAAAACGCTGTGGCACTTGAACGCCGGTGGCCGCCTCGACGCCTCTCCCATGACCTACCAACTCGACGGTCGCCAATACCTCCTCTTTGCCGTCCAGGACATTCTCTACGCGTTCGCCCTACCCCTCAATTGAACACACCTCTCCGAGGAAACCGTGAGCTTAGGTTGTTTCATCTATGCAGGTGCCATCAAGAAGGAACCTGGAGTAGAAAGAGCGAAGATGCCCTAGTTTCAAAATATGGGAACGCGTGCTACTGATGCACCAGGCGCCAGCGCCTCTTCGACGATTCGCCGCTTCTCTCCACGTGCGTTTGACAACCTGAATTTGGCCCACCTTTGATACGGTCATCTGTCGGAAAGGCCGTTCAGATCACTTACCGAGACTTGCCGCCCCTTCGAATACTTTGAGAAGAATGACCCCTCCGATGATGGCAATGCTGATACTCAGAAGCGTCCCGATTAGGAAATATTCCACGAAACGCCCCGGTGACTTCAACTCCGGATAGCGAGCAATCGACTTCGCCGCGAGAATCAACCCCACGGCACCAGGAGACTGGAGAAAGACTGCCGTCAGCGCCAGGAACCGTTCTAACCACCCTATGTAAAGTCCCGCGTTCACCACTTCGTCATGCTCCTCTGACGACTCGCCAGGAGTCTCTTTCCACAGTGGCTGAATCAGAAAACGTATGAAGTATCCTCCTCCAAAAATGACCACAACATAGATCACCGCGACGAGCAGAATTTTGTCTTGCTCCAGCCTGATCTTCTGAAGATAAGTAGTCACCGACTGCCATGAAGGACGCGCAATAAGCAGTGTCGCACCGGCTACTGTTGCAAGGTGTGCGGCCTGATCACCTATAAAACTCCAGACATTGTCGAGAATCCATCCCACATTGGCTAGTGCGACTTTAGTCCAGTCCAAAAGCAGATGGACCAAGCAAAGTGCAAACACGACACGTTCAAACGTCCACGTTACGAGCAAGTCGGGATTCATCGCCGCGACAATAGCTAGGGTGGTCGCGTAGTGTGTAACTCCATGGACCAGGTAACTTCGCCACCTACCGCTCTTTTTTGCCGTAACGACACGGTCCGTCTGAAACACAAAGTCAGCCAGCAAATGTGCGAGATAAAGGGCCAGAAAAAGCTTGTAGGTCAGATGTACCATACCGGCCAATATCTTATAATTGCACGATTACGTGCAATCGCTAAAACTCTCCTTAATGAGTTCTTCCACGACCAAGACGGTATCTTCCATTTGCCACAAGGAACCCCGCCTGAGATTCCGCGACGCTGTCGATCGGTCGATTTTCAAGGCTTTTGCCGTATAGTCTACGCGATTCTTGACCAAGTACACCGCGATCGTTTCCCACTGCTTCGTCGTCGTTCCGCGAAGGAGGGTATCGTGCAAACCGTAGATCAGATTCACAACACGGTCAAAACGTGTAAGGTTCGAACGAAACATGGTGAGGGTTGGGTATTTGCGTTGTGCCCTGATTTCTAGGATTGCCTTTCTTGCGCTCTCAAATGCTTCCCCGGCGATGCGATTCACAGGCGGACGGATCTGCCCTTCTACCACCCCAATCCCTACACCAATCCGCAACCGGAACGGGAGTAGGCGCCTCCGGAGATCGAGAATTAATTTGGGTATTCGCTCCAAACGCGCTGCCAGAACTTGAAATTCATCACCAGCGGTGACTGCGTACGGGACACGAATTAGTTGGTCATCGAGCTGCGCGCTACTCGCGATTCGGAGCTTTTCGTTCAATGACGATCGCAGGTCCGAGGTCGAGCGGGACGCCACCACGTCCGCGATCAGTACTCCGTAGAGGTTGATTTGCGATTGCATAAGTATGTGCAATCATAGCCTATTGCACGTTTTCGTGCAATCTAAAAGAAATAGGAGTCAAACTACCACCTCCACCACCGGTTGTTCAGGAGTGAACCGGATTCTTTTGCGGGATAAGAAAATTGGCGGGCTCGAATGGTGCCGGGGGCCCGGCTCGCACATTGTAGCCACGGCTCGATCACTCCCCAGATGGCGTTCCGCATCGAGGTGGCGTAAAAATAGGTGCTCCGTTCACCTGACGCTAACGCACTTGCGAAGTGACTGTTTCCGGGCCGGAAATCGGGTGACAACAGAACGCGTCGTTCGGTTAGGGAGCCTCACACGAAGTGTCCAGAGATGGCGAGACGGGCACCGCAAGACCCAGGGCAGTTTCAGTGTCGCTGGGCTGCGGCGCGCAGGGTGATTGTTGAGGTTGTGCTCTTGGGCGTAGCGGCGAGAAAGAGATAGCAAATGCTGCCATCGCACCGACCAAGGCACCCAAGATGGCAAATTCCACGTTTTGGGTTGTGTACGAGAATGCAATCCCAGCGACGTTGATTGTATGGAGAGAACCCATAGCTAAAGCCTCATTCGTCGCCAAATCAGAGCGGAGAAAACTCGGCACCACGATCCCGGCGATGAACAAAGTGAATGCCACTTCGATTAGCAGTAGAACGAGCGAGTGAACCTTCTGCCTCTTCATGTTGTTTCCTTCCAGCCTTAGTGCGGACTTCCCAAAACGGGAATAATCTCTTGTGTCCAGATATCCAGACGCGCACTGGCCTACGGCGGTGGCAGTCGTCCGTGGTTCGATTTCCTCAGGGCTCGTGGGGTGAGGGAGATCCAGCTGAAACGGATGGACTGGCAACGCTCCAGTCATTTCATGCAAGGCAATCCTAGACTCCCTCAAGAAGCACGTCTGTGCGCTTCTATACAGGTTCGCACTTTATTTTCGCCGAAATCGGTCGTTCCAAGGCGGATCAGCGGATCCTCTCGAAACGAGCCAGCGCGCAAGGTCAGAGACGGCGCGTGTCAACGACTCTTAGACAGGAGCTCACGGAATTTAGTGAGTTTTTTGAATGTTGGGTTTTCCACAAAGAAATTTCGCGCCAGGATCGCCTAGCAACGACGATCGCGAACGCGGTCGACCTACGGCATCCCCGTTTTTGTCCCTCTTCAAGCGCGTTTCGCTTTTCCAAAGGAGATCGCACTCGGTTCATCTGCTTCCTCCCACAGGTAGCGGTTCCGGAATGGCAACCGGCTTGTTGATCCAGACTTCGCTGGGAAGGATCGGTGGTTGGGGAGCGCTGCGGACGAAGCGCTCCGGATGAAGCTGGTAGGCAACATCGAGCACGGCTTGACGCTGCTGCCGCACTCTTTCTGCTTGGCCATAGTGCACCATCGCCGGCGTGAGTAAGCCCAGGCCGGAATGGCGATGTTCTCCGTTGTACCAACCAAAAAATCCCTGACAGAAAGCTCGGCTGTCCTGAATACACCCGAAACGGTCCGGGAACTCCGGCCGATACTTCAAAGTGCGGAACTGGCTCTCCGAGTACGGATTGTCGTTCGAGACGTGCGGCCGACTATGCGTCTTGGTCACTCCCAGATCGGCCAGCAAAAACGCCACCGGTTTGGAGCTCATCGAGGTGCCGCGGTCGGCGTGCAGCGTTAGTTGTCCCGGTGGAATGCGTTGTTTGTTGCAACTTTCCTGGATCAGCCGCTTGGCCAGCTCCGCGCTTTCGCGATAAGCGACCATCCAACCGGTCACGTAACGACTGAAGACATCCAGGAGGACGTACAAGTAGAAGTAACTCCATTTCGCTGGGCCGAGTAGTTTGGTTATATCCCAGCTCCAAAGTTGATTGGGAGCCGTGGCCAACAGTTCCGGCTTCTGGTAGGGCGGATGAGTCCGTTGATCGCGGCGTTCCCGCGTTTCGCCGTGTTGTTTGAGTAAGCGATGCATGCTGCTGATCGAGCAGAGATACTCGCCTTCATCGAGCAACGTCGCATAAACAGCGGCCGGGGAACGATCCTGGAAACGTTCTTCGTGCAGGCGCGCCAGGACCGTTTCTCGTTCTGCCCGATCCAAGGCCCGCGCCGGCGAAGGCCGCGGGGACGCCGCTACGGCTGGGGCAGAATCCTTACGGCGCTGCCAGTAGTAAGACGCCCGTGGCATCCACAGAACCTGACAAGCTGCACTAGTGCCCACGTCGATGGCCAGTTCACTGACCGCGGACATCAGGATCCCTCTTCCGGGTCCACGTCGGGAAACGGGTTCCCCAACAGCGCGGCGACTTTTTTTTGAACATCGATGATGAGCTGCGCCTTACGCAGATCTTCGGTCAGACGCGCATTCTGCCGGCGTAGTTTCTGGTTTTCTTCCGCCAGGGGATTGCGCTCCGATCGCGGACCGCGTTTGCGCGGCTTCAGGGCCTCGAGGATGCCAGCTTGACGTTCCCGCCTCCAGTTCACCAAGTGCGAGGAATACAAACCTTCCCGGCGCAGCAGTGCTCCGACTCCACCCGGAGTGGCGGCGGCAGCATCGGCCTCTTCGAGAATACGGATCTTATACTCCATGGGAAACGTACGACGCTTGGCCTTGGCTACCACCTCGGAATCAGGTCGCGACGAGGAGCCAGCCAAGGCGCCCGCTTCGGCTACCGCTGCACTCCGCTTCGGCTCGCCAAAAGACGGCGAGCCTTCGCTCCGTGCAGCGGTAGCCGAACCCCCAGAAGACAGAACAACACCAAGAGAATTACCGTTCATCTCTTTCCTTTTCCTTCTCGCCCTGCTCATTAAATAAGGGTACTAGACTTGTCTAAGCGATGTTGGCACGGAGGGAG
>Ga0210399_10000536_pt1 | contig 30387 bp, 21 predicted proteins | sample IncBWC14MmetaG_FD_150865 | JGI IMG/M metagenome (GOLD analysis project Ga0210399, IMG submission 150865) | Forest soil microbial communities from Barre Woods Harvard Forest LTER site, Petersham, Massachusetts, United States - Inc-BW-C-14-M | ecosystem: Environmental > Terrestrial > Soil >... | reverse complement strand
AATTCCTGAGTACACGCCTTCTCTTGTCGTTGTGGTTTTAAAGCCTATCCATGTGCTCTAACACCCTCTTCGCCAACCACCGAGCTGCCACACGTCCTCGTTATCGACGGATCGGGGTCTTTAGGAAGGACTTGACAAGTGGTTCCGTATCTAGGATAAATAGAGAAGCTGCGGTTGCGGCGACACGTGGCGATTTAGGGCAACTTGCTCCACGTAAAAAACTGCTAAAGAGCTGTAGAGTATCCCAGAAGAATTTCTGAGACCCTCCGAGCACTTTGGCACGGAGGGTTTTTCGTTCCACCTCCCTGCTGCCCTAATCGAAATCCATATGATTTGTTGATGCTGAGGCTTGTGCGCCTCGGGTCGCAACGGTCTTCGCGCTATGGCGCCATGAAAGGTGAAGCGATGTCCGATCTATACGAACTGCGATGTCGGGAATGCGGCAAAACCTGGGGGAATTCGCCCAAGTCGTTCTGCGAAGACTGTTTCTCGCCCCTGGAAGTTTCCTACGACTACGATTCTCTCGGGAAAAAAGTTCGCCGCGAGGACTTGGCTGGCCGAACCTTTAATATGTGGCGCTATCGGGAACTGTTGCCGCTCGCCGGAGATGTCACGCCGGCTAGTGCTGTCGGCGGCACACCGCTGGTTGCTTCGCGGAAGCTCGCGTCGCACTGGGGGATCAGCAATCTTTATTTCAAGAACGATGCGGTGTGCTTCCCTTCTCTGTCGTTTAAGGACCGCGTCGTGGCAACGGCGTTGGTCGCGGCGCGGCGATTTGGATTCGAGACCGTGGGGTGCTCCTCCACCGGGAATTTGGCAAATGCCGTGGCGGCACAGGCGGCGCAACAAGGATTCGACGCGTGCGTGTTCATTCCCGCCGATCTCGAACCCGCGAAAGTTCTTAACACCGCGGTTTACGGGGCGCGCATCGTGCGCATCAACGGGAACTACGATCATGTGAACCGGCTTTGTGCGCAGATTGCCGACCGCTTCAAGTGGGGCTTGGTGAACGTCAACCTGCGCCCTTACTATTCAGAAGGCTCGAAGACGCATGGCTACGAAATCGCCGAGCAGTTGGGCTGGCGTTTGCCGGACAATGTGGTGGTGCCCATGGCAGGCGGTTCGCTGATCACAAAAATTGCCAAAGCGTTCAAGGAACTCGCGACGCTGGGTTGGGTGGAAGCGAAGCCCGTGAAATTCTTTGGCGCGCAGGCTACCGGCTGTTCGCCGATTTCCGACGGCGTGAAGCGCAACCTCGCACGGTTCGAGCCGCAAAAGCCGAACACCATTGCGCGGTCGCTGGCCATCGGCAATCCGGCCGACGGGCCGTTTGCCATCAAGCTGATCCGTGAAAGCGGCGGCTGGGCGGAAGACATCTCTGACCCCGAGATTGTCGCGGCCATCAAACTACTGGCGGAAACCGAAGGCATCTTCACGGAAACTGCCGGGGGCGTGACGGCCGGCGTGACGCAAAAACTCATCAGCCAGGGGCGCATCGGGGCCGCGGAGACAACCGTCGTTTGTATCACTGGAAACGGGCTGAAGACCACCGATGCTATTGCCGCGGAATTTCCCCTCGCCGAAGCTATCGCACCGCGGCTTGATGCGTTCGAGGCCTACCTCGACAATCAGTTTGCCGCTGCCGCTGCGGCCAAGTAAGGAGAAGCAGAAAGACATGCCAGTCACCATCGAAATTCCGACGGCGTTTCGCCGCTTTACGGACGGCACGCCAAAAATCGATTGTAGTGCGGCGACCATCGCCGAAGCATTGAACGACTTAACCACGCGGTTTCCGGCCCTGTCGCGCCATGTTCGCGACGAACAGGGGCAGATTCGCCAGTTCCTCAACGTCTATCTCAATGAAGAAGACATTCGTTTTCTTGGCGGCGAGGGATGTACGCTGAAGGAAGGCGACCGCGTCCTGCTAGTCCCCTCCATCGCGGGAGGCTAGCCCATTCCGCCACACTGCTCTCCTACCCCGCCAGGATCAGTTGTTCTGTGGCCGACACGGCGTTTGCCTGCGTTTAATTTGTTGGTTCTCAGCTGTCGTGGAAGAGGAGACGCCCATGGGTTACTACGCACTTTTTTATCGTGAAGTGGTGCCAGGCTTTATCACCGAGCGCGCGGCCTATCGCGAGGAGCATTTGGGTCTTGCACGTGAAGCTCACTCTCGAGGTGAACTGCTTCTCGCCGGGGCGCTGGCCGACCCGCCGGACGGGGCGCTGCTTGTTTTCCGGGGTGGCGACGACACGCCAGCACAGGAATTTGTCCGCAAGGATCCTTACGTCCGCAACGGCTTGGTGAAACGATGGGAAATTCGGCCGTGGACGGTTGTCGTCGGAAACCAATAGGAGCCTCCCCGGGATGATTGCCCGTCTTTGGTCAGCGCGAACTACAAAAACTCAGTCCACCCGATACTTGGAACACTTTTGCCAAACCGTTCTGCCGTCGCTCCGGACTTTCCATGGATACGTCTCCTCGGCCGTCCTTATCCGGTCCGATGGCGAGGCGGTCGAGATCCTGGTGACAACGGTCTGGCAATCCCTGGAGGCCATAGATGCCTTTGCTGGGGCCGACAGAGAAACAGCCGTTGTGGCTAGCGAGGCTCGGGCCCTGCTGACGGATTACGATCGCCGGGTGCGGCACTACGAAGTCGCCCAGATGGATGGTCTCTCCTTGCGTCAAACCTAGTTGGCCGGCGATGCTCATGGGCCGGTTCCTAATAAATCTCGTTCCGAGGGAAACATTTCAGGCGGGAACTTCGTTACTTAACTTATAAGGTTCGGAGGTGTGTCCATGCGTACTCCTTTCTTGCTGGCGACCGCGTTGGCGCTTTCCGTTGCTTCAGGTGCGGCCCAGACCAAACTCGACGTCAAAGATATTGAAAATCATCCGTTTACGGCGGATTTCAATTCGGGTGGCAAGCTGCGGATGTACCTCCGTTCGGGCGACTTCCATATTGTGGGCGGGTCGGACAACAGAATCACGGTACGGATCACCGGGCGAAATGCCTACCGAGCCAGCGATATGAGAGTGCAGCTGGAAGGGTCTAACAACTCTGGGGATTTGACCGTGAGCGGGGGACCTCGGAACGATCTCGAGGTCACTATCGAAGTGCCTCGGAAGACCGGATTGTACGTTCGAATGTCTGCCGGAAACCTCGAGCTTCAGCATGTCACCGGGGATAAGGACGCGGAACTGCACGCGGGCGAGTTGATTATCGAAGTCGGCGACCCCAGCGATTACTCCCGCGTGGATGCGTCGGTTTACTCCGGAGGCCTGGAAGCTAGCCCGTTTGGCGAGTCCCATGGAGGGCTGTTCCGGTCTTTCCATAAGGAAGGCAACGGCAGATACCACTTGCACGCACACGTTGGGGCGGGTGATCTGACCCTGCAATAGGAGGCCGTGGCTTCCCCGCGTGGGTAGGAACACCGCAACATTTTGCGCTCGAAAGTGTTCTTAGCTACATGAGACTAAGGCTAGCCATCTACGGTGCCGCTTCTCTGCTGCTACTCGCATTCTATGCACCAGCGCGGGTTGTCGCTGCTCTCCTCGCTGGCTTGCGAGAACGCTAATTCCATCACCATCCTTCCTGTTTTAGATCCATACCGCGGTCCCTCACCAAAGGCATTGTTTCCGCTCTCAACTCAAGGCAGACTAGCGCACACATTTCGGCTCGTGGGCACTTACCTCGACAGAAAAGGTGCTACTGAACCTTGGCAACCGTCGCCGGCACCCGACTCACGGCCGTTCGAGAGCGAGACCTTGCACACAGCGCCGAGCTTCGCAAGGAGCTCGGAATCCGAGACCTGCTTCTGGCGCAGATTCTTGTAGTGGTGGTTCCCGAATTCTTTGGAACTGCAGTCAAGGCCGGACCAGGGCATGTCTTCCTGTGGTTAGTGGCATTTCTGTTTTTTTTTATTCCGCAAGCATTCGTGGTCGGCCATCTGAACAGGTTGATGCCCCTCGAAGGAGGGCTTTACGAATGGGCGCGGATTGCGTTTAGCGACTGGATAGGCTTTTTGGTGGCTTGGAATCTCTGGCTCACTTGCACCGTGCAGGTATCGCAGACCGCGTTGATCACCACGACATACATCACCTACGCCGCCGGTCCCAAAGTCGAGTGGATTGCTTCCAATCAAAAAATTTTGATCGCGACATCTTTGGTATCCATCGCTGGCATGATGCTCGTTGCTCGATTAGGGCTGCGACTGGGCAAGTGGATAAGCAATGCGGGAAGTATATTTACGGTTTTGGTTATCGCCGTGCTTGCCGCGCTGCCGTTTGCGCTGCTCTGGCGGGGCACTCTCGGCGAGTACCATCCGGCTCGGCTGGTGCTGCCTCCGCTGACTCTGTTCAGCCTGAGCGTTTTCGCCAAAATGACGTTTGGGGCGCTGTCCGGTTTCGATACCGTCACCATTTTTGCCGGCGAATCCCGCAGTCCCGCTCGCAACATTGCCCGCGCTACCCTGATGGCCATCCCCATTATCGCTTTGCTGTACATTACCGGGACGAGCTCGATCCTGACATTCGTTTCGCCTGAAAACGTGGACATCATCGGCCCCATACCGCAAGCGCTAGGTATAGGATTCGGCTCTTTTGGAGCTGCAGCAGCCATCGTCGCACCGGTCGTGATCCTCCTGCTTCTGACAAACTACCTCTGCACCTACGTTTTGCTTTTCAGTGCCAATGCCCGCCTACCTATGGTTGCCGGCTGGGATAGCATGCTTCCGAATTGGTTCACCAAGCTCCACGTGCGCTACAAGACTCCCGTCAACTCGATCCTGTTCATGGGAGGCGTGGCGATTGCGGCGAGCATGGCGGCGTTATTGGGGGTGGGAAATCAGGAAGCCTTTGCGATGCTTCAGATCTGGACCTGGACATTCTACGGGCTGGCCTACCTGGTCATGTTTCTGATCCCTCTGGTTTCGTCGAAGGAGCTGGGCTTGCGGCCAGGCTTGTGGTTGCGATTGGCTGCAGGATCAGGATTTATAGTGACGTTACTTTTTGTCGTCCTATGTGTGTCTCCGATCATTCCCGTGGCGAACGTGACCGCCTACACGCTCAAAACAGTTTTTGTGGTGGTGGGCGCCAACGCCTTCGCGCTGGTTCTCTATTTTCTGAGTTCCCAGAAGCGGCCGAGCGGACATTTGAGTTAGATCGCCGACCCACCATGGCGAGCCACACTTCCAAGGTACCCGCGAGCATTCCGACTGGTAGACGCGCAGGACCTGAATGGATACAGTCCCCTGCGGTCTAGGAAACCGCTTCTTGTCATTTTGCTTGCTCGACGGGAGACCTCTAACGATGCCGGGTTCACTTGCTGCATCCAGTCGCGGACCAAAAGCGGGAGACCCTTCCAAGAGTCTTTCGCCCGTCGTCGCGCTCTTGGCCATCTCCGTCTTCATCAACTATATCGACCGGGGGAGCCTTTCGATCGCGGCACCGGCACTGAAAGACGAGCTTCGGCTTTCTCCGTCGCAACTCGGGATTTTGCTTTCCTCTTTTTTCTGGACGTACGCCGGCTTTCAAATTCTTTCTGGGTGGCTGGTGGACCGTTACAACGTGAATTGGGTTCTCGCCGCGGGATTTTTTGTTTGGTCTGCAGCCACCGCAGCCACGAGCATGGCTCACAGCTTCCTGGTGCTGTTGGCCTTGCGGCTCCTGCTAGGCGCGGGGGAATCGGTGGCGTTCCCTTCCTACAGCAAGATTCTCGCAAAGCATTGCCCGGAGATTCTGCGTGGACGGGCGAATGCATTCATCTCTTCAGGCATCGCTTCCGGACCGGCGTTTGGGATATTTTTCGGCGCGATGCTCATGGCGCGTTACGGCTGGCGGCCGTGTTTTATCGGGCTGGGTCTTCTCAGTCTCTTATGGCTATTGCCGTGGGCGAAATGGATGCCCACGGGTCCCGGCTTGGCAGTTCCATCCACCGCCTGCACTCCCGGCATCCGAGAGATTCTCAGGCATCGCTCGGCGTGGGGCACGTTTGGCGGACTATTTGCCTACAACTACCTTTCCTATTTCCTGCTCACCTGGCTGCCGAGCTATCTCGTTCATGAGCGACATTTTTCCATGCAGAAAATGGGCGGAATTGGCGGCGCGGCCTATCTCATCCTGGCGCTTTCCGCATTGCTCTCCGGTTGGATCTCCGATTTTTGGATTGCTCGCGGGGGCACCCCGACTCGCGTGCGCAAGACCTTCACTGCGCTGGGCTTGGCGCTCGGCTCCATGTTCTGTTTTGCGGTGGCAGTTTTCGCATTTGATTCCCGGCTCGCCACGCTTTTTCTCTTTTTGACTTGCGCTGGGGCGGGACTGTGCACCTCAAATCTTTGGGCCATCACGCAAACGCTGGCGGGGCCCCTGGCGGCGGGTAAATGGACCGGTCTTCAGAATTTTGTCGGCAATTTTGCCGGAATTGTTTCGCCGGCGCTGACCGGATTTGTCGTCGAGCGCACCGGGCACTTCTTCTGGGCGTTCGCAGTGACCGCGGGTGTGCTGCTGGGCGGAGCGATATCTTGGGCCTTCGTGGTAGGTCCGGTCAAGCCGGTCGAATGGGTATCGCAGCGCCGAACCCCACCAGATTCTTCCGGCGCCTAACCCCCCTGCAGCCTCTCCCATCTTCCGGTTTCAGCGGAACGGAAGACCGCTTCGAGGACGGCCATGTTTCCAATGGCGTCTTCGATCGAAACCGGAACTTCGCCGTCTCCCCGCACGGCCCGCGAGAAAATATCTCCTTGAATGGTGTACTGATCGCAGATCGGGAAAGTTTCCGTGCTCACGCCGCCGCCGAAAAGATCGCGCCCGTCATCAATAAAGATTCGGCAAAGCCGGTCGTTCGGCGCGTTGAATGGTATTTCGATTTCGATGCGCCCCTTGGTGCCCAGGAACCGCATGCGACAGAAGGTATACGCACTCCGTTATCGGGCAGAATGGCCAGCGAAGATTGCCAAAACCTGGAGTGCGCTGTAGCGCCGAATTCCACTATCAGCAGTTCGATGCCTTAGCGGCCCTGCGTCAGCACGTGAGGCGCGAGCTCCTTACTGAAAGCCGGGAGTATTTCGCGCAGTGAAATTGCTGCGTTCGATTCCTTCGATCGGCCCCATCCGCGCAGCTCTCTTGGTTGCTTTGATGCAGACACCGCACCGCTTTCGCACCAAGAGACAGTTCTGGTCCCATAACTGTCTGGCGCTGAAAACCTACGGAAGCGGTGAATACCGCTTCGTTGACGATCAACTAACCCTCATGTTTGTTCCCAATCGATGGGTGATTAAGATGGTGATGACAACGTACTAGAATGAAGCAGAGGTGATCGGCGCTGGCAAGGAGATCCGAAACGTACAGCCACTCCCCGGTGTGGACAAGAGCTCAATGTCCCCGCCGTGAACTCGGACGGCCCACTGAGCGATCGCGAGCCCAAGGCCGGTTCCACCTGCCTGACGCGACCTGGAATCGTCGACCCGATAGAAACGATTGAAGATTCTGCCCACATGTTCAGGTGCTATCCCCGGACCGCTATCTCCAACTTCCAGGCGAATCGTCCCCGCCTGTTCAGAATAGACTCGGACATGTATCGTCCCGCCGTCGGGTGAGTATTTCACGGCATTATCGATGATGTTTACGAGAGCCTGCATGAGAAACACGCGATCGCCTTTCATACTCACACCTTCATTACCGTCAATGGTTATGTGCTGCCCCTTCTCTTCAACGAGGACTTCGAAGAGCCCGGCTGCTTGGCGCGCGAGATCCATGACACGGAATATGGTCGGATGCAGTTGGATGCATCCAGCGTCCGCTCGCGAGATCGTGAGCAGGCTATCGATCAGAGTAGTTAGGCGCTTGACTTCCTCGAGCATGCTTCCGATGGCATCGCGGTATTCTTCGCGACAGCCGTCCTTCTCAAGCGCAACCTCGCCAACGCTCCGGAGTGACGCTAACGGCGTGCGCAGCTCGTGAGACGCATCTGAAGTGAAGCGACGGAGTTGCTCGAAAGATTGCTCAAGTCGTGCCAGCAGGTGGTTAAAAACTCTTGCGAGCTGCCCCAGTTCGTCGCCAACCTGGTCATCGGGGAGACGCTCATTAAGCCGCTCAGATGTGATTCGATCCGCACGGCGCGCCATCTCCTGCAATGGCCCCAGGGCGCGCTGAGTGAGTAGGTATCCTCCCAGACCTGCCAAGATCAACGCAATTGGCAGGACAAACGCCGAGGCCAAAGCCAATTCCCTAATGCGTGTACGAATAGGCTCCTCACTGAAGGCCAGGCGAATCACCAGGGGGCGACCGTCCAGCGGCCAGCGGCGGCTCACCATCCGGACAGGCGTGCCATCATCAAGACGCGTCGATCGCGGAGAGAATTGATCTTCGCCTTCGTCGGGAAGGGGATTACCTCCGAGCGACCGGCTGCCGAGCCGCTCGTTGCGATACAAGACGCTACCCTCAGGCGAGCGAATTTCCAATAATCGGTCCAGCAAACGCTTGGAATCCGGGTGTTTGTGATAGTCCTCCCGCAGGTCCAGATTCCGCCCGGCGTCGAAATACAGGAGCCCCTCCACGTTTTCGATTTCTTGAACTGCGTAGTGCGTCAATTGCTCGCGCAATTGAAGAAACAGAAAAAAGGCCGTAAAGCTCCAGGTGACCGCCAGCACGCTCGCTAGCACAAAGATATGCCAAAGGGTTAAGCGTGTGCGAATATGTCGAGGACGAAGGTTGTGGATCACGCGTGTTCCCTTTCCTTTGACAGGTCGGCAATTCGCTTCGAGCGGCGCTGTCTCCAGTCAAATTCCCAGCCGTTGTTCAGTAGCGATGAGCTGCACCGGACCATCCGGGAGAAACTCGAATCTGTGATCAATTTCCCGCCACGCTGCCCACTCTGTGCCCACGCTCCGGTAGCTGAGACGTCTTCGATTCTCTCACTACTAAAATGGCCTTGTCTGGATTCCATAGGAACTACCTAATTCCTTAAGATTCTCTGACGTTTATCTTCAGAATAACGTTATGCAAACTTTTGTAATAACCTGCTACGCAACAATGAAACCACTCCTGAATTGAACTAATTATACGTGCACAAGACGGTGGCGCGAGGATTGAGTGCTTCCGGATGTTAGACGGGTTCCATCAAAGGGAACGAAGAAAACCCCGCTCTAGCGTTCTTAAGCTGAAGCAATTTCTTTTTGAAGAGAGAACGTAGTGTTCGCTAGGTCCGCAGTAACAGCGATTAGGCCCTGGCGAAGAAGGAGAGGAGACGAAATGGCGAGCAGAAAGTGGAGTACTCCGTTATTCCTGGTGGTGCTGGTCGGTTTGGTGGCACTGCCTGCTAACGCCCAGTCATTCCGGGTGCAATGTCCCACCAGCACGATCACGCACCCATCATCCCTCAACAATAACAGTGAGCCTCCCTACACCAGTCCGACGACACTTGCGCTTAACGGGAATGGATTTGAGGCTCCGACTGCGAACGTGAACGGCGCGATCAAGTGCCAGCAAGTCTCAGGCGGTGACGGCTATTCGACGATGGCCGATGGGACGCAGACGTTCATGTTCTCCTTCGGGCCCTTGTCCGGGCTCGCGGACATCGCGAACGGCCAGCCCGGCACACAATTCCCGAACGTCTTCAACACGGTTTATTCGGGCACGCTGCTACCCGGTGATCCCGCCATGACCGATGGAGCGACTAGCGGGGGCTCGCCGGGAAATCATTCGACGTTTGCGTGGAACGGTGCGGTGGGGTTGGTTCCGGACCTTGATGCGATAGCCAGCGGTACTTGCGCTGCCCCGTGCCTGGACGGGCATGTGGATCCGCGTCAAATCATGGACGTCGGAGTCATGAACGGCAATATCCCGGCGCCATTAGTGGCGTTCGATGAGGACGACGAAATGTTTCTCACCCTGACCAACGTGGGCATGCTCATGCGGCCGGACCTGTTCGAGCAGCACACGATTCATTTCCACGGGTATCCCAACGCCTCCGCGTTCTTTGACGGCGTGCCCGACGCTTCGGTGGCCATCAACATCGGCGGCAGTTTCACGTATTACTATCTCTCCCCGGATGCTGGCACGTACTTCTGGCATTGCCACATCACGCCTCCTGAGCACTTGCAGATGGGCATGGTCGGGCAACTGTATGTCCGCCCGCGGCAGAATCGGGTTATGTCTGGCGGCAGCCTCTATACAGCACTACAGTTACAGAATGGGCAGGTCGCGGGACAAACGGTCGATCTTCGCACGGCCTGCAACCCCGACGCTGACATTCTCTGCAGCGCGGTCACGCCAGCCATTAACACGGGCGCCGTCCAAGGCTCGGATAAGCTAGGCAACTCGCAAAAGTACACCTACAACGACGGCGACGGCTCAACCGCGTATGACGTCGAGTATCCCCTCCAGATTCACGGTTTCGACCCCAACTTCCACTTTGTCGGCATGACCTTCAACCCGGAAGCATTCGTCGACATGAAAGATAAGTACTTCCTGCTGAACGGACGAAGCTACCCCGATACTGCAACGCCCGGCCCCCAGGCCACCGTTTCGTCCGATAACCGCATGCATTACTCGCAGCCGCTTCCCGCCGTCATTAATATTCCTTTCGGCGGAAAGGCTCTGTTGCGTATCGCCGACCTTGATGTGACGGAGTATCAGACATTGGCCTCATTGGGGATCCCCATGAAAGAAGTTGGTTTCATGGCCAAGTTGCTGCGAGATCAAGCGGGGAACAATCTCGAGTTTTACACCAACTCAATCACGCTGGGTGGGGGCGAGTCACTCGATGTGATTCTGGACGCGAGTGATGCAGGGTGTGGATCCACCGGCTGCGCGGGCAAACTGTATCCGGCGGGAAGCGTTTTCTACCTGTACACGCCGAATCTCGACCATCTGTCCAACGACGCTGAGAATTTCGGCGGGCTTATGACTGAGGTACATATCTGCAATAGCGTGACCGGCGGCAACACGTTTGGTAACACCTGCAATTAGGAGCGCGGGAATGAGGGAGATGAAAATGAAAAACGCGATCTCGAAAAGTGGATGGATTCTGGTAACCATAGCGTTGGCTCTGTTGCTTACGGCCTCGGCTCATGCTGCGACCCCCGGTATCACTGGCCCGACGTTTAACCTGACGGCACAAACGGCCTACCTCAATCAGCCGGACGGCGCGATGATTTACTCCTGGGGCTACGGCTGCAACGGCGCGCCTGCGGGCCACGCCCCCGCCGCTATTACGAGCTTCGCCTGCCCCTTGATGCAGGTTCCTGGCCCAACCCTGATCGTTCACGAGAATGACTTGGTCACGATAAACTTGACGAATAATCTGCCCACCGCGGTCGGCAACACCTCAATTCTCTTCCCCGGCTTCCAGGTCACCACGACGGGCGGTGTTACCGGTCTGCTGGCACAGGAGGCGGCTCCAGGCGGCACGGTAACTTACACCTTTGTTGCTTCCTCGCCGGGGACGCGCGGCTACTACAGCGGCACGCAAAGCGACCTCCAAGTCGAGATGGGTCTGTATGGCGCCATCGTTGTGCTCCCGGCGAGCGTCCCCGGAGCCTGCACAAGCGGACTGCATGCTGCGAACCTCACAGCGGAGGCGCACTGGGGTGAGTCAGACTTTCGGTTGTCACAGGCTGCCTACGACCATGCAAAAACATGCTACGACCGGGAATACCTATTCCAGTGGGCCGAAATGGATCCAAACATTCATAGCCAAGCAGAAGCGCAGGTTTTGGCGCGAACGGGCTGCACGGCTGGCGCTCCGGGATGTAGCCTGAACGTCCCGACGGAGCCGTACAAACCTGCTTACTTCCTGATTAATGGGCGCTCCATGCCAGATGTCATGGACCCGAACTATGCGGCCGAGTATCCGCACCAACCCTACAACGGCAATCCGCACATGCATCCGGGCGATCTGACTTTGATCCGTACCGTTGGCCAAGGGCGGTGGCAACATCCCTTTCACGAACACGCGAACCACGTGCGTATTCTGGCGCGGGATGGGAACTTGATTCTTAGTGGAACCAATCCCACTCAGAATCTGGCGGGTATTCTCATGTTCAACACGGACACGACGCCGGGGCAGGCGTTCGATGGAATTTTCTACTTCACGGGGAGAGGCTTGAACTGGGATCCGTACGGCCACCATCCTGGTGACACGAGCGATCCTCTTGCCTCGCTCCCCTGTACTCCGGATGCCAATGGCTACAACACGGGCAGTCCGACAGCAATTAACTTTTGGGAGTGGTGTCAGGACCACAACAAGCCGTTGGAAGTAGCGCCATTTGGTGATGTGGCGGGCGGCGGCCCCACGACTCTGCCGGACTCGAACATCTTTACCAACGGTGCTTGGTATGGTGGCAACCCGTATTTGGGTCCTGATGCTAGCCTACGAGCGACGGCACCCGCCTGTGCCACCACTTCGACCGCGACTCTGAGCTGCACCAATTTGCTTCCTTCCAACATGCAGGCCAACCCGGCCAATGAACGCGGCTTTGCATTCATGTGGCACTCGCACAATGAACGCGAGATTACCACCAACAATGTGTTCCCTGGCGGAATGCTGATGATGATGCTGGTTGACAGTCGGGAATTTGTGATCGACGAATCTAACTGACGGCGAGGATGAACATGCGAGTGAACAATATGATGAAAACTATCTTGAAGGCCGCAGTACTCATCTTCACGATTCTTCCGTTCGCCGCGGTTGCGGCCTACGGCCAGCAGCAGATCAACATGGCTGCCGGCCCGGCTACCGCGACGATGCCCGACGGATCAGTGGTCCAGATGTGGGGCTACAGCTGCGGTGCGCTCGTTACTGGCTCGACCGCGACCTGCGCCCCGTTGAATCCGAACGTGGGAGGCGGCTGGTCCCCCGTAGTGATCACAGTCCCCACAGGACAAGCGCTCACGATCAACCTTACAAATAATCTCTCTTTTACGCCAACAGGTGCCACGACTGCGAACACTGTTCCCACATCGCTGATGATCGTCGGACAGGTGGGTGGAGGTCTTGGAGTTTTGGCCCAGCGTACCACCACACCGAGCCCAGACCACTCGCAGGCGCAAGCTAATGTGACTTGGCCCATCGTGATAAATCCCGCCCCGACGCCGGGTACGCCGCCGGTGCAAGGGCCGCGCGTGCAATCGTTCGGCACTGAAGTGGTTGTGGGCTCGCCAACAGCACTGACGTGGTCGGCACTTCGGCCGGGTACATACCTGCTCGAGTCCGGCACGCACCCGTCCATCCAAGTCCCCATGGGACTCTACGGAATCCTGGTTGTCACCGCTGTGCCGAGTGCCACGACAGCTGGCACGGCGTATCCCGCCGTGGGGACGACTCCCGCAGTAGCATACACTACGGAAATCCCACTGGAGTTTAGTGAAATCGACCCGGTGCAAAACAATGCGGTCAACACTGCACTCAGCACCGTTGGCTTCAGCGAGACCACGGTGTGGTCCGGCCAGCCGGGCGGTTGTGGCAATCCCAGTTCGTCGACTTACCATCAATGTTATCCGCCTGCAGTGAATTACACCCCGTTGTATTACCTCATCAATGGAGTTGCGTTCAACCGAACCAACGCTACGGCCTCAGTATTTCCGGCTTCTCCGGCCACAGGCATCACGGCGGGCACCGGAACCGTTTTGGTGCGCTTGGTGAATGCTGGTCTGCGTATGCACGTGCCTTCGATCATCGGGTCGCAAACGACGGGGTTTAACGGAGCAGGGCTAACTGCTACGGTTCCGGGCTTCTCGATCGTTGCCGAAGATGGCAATGAGCTGCCGGGCGTTCCCAAGGTGCAGAGTGACATCTTTATGGCTGCGGGCAAGACGAACGACGTGATGATTAATGTACCGGCCGCGCCTGCCGCGGGAACCACGGCTGTGGCCCTCCCCGTGTTCGACCGTGAGTTGAGCCTGTCCGGCAACGCCACTGAGCGCGATGCCGGCATGTTGGCTTACATCAGCATCAATGGCGCGGGGCTCCCGACTTCCCCGGCACTGGCGGGCGCGGTAGCCAGGGCGGATATCTACAATTCCCTGCTTGCAGGCCAGACCTTCGCCGTGTCGGATCCAGGCAAAGGTGTAATCGCCAACGACACTAATGTGTACGGCGTTCAATTGCTCACAGGTGCGGCTAACGGTACGGTGACCCTCAACGCGAATGGCACGTTTACATATGTACCTAACACCGGGTCCACCGCGACTTCGGATTCCTTTACCTATTGCGCCAACGGCTCTGTTGCGGCAGCCGTGTGCTCTTCCAGTTTGAAAGCCACTGTGACACTCGGTGCGGCTTCGCTCGAGTCAGCTTCCGGCATCAGTTGTACTGCTTCGAGTTACACCGCGAACATTGCCACATACCTGGCCATTAAGAACCCAGGAGTCCTGGCGGGTTGCAAAGATGCTGCAGGCTATCCTCTTAAGGTGGCGACGTCAACCGTTGTACCAACTATGCCAGCGAGTGGGTGGACGCTTATTCCGGATGCGAATGGCGGGTTCACTGCGTCGGTTGCCTCGGCGGGAGTCTACACTTTCACTTTCCAGGCGCAGAACTCGCAGGGAACGCTCGGCGCGGCGACAACCGCAACGATCACCTTCCCGCAGCCCAGCAATCTCTCGGTTACGGTGCTGGATGGTGGGGACAAGACGACCGTGATCACGGACTACCGGTGGATCATTGAGGAAGATAAGAGCTTCTATGTCAACCCCAACTGTACGACGAACACCACGACGCCGGCGCCGGGCTGCCCCGCGGCGGTGGCCGGAGGCGCAGTTCCCACCTTTGGTGTGAATTTCCACACCAGCCACATGGAATACGTGGCGCAGGGCTGCACCGGGCCGCTGTCGTGCGAGTCGGGCCAGACGGTATTCAATCCGGCAACGGGGACGCACGTGGCGACGGTTTGCGACATTGGCAACGGCGCTTGCGACTCCACCGGCACCAGGACGCAACAAACGGTCGCATTGCCCAGCTCGGTGGCCCTGGATCCGACCAAGCGTTACTACATCTCGGTTCTGCCGGGTGACGCAGCCAACCCGTTTGGTGCTGGATACGCGAGTGCACCTGACTGCTCTAAGGCTGGATTGGCTGCTGGTCACTGCGGCCACGGCATGGGCGGCGCTCCAATCATGGCTCCCTGCTTGCCAACAGGAACGTGCACTTCTACATCCCCCTTCTCGACGCCCGTCACAGCGCTGGTGCAGCCCTCTCCGTATCCGCCGGCGAAACTTTCTGTGCAAGTGTTCGAGGACGACTTCCCCCTCAACGGCGAGCAAGATGCCGGCGGTGGAATCGACGTGATCGCGACCAATGAGCCGGGCTTGGGTGGGTTCAACATCGAACTTGTGGACCAAAAGGGAACTTTCGGTGACGTAACCGGACAGATGACCTACGACATGTTCAACCAGCCGCTATCGAACAGCCTGGCAGGCACAATCGATGCGGCGACAAAGTTGGACGCATGCCCGATTTCAACGCAAGTCACCGCCAATGCGCTTACTGGTGATGGAACACAGCAAGGCATCACCGGCCAGATTGTAACCTGCCCGAAGTATGAATCCGATGGCAAAACTCTATCGCCGCTCGCGGGCGAAGCTGTCATTGTCAACCTGATGCCGGGATTTTATAGCGTCATCGCCGTGCCCGGGGCCGACCGCATTGCACGGGGTGAAGAATGGCTCCAAACCAACACGCTGGACGGCCAGAAGGCCCACGATGCTTTCATCAAGATCGGTGAACCGGCCTATTTCCAGGAGTATGGGCCGGCGGGATTTCATGTGTCCATCGGCTTTGCTAACCCGGCGGTTATCAATGCCCGCTTGCCGGGAATCTGCAATGGCAGTGACCTCAACCTTCCTGGCTTGGCGAGCAGCTGCAACAATTCCGTGACGGGCAGGATTACTTCGGAACGTATGAGCCGGACGCCGGATCAGCGACTTTACAGCAGCGGTTCGCGCGATGCCTACTCCTGGAGCCAGTGCTACGTGAGCATCGGAGATCCGGATGGCGAGGACTTCGCGTTCACCAAGTGCGCCGCGGATGGCACCTTCAAACTGGGCGGTCTCCCCCCGGGGATTTGGCGAATCACAGTTTTCGATCAGTGGAACGACCAGATTGTGGACGGCCTCTCGACGCCCGTCCAGCTCGCGGGCGGCAAGGTCGTCAATATGGGAGATATTGCGCAACAGCAGTGGCAGTCGGACCTCAATACCCGCACGTTCATTGACGACAACAAGGACGGCGTTTACCAGTCCAACGAGCTCGGAATTCCCCTTTCTTCTGTGAGCGTCCGGTATAGGGACGGCGAGCTAGCCAATAATCTCTTGACGGATTTCAGCGGGGTGGCCAATTTCAACGAGACCTTCCCTTTGTTCAATTGGTATACCGTAGAAACCGATCCCACCCGTTACAAAACCACAGGGATCCACACGGTCTACGACGCAGGCGGACCGGCTGACGGCACAATCTGCGGCACGCCCTGGCCCAACTGCGGCGCCTCCGTCATCGCCAAGAACTTGGCGAACACTTATGACCCCGTCCCGCTACCCGCCGACCTGTCGGTACCGGGCGCCGTCTATTGTTCGGATGCCGATTGTACCGGTGATTCGATCCTCACCGGTCCGGTCGCCAGTTCGACCACCAACCATTCGACCGGCCGCATCGATCCGCCTTGGGTCTGGTCCGAGGGTTGGCAGGGCTACATCGGCCAGTTCAATTTCATCGAATTCGGCAAGGCGCCCTACGTGGCGGGTGAGAACGGTGGCATTACGGGACATGTCATTTATGCCTCGACGCGTCCTTTTGATGACCCCATGATGCTCGTGCAAACGCAATGGGAGCCTTTGCTTCCGCACGTCACCATCAACCTCTATCAGGAGGGTTTTGCGGCCGACGGAGTGACCTCCACTCTCAAATTGGTTGATACCACGCAAACCAGCAGCTGGGACGATTGGGCGCAGGGGTTCTACCCGGGCACCGACAAGCCCTATCTGAATTGCCCCGGCCAGTCGACCGCAGATCTCTTTTATTTCACGCTGTACAATCAGCCGGACTTTTTGGATCTGTACAACTCTCAACACGGCGGACCCGCCGCGCACACGCTGCCTTACAACTCGCAGTACAAGTGCTATGACGGCATGCACAACTGGAACCAGATCCAGCCAGCACCTTACGACGGAGCCTACGCGTTCCCCAGCGTCGTCAGCCTTAACCCGACCAACGGAAAACCGGCGGGTACCGGCTCGACTAACGGGACACCCGGGGCTCTCCCCGGGACCAACTGCACAATCTGTGTCCCGGATCCTGACTCATCCGACCCGTACAGGTTTGGCACTGCGATGCTGCCCGTCGGCAAGTACGTGGTAGAAGTCGTTCTGCCTCCGGGGTTTGAGCTGGTGAAGGAAGAAGATAAGAACATCCTGATCGGCGACAACTTCATCGCGCCGGTCACCCAGGAGTTCGGCGGTCTCGCTAACATCTACATCATTCCCGACCAGGCCTCGGTAGCCGCCGCGAACAATGCGGGGCCGGGTTACAACGCCAACAATGCCCAGAATCCCACGCAGAGCTTAGGGACTGTGCCGCGAACCTCGACCGTTCCTGCTTATCCTTTCGAACCGGTGTGGCCGTGCGTGGGCGAGATGCGCATTGTGCCCGACTACATGAGCATCTTCCCTCAGGCTCATGAAGTGGCAGCCTTTGCAGGAGCGACGCGCCCGCTGTGCGACCGTAAGGAAGTTACACTCGACGATCAGAGGGGTGCGATTGCGAAGTTCTTCATCTACACCTCCACCCACATTGCCGCCAAATTCACGGGGATTATCACGGACGACTTCACCTCCGAATTTGACCCCTTCGCGCCCACCTTCGGCGAAAAATTCTCGCCACCCAATATGCCGGTATCGTTTAGGGACTGGGCCGGAAACGAAGTTTCGCGCGTGTATTCCGACCATTGGGGAGTCTTCAACGGTTTGACCTATTCGACCTGGGAAGTGAACCCGCCCAACCCGACCGGATATGCGCCCGGCATGATGATTAATTGCATGAACGACGCCGGGCCGATCCTGGACACGAACCCCAGTTCGCCGACGTACAACCAGATGATCACGGATCCCCTCTTCAACCCGCTCTACACCCAATTCTGCTATGAGGACCCGTACATGCCAGGTGTGGCGGACTACCTGGATACTCCGGTAGTGCCCACGGCGGCTTTCGTTGGCGCGGGGTACAACAATCCTGACTGCAACTATCCGAATCTTACTCCGGCGATCAGCGAAGTGGATGGCGACGGAGTTGGACCGTATGTAAGCGCAGGTGGTCACACACTCACAATCAAAGCCTTAGGCGACCAGTCTGCGAATAACTATGGATACTCCGGGCCCTCAGCCCAAATCGCGCCTTTCAATCAGAAAACCATCACGCGCCACTATGGGTTCGGGAACCAGTGCACGTCCCCAACCGCAAGCAGCGCGACCTGCAACGCTGCGTCCAGTGTGACTATCGGAGGCCGTAACGCAACCATTTCGAGTTGGAGTGACGCACAGATCGTAGTGACCGTTCCCTCCGGCGTGCCCCTATGTGCCGTCCAGCAACAACAACAATATGGTGCCCCGGCAACTGGGGCGCGGTGCGGTGAACTGTTCATCACGGCCGGCAATGGCAAGCAGTCCGTGGACGCGGTGACAGTGACCGTGGGCGGCAAAGCTCCAACCAGGCTGACTTCCGGGCAGACGATTCAATCGGCCATAGACGCGGCCGCTCCGGGCGACCTGATCATTGTTCCTCCCGGGACGTACCGTGAGCTGCTGATCATGTGGAAGCCGGTCCGGCTGCAAGGCGTGGGAGCCGCTTCCACCGTAATCGACGCCAGTACCCATCCCGCGGGCACTTTGAAACTGGATGCCTGGCGCCGGCGCGTCAACTGTGTATTTGGTTTGGCGCTCAACGGTCAACCATACACCGGTAACGGCCCCTCCGGCGGAACGAATCCGTACGATTCGAGCGGGACATACAGCTGCCCCGGCACGGCGACGGGGGACTCCTGGAACTATTTCTCCGGCGGTCCCAATTACCCGAATATGGTGGTGGATCGAATACCGCTCGAGGGCATTCTCGGGTGGGACGCCACGGTGAACGGTAACTTGGCCGAGCAGTTGCAAGAACCCTCCATCATGGGATCCTACGAGGGCGCTGCCATCACGGTCGTGGCGAAAGGCGTAAATATCCCGGCCGGGGCCACTGATGTTTTCGGAAGCGGAACGGAGTCTGGCTTCCCGACTGGCTCCACACTTCTTACAGCGGCCGATTGCGGGAGCAATAGTACCAACCCATATCCGAGCAACTTCCAGTGCAACCCATCAAGCATCGATGCGATCGGAATCACGGACGCCTCGCAGGGCGGCGGCGGCATCTTCCTGCACGCCTGGACGCATAACCTGCAAATCGCCAACAACCGGGTCTACAACAATTCAGGGACGCTCTCCGGCGGCATGGTCATCGGTCAAGGTGAATTCCCAGAGGCTCTCCTGGCGCCGAATTCCACAGTCGCAACCTCGCCAGGCTCCTGCCAGGACAGTCCAATTACGAATACTCAACTTCCGTACTGCTTGCAGTTGAACGTGAACATCCACAACAACAAGGTTACGTACAACTCCTCGACGGGTGACGAATTGTTCACGGGCACACCGGCGGGCGCAGGCGGGGTCAGCATCTGCACAGGCTCCGACTACTACAAGTTCAACTACAACTGGGTCTGCGGAAATATGAGCTCAGGTGACGGCGGCGGAGTCGGGCACCTCGGGTTCAGCTATAACGGCGACATCGAGCACAACACGATCATTTTCAATCAGAGCACCAATCCCAGCATTCCCGCCAACGGCGGCGGGCTCGTCATCATGGGAGCGGCCCCGGATGGCACCACCCTAGTTAATGGGGTTGCCACGGAGTGCGGTAGCGTAACTGACAACGATTGCGTGCCTGGACTGAGCGACGGCGCCGGTCCCGGCTTGGTTATCAATGCCAACCTGCTTCTGGGCAACGGTGCGGAGGCCGGTAGCGGCGGCGGCTTGCGCCTCCAGGCAGTTAATGGCGCGGACGTTGCCCGCTTCCCGGCGAATCCGGAGAGATGGTACTCCGTCCAAGTCACCAACAATATCATCGTTAACAATGTGGCAGGATGGGACGGCGCCGGAGTGTCTCTGGAAGACTCGTTAGTCGTGAATCTGATCAACAACACGATTGCTTCCAATGACACCACCGCCTCGTCGGGCACCCTCTTCAACACCTTGGGCGCTCCACTAGCCAGCTCACAGTCGCCCCCACCCACGATTACCACCAACGGCACGAACACGCTGCCTCAGCCAGCTGGCTTGGTGACCTTGGTGAACAGCCCACAACTGACGTCGTCTTTCACTACTGGGACGATCACCTGCCCGACTGGCCATTACGCTCCTGGCACGAGCGCCGCCAACGGGACCTGTATAAAAATCTCGTACCCGGCTCTTAACAACAACATCATCTGGCAAAACCGGGCGTTTAACATCGGAGTGGGCGCCCTCAGCACCCAATACCAGCAGAACGTCGTGTCGCTATTTAACGCGTTCAGCGGTACGCCAGCGGCGACCCAGCCGCAAGGGGACGCCACGACTGCCAACGGGAATGGTGTAATCATCACCGGAGGCACCGGCGCGTGCACCCCCGGTGCCAGCTACTGGGACATCGGCGTGCGAGGCGACACAGGCCCGACGAACCACGCCTCGGGCTTCACGCTGGCCCCGATGTATTCGGTACTGACGGACGCGACGGATTATCCCGGGTTGCATAACTTGGCGTCCGACCCGACCGTCGTCAGCCAGTACTGCAACGGCTCGCGCGTGCCGCCAGAGAACGGTGGACTGGGCTACCAAGTGCCTCCGGGCATCTCGGACGCGACGGCTCCCAACCCGCTCTTCAGCCTGACGCCGAACGCGACCGTCGATGAAGGCAACAACTGGGTCAACATCGGCTGGGGCCCGCTGTCGATGGTCAACCCGGTGACGAATACGCAGCTCAGCAACTATGCGTTGGCGGCGGGTTCGCCGGCCATAGACTACGTCCCTGCCGCTGGTAACTATCCGACGACGGACTTTTTCGGAAATCCGCGGCCGGATACTGCCAATACCAGATCGTTCGACGTAGGTGCGGTGGAGAACCAAAATACCGGCCGCACGGTGCCGACGCTGACTTCGATCGCTCCAAACTCGGGCCTGAGGGGCGCAATCGTTACCGTGACCCTGACCGGCACCTCGTTGAGCTCAATTACAGCTGTGAACACGCCTCCCAACATCATCGTCACGAGCTTTACCGCGGTAAGTAGCACTACGGTCAGTGCGACCTTGGACATCACAGCTGCCACGACACTTGGCAACAAGAATATCAGCGTCACCACGTTAGACGGAACCAGCAACACCGTGGTGTTCACGGTAACTGTTCCGCCACCACCGACGCTCACCTCGATCGGTACCGGCTCGGGCGTTCGCGGCACCAGCGTTAACGTGACCCTTAACGGCACCAACCTAACCGGCGCGACGTGGAGCAATGCGACGACGACGGGCTATCCAAACATTACCTTCGGCACCTTGACCGTGAATGCTACCGGGACGTCGGCTACGGCAACCCTCACGATCGCAGCTAACGCCTCGCTTGGAGTCAAGAATCTGAGCGTCACCACCCCGAACGGAACCAGCAACACCGTACCGTTCACGGTGACCGGCGCTACGGTGGCCTTCAGCGGGTCGACTCCCGCGCTTAACACCGGCGGCACAAGCACTAAGACGGGCACGATTACTGTCAGCAACGCTGCTGCCGCGACTGCGTCATTCACGTTCACCGCTACTCCGACGCTCGCCCAGACGGGCACAGGAAATGGAACCTACGCGATCACCGCCGGCGGCACCTGCAACTCGGGTGCGGTCGTTAACCCGGGCAGCAGTTGCACGGTCAACGTGCAATACTCCGGGGAAACCAACACGGCAACGGCTAACGGGAGAGTTACGATAACGGGGACGGGTCTTGCAACGGCAACCCTAACCAGCGCCAACATCCCGGCCAACTAGGTGACTGACTCAAGGGGCGGCCAGTACGGTCGCCCCTTCTTCACTTCAAGGCAGATGGCGCCAAACGTGCGCGAAATACAGCAAAGACTAAGCGCCAGCTCGAAGCGAATTGCCGACCTGTCAAGCTGTTGGTTAAGGAAGCGACTGAGGGCGAGTTGAAACAGGCTAGGAATTCCAGCGAATATAAAGAGGCCTACGACACCATTACTGAGCAACTCGCCAAGGTCCCGAAAGAGAAAGCCGTCGCAGCGTGCACAGCCTTTGTGGAAAAACAATAGAAATTTCCGACGAAGGATGTAGCGAGGAAAGAACCACCATGCTTAACCATAGTGGAATACCAGGCACGAGAGTATTGCTGCTGGCAGGGGTTTTCGTCAGCGGCATGCTGGGCTTACGAGCAGGAGCGCAAACTCCTGCTCAGGCTGCGAAGCCCCCCGCGGCTGGCGCTCCGGTCCACTTTCTGCCGACGGGGCTCCCAAGACGAGCCAATCTGTACTACGCGGGCTTTTGGGGAATTGACTCGCTCCGCGTTAAGGCAGTGGAATCGGGCGAACTCATTCGATTTACTTGGCGCGTGTTAGACCCGGAGAAAGCCGCGCCGCTCAATGACAAGAAGGTCGAACCACTCTTGCTCGATTCCCAAGCCGGGGTCAAGCTGGTGGTCCCGTCGATGGAGAAGGTCGGGCAATTGCGCCAGAGCAGTGCGCCCGAGGCAGGAAAGTCCTACTGGATGGCCTTCTCAAACCCAGGTAGAAAAGTGAAACCCGGAGACCCCGTGAGCGTGGTCATTGGGCAATTCCATGCGATCGGGCTTGTCGTCGAGTAAGTCGTAAGCTTAAGAAAAAGCACTGGTGATTGTTCTTTCCATGGCTTTTCACCCTTTCGCCTGCCGCGGCAGCGGGGAATCCTCCGTCCTCTCCCTGTTCGCCGGTGACATCACGGATAAGAGTGTCGCTGCACGAAGCGGATTGCGAGCTTGGAAGGCTGTCCAGGCGATGACGCTGGACGGGAGAAATGGGCGTCAGCGGTAATCAGCGAGCCACTCTTACGATGCCAATGTCCGGCAAGAGCCAGCCGCAATCTTAGGTTACCTCCTCGGCCAGCCGAGGAAGGGCAAGTCCCGTTTGTAATGGAACTGGCCCGCCCTCGCAAGGCGCGCTTTGAATTAAAGTTCAACGGCCAGATTGCCGTTCAAGTGTTTGACGGCACCAACGGATGGAAGCTGCGGCCGTTTCTCAACCGGAGTGAGGTTGAGCCGTATACTCCGGAGGAACCAAAAAAGGCATCGATGCTATCCGACCTCGATGGTCCTCTGGTCGACTACGCCACCAAGGGCACTCAAATCGAACTGGTTGGGACGGAAAAAGTCGAAGAACGCGAAGCCTTTAAGCTCAAACTCACGAAGAAAAATGGGGATTCGACGTACCTCTGGATTGACGCTGAAACGTTTCTAGAGGCGAAGATCGAGGGGCAGCCGCGGCGCCTCGACGGCACCAACCACTCTGTCGAGATTTAGTTCCGCGATTATCGATCAATGGACGGATTGCAAGTTCCGTTTCTCCTTGGAAACGAGAGTTCTCCCGGTTTCTAAAACCGCGACAGGCTTGAGGGATACTCCTATTCCTGTGGCGATGGCAGCGATCTTTTCGGAAGACGACATGAAAATAGCGGCTGGAGAACTTCGGACGCTCGTTTTTCGACCCACTCCGCACGAGCGAGCGATTGACACTTTGGACAGTGGCGGTCGCCGCAGCTGTCGTAGCAGGGACGCTCGTGATTGCCGCGGTCGCAGCGCTCGAGATGACGGCCGAGAGCTGCGGTTCGGCACACCTCGATTGCGGTCATGACGCGCCGCTGTTTCGTAGGTCCTGATACGTTTTTGTAATCAGCATGTCCCTCTATTTATACGCGACTGTATAATTCCTTAAGTTTCTCTAACGTCGATCTTCAGAATAACGTGATGCAATCTTCTGCAACAATCTGATCCGGCACAATGAAACCAACTCCTGAATTAAACTAAATTATACGTGTACAAGACGGTGGCGCGGGGATCAAGACTGCATCCTGGATGTTAGACGGGTTCTATCAAACGGAAAGTCTTGGAGCCGCCTGGAGTGGCCAATTCGAGTTTAGTCGCAGGACGGAGTTGATGAAGGCAACCCAGTTTGTCGGGTCGGTATCGGCTGGAAGATGGTGCTATAGGAGGTCTTGAAAATGTCGAGAGAAATGTTGCAGATACCTACGGGGCAGGTGCTAACGATTCTCAATCCAGAGGATCGAGGAAGTTCGGTTCCACCCGATTCGGCTGGGACATTTGAAGTGATTGCGCACCGGTATATGGCCGTCAACGAATCGCGATGGGGAGCTAACAGCGACGCCACCGCAAAGAGTGTTATTGGGAAGCACCTGATTGGGAATCTCGGTCCTCGGCGCGTGAACGAACTAACCGGCGCGGAGATCCAGACACTCATAGACGGGATGGTTAGGAACAACGCGAGCCACTCTCTTCTGAATAAGGCTATTGTGCACTTGCGCAGGATTCTTGACCTAGCGCAGGAATTGAACCTCATCATGAGCAATCCCATGCGAAGCTACACTTTCAAGTTGGAGCAGAAGTCACGAAAGCAAAAATCGCAGCGCTACCTGAGCCTCGTTGAATGCCGAGCACTTCTGTCGGAACTATCCGGCCGGAACCGCCTCATCGTCCGCTTGTTCATTCAGCTCGGAGTGCGCCCGGAGGAGTTGTTCGCGCTTCGGCGTAATGACGTCCATGATGAATTCATCCGAATTGATGAAGTCTTCACTATGGGGCAGATCCGAGAGGCGCATCTAGAGGAACACGGTATCAATGTGTACGTGCCCCCAGGGCTGCGCCAGGAACTCCATGCCTGGATGGCATCCACTTGTGGGAACGACGATGACTGGTTGTTCCCCACGGCGCGCCCGCGGGGGTCCCACAATCTATCTCCGATCCGCCGAGCCACTTTTCTAAACGCAGTCCTCAAGCCAGCGGCGAAAAAGGCCGGCATTTCTGACTTGGATATGCTCACACTGCGACGGACTTGCGCCGCACACTTCGTAAAGAAGGCGAATGCCGAGGACGCGCACGCGCAGATGCGCTTAGTCAGCCACTTCACCACCTCGAGGTATGCTCAGCAGCGCCCCTCGGATTCTTTAAAGAGCGCGGCCATGGCACTGGAAACAGAGATCTTTATGTCGGCGGAGCTGCGCGGTCCGCGGGGAGAAGCCCCAAGTCATACCGTCCCGCCGACCTTACGCACATTCTCGAACTTCTCAAATTGAATCGACGCCCCCCAAAGGACCAGGAGTAAAAACGAGGCGAATGCATTCCCTAACCGCGCTGGAGCATGACGTGATTTGAGCCTTCCCTGCCCCATTGGAGATTCCCCCGAGAGCCGAGCATCGACCCAAGGGTTCAGTTCAATTGCCATTTGTCGCTGGAGGAAGGCTAAGCGCGCCATCTGGGTTGCCGGGGCGGGGTGAATTCGGCCGGGCAAATTATGACGTTCTGAGGATAGAATAGCGGAAGGCATATACTGAGAAGATAGCCCCATGAGGATTCTGGTAGTCGAGGATGAAGTGAAGTTGGCAAGGGCCTTGAAAGAGGGTCTTGAGAGCGAAGGTTATACCGTCACCGTCGTACACACTGGAGAGGAAGCTTTTTATCTGGTCGAAACGGAAGGCTTCGGCTTGGTGGTCCTAGATGTAATGCTGCCAGGCCGAAGCGGCCTCGAAATCTTGGAGGCCATACGTCGGCGCCGTTCCAAAATGTCGGTTCTGATGTTGACAGCCAGAGATACCGTTGAAGATAGAGTGCTGGGCCTCAATACCGGGGCTGATGATTATTTGGTGAAGCCCTTCGCTTTCTCTGAGCTTCTGGCTCGCATTCGAGCACTGTCCCGCAGAGGCGCGCCTGACCCCGCTTCAAAGTTGGCAATTGCTGATCTTGAAATGGATGCCGTCGGGCGCTTGGTAACGCGCGGCGGTCAACTGTTGGATCTTACGCCGATCGAGTTCGACCTTCTTGAATATTTAGTGCGTAACCAAGGACGCGTTGTGTCGCGTGAACTGTTGGCTAGCGACGTCTGGAAGGCATTGGGCCGTTCTGCGCCCCTAAATAATGTCATCGACGTGCACATGGCCCGGCTGCGAGGGAAAGTAGACGAAAGATTCGAAAAGAAGCTTGTCAAGACCGTGCGGGGCGTGGGGTTCGTCGTGCGCGAGGACACCACCGCCCCTGAATTGCGCGGGCGCAGACTGAAGCCGCGGGAATGGTGAAGTGGATTCATAGTTTCATTTGGCGCCTCAGGAATGGTCCTGCGGTCCCAGCCGGTCAGCTCGCCGATCGCCGGGATGCTCATAACTCCGTACGGAGGAGACTCCGAGACTTGCAGGGCTTGCGGCGCAACCGTTTGCGCAGCTCTCGCGTGGCACTCTCGGCGAGTGCCATCCGGCTCGGCTGGTGCTGCCCCGCTGGAAGGCCTACTACGGCCTCTCCCATCTTCCGGTTTCAGCGGAACGGAAGACCGCTTCTAGGACGGCCATGTTTCCGATGGCGTCTTCGATCGAAACCGGAACTTCGCCCTCGCCTCGCACGGCCCGTGAGAAAATATCTCCTTGAATAGTGTACTGATCGCAGATCGGGAAAGTTTCCGTGCTCACGCCGCCGCCGAAAACGTCCCGTCCGTCATCCATAGAGATTCGGCAAGGCCGGTCGTTCGGCGCGTTGAATGGTATTTCGATTTCGATGCGCCCCTTGGTGCCCAGGAACTGCATGCGCTGGTACGGAACGAGTTGCGTGCTGCACGTAAAAATGGCCTGCCCGGCGGGGAAATCGAGCATCACGGAGGCCAGCCGGTCGGTTTGAAACTCCGGGTCTCTTTCCACCAGCCCAATCACTCGCGATGGCTCGTCACCAAAGATGAACCGCGACGTGGTGATAGGGTAGCAACCGATGTCGTACAAGCCGCCTCCGCCCCAATCCAGCACATTTCGAATGTTCGCGGCGTCGCGATTGAAATAGCTGAAGACTCCTACAATCGAGCGCAAGTCGCCGATTCGGCCGGAGCGAATCAGCTCCCGCGTACGCAGCCATTGCGGATGCGTTCGCACCATGAACGCTTCGCCAATTTTTACGCCCGTCCTGTTGCGCGCATTGAGCAGCGCCTTCGCTTCCCGAACATTCAGGCCGATCGGTTTTTCGCACAGCACGTGCTTCCCTGCTTCCGCAGCCTTGATAGACCACGGCACGTGCAGATGATTCGGCAATGGATTGTAGACGGCCTCGATCTCCGGGTCGGCCAGGAGTTCTTCGTAGGACCAGTAGGCTTTGGGGATGCGCAGTTTGCGCGCGACGGCCTCGGCCTTTTTGCCGTCGCGGGAAGCGATAGCGGCGATCTCGCTCCAGGCCCCCAACTGCATCGCCGGAAGCACTTTCTGAACTCCGATCGCCGCCGTGCTCAGCACGCCCCACTTGACCTTTTTGTTGCTCACCACTGGCCTCCTCGATCCCGCCACCCCGTTCTATCACGCCTCCGAGGTTCGGCAAAATGCGGGCTCCCGGTCTCGATTTGTCTTACCGCTGCCGACCGCGTATAAGAATTGCCATGCTCCAGCTGCTCCCTATCGCCACCTTAGCAGACGCAGGTTCCTTCGCGATTTCCGAATGGCGCTGGGCCATTCTCTCGCTCGGAATCTGTGCGATTCTCCTGACGATCGGCGTCATAGCCACGGGAGTTTTTCTTTTTCGCAAGAAAAACACGGACCGCACGCTTCTGTATTTCGGCGTCTTTGTGATCCTTTACGCCGTCCGCATGTTCATGCGCGATCACCCGCTGCTTTCCGTATTTGCCATTCCGCCTGCGGTTGCCGGTCACATCGAGCGAGTCATCACTTTCACCATCGCACTACCGACTTTGTTCCTGTTTCTCGAAATCGTCGAAGCCCGTTGGCGCCGCATCATCTTGGGGGCTCTGGGCGTGCAATTGGCTTACACCTCGTTCGCGATTTTGTTCGACTTCTTGGGCATGGCCCGCCGAGAAGTCGATATCGTCAACAGCCTTCTCGTCCTGGCCTCCTGGATTCTTCTGACCGTCTTCCTGTTTCTCCTCCGCCCCCCTGGCCGCCTTCCTCGCGACCTCCGCGTAGTTGCTGTTGGTCTGGGTGTTCTTGCGCTCTTCGTTCTTCATGCTAATCTCACCGGGCTCCACCTGATTCGCGGACGCGACCTGGAGCCAGCTGGCTTTCTTTTTTTCGTTTGCACCCTCGGCTATCTCGTGGCTCACCGCATTTTCGCCAAAGAGGAAAGCCTCTTCGCCATTCAAAAGGAACTTGAAATTGCCGAGCAAATCCAAGCATCCATCCTGCCGCGTGATGTTCCTTGCCGCGCCGGGATCGAAATCGCTGCGCGCTATCTCCCCATGAGCGCAGTCGCGGGCGATTTCTACGATTTCCTGACATTCGAAAGGAATCATTTTGGCATTCTCATCGCCGACGTCACCGGGCACGGCGTTCCTGCCGCGCTTATCGCTTCCATGCTCAAAGTCGCTTTTGCGAGCCAGGCCGTGCACGCCCAAGACCCTGCACGGGTCCTCACCGGACTGAATCAGGCTCTCTGCGGAAAGTTTGAAGATCACTTCGTCACCGCAGCCTATTTGTACGCAGACCTTGATGCCAAGATTATCCGCTACGCCGGCGCCGGGCACCCACCGGTTCTCTACAGCAACCATTCGAATGGCCCCGCACGCGGGATTGAGCAAAACGGATTGTTCCTGGGCATGTTTCCCGAAGCCGCGTACTCCTATCTTGAAATGCCGTGGCATCCAGGGGATCGCTATGTACTGTATACGGACGGCCTGCCGGAATCCAAAAACGCGACGGGCGAGGAGTTTGGTCTTACTCGTTGTCTGAAGGTTCTGGATTCCCTTCCGCGTCTTCCCGCAACCGCTTTCGCGGATCAGTTGCTCAGCGAAATTTCCCGTTGGACGGCCGAAGGTTCTGTCCGCCTGCAGGAAGATGACATGACCCTCATCGTGGTTGATTGCAAGGAGTAATGCGGAAGCCTTCTATTGAATGTCCGAGACGGTTGGCCAGGCAAGATGCGCGAGCGCGTATCGTGGCGGCTAGAGAAAACTCAGCTGTCTGCTCTCGAGCGCCAGCAGTTTTTTCTTGACCGGGAGGCCGCCACCAAAGCCGGTCAGATGGCCATCGCTTCCGATGACTCGATGGCAAGGAACGATGATGGGTATGGGGTTCGAACCATTCGCGAGGCCCACCGCGCGGGCTGCCTGAGGACTACCGATGCGCCGAGCCAGTTGTCCGTAGCTGATGGTTTCTCCGTAGGGAATCTTCTGCAGGTTGCGCCAGACAAGAAGTTGAAACTCCGTGCCATCGAGGACCAGCGGCAAATCGAAGTCTTGCAGCTTTCCTTCGAAGTAGGCTTCCAGCTGGCGAATCACTTCCTTAAACGGCGTCCGGTCTTCCATCCAATCACGTTGCGGTGACCTGGGTCGCCGCCCGGTCGCGAAGTGCACCTGCCGCAGACCGCCTTCGTCACCGGCCAGCTGCAAACACCCGACGGGGCTTTTTATCGTGGTATAAGAGATCAAACTCATTCGGAATTCCTTGTTAACTGGAACCGCTCTCGAAAGTTGCTGCGGCATACGGACTGTTGGCACGGTATCTCTTCTCAAATTCTTCGCGCGTGCACATCGTGCGTATGTCGGTGATGCGATCCACTGCCAGTATTCCATCGAGATGATCGATCTCATGCTGCAATAATTCCGACAAATTGCGCTCTTCACGTGCCCGAAGTTCTTTCCACTTCCCTCGCAAATCCTGGTACCGCACGACGATCTCCCGATGCCGTTCCACCTGCATAAAAATAGAGAGGAAGCTTAAACAGGCATCCCATACCACGATTTTCTCTTCGCTGCGCTCGGTGATTTCCGGATTCACTAGCGGCCACGGCCGGGCGCCCGGAAGCTGGAGAAAAATAACTCGCAAGGCAGACCCAATCTGGGGAGCGGCAATGGCACGGCCGTAGCCGGTGGTCTTCTTCCAGTAAGCAAGAGTATCGGCGAGGTCTTCCACGAGAGCGCCTACTTGCCGGGCGCAGGGATCTTCCACGCGCTTGGCAATTTCACGCAAGCCAGGATCGCCAAGTTGCAGAACAGTGCGGACCGCCATTGCCTTGCCTCCAAGCCAGGAGGTCTCTATCCTCTCGCGCCCAGCCACTATCGTACCTCAGTCAGGCACGTTCCTCATCGGCCGGGGATCTCACGGGACACACGC
>Ga0210399_10000534_pt1 | contig 30610 bp, 29 predicted proteins | sample IncBWC14MmetaG_FD_150865 | JGI IMG/M metagenome (GOLD analysis project Ga0210399, IMG submission 150865) | Forest soil microbial communities from Barre Woods Harvard Forest LTER site, Petersham, Massachusetts, United States - Inc-BW-C-14-M | ecosystem: Environmental > Terrestrial > Soil >... | reverse complement strand
GCGAAACGGTTTCAAATCGTTGACGGTGATCGCCGTCCCAGCTTCTGTGAGTCCGTATCCGTTTGCGACCGGTATCCCGAGATCGTAAAAAAATTGCAGCGTCTGCGGTTCGGTGAACGCGCCACCCACAATAATGGCCCGAAGTTCTCCGCCGAACGCTTCATGGACTTGTTTGAGTAAGCGACGGCTGATTCCGAGACGCGGCTGACTCTTGGTGAGCAACTTGTTGAGTCGAACAAGCGTATTGAAAACTTTCCGTTTGCCCGGCGGCAGCGCGTCAAAGCGCGCTTGCAAACCCTTCTGCAAGTTTTTCAAGACGAGGGGAACGAGGCTCACGTAAGTGATTTTGTACTTCGGAAAAGCTTCGCGCACGTATTCGGGACGCAAGGTGCGCAAATGGACGACAGTTGCGCCGCACGTGAACGGCCCGAAAAAACCGACCATGAAATCGATAGCGTGGTTCGTCGGCAAAATACTGAGGTACCGCACGCCCGGCCAGAAAGGATAAATCGACGTGAGCGCGACGCACTGCTCCAAATAATTTTCGTGCGTCATCATGCAGCCCTTCGGGCGGCCGCCCGTCCCAGAGGAGTAGACGATGCAAGCAGTGTCCGCACGTTTGCGCGGGATGAACAGAGGCTCGCCGGCTCCGCGAAATTCCTCCCAGCGCTGCGCATCGGCGAGATCGGCGTTTGCGGGCGCTTCGGTGACTAGCACGGTTCGAACGTTCGTCGCGGCAGTGCGGCCAGGCGAGCCGCTGAGTTGCCGCCAGATGGGATATTCGGTGATCAGCACGGAAGCGCCCGAATGACTGAGCAGTTGCCATTGCTCTTCCGGTGTGAGTTTGTAGTCGAGCGGAACGAGAGTGCCGCCGGTGAAAAAAATGGCGTACGCTGAAATCAGCCACCTCGACTGATTCGTCATGATGATGCTGGCGCGAGAACCAGCAGAGAAGCCGCCGTCTTGCAGAGCCTTCGAAAACGGATGCGCGCGCACCTTGAATTCGCTATACCTCAAGCGCTCGTTTTCACGCTCACGGTCCGCTTCAATCAGGCACACTTCGTTCGCAAAACCATTCAGCGCATCTTTCAGCGCCTCACCGATGGATTGATACTTGGAAAGATCCAGCATTACAGGCGGGACTGAATCCGTTCAGCCAGGGTCTTGAAGTCGCTGACGCCCTGAACTTCGTAGTCGGGCAGCTCGATGCCGAAATGATTTTCGAGGCGGGAGAGCATTTCCAGCGTTTGCAGGCTATCAATACCGAGTTTTTTGAAGAAATCGTCCCCAGGCGCGAGTGATCCCGCAGGCAGTTGAAAATGTTTGCTTGCCAGCTCGAGGACTTCTTGAGTCGTCTGTTCCAAGGTGCGCATCGAATGGTAAATCTATCATTCCTGCCTCTGGAAAGAAAATTCTCCGGGCGACGGCGTCACCGTGTTGTTGCCCGTTTTTGAAAACGCTCCTAGAGCATGACCAGACCGCGGCGAATTCCGGCAGAAACAGCTTCGGTTCGAGTGGAGACGCCGAGCTTGCCTAAAATCGAAGCTACGTGGAATTTCACGGTGTGATCGGAGATCACCAGACGAACGGCAATTTCCTTGTTGCCGAGTCCCGCGGCCAGCATTTGAAGCACTTCACGCTCGCGGCGTGTCAAGGGCTCGGGCAACTCGTCGACCGCGGTAGACGAGCCGTTAGTGGCGGGAAGAATGGTGTCTAGTTCCGAAGGCTGAACGACAACCAGCCCAGCCGCCGCGGCTTCCAGGGCGGCGCGGAGTTGTTCTGGAGTGACTTCACGCGGTAAGACGGCGCGCACTCCGGCGCGAAGCGCCCTGGAGAGCCAGGGCGCCTTGGGCTGCTCAGATAACACGATGAATGGGTATTCTTGCGCAACTTCAGAATCCTCAAGCGCGTTCAGCAACTCTTCGGGAGTGTCCGCACCGGCTTCAAACAAGACGACATCTGGCTCAACTTCGGCAAGCTGGCCGGAGATGGTTTCAAGATCCGCGCCGCTTCCTGCAATGTCGACGCGGCTATCCGTTAACATGCTCCGCAGGCCGGCGCGAATCAGCGGCGAAGCTGCGACGATAAAAACGCGAATCACGCGGCGATTCGATCCTTTCCGTCGTTGGGAACTCCCAGCCGCACGGTCACTCGGCGAACTCGCGAGTGGTCGCCACGAAGGAATTCGAGACGTAACAGGCGGAGACCTTGTCCATCTATCGCCGCGGCGAGATCATCGATGGAGTGAAAGGATTTTTCCTCCGTGCCCAGCAGGATGTCCCCGGCCATGAGCGAGGCCTGGGCGGCGGGGCCACCGGGCTTGACTTCCAGCAGGACCAATCCAAAAGCGTGGCCATTGGCGCGCGGCAAGCGCACGGGATGGACTGCAACACCTAACCAGGCGCTGCGTGGTCCAGCGGCAATAAAATCGCGAACAGCGTTAATTGGAATGGCGAGTGCGAGGCGTCCGGCAACCATGGTATTGACCCCGATCACAAGACCACGGGCGTCAGCCAGCGGTCCGCCGGAATTGCCGGGAGCAAGCCGCACACTGGCCTGCACCCAGGTTTGGGCGCCCAGGGCCAGCAACGGGCCGATCGCATGGATCACTCCGGTTGTCAGGGCGCCAACAAATCCAAGCGGATTGCCTATGGCAATAGCGAGCTCACCTGGCCGCAATTGCGATGAATCCGCCGGACACGCCGCGGGCAATGAGTTCGCGCTGATTCGCAGTGCCGCCAAGTCGCGCCGTGGGTCGCATGCAGTTACTGCCGCGTCGAACTCCCGTCCGTCCCAAAGCTGAACGCCCACGTTCGAACCATGCACCACATGGGCGTTCGTCACGATCACGCCCTCGCCCGACCAGATGACACCGGATCCGCACCCGCGGCCTCCGGCATGAATCAGCACCGTCGAGCGGCGAAGCTGTTCGGCGATCTCACCAAATCCGGCGATGGCCATCTCACTCTCCTCCGTTCGTGCGCTCACCGACAGAAATAGACACGTCTCGCAAAACCCCTCCGCGAACAATTTTCGCGCTAAGAGACTTGCCGATGTTTTCGGATTGGAGAAACGGTTGGACATTTTCAGGACGCGAAATGGGCTGCCCTGCCAAAGACACCAGGATGTCGCCGATGACGATTCCGGCTTCGTGGGCTGGTCCATTTGGCTCGACTTCGAGAATGATGGCCGCGGTCTTTTCTTTGTGTTGCAGCGACTGCCGCAGATGATCCGGTAGGCGCACGGGCTGCAGCGCCACACCAAGATACCCACGCGGGATGCGTCCTTTTTTCAGCAATGTATCGGCAACGCGATCGACGGTGTCGGCCGGAATAGCAATGGCACCGAACCGCGCAAAGCGCGGCGATGCTATTCCCAGGACTTTGCCGCGCACGTCAACTACGGCGCCGCCCACGGCTGTGGGTTGCAGGCCGACATCCAGCCGAATATAGGGAACAAGCGAGGAACCCGTCCAAGTACGGCGTTCCGCGACAACAAGGCTAACCACTCCAAGCGCCGCCACGGGACCGCTGGCGCGCGTCCGCCCCACGACCAGAATGATGCTGCCAGGCTTAACTGTCGAGGCATCACCAAGGTCGATTAGCCGATTGCCGGCCTCCCCGCATCTTAGGACCGCAAGATCGGTCGAAGGATCACGGCCAGCGAGAGTCGCATGCACAATGCGGCCATTGGGCAGCGTTGCCTGAATTTCTTCATCGTGGCGAAGCGCGTGTTCCGCTGTAACAATCACTCCATCGCGCCAAATGATGCCGCTTGATGAACCGCGCGTCTCCGTGTGAATGGCGGCCACGGACACCGCGGCCTGCTCAGTCGCCTGGGCCAACGCATTCGAGAGTTCAATAATTTCTGCTGACATTTCCCTACCTCCATGAACAAGATGCACCAGGAGCGGGGGCGTATACATCCGCCGAATGGCTAGGTGGGGACCCGGAATTTCAGCTAGGTAAGAAGTGTTTCAGCTCGCTTCTAGGGCAGATACGGCATGGGACCGGAGTCTTCGACGAATTTCTTCAGGGCGGCCATGACGGCCGGACGAGTAAAGAGTTCGCAAAACAGGTCGATCTCGCTGCGAAGCTCCACGTACGGGATGGGCTTGATGAACTTCTTGGCCGCCGCTCGCGTAACCGCGTCGTATTTGGTGATTTGCGCGGCGGTCGAGCGGGCAATTCGAAGGGCTTCGCCTTCACCGGCGAGTTGCGCCACGAGGCCCGCAGCTTGAGCACGTGTAGCGTTAACCGTTCGCCCGGTAAACAGCAAATCCCTGACGAAGGCATTGCCAAGATCGCGTTTCAGGCGCGGGATACCGCCGAAGCCAGGGATGAATCCGAGACGCAGTTCAGGGAAAGCAAATCGCGCCATTTTGTCGGCCATAATCATGTCGCAGGCGAGGGCCAACTCGAATCCTCCGCCAAGACAAGCTCCATGAACGGCAGCGATGGTTACAAATGGCGCAGCATCTATCGCATTCAAAACGGCGTGAATGCGTTCGAGAAAAGCGCGCACTCCGGCCGGGCGTTCTTGCGCCACAACTGCCGCAGCGGTCGCGTATAGCTCGCGCAAATCTCCGCCGGCGGAAAAAACGGACTTGCGCGCGCTCGCAATAATGCAGACAGAAGTCTCCGGCACGAGCGATTCGAATGCGGCGACGAATTTCTCCAACTCTGAAAGCATGGCGGTGCCAATTTCATTTGCAGGCGCATGATCGAGCGTCAGCTCGATCACACCTTCGCGCCATTCCCAACGCAACGTTTTGCCGGTGAAAGTTTTCATGCGTCCTGCCTGCTGGCCGCCTTGGGCGCGGCTTTCGAATCGTACATGGCATTGATTTCCGATGCATATCGGGCATCGATGGTGTCACGGCGAAGTTTGCCGTTGGCGGTGAGCAGTCCGTTCTCAGGCGTGAAGGCATCAAGCACAATCGTGAAATTTCGAACCTGGCGGTAATGCGGAAGTTCAGGATTCACGGTGTCAAGCGCCGCTTGAACGGCTGTGGATTCGACCTCGCCTGAGACTAGTGCGCAAAGATAGCCGCGGCCATTTCCGACCACTACAATGTGCTGGGCTGCGGGAAGAAGCCGTGCCACTTTTTCCTCGATCGGCTCGGGCGCGATATTATGCCCGGAATTCAGGATGATCAGATTCTTGATGCGGCCGCTGATTCGCCAGTTCCCGCGGACGTTGACTTCGCCTTGATCACCGGTGTGAAACCATCCGTCTTGCAGCACGCGGGCAGTTTCCTCCGGGCGGTTCCAGTAGCCCGGGAAAATGTTCGGGCCACGCACGACGATCTCTTCGTTTTCAGCCAGCTTCATCTCGATTCCAGTAATCACCGTTCCGACATAACCAGGCTCCACCGGCACGCGCGGGTCATCCAGCGTGCAAATGCCGGTCGTTTCCGTGAGCCCATAGGCCTGCAACACGGGAATGCCGAGCATCAGGAAAAACTGCTGGGTCGCCGGAGCGAGCGGCGCAGAACCGCAGATCAGCGCTCGAAGGTGCGGGCCGAAACGCTCTCGAATCTTGCGAAAGATGAGCGTGCGGCCGAGCGCGAGCCAAAACGCGTCGAGCGTGCGGCCCCGCCCGACGTGCTGCCGTTGCCAGGCCGAACGTGCTTTCGCAAACAAGGAACGAATGACAGCAGGCCGCTTTGCGATGGCTTCTTCGACGCCGTGGCGCACACGCTCCAGCAACGTGGGAACATTCAGGAAATAATTGGATGATGCCAGGCGAATTTCGTCCGCGAGCTTGTTTAGATCCGTCGAGAGCGTAAGGAGGCTCTCGCGCGTGAGACAGGACAGCATCAGAATCGTGGACGCTGCAAAATTAAATGGCAGGTAGTGGAACACGCGGTCGGGTTCGTGGGTCGCACCCATCAGTTGATCGAGGCGCTCCCTCGTGCAGGAGAGCATGTGGGTAAGGTTCGCAACATTCAGGCAAACGCCCTTGGGCTCTCCCGACGTTCCCGACGTGTAGACGATAGTGACGATGTCGGTGTTCTGCGGAGGATTGGGTGCATCGGCAAGCAGAGGTTGTGGCTTTGACGAGCGCAAGGCTTCATCGAATAACACGCGGCGCGGAGCGTCGGGCCAGGCTTGGACAACGCCATCGCCGAGTGCGGCGTCGCCCACAAAAATCAGACGCGGCTGGCAATCCCTCATCATCGCGGCGAGCTCGGCGGGCGACTGCCGCGAATAGAGCGGCACGACGATCACGCCCTCGGCCATGAGCGCCAAATGGAAAACCGCCCAGCGAATGGAATTGGCCGCAAGAAGAGCGCAACGGTCCCCAGACTGAACGCCAGAGTTTCGAATGAAGATGCGGACAAGCTGAATCTCGTCCAGCAATTCCCTGCCGGTGACACTCACGAAATGGTCACCGCGAATCTCGCGAAGAACAACGCGGCCATCCGCGCGCTTCAGCTGAGCAAGAATCGTTTCGAGAAAATTGGGCATGAAGAATCAGCGAACTGCCGCGAGCGCGGCCGGCGAAGATTCGTAACGCTCGGCGAGCTGAATCAAATTATTGCTCAGCGGCGGCAGATAGTCTTCCCAGGAAAAAACGCCGGAGCGCAACGGGAATTCGGGATAGGTGCGCTGCACCGTCTCTTCGAGGAACTTACCCATGCGCGCCATCACCTTGAGATTGCGTACAGCAGTCCTGGCGACGCCGTCACGCACGGAATCGACTTCCGCAACAAGCGTCTCCATCATGTCTAGGAGTTTGGGCTCAAGGCCGGGATCATCAACGTTCAGAAAGAGATGCTGGTGGCCGCGCTCGTTCATAAGGTTGCGGATACGCTCGTCCATCGTCACGCCCGCAGAAGCAACCCTCGCCGGCATGGTGGTCACAATGGCATGGTAGCGGGAAGAAACCATCAAAGAACTGTGGCGGAGGATACTCACGAGCTGGAATATGTCGTAGTCGTCCGAAGTGAAGACAGGAACGGAACCGCCTTCGAGCTGTGCGGCGAATTGACCGCAGGCGCGCGCGTCCAGACGTTCCATGGACACAAGAATCGGGAAAACTTTGTGGCGCTGGAGGAACGCCGACGTGGCCTTGGCAAATGCGGAAAGATAGCGCGAGTTTTCCGTATCGACAGATGGGCCGGATTTATGAAAATAAACGGTGCGATACTGGCTGTCCTTGTAAGCACCGCTAGCTGCGAACGCGGCGTACTTCGCAAGAGAAGCTTGGACCGGCCAGACGAACGGAAGAATCGGACAAAGAGCGAGAATCGGCGTCTTCTCGTCCCAGCCGGCCTCGCGCAGTACTTTGCGGCCATACTCCGGCGGATGCGGCTCGAAAGTCCAGGCCGTGTCGGTGCCGAGTTCGGTGGGAATACTCAGCTTATTCAGCAACGTCTGGGACTCCGCGCTGCGGGGAATGATCAACGAATCTTTGACGTAGCGCGCACACATGCCTGCGATCAGCGGATCCATGTGCCCGGCTTCGCCTCCATATCCGATGGAGAGCTTGTTCTCCGCTGAGGCGATTCCCAGCGAGCCAATCATCATGGTGGTGAGGGCGTTGGCGAATTTGCTCTTGAACATTGAACCTTCGCAAGCGATCACGCCGTGATTGGCGCGAACTTCGCGGAAGAGAAACGGTGGAAACACATCGGGCAGATGGACCTGCCGTGTGCCCTCAAAATAACCCCGTGTGAGGTCGTAATTCTGGGTCATGACGCTGAAATCCACGTTTCCCGCGCCAAGAACATGCCGAATCTGGCGGAGCGTTTCCTGCACGCGCAGGTCAGACCCGGTGTTGCGGTTGCCGTTGTAGCCGGCAAAGAGCAACTTCAGTTTCTCACCCGGCGTCCAGCGTTTGCCGATGCCGAGCATCCAGCCCAAGCGCGTGATCTCAATCAGCGCGCTGACCCAGGCAACGAGTAGAAAGTCCGTCATGCCCGGGCTCTCCCTGCCACGGCATTTTTATCAGTGCCTTGAACGGAAGGCCAGGGCCTGGCGGGATATTGGAATTTGTTTTCGCGGCTGTATTTCAGGAGAGGGACGGCATAAGTCGAAAATTTTGCGGGCGCTTCGCCAAGCTCGGCAACGACACGCGAATTATCGAAAACAGTATTCCAGTCAAGATATGGCCAGAAAACTTTGAGCAGCGAAGCGCCATAACCCGCCGCCCCGCTGCGATTCGCGACCCAATTGACGGTACTGGAAAAAGGCCCGCCTAGAGACGGCAAATACATCGGCCGAAGCATGCCACCGTCGTGGGAAATCGCATCCGTCAGTTCCTGATAGGTCTCTGAACCCGTGCCCGAGGACAAGTGGTAGATGCCATGCGCGGGCGCCTCTTTTTGATGAATCGTCACGATCGCTTTACCGACGTAGTTCGCCGGTACGATGTCGATTTTATCGTGAGGGCGCAGGGGAAGCACAGGCATCTGCGCCAAAACGTGGAACGCTTGCACCATATCGAATTGTGAGGTCCCCGGGCGGCAGCTGTCACCCATGACGATGGCGGGGCGGAAAATCGTCTTAGGCACATCGGGCAGAAGTTGATTGGCCATGTGCTCGCAGAATTTCTTGGTACGCGCGTAAGGATCGTAGTCCGAGCGGGACCAGTCGATCGCGGCGACCTCGGTTACAACTTCGTTTTTTCTTTTCCCAGCGACGGCCACGGTGGAAACGTGCGAATAGCGGCGCAGGCCATTGCGATTCTGCGCGCGGCGCGCGAGTTGGATCACTTCGAGCGTGCCTCGCAGGTTGACGTTCAGGCACTGCTTTTCGGACTTGCGGTTCAGCGAAGCGGCGCAGTGAATCAGGGAATCGGTGGTGTCCACCAGGACATGGTATTCGTCATTGGATAGGCCAAAACGCTCGGCCGTCAGATCACCGCAAAAAATGCGCACGCGCGTGTTTAAGTATTCCGCAAATTCCGGAAAATCGAAATGGAGCTGCAGCGAAGTCCATAGGCGTTCGCGCGCTTCCTGTCCGGTTTTGGCGCGAACCAGAAGGCTTAGCTTGTCGCGGTGCTCTGTAAAGAGCCCCGCGGCCAGGTAACTGCCCAGGTAGCCGGTCGAGCCGGTTAGGAAGATCGCCATAAAGCGTCGGAAGGCGCCGCGGCTTTTGAGAGCGCTTCACGCGCGGTTTCGCCGGACCAATCCAGGGCCCGCGGCTCGCGCGATTCGAGCGGGCGGCCTTCCATCAAGGGATAGCACCAGCGGCGCAGCGCCGGGATGTGCACGTTGATCCAGTAGTCCCACCAATCGATGGATTCCGGCGCGAAATCGAAGAGCGTACGCTCCTCGGACGGCAGCGTGGCGGAAAGCAGCCGCGCGTTTTCGCATTCGAAGACGTGCTCGTTGTGCAAAATAAAAGGCTCGTACAGCTCGATCAGCTTTTCGGCGCGGATCAGGTCGCGCTCCGCGCGGGCGAGCGGCGGCTTCTTCATGTGAAGAGATATAGCCACGCGATTGATTCTGGAGATGACCGCCTTTTGCATCGGAATCGAAAGACGTTCGTAGCGCTGCTTCGACACTGGGATGGACTCAAATTTCACTTTGAGCCAGCTATCGATACCGTTTGTCGTGCGGTAATGCTTGCGATGGGCAAGTCCCGTCAGTTCGATGCTGCGCCCCATGTTCACTGGATTGATCGCGGAAGTCGCAAGCTGGTACATTCGGGCGTGGCGCTGCGCGATGACTGCGGAAGCAATGAGCGTCATGCCGCGGCAAACCATGTCGACGGGAATTACGTCGAGACACTTCCGCTCGTTCGAAGGGAGCTGGCGGAAATTCGTGCCGAGAAGGTAGGAAAGCGGGCCGGAGGTATTTATTCCTTCATTCCAACCGGTGAAAGGAGAGCGCTCCGAGCTTTCGACGATTGACGGGCGCACGATGGCGATGTGCAGATCGCGGCCGCGGCGCGCGAGGATCGATTCCCCCAAACTTTTCGTAAACGTGTAGGTGTTCGGCCAGCCGAGATGCTGCGCGCGGCGAAGGCCGACGCGCACGAGCCGGTTGCGTGCCCAGCGGGCGCGATTGCGTTTCAGAACGCCGTCGAGCTCTACGGCGGGTGCGGAAACCTCATTGCCACTACGACCCAGCGCCTGGCGGCGAAGCGCTTTGTCGAGTTCCAAACTCTCGGAGCGTTCTTCAATATGGCGAATCATTTCGCGCAACGACTCGACTTCGCGTTCGGCGTCGAATTTGGAATCCCCCGCGGGGTTGTAATTGTCCTGCAGTTGTTCTGTTACCCGGCCGTCGCGCATGCCGACAACGTAGCAGGTGGAAAGATGCATCAGCCCGGCATGCTGGCACTTTCGCAGAAAGTCGAGCAAGTAGGTCGCCGAATCGACGTTGGAAGAGAGCGCATCGCGCAAGTCCGGGTTAAAATCCGTCAAGCCGGCGCTATTCACGATGAGGTCGAGCGATTTTTCAAGCCGGGCTTGCGTGGCCTCGTCAAGCCCCAGGCCAGTCTGACTAACGTCCCCTTCCACTACTTCCACTTTTTCTTGCAGAAACGCCCCGAGTTTGCGGCCATGTCGCTCCTGGAGCCTGTCAAACGTCGGCGATTCCTCAACGATCTTTTCGAACCGCCGCTGCGCCGCCGTTGTTCGGTTCCGCCGAATCAACAGCGTGATCTTGCCGATGTCGGGAATATTTTCAAGCAGATCGACCAGCCAGACTTTGCCGATAAATCCCGTCACGCCGATCAGCATGAGGTGCCGGTGCGCCAGGGTTTGACGCACCGAAAGACTCTCAACTCGCTGAGTTTCCCCGAATAGCGCGACAGAATTGCTTCGCGGAATCGCGGGTCGCGCCGTGGTCTGCATAGCGCTTTCCAGCTGCTCGGGCTTTCCCGTCCAGCCAAGCTGGCGTAGAAGTTTTTCCCGCGTCACCCGCCCGTTTGTGTCGCCACTCGCAATCCACGCCAGGGGCCCGCGCGGCCGCACGATGGGATCGAGCAGCCGCCCGGTGGCCTTGCCTTCGCGAAATTCCAGCCGATTCGCAATGAACGACCCAACTCCGAAATGGTGCGCCAGCGGCCGAAGTATGCTTTCCAGTAGTTGTCCGACCAGCACGACGCGCTCGCCGTTGCGCACCGCTTCGATCAGCTTTTCGGCAGCCTCGCGCCGCAGTTGCGGCTTCAACACGTAGTGAAAGTACTCTTCGCCAAGGAGATCGAGGCGATCGCGGCTGACTCCGCGAAGTAAAATGTGCAGGAACCGGGTGGCAAATGTGCGGCTCGCAAAATAAGCGAAGGGCCGGACCAGGGCCATGCCTGCCATGCCCGCGCGCCGCGCCCAGCGCTCCGCAAAACTTTGCGAGTTCCAGGTGAAAAAACCGACCGGGCGCAGGGCGCCAAGTTCGAGGAGGGAGCCTTCCACACGCCAGTAGGATACGGCACCGCTCCCAGCGCTAGGCAAGACACCTTTCGAATTGGATCCTGGATTCGCCATAGCGGACCTACGACGAATAGTGTCCAATCCGCTGCGAGGATAGCTTAAAAAAATGGCGATGAGTAATGATCTTTCTCACCTTCTGCTCAATCTGCTTTGGAACGGATTCGCAACCTGCGCCTTGTCCACACGACCGTGTGGGATCCTGCCTAGCCGGCCGCAGGCCACTTCAGAAATTGTAAAAGTAGCATTCTCAGCGGCTTATCGCAAGGCAGGCGACCGCGCCCTGAAAGCCGGAACTAGCACATTGGTCCGCACCGCGGATTTGCTTGTAACGTGTATTGCTTAGGCCAACCCGTTGTTGCATCAATCGTTGGAGCTTACTACGGCCCCGTGGGTGGTAACACCGGCACCCGACAGCATCCCCAAAGGCAGCATCGAAAGAGAAGTGCGATCCTAGCAGCTAAAGACGAGTCCGCGTGAGACTCATTTCGAGCCCTTGGGAATCCCACTGCAGCGTCGTCTGTTTACACACCCCACCCGTAGCGCTCGGCGTGTTCGAACGTGCGTTGCATCTCTTCCCGCAGAATCTCAGTGAACACCGAGCCGCCCACAGCGCGCGCGCCCGGCTCGGTGATATCAGGAGTCCGGTAACCCCCAGCGAGCACTCGCTGTAGCGACTGCTCGACCCAATCCGCTTCCAGCGAAAGGCCGAAGCCGTCGCGCAACATCATTGTGGCGCTGAGAATCGAGCCGATCGGATTGGCAGAGTCTGTCCCAGCCAGTGACGGCGCCGAACCGTGGATGGGCTCAAATAGCGGCGCGAATGACCCGAAGCTGGCGGATGGAATCAGCCCAATCGAGCCGACAAGTGCCGCGGCCGCATCGCTCAAAATATCGCCGAACATGTTGCTGCTCAGCAGCACGTCAAACTGCGCCGGCCGCAGGGTCAATTGCATCGCCGTGTTGTCCACGTACATGTGCTCCAGCTTCACCGTGGGATAGACCCCGCTCATCGCCGTCACTGTCCGCCGCCAGAGCTGCGAGCTAGTCAGTACGTTCGCTTTGTCCACCGAGCACAGCCGCCGCGAGCGATTCTCCGCGCGCGCATAAGCAAACGTCGCGATGCGCTCGATCTCCGGGGTCGAATACGACTCCGTATCCCATGCGCGTTCCACGCCCTTGTCGGTAGTGTTCCCCCGCTCCCCAAAATACATTCCGCCCGCGAGTTCGCGCACAATCTCCAGGTCCAGGTCCCCAAGCCGGTCCGGCTTCAACGGCGAGATTCCCCGCAACGGCTCGATCAGTTTCACCGGCCGCACATTCACGTACAGCCCCAGGCCTCTGCGCAAATCAAGTAGCCCAGTCTCCGGCCGCTTCCCGACCGGCAACGCATCCCACTTCGGCCCGCCCACCGCTCCCAGAAATACCGCGTCCGCTTCGCGGCAAGCATCCAGCGTCTCGTTCGGAAGCGGAATCCCAGCGGCATCAATGGCCGCGCCTCCAAGCGGAAATTCCGCGAACTCAAACTGGTGATTAAATTCCTGCGCCGACTCGCGCAAGATCGCCGCCGCTGCCCGCGTCACTTCCGGACCGATGCCATCTCCCGGCAGCAGCACAATGGTCTTCTTCATGATGGTCCCCGTACGGAAACAGAATTCTAGCAAGCCAACCGCATGGTGCCGTCACCAACGGAACGCCGCGATTGCAGCGTTGCGAACTTCTTAGCCGCTCGGAAGTCAGTTGGCCGGCGTCGTTTCTGCGGCCATTGCCGCAGAACGCCGTCGAATCACCTCGTGGGCGATGGCCACGAGGTCTTTCGGGCGCACTTCTTTAGACTGATCCGCCAGCGCTGTCACCCGCTTATAAACTTCCGCCAGCTCGGCATCGCTCGCTTCGTAACCCAAGTCCCGCAGCGACAATCGCAGCGCGTTGCGGCCCGAGTGCTTTCCGAGGACCAGTGAACGCGCCGGCACCCCCACGGACTGCGGCGACATAATCTCGTACGTCAACGGATTCTTGATGATGCCGTCCTGATGAATCCCCGCTTCGTGTGCGAACGCATTCGCGCCCACAATCGCCTTGTTCGGAGCCACCTGCGCCCCGGTGATTTCCGTGAGCATGCGGCTCGTGGGAAAAAGCTCTTCCAGCCGGACGCCCGTCGTAACCCCGAAGCTGTCCTTGCGCACCGCCAGTGCCACGACGACTTCTTCCAGCGAAGCATTCCCCGCTCGTTCGCCGATTCCATTGATGGTGCACTCGATCTGCCGCACCCCCGCGCGAATCGCCGCCAGCGAATTCGCCACCGCCATGCCCAGGTCGTCGTGGCAGTGCGCGCTCAGCGTAATTCCCTGCCTATCCCCCAGGTATTCACGCACCCTGGTGAACATCGCTCCGTACTCCTCCGGCACGGCGTATCCCACTGTGTCCGGCAGATTCAGGACCGTCGCGCCCGCCTCCACCGCTACCCGGCAGACCTGGCACAGAAAATTGACATCCGTTCGCCCGGCGTCTTCGGCGGAGAACTCCACTACGGCCACATGCTGCCGCCCGTAGCGAATCATCGAGCCGATGGCTTCGAGCGCTTGTTCGCGGCTCATCTTCAGCTTCACGTTGAGATGCAAATCAGAAGTCGCCAGAAAAATATGCAGTCGCGGCGAAGCCGCCGGTTTGAGCGCCTCAATAGCAGCGTTCACATCTTCTATCCGCGCGCGCGCCAGCGCCGCGATCGGCACGCCGCGGACTTGCTGCGCTACTTTCTGGACCGCTTCCAAGTCACCGTGCGACGCAATGGGGAATCCTGCTTCAATTACATCCACGTTCAAGGCCGCAAGCTGACGCGCCAGCCGAATCTTCTCCTCCGTGTTCATCGAGAAGCCCGGCGACTGTTCGCCGTCACGGAGCGTAGTGTCAAAAATGCGTACGACGTCCATAGGGTCCCCCATGCTCTAGTAACGCACACGACCTACCCTGCGGTCCAATTTATCTTTGTTCTACATTTGATAATTTCGCCTTATACTGGCCGCGAGGAGCATTCCTTGGATCTCGGCGAACTTCAGGTCTTTCTCATGGTGGCGAAGGAGGGCAGCTTTTCCCGCGCCGCCGAACGCCTTTACCGCACCCAGCCCGCTATCAGCCTCGCCATCCGCAAGCTCGAGGACTCGCTCGGCCAGCCGCTTTTTGTTCGCGGTGCCCGCCCTGTACGCCTCACCGATGCCGGAACCCTCCTGAAAGACTATGCCGAGCGCCTCATCAACCTCCGCGACGAAGTCAAAAAAGGCCTCTCCGAATTGGAGGGCTTGAAGCGTGGCGAACTCTCTCTGGGGGTAAACGAAAGCTCCATTCACGCTCTCCTTCCCGCCCTGGCCAAATTTCGCGAACTTCATCCCGGCATCCAGGTTCGCGTCCACCGCATGCTTTCACGGGACATCCCTCATGAAGTCCTCAACTACCGCCTCGATCTCGGCGCCATCTCTTTCGTACCTCGCGACGCCCAGCTCCTAGCTACGGAAATCCGAAAAGATGAGCTGACGCTGGTGGTACACCCCAAGCATCTCCTCGCCAAAAAACGTGAAGTCGATGTCGCCGAGCTCGGCCACGAAAACTTCATCGCCCACAGCGTCGAATCGCCTTTTCGCCGCCGCGTCATTGAGCTATTCGCCAGAAACCGGACCGCCCTTAATATGCCCATCGAAATGCCCACCATCGAAAGCATCAAGCGCTTCGTGCAAATGGGCATGGGCGTCGCCATCGTGCCGCGCATGTGTGTAAATTGGGAAATCGAACGCGGTTGGATGAAGGAAGTAAAAGTGCGGCAATTGAGCATGCCGCGCCACGTCTATCTCGTTTCCCGGCGCGGCGCACGCCTCCCGCATGCGGCGAGCGAACTGATGCGCATTCTCCGCGAAGAGTGAACCCCGGCCGCCAAATAGTACAATTCTCTAGAAATTCATCTCGCGCCGCGAACGCTGCTCCTGCCCCTGCTCGTGCTGGCGGTAGTCGAAGGATCTCCTTATTTTTCATCTACTTGCGCACTCTTTTGCACCCGCGAAGGTGACAACCCCTCCATTTTCACCCAGATTGCGCACTCTTCGCCAAAAACCACCGGCCCGGGAGAGGGAGTAGCTAGGTCACAGAAACCATAGTTCCGCTCCTCAAACGCTCATTTCACCGCAGATATTCGATAAATCACGTTCGCCCCGTCATCCGACACCAGCAGCGACCCATCCGGAGCAACCGCCACACCCACAGGCCGTCCATTCACGTCCGACTTGCTCGGATCAGGCACCAAACCGGTCATGAACGGAACAGGGTCGGCTGATGGTTTCCCATCCTTGAAGGCCACGAACGCAATCTGGTAGCCCGAGCGCTTCGCCCGGTTCCACGATCCGTGCTCAGCGACGAACGCGCCACCGTGGTAACTTTCCGGGAATTGTTTGCCGGTATAGAACGCAAACTGCAATGGCGCTACGTGCGCGCCAAGCAACACGTCTGGAATGATCGCCCGTGCCACGAGTTCGGGATGTTCCTGCTTTACGCGCGGGTCCACGTTGCTCCCGATGTAGCTGTACGGCCAGCCGTAAAATCCTCCGTCCTTCAACGAAGTGAAATAATCGGGAGGCAGGTCATCCCCCAGCTCGTCCCGCTCATTGACACTCGTCCACAGCTCTCCGGTGACCGGCTCCAGCGCCAGCCCCACCGGATTCCGCAATCCCGTTGCGTACCGCCGCGCGTTCTTTCCGTCAGGATCGCAGATAGTCACGGCGGCGCGGCGCGGATCTTCCCCGGTGTTGATATTCGACTCGGAGCCAACGGCAACAAAGAGGTGCTTCCCATCCGCGGAAACCGCCACCGATCGCGTATCATGCCCGCCCATTGGCAAGTCCAGTAGATGCTCTTTTTGACCGAGCCGTTTCGACGTCTTCGGATCGTAGCGAAAGCGCACCAGTTCGTTGGTGTTTCCCACGTAGACGTAGTCTTCAAGAAACGCAATTCCAAACGGCCGCTTTACGTCGCTCACGAAAACTTCCCGTTCCTGCGCCCCACCGGTATGTTGCGGGTCGCGCATCACGATAATTTCTCCCGCTCCGTTCTCGGCCAGAAAAATATCCCCGTTGGGCGCTACTGTCAGCCAGCGCGGATGTTTGAAATCTGTTGCATACACGTTAATGTGAAATCCCGCGGGCACCGTGGGTAGAAATCCCGCTAGAGGTTTCGCGCCGCGGGGTCCATTGCCCGCTGAATTGGTCGCGAACGGCGCCGGCAGTTGCGGTTTCTGTCCGTGGGTGACTTGCGCCCCCGCCAGTGAAGGCAAAGAAAGGGTGAAAGCTAAAACCAGGATTCTTTGTGCGTGCATGGCGATAGCCTCTCAGAAAACAGATTGTCGGTTCGTCCCCTATCATGCCTTAGCCGGACCCTGCGTTCCAACTGTGGTAGTTTCCCCGCGGCCCCTGTAATCAGCCCGATGCTCCAGGAGGGAAAGGCGAGTCATCACTTTAGCTGTTACTTATCGAAGCGTATCGAATCAAACAGACGAAGAGTAAACTAAGATCGGAACCGAGGGAACCATGCGCAACCCTTATATTGGACGCGGCATCGCTTTGATGGTGATCATCGGCCTGGTCGCCTGGACCGCTTTCCGTGCCCTTGGTGCCAGGGAGCCTGAAAGTCCGAAAATTCCTTTCCCCACGCCCGCTATCGATGCGCCGCTGGCCGCCGCGAAAAGCCAACAAACGGCGATTTTTGCCGGAGGCTGCTTCTGGGGCGTCCAGGCCGTCTTCGAGCATCTCAAGGGAGTGCGGTCCGCGACCTCCGGCTACGCGGGCGGGTACGTCAAGGCACCTTCCTACGAAAGTGTGAGCATGGGCGTCACCGGCCACGCTGAGACTGTCAGCATCGTCTACGATCCGTCGCAACTCAGCTACGGCCAGCTTTTGATGGTTTTCTTCTCCGTCGCGCACGATCCCACGCAATGGAATCGCCAGGGTCCTGATACTGGCTCCCAATATCGGTCCGCGATTTTTTTCACGAGCGAGGAGCAGAAGCGTATCGCCCAGGCTTACATCGCGCAACTCGGTGCCGCAAAAGTATACTCCCGGCCCATAGTCACCAAAGTGGAGCCCTTCCAGGCCTTCTATCTCGCCGAGGGATATCATCAGGACTACCTCAAGAACAACCCTGATAATCCTTACATCGTCTACAACGACCTCCCCAAACTGGAAAATCTGAAAAAGACTTTTCCAAACCTCTACCAGCCCTGATGCTCAAGAATTCTGTGCCTTTCCATTCGAAGTTATCTAATTTTAGGAAAGTTGTTACATCTCCCGGGGTCTTGCGTTAGATTGAGACGAGAGTTTTTCTGGCATAGCCCCAATTCTCTATACCCATTCCCCGGGAGGAGAACCATCATGAGAACTTCCGTTTGCGGTGCGCTGTTCTTGTCGGCCGCCGGTTTGGTTTATGCGCAGAATAGTCGCGCTCCGGCGGCCACGAAGCCCGTCACTGTGGACATCAAGAATGTTCAAGGCCAGAGCGTTGGCGCCGCCACGCTGACGGCCGCTGCCAAAGGCGTCAAAATCACCATTAACATCAAGAATCTCCCGCCTGGTGAACACTCCATTCACATTCACCAGGTAGCCAAGTGCGAGCCTCCCGACTTCAAATCCGCCGGTCCTCATTTCGGCGGTGCAGGCCACATGCATGAAGGGATGAATATGGGTACGCCCGCTGGCGATATTCCGGACTTTGCGTTGATCGTTGCGGCGGATGGCACGGCCCACGCAAGCACTATCGCGCCGAATGTGACTCTCGGCGCTGACGCGAACTCGGTCTTCAGCAACGGCGGAACTGCGATTGTTATTCACGCCGTCGCTGGTGGCAGCGGTGCTCCGCCGCGCATCGCCTGCGGCGTCATCACCAAGCCGGAATAAGAACGACTGTAGCCCAGCCTGCAAGCATTTCTGTTTGTTAACATCTGATTGTTGACTTGGGCACATTAGAGGAGTATTTACAACGATACGCGCGCTGTTCTGAAGTTCCCCCCGTTTCCAGCGCGCGCACATCCGAACGTCTAGGAGGCTACGAATGCCGAATCCTGTCCGCGCTATTCCCGAAGGGTACCACTCGATTTCGCCGGCGCTCACGTGTAAAGACGCCGCTCGCGCCATCGAATTCTACAAGTCAGTCTTTGGCGCCACGGAAATCATGCGCATGCCGGGCCCGGGAGGAATCATCATGCATGCCGAACTCCGCATCGGCGACTCGGTAATCTTCGTCAACGACGAAATTCCGGGTATGTCGGTTGCTCCGAGCGGTGCGTCAATCAATCCGGTGTATCTCTTCCTGTACACGGAAGATGTGGACGCGGTATTCCATCGCGCCGTGGCCGCAAACTGCAAAGTAACCATGCCGGTTGCAAACCAGTTCTGGGGCGATCGCTATGGAAAATTCAACGACCCCTTCGGCCACTCCTGGGGCGTGGCCACACACGTAGAAGACGTCGCTCCCGCCGATATGGGGCGACGGCAAGCGGAATGGGCCGCAAGTATGGCCAAGGCCGCCGGCCAGAGCTAATCGGTTCTTTCCACGTTCCGGATTCGGCCTCGCCGGCTTCTTTCGACCGGCGGGGCCTTCTTTCTTTCCTACGTTGCGTCTGCGCAGCAATTCCTCATCGTCCGCCGCTGACGGCAAGAATCGCGCCAGTGACATAGCCAGCCGAGGGCGACAGCAACCAAAGAACCGCTTCAGCAATTTCTTCGGGTTTGGCTCCGCGCCCCAGAGGAATTCGCGCAGCCATTCGTTGCGGACGGCGTGGATCGCCGGCGGCCGCGTGAATGTCTGTTTCTACCAATCCAGGCGCGACGGCGTTGACTCTGATTCCATCGCTCGCCACTTCGCGAGCCAGACCAATCGTTAAAGTGTCGATCGCACCTTTGGTCATCGCGTAGTGAATCCATTCTCCCGGGCTACCCAATTGCGCGGCGCGCGAAGAAATGTTCACAATGGCTCCGCCTGCACCACCACGCCTTTTGGACATCCGCCGCACCGCTTCGCGGGCGCAGAGCATAGCTCCGGTCACGTTTACAGCCAGCACGCGTTCGAATGTTTCTGTTTCGACGTCTTCCAGCCGAGAAAAACCGCCGGTGATGCCAGCGTTGTTAACGAGCGCCACGACTTGGCCCAAATCACGCTGCGCATTTTCGAAGAGCTGCACGACTTCGTGTTCTCTCGACACATCAGCCCGCATGGCGCTCGCTCGGCCATTGTTCCGCTCGACATCGCGCACGACACTGCAGGCAGCTTCTTCATCGGCAACGTAGTTCACCGCAATGGCATAACCATGCCGTGCCGCGAGTCGCGCGATCGCCGCACCAATCCCCCGCCCTCCTCCCGTTACGATCAGCGTTCCCGAATTCGCGCTCATAGCGGTCCTGGTTTCGCTTCTTGTTTTGGGAAAATACGCAGATTGATTCGCCTACAACGGCCAGAGCCAGGCGGCGCCACGTACTCCGCTGGCATCTCCGTGCTTGGCTGGAAGAATCGGCGTGTCCGCTTCCCTGCCGAAAACGTATTCCTCCAAACGCGCCGGAACATTTTTGTAGAGCCGCGGAATCTGCGAAGCGCCGCCGCCCATGACAATCACATCGGGATCGAGAAGATTAATGACTTGCGCCAGGCCGCGCGTGAGGCGGTCCTCGAAGCGGTCCAGGGCGGCAAGTGCGGCCGCTTCCGCTGCGCTGCTTCGAGCGATGATTTCGGGACCCTTGAGGGCAACACCCGTCGCGCGATGATAATCGGCTTCCAGGCCGGTTCCGGAAATCCAAGTTTCGATGCACCCATTCCTTCCGCAATAACACGCGAAACCGGGATACTCCTCGGGGCGCATCCACGGCAAGGTGTTGTGGCCCCATTCGCCCGCGACTCCGTTGGAACCGCCGTGCAAGCGGCCATCGACCGCAATTCCCCCGCCACAGCCAGTCCCCAAGATAACCGCGAAAACAACGTGCTTTCCCGCACCCGCGCCATCGGTTGCTTCTGAAACGGCCAGACAGTTCGCATCATTCGCGCAGCGCACTTCACGCCCCAACGACCGGCTCAGATCCTTATCGAATGGTTTTCCGTTCAGCCACGTCGAATTGGCGTTCTTCACCAGTCCAGTCCTCGTGGAGATCGTTCCCGGGATTCCCATGCCCACGGTAGCGCTGCGGCCAAGTTTTTTTTCGATGCTTTCCACGGCTTCCGCGACGGCGCGCACCGTAGCTTCGTAATCGAAGCGCGGCGTGGCGATGCGCTGGCGGTGGAGTTCCCTGCCGTCACGTTCGAGCGCCACAAATTCAATCTTGGTGCCGCCAAGATCCACGCCAATGCGAAAGTGTTCTTGATTTCCTTGAGCGGCCGGCATCGCTTAGGGCCCCCTATTGGGCGCGGAGGTAGTGTAACGCGCAAGGCCCAGTTTTGGATGGCCAAGCCTTGGGGATCCTCAGTATTGGTTCCGTTTCCGATTGGGCGCCAGTTACCGGGAGTTGACTGGTTTGTGCCGAACGGTTGCTTAGATGCCAAGTCGCAAGGATACTGACTAAGACAAGACATCCAGACGGGGCGTCGTGATAGCGGCGGCATTGTTCTCGTCGCAGCTCTAGGCTGGCTCTGACAAAGCAATACCAGAATGACATTGACCGCGCTCGGCGTAATGGCGCGTTTACACGCCGGCATTGCTCGGCTCTTCGCCGAACACAACATCCCGTTGAGCATCGGTGAATTTCGACAGGATCTGCCGTGGCCTGCATGAATACGGAGGAAGATATCGTGACAAAAGCCCGACGCCAGATGACGGTTCTGTCCGCCATATTTGTTATCGTCCTTAACGGACAACTTGTTCAGGCGCAAGACGGGAACAAACTAAAAATAGGTTTTTCCATAGAAGCGATGAAGGGAGAGCGTTGGCAAACGGATCTGAATTCCTTTGAGGTGCGGGCTAAGCAGTTAGGGGCGGAAGTGATATCCAGCGACGCCGGTGGAGACGATGATCTTCAGTTCCAACAAGTGAAGGGGATGATCAAGGCAGGTATCAAAGTGCTGGTTCTACTACCCCACGATACCTCCAAGGCCAGCCGGATGGTGGACGCCGCGAAATCGGCCAATGTTAAGGTCATCTGCTACGATCGCCTAGTCCTGAACAGCGATGCCGATCTCTACGTGAGTTTTGACCGGTTGGAGATCGGCAGGATGCAAGCGGAATATTTAGTAAAAGTTGCGCCCAAAGGGAATTATGTACTTATCGCGGGTTCTCCAAATGACGAGGGTGCGAAAATCCTGCATGACGCACAGATGAGCGTACTGCAACCCTATATTGACCGCGGGGACATCAAGGTAATCGCCGATGCCTATACCAAAGACTGGCTACCTTCCGAGGCGTACCTTCTTATGCTGAAGGCCATTGATTCCGCCGACGGCAAGATCGCCGCTGTTGTCGCTTCCAATGACGGAATGGCCGGCGGTGCGATTCAGGCCCTCCGCGAACATAATCTGGCCGGCAGAGTGCCGGTTTCCGGACAAGATGCGGACTTGGCCGCTGTTATCTGCATCGCCCAGGGTACGCAGACTATGACTGTTTACAAGTCCATCATAAATGAGGCGGAAAGAGCCGCCGAGGAAGCGGTTCGCCTGGCGAAGGGCGAAAAGACGCACGCAGACGGGACCCTGAGTAACGGCAAGATAAAGGTGCCTAGCATAATGCTGAAACCCGTGCTCGTGACAAAGGACAATATCAAGACAACGGTGGTCAAAGACGGATTCCAGACACTAAAGAGCATTAACCAGGCATTGTCTGAAGACCAGCAGATTAAGTAGGGCAGTTTCCGCGAAACCGGTCCGGAATTCTGCCTGGCTAGAGCCACATCCCGCCGACAGCTAGCCAATGCCTCCTAATAGGATAATTTGCCTGTCGATCTTGTTGCCTCCCGTTCGACGAGTAAGTAGAGGCAGGGAAATTGCCCTGCGGAGGCCGATTATGGAAGGGCAGCACACACACTCTTTAAGTTTCAAATCCATCGCTGGAGTGGCCCTCGCCGGGCTCGGAATTCTCGTATTGCTCAGGAACCTGGATTGGCCGGTAGCCCAGGTGGAGAGTTTCCTTTGTAGCAGAGCCGTGGACGCGCTGCGGTTATTGCCTGGTATCGTCCTGTCAGCATGGCAAACTTTGCCGGCCTATGCCTTCGATCATCAGGGGTTTTCTGCGTGCCCCCTTCAGATGTTGGTATCATTCTGGCCCCTGCTTCACGTTCTGGCGGGAGCGGCCTAGCCGGGAATACCTGGGCGGATAAAGTCAAAGATAAAGATGGCGATCTGGAAGTTTTTTTCAAGGAAAACTGTTGTTCGTGTCGATCCTGCTGGCCTTCGTTCGACGCGTTAGTAGACTCTTGGCTTATCGCGGTGAGCCCGCGAACCCGGCTTTCAGCCCTCGTTTAAAGGAGACAAACGATGCGATTTATGGTGATAGTCAAAGCGGACAAGAATTCGGAGGCAGGGATTCTACCGACTAAGGAGACCAAGGAAACCTTTGCTGCCATGGGGAAGTTCAACGAGGAGTTGGTAAAGGCTGGCGTGATGCTTGCGGGCGAGGGGCTGCAACCTAGCTCGAAGGGCAAGCGGGTCAGGTTTGCAGGAAAGCAGCGCGCGGTAATCGACGGGCCCTTCGCCGAGACCAAGGAACTGATCGCGGGCTTCTGGCTGTGGCAGGTTAAGTCCATGGAAGAAGCGGTCGAATGGCTCAAGCGCGCCCCCTTCGATGAAGGTGCTGAGGTCGAGATCCGCCAGGTCTACGAAGCATGTGACTTCCCTGCCGATGTTCTTCCTCCCGAAGACGCCGCGCGCGGGCAGGCTCTGCGCGACGAGCTCCAAAAGAAAGGCGCAACGTCGTAGTCTCGGCGGGTTTGGTTTGACGGGAAAGTAGAAGGAGACCTAACCATAATGCTGAGAAGAAGTTTCATCGCAACCTCCGCGGCCGGAACCATCCTACAAACCAGCTCGCCATTCTGCCCGGCCTCACTCATTACAACATCAGCTCTAACCCTACGCTCGCGACAGTCGTGCCCCCGTTCCTCGACGCCCCCATGCCGGGGGCCAAGTAAGGCGGGCGCAGGTGGCTTGTCGATTTCGCAGACTGTCATACGTCGTACAATGGAGCGGAAATTCAGACCCGCTCATGAGCAACCGGCAATCGAGCGCCGAACTCTACAACACGCATACAAGGAGAGATCATCATCATGCGATTCCTAAGTATCTACCAGAGTGTGGAGAGGAACGCTCCTCCCTCGCAAGAGGAAATGGCGAAGATGGGCAAGCTGGTCGAGGAAGGGATGAAGGCCGGCTGGCTGCTCGCCACCGAAGGATGCCTGCCAAGCGCCCTTGGCGCGCGCGTTCGCAGCTCCGGTGGGAAGCTGACTGTCACCGACGGGCCTTTCACCGAAGCCAAAGAAGTAGTCGGTGGCTTCGCAATTCTCGAGGCGGACTCCAAGGAGGAAGCCGTTGAACTGGCCAAGAATTTTCTCCAGGTAGCCGGTGATGGTGAATGCGAACTTCGCCAGCTGTTCGGAACTGGCAAAGATAGCTGCGCCGATGTGGCCGCAGGAGCCAAGTCGCAGAGCGCCTAGGTTTTTGCCCGGGCGCACTTGCGGGATCGACAAATGGTGTTGTTCGTGTCGATTTCACTCTCCCTCGTTCGACGCGTAAGTAGAGCGAGGATTCAGCCGGTTCAGGCCGACAGGCAACCTAGCTCTCAATCTCAAGCTAAAAGGATACATAACGATGCGATTTATGATGCTAGTCAAACACGCTGAACCCTCGGTCCCTCCGACGAAGGAACTTATGGACGCGGTAGCGAAGCTCGGCGAAGAGGCGGTCAAAGCCGGCACGATGGTCGCTAACGGAGGGCTGGCCGCAACGGCGATGAGCAAGCGCGTCCGGCTTTCTCGAGGGCAGGTAACCGCGATCGACGGGCCCTTCACGGAGACCAAAGAAGTCGTTGGAGGGTTTGCTATTTTTGAGTTGAAGTCAAAACAAGAGGCCATCGAAGCAGCTGTGCGCTTCATGGAACTTCACAGGAAACACTGCCCGGGCTGGGAGGGCGAGACCGAAGTTCGACAGATACTGGGTCCGGAGGACTACTCACCCAAAGCATAGGAGTTCTCGCGCTTGGCGATGCCGCGAAGAAATAGCCACGCACCCGGCTTGCACAGACGGATCGAAGATGGTGTGATGGATAGTCGTGACGTCCACGAATACGCATCACGCCATCGAGGCGGTCTGGAGGATTGAGTCGGCGAGGATCATCGCCGGACTTACGCGGATCGTGCGCGACGTTGGCCTAGCCGAAGAACTTGCGCAAGACGCGCTCGTCGCGGCCCTCGAGAAATGGCCGGAGTCGGGCATCCCGGACAACCCAGGCGCTTGGCTGATGGCCACGGCGAAACACCGCGCGATCGACATGTTCCGCCGAACGAAACGGCTGGAGCGCAAGCACGAGGAACTCGGCCGTGAGCTCCGGTCCCAGCAGGAGATACCCGTGCCGGACTTCAACGCCGCGCTCGACGATGACATCGGCGACGACCTCCTGCGGCTGGTGTTCATTTCCTGCCATCCGGTTCTCTCGACCGAGGCGCGTGTTTCGCTGACACTTCGCTTACTGGGAGGTCTAACGACTGAAGAGATCGCGCGCGCTTTTCTCGTGCCGGAGCCAACCGTGGCGCAGCGAATCGTGCGAGCCAAGCGGACTCTTGCTAAAGAACGAGTCCCGTTTGAAGTTCCCCGCGGCGCCGAGATGGCTGCCCGGCTCTCGTCGGTGCTCGAAGTAGTCTACCTGGTGTTCAACGAAGGCTATTCGGCGACAGCAGGTGATGACTGGATGCGGCCTGCGTTGTGCGAGGAAGCACTGCGTCTCGGGCGCATCCTTGCTGAACTCGCCTCGCACGAGCCCGAGGTTCACAGCCTGGTCGCACTGATGGAGATTCAAGCTTCGCGCGCGAAGGCGCGCGTAGGCCCGTCGGGAGAGCCCATCCTGTTGCTTGACCAAAACCGCGCGCACTGGGATCAACTTCTGATTCGTCGTGGCCTCGCGGCGCTCGATCGCGCTGAAAAACTCGGCGGGATACCGGGTCCGTACGCACTCCAGGCCGCGATTGCTGCCTGTCACGCACGAGCGATTACCGCAGAGGAAACAGACTGGGCACGCATCGTGGCTCTATACGAAGCTCTTACGCGGCTAACGCCATCGCCCGTTGTGGAGTTGAATCGCGCAGTGGCGGTCGCGATGGCGTTCGGTCCCGCGGCGGGCCTCGAACTCGTGGAGAAGCTTACCGCAGAGGCGTCGCTCAAGGGCTATCACTTGTTGCCGAGCGTGCGTGGCGAACTGCTGAGACAGCTCGGGCGCTTCGACGAGGCTCGCGTGGAAATCGAGCGCGCGGCTTCGCTCACGCAAAACGCGCGTGAGCGGGTGTTGTTGTTGAATCGTGCGCGAGCCTGCGCAGTGGCTCAAGGCGCCGCGAGCGGTGCTGACAAAAGCGATGAGTCCCGCGTCAACTAGTCCGCTGCTATCGGACCCGAGGAGCGCCACTATTCGTCGCCGCGGACCTGGCACCACTCGAGGCGTTCGAATTCGGCCATTTTTTCAGAGCCGTGCTCTTGATACCAGCGGCTCCAGGCGAGCCCGTCAGCCGGCAGATTTACGTCGGTGATTTCCTGGAGCGCGAGGAAGGTCCAGCTTCGCATTTGCCCGGTCGTGCGGGGACTCGTCCCCAAATCGATGAGCTTCGGCACCATTCTCATGCGCTGCTTGCGGGTGAAAATTCCACAATCGGAAATATTGCAGCCCGCGCGGTCACGAACGCTATTTGAGGGATCTCCGGTAAAGGAGATGAAGAGTTCGTCGAGAACTTCGTCTTTACCCAAAAAGCGCATCCCTTCAACGGCCCACTGGCGCACGATGCCGTCCTGATCGTTTCGAGCGTAGTTCAAGAGCACTCCGTGGATACGTTCGTAGTCTACGCCGCGGCCCGCGAGCATGCCCAGATAGTAGACTGCCCATGAACGGTAACGCGGGTCGGTACGGGCGCGTTCTATCAACTGATCGGCCGCTTGCTGGGTCTTTTGCCAGCCTTGCAGCGCTAGATTGAGATCTACGTTGGCGTAGCGAACGCGAAGATCCTTGGAAAACTCTGAGCGCCGCTCTAACTGTTTCATGCGGTCGGTCATTCGAATTTGGCCAGTCCAGGTTGCGACTTGCTGATCGAAAAGCTCAAGCGCGCGTGTGTCGTGGCCGATGGCGCGCTCGAGCAATTCTTCAGCTTGCGCTTGCGCAGGGAGTGTGCGGAGACGTTCCACGTCCGCGTCGGTCAAGGGCCCGGAAGAAATCCGCCGCGCTACCGGCTTGGCGGGCGCGCCCGCCGCGGTTCGCGAATTTTTCGCACGCGAAGTGAACGCGGTCATTCGCCAAACCATAAAACCCATCATTACCGCAACCATGAAAATGAATACACCGAGAGACGCCGAAGAATTGGGCCGCCTTGGCTGAGTGAAAACCTGACTTGATGTTTGCCCGGGAAGTTCTGAACTCACTCCGAGAGGCAGGTCCACTTCCACGTGTGTATCCAGCTTCAGGCCGCTCAGAGTCTCGATCTGCGAGAAAACCCAGCGTGCTTCCTGGCGGCTGTCGATTTCGTCCGCGAGCGTGATTTTGCGACCGTCCTTCAAACGCATTTGAATGGCATGCAAGGCATTCCCGGAACCGCTGCCTTGCTGGGCGCGGAGGACGGGCACAATGCAAGCCACCTCGGACACTGGAATCCACCGTGTGCGGCCAAGGCCGAAAAGACCAGTCCGTGAAAATATTTCTCCGCCGCGTACGGTAATTCGGGCGCTTCCCATCGCGACGTGAAGCGTCCCAGCGATCAAAAGCAAGCCGCCGAATCCAAAGGCGACGAGAAAGAAGACCGGCGCGTGCTGCTGGTAAATCAGGTAGACCACCCCACTCCAAACCACGGCGACTAAAAGGAGAAGGAGCGCGCGGCCGGGATTGCGAAAAGGGGGAAAGTAAAATTCGGTGCCGCCAGAGCCCGCGCCGACAACAACTTTTGTGTGGGTAGGTCGGGCGACTTCGTCGGAGTGATCGCCGCCGGTTGTCGCGAAACCGAAAGCGTTCGTAGCGGAGAAAGCGGAAGACTCGGAATCGCGGACTGCCTCAGCGGACGCCGCGCCCCGAAAAACAGGAATTTCGAAATCGTCCGTGTAATCCACCCCTGGCAGATCTGCTTGTGCGTGGAGCAGCCATAGAATTTGATCCTTGGGATTGTCGTGACTGGTGATCGCCATATCCGCGGGAAGCAAAAAATCTACGGGAATGGCGCGGCCGAGCGGTCCAGGGGCCACAGCGCCAGAAAGTACGTTCTGCTCCGCTTGCCAGAGGATAATTTGATTCGTGGTGCTGTGGTCGCCGGCGCCGCTGACGACTTTGCGCACGCAGGAAAGGCGTAAGTCGATACCGTGTTCCGCGCGGGCATCGAGTTGCAAATGAATCTTTCCACGCACGGGTTCGCCGGACGAGAAAGGCAGCGTATCGAACTCGAAATAGGTGTCGCCAAAACGCCGGTGACGTATCGTGGCGAGCACTGCCTTGACGATCAGAATCGCGCCGAGCAAGTTGAAAACGAGCAGCAGGAACACGCCTGGGTTCCGGTTGCGCTCGAACTGCTGAATCATGCCGAAGAAAAACGGCAGCGTAACCACGTTGCAGAGGACGGCGAGCACCCAGAGAATGACGGCGCTTTTTTTGTTCTGGCTCTCGGCGCGGCGCGAAGCCCAATCGGTCATCCACAGCCAGGGAGAGAGTGGATTCGCTTCTTCGCGCGCGGCCTGCTGTGTTACAAGTCCGTAGCCACGCACAGCCGCGTAAATGAGCCCTCCGCCGATGAAGGCAAAAACCGAGCCGAACGAGATTGCCGCGACCGTTTCAAAGGTAGTGTGATTTCCGCGGTCGACCAGTTGCTTGTAAATGAACGCAAGACCCGCCCCCACAAAGGGCAGCCCAAAAAGGGTCAGGAAAACGGCGGCACCTCTAGAAGGCTGGGTCATTCCTCGATTCTAGGATCGTTCGGGAGGAGAAAGCGAAAGCCATGAGCGGAAATGCCGTTGCGGTTATACCTGAACTGAGGGACAGGCACGGTTTTTCCTGCGAAAGACCGCCCAAAGAGGCGCGGGCCACCCCCGCTAAGAATTGCCGCGGTGCATCCGCGGAGAAGTGAACTTAAGCGGCGACCAATTTCGGCCCCAGCTTGCGCCGAGGCTCGCGGCGTTTCTCAAGCAGCTCGCGCTCGGCACGCGTCCAATCGTCAAGCGCATTTCCGGGGGCGCCGCCGCGTTCCAAATAAATCTGATACGCGCGCAGCGCGATATCCTCGGTTGTCGGATGGATTCTGGCTGCTCGGGGCTTCTTTACTTCCGGCGTGGCGCTTTTCCTCGTCTTGGACATATCTGTTCTCCCTTCAACTGCCGCCTCCATCTTACATTCGGCAGAAAGCAGTCGCTCAAGAAATCCTTGAAGCGTCAATCGAAAGATTCAATACATGGAATTGAACAGACGCGCTCCGACTCTGGAAGTACTCGGGAGAGGTCCGGCAGGCGCGAAGGATTTGAGGCCAGAAGATTAGTAGCCGTCGGTCTCAGCTAGGATGACGCGCGTGTGGCGGTTCCAAAGAGTGATTTTTGTGTCGGGATATTGAGCAGCAAGGATAGGGAGACGCTGCCGAGCAATATCCAAGTCCCTGAAACTCTCCAGTTCGAGATGCTGGCCGTCTGCATCCATGATCAAAATATCGTAATAGGCGTCTAATGCGAGGCAAACCTTTCCCGCCATGATGCAATCCCTCCTAAGAGGTAGTGCGGGAAGGGCAAAAATCGTTTCAAAATAGGATGGCGGCCAAAGAGGTGCGGCGCGCGCGAGTCTTCTGAGCCTCGGAATCACGGATCAGCGAGCGGTCAGGCTTTTCGTTTGTCCGAGGGGCTGAATAACTCCGAGCTGTTGCATCATACCGAGAGCGTCCCAATTGCTGTAGGAATCCATGATTTTTCCGTTGGCGATGTGGTGGATGGTTATTCCGTCGACGGACACTTTCTTATTGGTCGCCGGGATTCCCAGGTATTCGCCTCTGTGGGTGCCGGAAAGAGTCCAGCACGCCACTACTTTATCCCCCTCGGCAATGGTGTCCTCGACTAGGAAATGCACATCGGGATAGCCTGCAAAGAACAGCATTAACTGGCGCTTGTAAGCTTCGGGGCCTACCGCGGACCCCGAAACATTGGGAGCCTGAAGAGCGTGGCTGGGAGAGATGATTTCGCCTACAAGTTCGACCTTGCGTTTGTTCCAGATTTCTTCATAGAGGCGCCGAATGATGGCTTTATTCTCGGCTGACATAGGTTCTTCCTCCTCCGGATCCTAGCGATCCGGCAATCACCGAGATGATTCCTGCCTCACGAAAAGATTTGTTGAGAAACTGGGTGGGAGTGAGGCTTGAGAGAGCCTACTCCCATAAGAATTAGTTTGCAATGCTTAGAAGCTGGAATAGGGATGTAGCAAACCTTACCCATGCGCGAAAAAAAGTTGGGCTAGCAGATTAGCCTCGCAAGATGTTCATGACAATGAGCACGATAATCATCAAAATGGCGACCCAAATCGCCACTTTCCAAAGCGGGCCGACACCTGCCACGCGCCAGTTCAGGGAGAAAGTCTTGGTGCCGGGGAAACTAAACCTGCAGTATTTGCAAGCCTGCGCCTGAAGCGGGCAAACGCCGCCACATTCTGGGCACGACTTTGAATAGAGCCTCTCCGACATAAGCAAGAAATAGCACGTGCAGGAAAAAACTTCCAATAGAGCGACTCGGGCAGCAGTGTCTCATTTGCTTGCCGCGCGGGTGAGAGTCTCGCGGCGAGAAGCTAGCCGGCAGGCTGAGAACACCCACCTTGGGCGCGCAAGGTAGGAACGGTAACTGACTCGGATTAGGATTGTGGCGGCTATCGCGATCGAGCGTGGCTGTGCGTTGCTCCGGCAACCGCAAAGACATTCCGATGCCGGAAGTGCAGCTATACCCGCTGCCGTAAAGGGCAAAGACCGGCATGGTTTGTGAAGAGCGCGAGGGAAAGGCTCTAACCTTTCCCTCTCCCTGGTGTGCGGCGATGCGGTGGTTA